>Ga0181520_10002036_pt1 | contig 39250 bp, 30 predicted proteins | sample PEATcosm2014_Bin_29_FD_132451 | JGI IMG/M metagenome (GOLD analysis project Ga0181520, IMG submission 132451) | Peatland microbial communities from MTU Mesocosm Facility, Houghton, MI, USA - PEATcosm2014_Bin02_30_metaG | ecosystem: Environmental > Terrestrial > Soil > Wetlands > Peat | place... | reverse complement strand
TTGAATTGAGAATAGGTGCGCGTGAATTCCTGATCTTCCAGCGCAATCAGACTGGCATACTTCAGCTTCACCATGCTCTTGAAGCGACTCGCATCTTCCTTGTTCCGCAGCTTGATGGTGATAACCGAAGAGGTGCCCTCTTTATGAAAGAAGCTCTGGGCTGAGTTCAGCGGCATGAAGACTCCGCCGTCCTCAAATCCGTTCGCAGTCTTCACAATGCCGATCACGTGAAAGGTTGCGTGGCCAATTTGTACGTGGCTCCCGAGCGCAGCCGTCAAGAAACCCGCCGCACGCTCGCCGAGCACCACATCGTCGGCATGCTGCGCAAAACTGGCGCGATCTCCTCCGATCCAGTTCGCCTTGCGAATGCGCGCGTCGTTGGCGGTAATGCCAAAGCAGGTAATGATGGGGTGGTCGGCGCTCGACACAATGCCGAACAGCACCGGGTCCGCGTGCATCACCATCGGCCAGCTCGCTATCTCCGTTACCGCCGCCGCGGGCACGTTGCTGAAGAAAAGGTCGCTGACGTTGCGCTCGAAAACGATCGCTTCGCTGTCGCTTGAAAGAATGCCTGAAAACATGCCGATGGCGCCTTGCAGAATAGTGACCACGGTCAGCATCGCGGCCACACTGAAGGCGATGCCGGCAATGCTGATGAATGACCGGATGCGATGCCGGCGAAGATTGGTCAAAATCAGCTTGAGAAAGATCATGCACATTCTCCCAGGGCCAATCCCGTGACACTCCCCGTGACCCGCAGCAGTTCATGCTGCAAGTCGCCGCGCAGCCGCGCCAGAAACTCCAGTCCCGGCCGCGCAATCAGCAAACGGCTCAACACCTTGTCGCCCAACTGCATCAGACGCGTGAGGCGTTCGATGGCGGCCAGCGGTCCGATCGCCGAAGCGATGTTGGGTCTATCCAGCAGAATGTCGCGTGCCACTGTCTTGCCTGCCTCTGCACTCGACTGAAGCACGTCTTTCAAGTCGTCCACGATCTGATAGCTCAGGCCCCAATAAAGCGCAATCCGTTCCAGCAGCTGAATCTCCCGCTCCGCAGCGCCGCCCAGAATTGCCGGCAAAACCAGCGTCAACTGAATCAGCGAGACGGTCTTGCCGCGCGCGATCTGCTCCGTCGTCTGCCGCGTGTGCGGCAGCCTGGAGTAGTGCAGGTCGAGGCTCTGCCCGTTCAGCAATCCATCCACGCCGAGGCATTTCTCCATATACGCCAGGGCTCTCGTCTGGTGGCCAGGCGCGCTTCCCGCAGCCGCCCGCCAGCAAAGCGCATACGCGCGGTTGATCAGCGCCAGCGCGCTCAAGATCGCTCCCGCCTCGCCAAAAACCACGTGCGCGCAAGGGACCCCGCGCCGCTCCGACGCATTGTCCATGCAGGGCAGATCGTCGAACAAAAGCGACGCGGTGTGAAAATACTCGAGAGCAATCGCCAGATCCTTGGCCCGCGCAGACTCCAGCCCGTAGGCGACGGCCCCCTGAAAAATCATCCGCGGCCGCACCAGGCTACCCGGATGATCGAGCACGTGGCGAAGCGCTTCTTCAAAATGGGGATCGAGTGCCGAGGGAAGCTCAAGTCCCGTGTTAAAGGCCTCAGCCCAGGGCCGTATGTCCAATGTTTTCATAGTTGGGGGAAGCGACACTTTGATTTTGGCCATCCCTTCAGTGGTTGTAAACGAGAATCCCGGCGCGCTCTAGTATCCCTGCGCCCATCCAACACCTGGCAAAAAGCCGATGTCTATGTGTAAGACGAACTTCCATTTGCGATGGAAAGCGTGGGACCCAGGTCCGATCGCATGAAGTTTTGTTCATCTGCTGTGCCGGGAAGCTGCGCCAGCCTGGATTGTGAGCTTTACGCCGAATTGAATGCGTGGGTGCGATGACGCGGGGTTAGTCCCTGCCTTTTCAACCAATCATGCTAATTGCTGATTTGTAGACCTAAGCTTAGTTGAAGGAGATGACTCTTGGCCGACGCGAAAATGACAATGCCGTCATCTTTCCCCGGATCGGGATTTATCCCTCGTCCAGTAAAGGACCCGGTTGTTCCAGTCGATGAAAAATCCTCATGAATGCACTAAGATCCCCTCATGCGGCTCTTGCTCGTTGAAGACGAAGTGGATATTCAAAGCTTCTTGCGTCGTTCGCTGGAAGAGGCAGGCTATCAGGTGGATGCCGCGTCCGACGGCAAGACTGCCGAGAAGCTGGCCGTTGAGGCGCCCTACGACTTGTTGATCGTTGACCTCGGCCTGCCCGATCAGGACGGAATCACCCTGATTCTCAAGCTTCGACAACTGGGAGTGGCTGCCCCTGTCTTGATTCTTTCGGCGCGACGCTCAGTAGACGACCGCGTTCGCGGTTTGGAGCAGGGCGGGGACGATTACCTCACCAAACCATTTGCCCTGGCGGAGCTTCTTGCGCGTCTGCGCAATCTGCTCAAGCGCAACAGCCCTCCCGGCAATGAAGCCACGCGGCTTCGCGTCCTGGACCTCGAGTTGGACCTGCTTCGCCGCGAAGCCTCCCGCTCCGGCGAACTCTTGCAACTCACTTCCCAGGAGTTTGTTCTGTTGGAATATCTCTGCCGCAACGCGGGCCGCGTGGTCACCCGATCTATGATTCTCGACAAGGTTTGGGGCATGCGCATTCAGCCTGACACCAATGTCGTCGATGTACACATCTACAGGCTCCGTGGAAAAGTCGACGGCAAAGGTCAGCAGCCGCTGATTCGAACATTGCGGGGGGTGGGCTATGTCCTCAAGGACCGCTAAGCTCCCCATGCGCAGCGCCGCCTGGCGCATCTCGCTTTGGGCCACTCTGGCCTTCGCCTGCGGAACCATGCTGGTCTTTGTGTTTCTGCACCGCTTCATGGCAAAGGACATTCAACGCCGCAGCGATGCCTGGCTCTCGGGTGAAGTCGAAGTCCTCGAAGATGTGGCGGAGCGCACCCCCAAGGACGCCCTCTATGTCCGCGTGGTGGGGGAAGTCGCCGAACTGGCCGGCAAGGAGGTGCCGAACAGAGATTTGTCGGAGAGCGCCCCCAACGATTCCGTCTTCTTCCTGCAGACTGATGCCGACGGTGCGCCGCGCCTATGGGTAGGCGCGGGCGACGGCGAGGCCCATCGAAAGGCCATTCGCGCCGTCAACATCCTGCCCGACCGCCCCATGGACCTCCAGGTCAAGGGAATCGGCGTGCCTTTTCGAGTTGCGTCGATACGCATGGACGATGGCAGCCGCATCTATCTGGGCCTCTCGGAGCGCGATGAACTCAAAGTGCTCCGGAGCCTCCGCGTCCGCTTCCTTTTCCTGTGGATTCTGATTGTCCTGCTCGGTTTCGGCATTGTGTTCTTCACCACCTGGCGCATGCTGAGCCGCGTCCGCCAGATCACCGAGGCGGCTTCCGGCATCGGCCATTCCGACCTGAACTCCAGGGTGCCCACCACCGGCAAGAACGATGAGGTAGCTCATCTGGCGCTGACCCTCAATCGCATGCTCGACCGGATTGAGAACTCCATGCGCCAGTTGCACACCATCACCGACTCGCTGGCACACGACCTGCGCAGCCCCCTCACTGCCATTCGCGGCAAACTTGAAATGTCCTTGTCCGCCGATCCTCATGCCGAACAGGCAGAATCCATCGTGTCGGCCATCGAAGAGCTCGATCGGCTCACCGACTTTCTGAATAAATCGCTCGACGTTGCAGAGGCCAAAGCGGATGCCCTTCGCCTCACACTCACCGAGATCGATCTGGATGAGTTACTCAGAGTCATGATCGATCTCTACGGGCCATCGATGTCGGAAAAAGGGTTACAAATCCATTTGTGCAGCGCGGGCCCATTGATGGTTGCTGCCGATGCGGCCCTGCTTCATCGGATGGTGGCCAACCTGTTTGACAATGAACTGAAGCATCTGCCCGCCTCCCACTCGATAACGATCCGGCTGCAATCCGATGAGGAAGCGGCAACTCTGATTCTTGAAGACGACGGCCCGGGATTCGATTCCGAAATCTGCCCGCACCTGTTTGAGCGAAGAGTCAAAGGGCGAGATTCCAATGGGCACGGCCTTGGCCTGGCCTTCATCGATGCGGTTGCCCGCGCCCACGGTGGCGCCGCCACTGCGGCGAACCGCGAGCCTGGCGGCGCGCGCATCGCCATCACGCTTCCTTTGGCCTCTTCGAACAGCGGCCTGCATTCCTCGGCATTGCGGGACGCCTGCTGAGTTCAGGCTTCAGTAACTCCATAACGAGAGAGGCCGGGTAAAGAAGACCAGGCATTCCACAGCATCCAAACCGTGACGGAGAATGGGCTTTGACACACTCCACCATCGCGCGCGACATGCTCGCCGTTCTGAGTGCCCTGCAAGGAATTGGCACGCTGGCCATCGACCTGGGCGCCAAGCATGCATCGAACCCGGCCTGGCCACGCCATGCGCGATTTCACGTGGTGTGGCAATCCATCGGCACCGCAACGCTGGCCGCCGTTGCAGCGGTGCTGGCCGTCTATCCAGGGTCTCTCCAAGATCGGCGCTTCTACCTCGCCGCCCTCCTCACCGCCATTCCCATGCTTGCTTTCTTCGCCGCCCTCCTCGGTCGCAAGCTCTATGGGGGCGCACTCTCTGACCCAACCGGGATACAACCCGCGAAAATCCAGGCCTTTGGGGCCGAGCTTCGTATCGATCTGAATCTCGCAACGGAAGCAATCGCCTCCCTTGCGCTTGTTTTCCTGGTGGCTCTCTATTAGCTGCTCATAGTGAAAGTCTCCAGAGTGTCGGTGCCCGGCTTTAGTCGTGTCCCCATGAGCCTTTGGCCCACCCAAGTGGATGAAAACGCCCGCGGATGCTGTGTCGCGGGAAGCGCCCCGGAGGGGCGGCCGATTCAGACGCACACAATGCAAAGAGGTTAGCCTGCGTTTTCGACCGTGCCACAGACCGCTGAAAAAAGGGATGGCCTTTACCTCTTAAGGGAGTTTTCAATCGATTGCAATGTGCCACAGTGTTGGCAGACTTGCGGCCTCCACACCGGAATCGATTGCTCCCTGTCAGCCTCGATGCGTTCAATTGTCTTTCTCTTGCGGAGTAATTTAAACTTGGGCAATCGTTATAGAACTCCCGGGCCTGAAGTTAGAAACTCACAGAATCCACAAATTCAGGAAATGTCATGCCGGGTGCTCCAGAACGTCGATACATAGAGTGTGTCGGAAAAGACCGCCGCCTATATCTGGTGCTGGGCATGAACCGGGTTCCAATCACAGGCTTGCGGCCGCAAGCTGAAGAACTGATCCGCCACATGCTCCGCCAGAATGAAGCCAACGGCGGGGTCCCGCGCGTCTGCACCCATGCGGAGTTGCAGAAGGCGGTCTGGGGCGACCGCTCCATGGCCAATGTAAACATCCAGATTGCGCGCCTGGTGCATGAAATCCGCAAGGCGCTGGCGAGTCTGGCAGCCGGACCTGAGTTGATCGCCAACCTGCCTGGAAGAGGCTATATCCTGCAGGGCGAGCGCATTGCTCCTGCCCCGCAGCTTTCCTCTTTCGTCTGCGGCCCACCCATCGTGCACCCTCGCGGGTTCTTCGGCAGAGAGCACGAACTCAAACGGATTTACAGCATTTGGAACCGCCTGCCCCTGCAGCACGTCGCCCTCGTTGGCCCCAAGCGCAGCGGCAAAACATCGTTGTTGCATTTCCTTGAGCGTATTCACCTCACGCCGCCGGATCAACTCCGGCGCGGCCAGGCCGCGCACTGGCTCGCCGACCCTGACTCTCATCGGGTCGTCCTTGTCGACTGTCAAGATGCGCGCTTGCGGACGCCCGAGGCGGTCTTGCAGTACATCCTGGGCCAAATCGGCGTACGTTCGCCATCTCCCTGCACTCTCGCCGCTTTCGTCGGCATTCTGACGGATATCTCCAGGCCTACCATTCTCCTCTTCGATGAACTGGAGGTGGCACTGACGAATCCGGCATTCGACCCCTCTTTCTGGGCGGGACTGCGTTCTCTTGCAACCAACCACACCCGCGGACTGCTTGGATACGTCATCGTCCTGCACAGCGAGGTGCCAGACAACCCGGACAGCGCAGATCCCCAATCGCCGTTCCTGAACATCTTCGGCCACACACTCACGCTGGGGCCCTTGACCAGCAGCGAAGCCCTTGAACTGGCAGCCAGTTCCCCCAAGCCGTTTCCTGAAGCCGACCTGCAGTGGATACTCGCCGAAAGCGGCCGACACCCCTGCCTTCTCCAGTTGCTATGCGACGCGCGACTGACCGCAATCGAAGAAGATCAGCCCGAGGAGTTATGGAAGAAGGAAGGGACCAAGCGCATCAGCCGGTTCCGGCACCTGCTCAATCACCCATGAAGACCAGAGCAGCCGGCGTCCTCTTTGCCGATCCTGAGCTCTCCGGCAATCTCCTCGGGGCTGGATTTCGGGCCCTTTGGTGGCTCTGGGTGAGGCCGTCGGCTTGGCGTGCTTATTTGGCAACCAGGCGCCCTTCTCTCTCTCCAAGCTTCACTTTGTGCGACCTCGATCGCGCGACACTCTCCAACCCAGGCACCCGCCGATTTCTTATTGGCTTGGCAACGAGCTGGAGCTTGCTCACCCTGTGCGCCAGTTTCCTGATCTCTGCCGCTGTCGGAGGCCCGATTGCCAGTATCGCTTTCGCCGTCTTCTATGGCTCGATTCTCTCGGCCGCCGGCACCTTGATGATCTCGGCGTTACTTTCCGTGGCTGCCGGAGCCACCGGGGGGTTGGTCATCGGGTCCGTCTTCACTTTGGGCACAGCCGCAGCTCTGCGCAACGCCGGATCGATCGCCGCCATCGCGACCGCCCTCAGGCATTCAAGCCTCATTGTGCTCATTGCCGGGGGCATCCCGGCCCTCGCCACGCTGAGCGCCTTCACCGGAGCGGTAATTTCTTTTGGCATCGGGATATCCGGCAGCATGACGGCGTCGCCCGCCGAAACCGTCAAACGAACCCCGGCGGTCCGGCGACTTGGCGGAGTGGTTTTGGGTGTCTTGTTGAGCGGCCTGATTGACGCCATGCTCTTGAAAGGCCTCTTTTTTACCCAGGGACTTGCCAACCCCACCGTTCTGCGGGTAGTGCTGGGCCTTCTCGTCGCCCTCATGGTGATTGCTGCGGTGGCTTTGCAGGGACGCTCATTCAAATGCATGGTCTGCCTCGGAAGCGGCTTTGGCACAGTAGCCCTCGTAAGCCTTCTGTTGGGGACTCTGGCCTCTCACGATTCGGGCATGATTCTGCTCTTCACCGGCATCATCACCGCGCTGCTTTACAGCTCCCTCTTTTCGGTCGCCTTTTCAGCCGGCGCCTTCGTTGGCGACCCCTGGTCCGGAGCCGTCGCCAGCGCCCTTGGCAGCGGACTCCCCTTTGTCCTGTTCCTCACCATCGGCGCCGGCACAACGCCATTCTGGCCAGCTGTCCCGTTGAGCTTTGTCTTCATCTGCCTGGGGCTCGTATTCCCGCAATGCCTGTTTGTCTTCACTTATCCGCTCGAAATGGCCTGGAACATGATCGTCTTTCGTGCAGATCAGCGAGTCGACCGGGGAAGCCGGCTATTGTGGAACGCCGCCTTTTGGCATGAAGGGCAAAGACTGCAACTGTTGGGCCTCGAAGATCATCTGCTGCTGGCGCTCAAACACGACCGCGATGTCGCAACGCGCGCACTGGCTTGGCTGGCCCAGGGTACCCAAGCCTGGGCAGTCAAGGCGGTGCGCATTGAACTGTGCGCCCAGGTGCTTGCCGAGTGTACAACCCTTGAAAGCATCGGCAACGCACATCGCGCTCTTCCCATGCTCGAAGGCGCGCATTCCGGCGACCCCGTGCAGTCCTTCCACGACATCAGTCGAAATATTGACGCGGCGCTGAGGTTCGAGAATACCCATCACCGACATACCCTCCTGAAAGCCATGCTCGCCCAGATGCACGACCTGGAGTTGCAGGGCTTGCCGAACCCTAGCAGAGAACGGCTTCAGCCAATTCTGTCGTGCTGGAATCGGCTCGTTGAAGAAGAAACCGACACACTGGAGAATTCCAAGCGCGCGCAGATCGAAATTGAGAACCCTTACGTCATCGGCGTGCCCTTGACCCCGGAACAAGAGGTCTTTGTGGGCCGAACCGAGATCAGCGCGCAAATTACCCAGGCGCTGCTTGGCTCTCAGGCTCCCCCGCTGCTGCTCTACGGCCAGCGCCGCATGGGCAAGACATCGCTTCTGAATAACCTCGGCAGAATTCTGCCGGCCCGCATCGTGCCCCTGTTTATCGATTTGCAGGGGCCGGCCTCGTATGCTCCCGACTCCGCGGGTTTCCTCGCCATGGCCAGCCGGGCCATGGTGGATTCGGCCAAACGCTATCGCGGCATTCAGCTGCCGTCGCTTGCTCCTGAGAAATCAAGCCAGAATCCAATCGGCGCCTTCGATCAGTGGCTCGATTCCATTGAGACCGCGATAGGCGATCGCCTGATCCTGCTCGCGCTGGATGAATTTGAATCATTGGAACAGAGACTCCGCAGCCATCCGGAGGACGAGCCGGCCCTGCTCGGGCTCTTTCGCCATATCGTCCAACATCGCCGCCGTTTCCGGATTCTTGTGGCGGCCTCTCACTCAGCCGACGAGTTCGGCCGCGTCGCCGGCTACCTCATCAACCTCCAAATGGTACGAATCGGTTACCTCAATGAGAAAGACGCCCGGCAACTGCTGGAACGACCGCTTCACAATTTTGCCCTTCGCTACACCGGCGAGGCCGCGCAGAGGGTAATCGACATCACTCGCGGACACCCCCACCTGCTGCAAGCGCTTTGCTATGAGATCGTGAATTTGAAAAACGAGCAAACCACCGCCACAAGGTGCGAGGCCGGACTGGGCGACGTCGAGAATGCCGCGCTCCAAACCCTGGAGCACTGCAAGATGCTCTTTCTCGACATAGCACAAAATCAAATTTCGCCCGAGGCGCGCCTCCTCGCCACGAAAATCGCGCGCGGCGGCCAAAATATCGAAGCAAAAGGAGAGGCGCTCGAAATGCTGCTCCGCCGCGACGTGGTGGAACTCACCGATCGCGGCTACCGCTTCCAGGTCGAACTGATTCGACGATGGTTCGCCGGTAGTCTTCAGCCCTGAGCCGTCACGCCGGCTCAAACCGGAAGTCTCAGTTCGCTTTCTGCGGTACCACTTTCTCCAATTGCGCCACCTGCTGCTTCATCAGGTCCGCGTTGGGTCCGGGAGCGGTATAGGTCAGGCAATGCCTCAGGTGATCCAGCGCATCTCTGTAGTCCCCCCGTCCGGCCTGAATCACTGCCAGCAGTTGCTCCGTGTTGGGCGCAACATGGCTGGGGTCCATGCTCAGCGAGGTCTCCGCGTTGGTTTCGGCCACATTCGCGTGGCCTAGGTTGTAGTTGCCTACCGCGCTGAAATACCAGATCTGCGGTGTCCCTGCCGGATTCAATTGAAGGGCGTGTTCCGTAGCGTCCACCACATCCTGCCATCTCTTCTGGACCGCCGCCACGGCAGCAATGCGCTCGTAGGGCGAAATGAATTTTGCATCCGTCTCTGCAGCCTTGGTATAGGCTGTCAACGCATCCTGCGGCTTGTCTGTCTCTTCAAGCTTGCCCAGTTGATACCAGGCCTCCGCGAACTGCGGATCGATGCTCACCGCCTTCTGCAAGTGACGCCGGGCGCTGTCCACGTGCTTGTCCAGCGCATCGCCATGAGCTTTCTCGAACTCCTTCAAGGCCTCGGCCGGCGCGGATGCGGTCGTAGAACTCAACGTGGTTCCCTTCGCCAACTCGTTCTGCCGCAGTGTGATCGTGCCCAGATCGGGGCTGTCCATGATCGAGCCGTTGGCAATGGTCACTGTGGTCGAATCGAACCCATCGAGGATCGCCCTGACCTTGCAGCCCACAAACTCGGCTGGAGACACACGCTTCGGATCGCGCTTGGTTTCTACAGCTTCGCTCGCGCGAGCCGAAGCTTGGATGTTGAATTCGCCCTTCCGGTCGGTCACCGTATTCAAGCGCGTCTTGCCGTCGCAAATCACCGCAACCGGAATCGGGTCCCACGGCAGCTTGCCGGCCGCCACCACCACCTTGCCCACGAATCGCATCCCACCCACCTGCTGATTCAAGGTCTGAGCAAAATTCGCGTCGGTCCCCAACCCGCTGGTCGCAGCCGGGTTATTGTCCGCGCTTTGCGCGGCTGCCTGCAGATTCCCCCATGCCATGCAAAAAGTCGTCAGAATTCCGGTAAACAAGAGATTGAGTTTCATCCAACCCCCTCCCATTACGGCCGAAATTATACTCACTTCGGCCGCTATGAGGAATCCCTTTGGCTGGCGGTTCGGGAAGCGTCCGGCCCAGTCTCATCCCGGCAGATACTCTTCGCTCCCGGCGAAATGCGCCAGCTAGCTCCGCTGTTCCCATTTGACGGAGAGCAAGGCTCAAGCGAAAGCAACAGCGCCCGGAAGGATAGCGGAGCTTGCAGTTACCCGGGTAGCCTGACAACGGTGCCCCATGTCTCAGAATCGAGTCATGGGGCACTCCTCGTTATGCGTGCGCCTGCAGGTGCTATTGCTTTTCTGCAGCAGGTTGTTTGGGTTGGGGGATGGCGATGTCGATGGTTTGTACCGTGCCCAGCTTCAACTCGTCGAGGCCGGGCTTGATCTCGGGGCCGTTGCCTACCACCAGGATTGCGAGCGCCTCCGGATGAATGTACTTCTTGGCCACGCGGGTCAGGTCGGCCACCGTCACCTTCTTGAGTGCCGCCTCGTAGGTTTCAAGGTAGTTGGCGGGGTAGCCGTAGAACTCCAGCCGCTCCTGCTCGGCCAGCACCTTTTCCCGGGTGTCGTAGCGGAACAGGAACGAATTGAGGATGTTGTCCTTGGCGCGGTTCAGTTCCTCTTCGGTGAACGGCTTGGTGTTCATGCCTGCCAGTTCGTCCAGCGCGGCGCGCGTGGCATCCACGGTTGAAGCGCTCTTGGTCATCACCATCACGTGAAAGCCGGCCGGGTGGTCGTAGGCAAAGCTCATGCCGCCGCCGACGGCATAGGCAAGTCCCAACTCGGTGCGAACTTTTTGAAAGAGTCGGCTCGCAAAGCCCCCGCCCAGGATCTCGTTCATCACCGCAATGGAGGGCACGTCGGGATTGTGCCGGTCGGTCCCCAGGCCCACAATCTCAACCTGGGACTGGTTGACGTCTTCCTTGTCGATAAACGAGACGCCGGGTTTGGGGCCTGCGAAGGTGTCGTGGCGCGGGGGCGCGGGTTTTGCCGGGGGCAGCGCTTCAAAGGCCGCGCGCAGCTTGGTTTCCATGGCTGCGGAGTCGAAGTCTCCGCTAACGCCCACGATGAGCTTGCCGCCCAGAGTGCGGTCATGCCAGGCCTTCAGGTCGGCCAATGTCACCCCGCCGATGGTCGCCAGTTCGGGCTGCCGGGCGTAGGGGCTGCCGGCTCCATAGATGAGCTTGTTCGATTCCCGCTGGGCGATCTCCGACTCGTCGTCGTTGCGGCGCACGATGCCGGTGGCCTCCTGCTGCTGAGCCAGGGCGAGCTTGTCCGCGTTGAACTTCGGATGCAGCAAGAGGTCCAGGGCCAGTTGAAAGACCTGGTCTGCATCGCCCTTGAGCGAATCCCAGCTCACCGCGGTGGAGTCTTCGTCCCCCGCCGTTTCGATGTGCGCGGCCTTGGCCTCAAGCAGGTCGTCGAGGGCATCGCCATTCATTTTGGCTGTGCCGCTGGTGCGCCATGCCTGTCCATAAAGGCTCACCAGGCCGGTCTTGGACGCATCTTCGTCGCGGGAGCCGCCAGGGATGAGCACCGAGCCGGAGACAAAGGGCAGCTCGTGGTCTTCCTGCAAGAAAAGAACAATGCCGTTCTTCAGCTCGATGCGCTTGGGTTGCTGCGGCTTGAAGTCGTGCAGCTTGGGGATGGGGATCTGTTCCCATGGCTTGGTGGAGACCGCAGCAGCAGGCTCTAGGCGAGCAGCTGAAACAGGGGCAGCAATGGGCGCAGCAGTCGTAGCATCCGAAGGATGTTGTTGCTGTATCTGGTGGCAACCGCTGAGTACAAGGCCCATCATCCCCGCAAGAAGAGTTAGAGAAATGCTCTTGCCCATGAAGGGTACGGGCTTTAGCCCGTACATCATGACAGAAAACATGCCGTGGGCTTTAGCCCCCGAGGGATGTTTTTCCGCAAGAATCTCTTCCAAGCCTGTTTCTCTGGATTGCAAATCCTCGACGAGAATTCCCCCAGGGGCTAAAGCTCCCCGAGATTTCGATTTGCTCCTGCACGGGCTGAAGCCCGTACCCTTCACGGTTAAGCCCGAATCCTTCACTGGTCGAGACCTTTCGACAAGATAGCTCTTCATTGCGCACCCCCGTCGTTCTTGGCTGAAGCTGCGGGCGCCTCGGTGTCGATTTCGGCCGTGGTCCGGTTGCTGGCCACAAACACCTTGTTGGCCACGCGACGAATATCGGCCTTGGTGACCTTGTCTACCCGGTCCAGTTGCTTGAAGAGCTCTCGCCAATCGCCATAGCGGGTTTGATACTCGGCCAGGCTATTGGAAAGCCCCTGGTTGTCGGCCAGTCCGTGCAGCAGGCTGGCACGCGTGCGGGTCTTGTACATGGCCAGCTCGTCGTCGGTCACGTCGGTGCTCTTGAGCTTGTCAATCTCCTTGTGGATGGCGTCGCGCATCTGCGCCGGGGTGTGGCCGGGCAGGGGAACAGCATAGAACGCGAACAGGCCAGGGTATTTGTCGCCGGGGAAGGGACTGAAACCCTCGGCCTCGGCGGCTATCTGCTGGTCGCGCACCAGGCTGCGATAGAGCCGGGAGACGCGGCCGTTGGACATGATGTCGCTGATGGCGTCGTAGACCGCATCGTCGGGGTCGCGATAGTCGGGCCGGTGGTAGCCCTCCAGGTAAAAGGGCTGCGTCTGCTCGCGGATCACCAGCGACTTCTCGGCAAATTGCTTGGGCTCGACCGTGGTCATCTCCTCTGGCTTGGGGCCGGCCGGTACCTTGCCGAAGTACTTCTCCAGCACCGGCATGGCCTCGGAGGCCTTGACGTCGCCGACCACCGATACCACGATGTTCGCGCCGACATAATATTTCTTGTGGAACTCCATGGCCTCGGTGGCGTTGATCTGGCTGACTTCGCTGGGCCAGCCGATGCCGCTGCGGCCGTAGTTGTGGGCCACGTAAGCGGTGGCCAGGAACTGCTCCACCAGGCGGCCAATGGGGTTGGAGTCGGTGCGCATGCGCCGCTCCTCCATCACCACATCGCGCTCCTTGTAGAACTCGCGCGGCACCACGTCGGCCAGGCGGCCGCTCTCAAGCCAGGCCCAGAGTTCCAGCCGATTCTCCGGCATCGACCAGAAGTACATGGTGTTGTCGAGGCCGGTTTCGGCGTTCAATCCTTCCGCTCCATTCCGCTCGGCGACGTCGGTGAACTGGTTGGGAATGACGAATTTGTGCGCCTCGGCCTGGGCTGCGACGAAGGCCTTTTTCAGCTCGGCCAGCTTGTTGGGGTCGCGACCCACGGCCTTGAGGTATTCGGCCTCGTAGGCGTCGTTCGCGGCTTCAACCTTGGCTAGTGCCGCCTTTTCGGCCTCGTAGTTGTTGGTGCCGATCTCGCTGGTGCCCTTGAATGCCAGGTGCTCGAACATGTGGGCCAGGCCGCTCTCCCCCGAGGGGTCGTTCACGTCGCCGGCATCGATAAAGGTGGTGTAGCTGAAGACCGGGGCGTCCGGCCGCTCGCAGACGATCAACGTGAAGCCGTTGGGCAACACCTTGGTGGTGATCTTCTGCTCGAAACTCTTCAGATCCTGAGCCTGTGTGGCAGGCGCGCCAGCCAGAGCCAGAGCTGCCGGCAGCACCAGGGCCGCACTCCAAAACCAGGAAGAAATTCTGCTTCGCATCCAGTCTCCTTGTTCGGGGAGAGCAAAAACTGCTGGTCCCCGCACCTTACCAAGCTAGTGCCTGGACTGAAATGGGTCAAACTTGTTAGCCGAAAGGGGTTGAGTTTCTGCACGGGTGTCTGTACGGGTGTTTGGCGGTGCACGCGCATCGATGCCGATTCTAGGTCGCTGAATCGCTTTGTAGATGTCGAAACAGAGGGTGGAACCAATTGAATGCCGCGGCGGCGCCCTACGGTGGGAACTGAGTTTCGATTGCCGAGCCGGGCCTCGAATCCCGAATTCCATCTGCACGCTTCGCGCATGTACCACATTCCAGGAATCAAAAGCCGGATAAACCGGTTAACATCGATCATGGCTCTCTTTGAATCGTCTCCCCCCAAGCCGCTCAGCCGCCGTCGCTTTCTCAAAGGAAGCATGGCGAGCGCGGCCGCACTGGCGCTATATTCCGGTGAGATTGAGCGCCACTGGATTGACGTGACGCATTCCGAGGTAGCCCTTGCCGGATTGCCAACGGCCTTCGACGGATATCGCATCGCCCAACTCAGCGACATTCATATGGACGAGTTCACCGAGCCCTTCTTCCTTCGCCAGGTGATCGATCGCGTCAACCAGTTGCAGCCGGACGCCGTGGTTCTGACCGGCGACTTTGTCAGCGACGGGCCCGGTACGAACAAGTTCAGCCTCGGCGCCGCTTGGCAATGTGCCAATCTTCTGAATGAGCTGAGCTGCAAAAATCGCTTCGCGGCTCTGGGCAACCACGATCACGCCGTCGGAGTCATGGAGGTGATCGCGGCGCTTCGGGACAACGGTATCCAGTGGCTCATCAATTCATCTCTGCCGATCGAGCGGGGCACCGATCGAATCTGGCTTGCGGGGGTGGACGATCCCGTCCTGGGCCGCCCGGACGTGGCGCGCGCCGTTCCCTCCTCGATTAGTGGAATAACCGATGAGCCCATCATCCTCCTTTGTCATGCCCCGGACTACGTCGACCATATCCTGACGCAGCCGGCCGGGAAAGCTATCGCCCTGGTCTTGAGTGGTCATACCCATGGAGGACAAGTGCGGCTTCCACTTCTGGGCGCCTTGGAACTGCCCGATCTCGGCCGAAAATATGTCGAAGGATGGTTTCGGTTCGGCGCCATGCAGCTTTACGTGAATCGGGGAATCGGAACGGTCGGATTGCCCTTCCGGCTCGATTGCCCTCCGGAAATCACGCTGTTTACGTTGCGCTCCGGCCCTCGTCCGAGCAACCGCGTTTCAAAGTAAAAACAAACTTGGGAAGCGCCGAAATGAAAAGACCCCCATCCAGGACGCAATTCATTGCGGCATGGATGGGGGCCTTTTTGTTAAGTCGAGAAAAGGGCGAAAACAGCTGCGCTCAGGCTCGGATGGGTACGGGAAATCCTATTCTTTGAGACGCGTTACGCGGCTTTGCGCCTGCCGAGGGACTTCCCTCATCCATGCGGAACTTGCGAATGATCCCATCCAGATCGTTTGCAAGCAGAGACAGGTTCCTGCAGGCTCCTGCCGTCTCTTCGGCAGCCTGCGAATTCTCAGCGGCGGGGCTTGAGATTTGGGAGGCCGACTCGGCGATCTCGCCCTATGCGGCTGTCTGCTCGGTGGCGGTCGTGAAAGCCCCGAAGGCGGCTTGAAATCCTGGCTGAGAACCATGCGGTTTGCTGTCTTGCCCATCTGCGGCACAGCGCCGTATGCTGTGAGCGATTCTGCGTGGCCGATCGTAAGTAATTCGGATCCGCAGAGGGAGAGCCCATGAGCACGACTTCCCCGGCCGTCACTCTTGCTGCAGACCCATTCGTCCAGCCCTTTCTGGTTCGTCGCGCCGCGGTGTTGGGCGCCGGCACAATGGGCTCCCGCATAGCAGCCCACCTGGCCAACGCCGGTATTCCCGTGTTGCTGCTTGACATGGTTCCACCCGGAGAAGGCGACCGCAGCCGCTTGGCCAAAGGCGCCTTCGATGCGCTGAGCAAGGCCAAACCGGCCGCGCTCTTTGAAAGCTCGCTAGTCTCGCTTATTACTCCCGGTAACTTCGACGACGACCTCCCCAGGCTGGCTGGATGCGACTGGGTGATCGAGGCGGTGGCAGAGAACCTGGCCATCAAGACCGCGCTGCTGGCGCGTGTGGCGCCTCACCTTGCGGCGCACGCCGTTCTCACCACCAACACTTCCGGGCTTCCGGTAAAGCAGATCGCTGCAGGCCTCGCCAGCCACCGGGAGCGCTTCTTCGGTACACACTTTTTCAACCCGCCGCGCTATATGCGGCTGCTTGAGGTTATCGCTACGGCGGAGAGCGATCCGGCGGTCTTGGCTGCCTTTTCTGCCTTTGCAGACCGCGCGTTGGGCAAGCAGGTAGTAGCCGCCAACGACACGCCCAACTTCATCGCCAACCGCATCGGCGTAGCTGTCATGTTCAACGCGGCAACGCTGATGATGAATCAGGGCCTCACCATTGAAGAGGCTGACGCGCTAACCGGTCAGGCCATAGGCTGGCCGCGCACCGGCACCTTTCGCCTCGCGGATATGGTGGGCATCGACATTCTGGCGCACGTTGCGGCGAACTTCCCGCAGGGAACAGCCCAGGGCGGCTTCGCTTCGATCCTGGAAGAGATTGTGAAGCGCGGCTGGCTTGGCGACAAATCCGGTCAGGGCTTCTACAAGAAAAGCCGCGGCGCCGATGGAAAAGATCTGAGGCTGGTGCTCGACCTTGCCACGTTTGAATACCGGCCGCTCGCCAAACCCGCGCTGCCCGCGCTGGAGATGGCCAAGAACGCGGCCACGCTGAAAGAGAAGCTGCGGCTACTGCTGGCCAACGACCCGGCGAAGGACAAGGCCGCGGCGTTCTTGTGGCCGTTTCTGGCCTCGCTGTGGACCTATGCGGCCGATCGCATCGGCGAAGTGGCCGGCAGCGCCGCATCCATCGACCAGGCCATGAAGGCCGGTTTCAATTGGGAAATGGGTCCCTTCGAAATGCTGGATGCAGTTGGCGTTGAGGCGGCCGTAGCCCGCATGAAGGCGCTTGGACTGCCGGTGAGCCCGCAGCTCGAAGCTTTGCTGTCTGCCGGCCAGCCAGGCTGGTACGCCCGCGACGGGCGCGAGTGCTTCCAGCCGAAGACCGGAGCGCTCGAGCCGGTTCCGTCAGTACCCGGCCACGCGCGAATTGCGGATTTTCGCCGCTCCCACCGGGTAGTTCGCACCAACGCGGGCGCCTCGCTCGTGGACATCGGCGACGGCATCGGCTGCATCGAGCTGCACTCGCTCAAGAACGCCATTGGCGGCGATGTGCTGGCCATGATCTCCGCCGTGCTGAATCCCGCTTCCGAAGCGGTGCGCGACTTTGCCGGCTTCGTAATTTCCAGCGACCGGGAAAACTTCAGCGTCGGCGCCAACCTCATGCAACTGCTGATGGCCGCGCAAGAAGGCGAGTGGGACGAGCTGAATGGGGTGATTCACGGCTTCCAGCAGATGACTGCGGCTATCAAATTCTGCCCCCGCCCGGTGGTGGTGGCTCCCTTTGGCCTCACGCTCGGCGGGGGTGCGGAGATTTGCCTGCACGCCGCCCGCAGGCAGGCACATGCGGAAACCTACATCGGCCTGGTCGAGGCTGGTGTCGGACTGATTCCGGCCGGTGGCGGCACCAAGGAGATGCTGCTGCGTGCCGTGGATGCGGCTGTTGCTCTGGCGCCGCCCGACCCGCGCGATCCGGCGAGCCGCTTTGCCCAATCGGCCGAAATGGCAACCGCGCTACGCAAGGTCTTCGAGTCGATTGCCCTGGCGAAGGTGGCAACGTCGGCCGCCGAGGCTCGGCCGCTGGGTATGTTGATGCCCGCCGACCGCATCACCATGAATCGCGAACGGCTGCTGCTTGACGCCAAGGCGCTGGTCGCCGCTTTGGCCGCGGCGGGCTACACCGCGCCACAGCCGCGGACGCAGATTCCTGCTCCCGGTCTGGCGGCACTGGCTACCCTGGAGATGGGCGCCTACCTGATGGGCGAGGCCGGCTATGCCTCGGAGCACGACCAGAAAGTGGCGCGCTGGGTAGCGTACATTCTTTGCGGGGGCCGCGTCACAGCCGGGTCGCTGGTGAGCGAGCAATACTTGTTGGATCTGGAGCGGGAAGCGTTTCTATCCCTGTGCGGCGAGCGCAAGACGCAGGAGCGCATCGGCTTCACGCTGAAGACCGGGAAACCGCTGCGGAACTAGGGCCAGTCTGCAAAGTGCGCCGGGGCACGACTTTCGTCGTCCCGTGGATGCAACAACAACGCGGGGCTTTAGCCCCTGAGGCAAAGAAAGATGGTTCGCCCGGGATCGAAGAAGGCCGGATGGTTGTCGGGGATGCTCCTTTGCGCCAACGCCATCGTTTTCGCTCAGCCCCCGCCGGCTCGGCTCATTGCGTCCGGCCAGGTCGACGTGGCCGGGCACGCGACGCCCTACCTCGTCCGCCATTTGCCGGTTAGTTCGTTTCCCGACCTGCCTGCCGCGATTCAGGATTCGCTCAATCGCCGCGGCTGCCTGATTCCGCAGACCTACGAGGCGCATCACCCGGAAAACGTGGTTCACGGCAGCCTGGAGCGCGCCGGTTCATCCGATTGGGCGGTGCTCTGTACGAGCGGAGCAACGGTCTCGCTTCTGGTGTTTCTAGGCAGTTCCGCGGAACCTCTGGTTTTGGCCTCTGTGCCTGAGACCAAGCGCCTGCAGGCGCACGATCCGACCGGCGTTCTAGGGTTCAACTGGGGCATCGACCCAGCCTCTCCGGAGCAGATTCGCGAGGCCCGTAGCGGTATGGAACATCACCCGCCCAAGCTGGACCACGACGCGTTGGCCGATTCGATCATCGACCACCGAACCGTCTACCATTTCTATGCCAAGAGCGCCTGGACCCTGCTCGAAATGCCGGACTGAGCGCCGGCCGAGCCCTCGCACTTCAAGGAGCATTCCCCATGCCCGAAGCCGTTATCGTCAGCGCCGTTCGTACCCCCGTTGGCCGCGCCCCCAAAGGCGCTCTCTCCACCACCCGCCCCGACGACCTCGCCGCACTTGCATTGAGCGGCGCTTTGGATCGGATTCCCGGCCTGGACAGCGCCGAGATCGACGACGTGATCCTGGGGTGCGCCCAGCCGGAAGGCGAGCAGGGCTGGAATATCGCCCGCATGGCCGCGTTGCGCGCCGGTCTGCCGGTCGAGATTCCCGGAGCCACCGTCAACCGGCTCTGCTCCTCTGGCCTGGAGGCAATTGAGCTGGCTAATCTGCGCATACGGGCCGGCGGAGCGCGGGTGGTGATTGCGGGCGGCGCCGAGTCCATGAGCCTCATTCCCATGGGCGGCGGAAAGCCCAGCCCAAACCCGTGGCTAGCCGAGCACTACCCCGCGGCGCTGTTGACCATGGGGCTGACCGCCGAACGTGTCGCCCGTCACTATGGCGTGAGCCGCGAAGATCAGGATGCATTCGCCCTGGCCAGCCATCGGAAAGCTCTGGCCGCGCAGGCCGCAGGGCACTTCGCCAACGAGCTGATCCCGGTGACGGTCGCGACGGCGGTTCCCGGCATGAAGGCCGGCAAACCGTTCAGCCGCGAGTCCGTGTTTGCGGCAGACGAGGGGCCTCGCGCAGACACTTCGCTTGAGGCGCTGGCCAAACTCAAGCCCGCTTTTCACGCGCAAGGGACGGTAACAGCCGGCAACTCGTCGCAGACCTCCGACGGAGCCGCCGCAGTGGTCCTGATGGATGCGGCACGGGCACAGGAGTTGGGAATTCGCCCGCTGGGACGGTTGGTAGCCTATGCCGCGACCGGTTGCCTGCCGGAAGAGATGGGCATCGGGCCGATCGCCGCCATTCCCAAGGTTCTGCGCCTGGCCGGACTCAAGCTTGAAGACATCGGATTGATCGAGCTGAACGAAGCCTTCGCCGCACAAGCCCTGGCCATCATCCGCGAACTGGGCCTGGACCCCGAGCGAATCAACGTCAATGGCGGCGCTATCGCATTGGGACATCCACTCGGCTGCACCGGCGCCAAACTCACCGCGACGTTGCTGGGCGAGATGCAGAGGAGCCGCGTGCGCTATGGCATGGTGACCATGTGCGTCGGCGGTGGCATGGGCGCAGCGGGGATTTTTGAGCGGTGGTGATTGTGACCTGGGTTCTCGATAGCGTCTAGCTTAGGGTTGATAAGTGATGCCGTCGATGCGGATCTTTGAGCACCAGAAGCAGTAGCGGACATCTTTTCCTGGGTAGAGGTCGCTCAAATTCAGTTCACGCCATCGGTGCAATCCCGCACAGCAGAACAAATTCTTGACAGCATTCGACTCGTGTTCACGGTGCGGCCAGAGTTTGGCCAAGGATGCGACGAGTGCAGCATCGGCAGGCCTTGGGACTGGTTCAGAAGAAGCATGGATCACCATGCCGGTCACCTCTTATTTACTTTGACACCGAAACGCCGCTGCTTGATCCCAAACCCAGGCAGAGGATGAAAGGACACGAGCGAATCGCTTTCTCAGGACATCTGTAAGGCAGAGCTTTGGGTCGTACAAAAACAGAAAACGACCGGGATCGCTCCCGGTCGTTCGTGCGGACCTGAATCTCAAGCAGCCTGCAACGGCTGCGGCCAGCTATGCCTTGGCCAGAACCAAAGCCTTCAAGCGCGCGTTGAGGCGGCTCTTGTAGCGGCTGACGGTGTTGTGGTGGAAGACGCCCTTTTGCACGCTCTTGTCGAGGGTGGAGACGGTGGCGCGATACTGCTCCTGGGCTGCCGGGACATCGCCCTTGACGAGAGCCTCACGCAGTGCCCGCAGGCTGGTGCGCACGCGGCTGCGGTTGGCGCGGTTCACTTCGGTGCGGGTGACGGTCTGACGGGCGCGCTTGAGCGCCGATACATGGTTTGCCATTGAACTTCCTTATCTCCAAATCCTTGGGTGGAATGCGGGCCAGAATGCCGGCTCGGCCGCATCCCTCGCAATTTCCTATCCTACGGGAAAGTGGGCAACCGGTCAATGTTGCTTACCGGGCCGTTCCCGAGCCATGCCCACGGGAGCCGTCAACTTGGAACGGGCTCAACGGCGCTTTCGCTTGGCGTCGATTTTGGACCAGTACTGGAATTCGCCGGCAAACAGTTCGCCGCTGAGGTCTGCCACCCGCTGCTGCATGCGGGCCTGGGCATCGGCGATCGCCAGGTTGTAGATCACCGGCCCAACCTCTTCCATGAAGAAATTGAGCAACAAACCGGCCGGCAGGTCTCCGATCGGGTCCGTCATGTTCTCTTCGAAATAGCGTTGAATCGATTGGATGGCAGCAGTGCGGGTCTGCTTGTTCAGGTCGATGGTCATGCTTGGGCGGCTCCGTGTGAACAAGTTCTGGGGTGCGTAATCGGTGTATAAGCTAACTGGCTAGCCTCCGCTTCACGGAGCTAGCCAGTTAGCGAGTCAGCGTTCTGTTGCCTTAGCGGGATAGAGTTCTGTTGCCCTGACCCCTACTGCACGGCGATCGTCCCAACCGTGGTCAAGCTTGCAGCGTTCTCCGCGTTGCCCAGGTAAACGGTGTAGGTCCCCGGCGCAACGGTCCAACTACTCGAACCCGTATCCCAATACGACATGGGGTGGGAGGAATCGTTCTGGTCCACCTCAATGGTCACCTGCTGCGATGCTCCCGCCTGGAGCAGCACTTTCTGCCAGCCAACCAGGCGCCTGGGCGCTTCATTGGTTGTGGGCGGCAGCCCCAGGTAAACCTGCGCCACTTCGGCTCCGGCCACTTTTCCGGTATTGGCCAACGTAAACGTCACCTGGAAGTTTGGGCTGGCTGAGGAAGTGAGGTTGTTGACCACCCCCGGGTTGGTGATCGAGAACGTCGTATAAGACAGCCCGAAGCCGAAAGGAAACAGCGGCGTGAGTCCATTCACGTCGTAGTATTTGTACCCGACGTTGTAGCCCTCCGTGTAATTCACATTGAAGGGCGTGGACCCGTCGGGCGGCTGGGTAATGACCGGCCGCGGCAGTTGCGCGTCGCTGGCCGGGAAAGTGATCGGCAGTTTACCCGAGGGATTGGCCACGCCAAACAGCAAGTCGGCGATGGCCGGACCGCCGTTCTGGCCCGGGTACCAGGCCTCAAGCACGGCGCCGACATCGCTCAACCAGGGCATCAGGACGGCGCTGCCGCTCTCCACCACCACAATGGTGTGCGGATTGGCTGCGGCGACGGCTGCCACCAGCGCATTCTGGTCGATCGGCGTGGCGTGGATCAGGTCGGTGAGATTCAGGCTGGGCACATCCATGCCTTCGCTGGACCACTGACTGACAAACACGATGGCTACCTGCGACGAAGCGGCCAGACTGGCGGCAGCCGATGCGTCCGAGCCATCCACAAATTGGATTCTCGCGCTGGGCGCCTTGGCCTGAATGGCCTTGAGCGGCGACGACAGGTCCCAGGTAACTGTGGACCAACAAGGGGGGCAGGGTTGCCCTTCCGTCAAAGTGCCCCCAACCGGCTGCACCTGTGCCGAGCCTCCGCCGGAAAGCACGGCGACATCCGCATGGGAGCCGATCACCGCAATCGATTGCAGGGTCGAGCCGTTCAACGGCAACTGGCTGCCCGCGTTCTTCAGCAATACCGCTCCCTGCTCTTCAAGCTCCTGGGCGACTGCCGCATCGGCCGCAGCCGGAATCGCCTGAACCGTCACCGGGTCGTCGAAGATGCCCACTTCGTACATGGCGCGCAGAACGCGGTGCACCATGTTGTCGAGCCGCGACTGCGGAACCTGCCCCGCCGCAATGGCTGCACCCAGATTGCCGAAGTTCAACTGGTTGGGCTGTTCCTGATCGAGTCCATTGATGGCTGCGGCCACCGTGCTGTGTGTCGCCCACCAGTCCGACATCACGAACCCCGGAAACTTCCAGTCGCCCTTCAGCACGTCGTTGAGCAGGTGGCTGTTCTCGCAGTCGTATTGACCGTTGGTCAGGTTATAGGAGCACATCACCGACTGCACGTTGGAATCCTTGACGCCGATCTCGAAGGCCAGCAGATCGCTTTCCCGCCCGCTGCGTTCGTCGATTTTGACATTTACCGTGGTTCGGCCCGACTCCTGATCGTTGAACGAAAAGTGCTTGATGCCGCCCAGAACATGCTGCGCCTGAATGGCGTTGATATGCACCGCCGTGATTTTGCCGGCCAGAATAGGATCTTCGCCCTTGGTCTCGAAGGTGCGGCCGTCGCGCGGTTCCCGGCCGATCAGGTTCACGTTTCCGCCCAGGTTTAAGTTAATGCCGTAGTCGGCTAGCTCAGAGCCCAAGATGGTTCCGTACTTGGCGGCTTCGTTGAGATCCCAACTGGCCGCGCTGGCAAGCGATGACGGCAGCGCTGTTGCCGGTCCCACGCCATTGCCCACACCAACACTTCCGTCGGCCAAATAGAGTGCGGGAATATTCAAACGCGGGTTGGCCGGTACCCACCCCGCCGCACCCCTGGGCACCGAGTACCCATAGGTGAGATTCGTCGTCACGCCGCCCTGCACCATCTGCAGCTTTTCCGCCTGCGTCATCTGCGCCAGCAGGGCATCGGCGCGACCGTCGGGCGTGGTGGGCGTGGGCGTTGGGGTGGGCGTCGGCGTGGGAGCCGACGAAGATCCGCTGCCGCCGCAGCCCGCAAAACCCGCCGCAAACCCCAACCACAGCGCCAGCGTTCCTGCGGCCCGGCGGTGACCCAAGTTCCGATTCCGTGAAGCTGGGGGTTTTCCGGGCAGAATGTTCTCTCTTTGAGATTTCGCCGGGTCTGATGCCAGGTCAATGAGATGGGTGCGCAGCATGAGGGCCTCGATACAAAAGAATGAAAGCACCCAACATCATATGCCGGTAGCGCCGATTCGTTCCATGTCGGCGGGGCGCCGGCAAAAGATCGGGGGACCGAGGGTCCAAAACGGTCTCAGAAAATGAGACCCGTATTCAATCGCAGGAGGCCGGCCGCTGAACATCGCTGATCGGCGGTCAGCCCAGGTATCTGTTCAGTCATAGTGTTCATCCAAAAACCATGGACTCGGGATTGACTCCTGAGGCCGGTGGCGCTACTCTCAAGCGCAGATACCGATTGGTCGCTCATGCCATCCCGCGGTTTCGTAAGGCAGCCCAGAGCTCAGGCTCGGCCCTGCTCAACGTCCGCTGCTCCCTGGGAAAACCAGACTCCTCCCTCCTCGAATCGCATCGACACGCCCCGAACCTCCCTCGGTGTGCGTGTCGACTTTTTTTGCATTCCGCCGATATGTTCGCTAAACCGCTTGCGTCCGGATCCCACACAAGGGCTGTCCGGTTCACCTCAACCCAACAACGCCATCCTGGAGGCCATTGAATCCTTTGAAGATCGCCCTGGAGATTACGCCCAACCTTGAGCCCTTGTTCGGGACTCGCGATGAGAACCTCAGGCTGATGGAAGACTCGCTCGGCGTCCGGATCGATCTCCGTTCCGATGCCGTGCACGTGGAGGGAGCGGAGGCTGGCGTGCTGCGGGTGCAGCGCATCTTCCAGGATTTCGAGGCGCTGCGCAAGCAGGGCGTCAACCTGCACAACGGCGAACTCAACGGAATGTTGCGCCTGGTGGTGTCGGACCCCGCCTCAACCTTGCGCGGGCTGGCCGACAGCGGCAAGCAGCGGGCTGTGGGAGCCAAGCGCACCGTACAGCCGCGCTCCATCAATCAGCGCAAATATGTCGATGCGATCGAGCAGAACGACATGACCTTCGGGGTTGGCCCGGCGGGCACCGGCAAGACCTACCTGGCGGTGGCCATGGCCGTGGCCGCCATGAACGCCAAGAAGGTCAGCCGCATCATCCTGGTTCGCCCCGCGGTCGAGGCCGGCGAGAAACTGGGTTTCCTGCCCGGCAGCTTGCAAGAGAAGGTCGATCCCTACCTGCGCCCGCTTTATGACGCTCTCTACGACCTGCTCGAACCCGAAAAAGTCGACAAGATGCTGGAGAAGAACGCCATCGAGGTAGCTCCCCTGGCCTTTATGCGCGGCCGCACTTTGAATGACGCCTTCATCATCATGGACGAGGCCCAGAACACCACCATCGAGCAGATGAAGATGTTCCTCACCCGCCTGGGCAATAACTCCAAGGCAGTCATCACCGGCGATATCACGCAGATCGATCTGCCCAACCCGCGCCGCAGCGGCCTGGTTGACGCCATCAATGTTCTCGACGGGGTAGAGGGCATTCATTTCTGCCACTTTGAAGACATTGATGTGGTGCGCCACGCCCTGGTCCAGCGGATCGTCCGCGCCTACGAGTCGGTGAAACCGCAGCAGCAGGAACTGCCGCTGGCGCTGGGCGAGGCGATTCAAGTCGGCTCCCAGGCGGTGGAAAGCCGGGCCAAGGCCCAGCCGCTGCATCCGCCAAAACCGCAGTGATTCGACGCAAGACCCTAGATGGGTGCCCTACCCTCGCCGCGTTCTTGTTCTTGCGGCTAGGGTGGGAGCAGGTTCAGAGAGGAACCCCTCTGCCAATGGCAAGGTGAAAGGGCAAGGCCGATGCCATCAACGACGCGCTGGGCGCGATTTTGTTTGTCCCTGCCATTTTGTTCACACTCTCTCTGCTCGCCAGGGATGATGCTGGGATGGTGAACTCAAGACCTGCGCGACGCAAATCCTTCATGATGCGAGACGGGCCATGCGGAAGATTCAATAGGTCAGGTCCCCAATTGCCTGATCGTCAACAGGCGGCTCCGCGTGCGAAATTGCAATTAGCGTAAAATCGGAGGTGAACCGGTTTCGCGCTCATAGCGCATCCGAGCAAGATGATCCTTCTCGATCCAGATCTGCATTCCGACCCCGCGCCGAAGCCAACTTCCGCGAAGAAGACCGCTGCACGCGCTGCCGCCCCAACTTCCCGCGACGTTAAACTTCCTTCCGCCCGCACGCTGGCGCGTTTTCTGGGATTGGCGCAGTCTGCGGTTCGCCTTAAGGGGCAAGTGACCGTGCTGCTCACTACCGACGCGGCCATTCGCAAGCTCAACAAGCAGTTTCGCGGCAAAAACAAGGCCACGGACGTGCTCTCGTTTCCGGCCGAAGGCATTGGCGCTGAAGAGATTGCCGGCGATCTGGCCATCAGCGTCACTACCGCGCTGGGACAGGCTGCCGAGCAGGGCCACACGCTCTCCACCGAAATCAAGGTGCTCATCCTCCACGGCCTGTTGCACCTGGCCGGCTACGATCACGAAGCCGACACCGGCCAGATGGCCCGCCGCGAGCGCCTGCTCCGTGGCAAGCTGAAGCTGCCGCAGGGGCTGATTGAGCGAACCGAGAGCGCGCCCGTCCCAGTTGCAAAGAAGGCCGTCAAGAAGGCCGCAAACAAGGCCAAACGGGTATGAGCCCATTAGCCATCCTGATGGTTCTGCTTTTGGCCGCCGTGGAAACGCTCGCCTCGTATATCAGCCGCGTCTACGCCGAGTTCGGCAAGATTCTGACCCACGAAGTGCAGGAAAACCTCGATGCCTGGGAGGAACAGGTCGAGCCTCAACTTGGCCTCACGCGCGACCATGCGTACCTGTGCGCGGCAGTTCTGCAACAACTGGCGCTGGGCATTATCGCGCTTGAATTCGGCGCCGTCCTTTTCGACCGCGCGCCGCTCCTGGCGCGTGCCACCTATCCTGAGATCGCCCAAGCCTTTCTCGGCGTGGTGCTGGTGGTCCTGTTCTGCAATCAGCTTCTCCCTTCGCTGCTCTTCAACCGCACCCGTGGCGAATGGGCCGGGCGGATTGTGTGGCCCATTCGCCTGTTGCTCTGGTCCATGACGCCCATTACTGTGTTTGCTCGCTTCTTCTTTTCCGTGGCCGCGCTGGCTGAAACGCCGGCAAGCCCTGAAGAGGAGTCCGCAGTCGATGTCGAGGCGCTGCTGGAAGCAGGCGAGGAAGAGGGCATCCTGGAAGAGAGCGACCGCGATTTGGTGCGATCGGCGGTGGAGTTCGGCGACAAGCTCGTCCGCGATGTGATGACCCCTCGCCCTGAAGTCTTTGCCGTGCGCGATTCCATCACCCTGGAAGAATTCCTTGAAGCTCTGAAGGAGAACAATTTCTCAAGGGTTCCGGTCTTCGATGGAACGCTGGATAACGTGACAGGCATCGCGTTTGCCCACGACCTGCTCCAAATTACCGACGAAGAAGCGCGCACCCGCACCGTGGGCAGCATGCAGCGGCCCGCGGCCTTTGTGCCCGAGACCAAGCGCGGCTACGAGCTGCTGCGCGAGATGCAGCGGGAAAAGCAGCACATGCGCATCGTCATCGACGAATATGGCGGCGTTGCCGGCCTGGTGACCATTGAAGATCTGCTGGAACAAATCGTCGGCGATATCTGCGACGAGCACGAACAAGATACTCAGGACGAAGAACCGCAGCGCCAGCCCGATGGCGCGTGGCTGGTTCCGGGAAGTTTTCCGGTGGATCAGTTGCCCGACCTCTTTGGAGAATCGGCAGGCCTGGGAGGTTTGGGCGGTACTTACGAAGCCACGACCCTGGGCGGCCTGGTAAGTGAAATCGAAGGCCGCATCCCCATGGCCGGGGAAGTCGTTTTGCTGGAGTCCATTGGTCTGCGCATGGAGATCGTGGAGTCCACCGACCGCCTGGTTGAGAAGCTCAGGGTCTTTCCGCCCGTCCTTGAATCCGCTGACCAGTCCGCTGAAAAGGCGTCTCGAAGCGACAGCCGCAACGGCTGAGCACCTGCGGTGCGGCCAACTGCCCTCGGCCGTAAAGCCCTAAGCGCGGCGAATCTACTCGCAATGTCATCCCGGATGCGATGCCGCCGACGGCTGTGTCGCCGTTAGGTTTAATCGCGCACGCGCACTGTTCTGCAAGAATGCCACACCCTCAAGCCCCGCGCGCTTTTCGAGCGCGGGCCGGCCGAAGGCATCCAGCCGCACCGCAGGTGCCCCGCCATTCCTCGGCTGTAAGTTCCCAGATCTCCGAAGGCAGGCGGCCGGCCACGAAATCCCGCTCTTCGAAGCCCACGACCCGCATACCCTGCTTTTCCGAGATGCGCCGCGAGGCTTGATTGGCGATGGCCTTCGCCACCCGCATCACCGGGAATCCCAGCGTCTCGAACCAGAAGCCGGTGGCCCAATTCGCCGCTTCGGTCATGAATCCCTGCCCTTGCCAGGGCAGGCCCAGCCAGAATCCGCGATTGGCTTCGTACCCCGTCGCCAGGCTTATGACCCCAATCACCTGCTCCGGCAACGCTCGACGCCGGATGGTCCAATGCCAGGCCTCTCCGCGTTCGTTTTGCGGAATGGCAACCTCGGTCAGGAAACGGTAGGCGCCGTCCGGAGGATAGGGCCACGGGACGCGATCGAGCATGTACTGCACGATCTCCCAGTGCGGAAAAAGCTCCTGAATCTGATCCGCATCCGCAATCTCCAGCGGACGCAGAAGCAGGCGCTCGGTCGTGCCTTCGGGAACCATGCGCAGATGATAGCAACGCGCAATCCATAAATCCGCGATAATAGAGAAATCAGGAGTAGAAAAACCCTTTGAAATCTGGATTTGTTGCCATTTTGGGCCGGCCCAACGCCGGCAAAAGCACGCTGTTGAACGCCTTGACGGGCGAAAAGGTGGCGATTGTCTCCGCCAAGCCGCAGACCACCCGCAATCGCATTGCCGGTGTGGTGGAGGTCGAGGCTGTGAAAGGTGTGCATCCGGCGGCGCAGATCGTCTTCGTCGACACTCCCGGCGTCCACAAGCCCGGCTCCCACCTCGATCGCCGCATGTTGCAGGAAGTCTACGAGGCTCTGGAGACGCGCGACCTGGTGCTGGTGCTGATGGACGCGACTCGCCGCGTGCAGTTGGAAGACGTGCCGGCTCCCTCGCCTGCCGCGGAAGCTACCGTCGGAATCGAATCGGCCGAACAATCCTGGGTGCCCCAGGTCCCGCTTTTGGGACCTGGGAAGCTAGAACCGTCGCTCCCCGCCCCCCAACGCAAAAGCGACCGGACGTCCTGGGCCAGCGAAGACGAGTTCCTCTTCGGTCTCATCCGCAAGCTGGACTGCCCGGTTTTTCTGGTGCTCACCAAGATCGACCTGGTGCCGAAAGATCAACTACTCCCGCTGATCGACTCGCTCACCCGCCACTACAACTTCGCCCAGATCATCCCGGTCAGCGCCCGCAAGCGCGACGGCCTCGACATCCTGGTGACCAAGATCGTTGAAACCCTGCCCAAGGGCGAGCGTTTCTATCCCAAAGATCAGTACACCGACCAGCCCCAGCGCTTCATGGTGGCCGAGTTGATCCGCGAGAGCATCCTGGTCGAAACCGGCGAAGAAGTTCCGTATGCCTCCGCTGTAGTGATCGAGCGCTTTGAAGAGCCCAAGCCCTTTGTGCCCCGCAAAAAGGGAGCGGTTCCGGCTCGCCCGCCACTCACCCGCATCGCCGCTGCAATTTATTGCGAGCGCGACGGCCAGAAAGCGATCCTCATCGGCAAGGGCGGTTCCAAGCTGAAAGAGATCGGCACCGCTGCCCGGCGCCAGATCGAGTCGCTCCTCGGAACCCGCGTCTACCTCGAACTGCACATCGTCGTCGAGCCCAACTGGCGCGAATCCAAAGCCTTTGTCGAGTCGCTGGACTGGCGCAACCAGCTAGAGAAGCTCGCCGGCGACCAGCTTACCGAAAAGCACATCGGCGAGGACGAGTAGAACGGCCCGGCCATCCGGACATCGTCGCGCAGTGGCTGGCCTGCTACCCGTTCTCCTCTGCCTGCTCTATTTGCTCAGCACCACCTCGTCCACCTGCGGCTGCGTCGGCTTTTGCCCCTTGTAGTCGGAGAAATGCACCACGTTGTCGTAGGCGTCCTTGATCAGATCCTGCAACGGGATGACGCTGCCGTTGACGCGCTGTTCGTCCAGCAGGTCGAGATCGACATCCGCGAAGATGATCTGTTCCTGGTTGATGGTTCCTTCGGCCGCAATCCCGTCCCGGGCAAAGAAATAGTCCGAAGGGGTCAGGATGGCGGCCTGACCGTAGCTGGTATTCATGTAGGGAACCAGCGGCAGGTTGCCCACCGTGCCGGTCACCGCAACGTAAACCTGGTTTTCGATGGCCCGTGCCTGAGAGCAGTAGCGCACGCGGCAGAACCCTTCGCGGCCATCTGTGCAGGAAGGAACGAACAGAATCTCGGCGCCGGCCTCGGCCATTACGCGGGCCACCTCGGGAAACTCCACGTCGTAGCAGATGAGGATGGCGATGTTGCCGAAGTCGGTATGGTAGAGATAAAGCCCGTGGCCGCGGCTGAACTGATAAGGGCCGCTCTCGGTCGGCGTCAAGTGGACCTTTTTCTGACGGAAGACCTGCCCGTTGGGTGTGAAAAGGTGGGCGGCGTTGAAGACCTTGCCCCGTTGAAAGACCGGATGGGTCCCGCCGATGATGTAAATCCCCGTTTCCTTGGCCAGACGGATAAACAACTCTTCATATTGCGGGGCCAAACGAGCCAGACGGCGCACAGCCAGTGCCGGCGCTGGCTCATTGATGTAGCTGAGCAGCTGCATGGTGAAGAATTCCGGGAACAGAATGAAGTGGGCGTGGTACTCCTTGGCGCTGCGAACAAAAAACTCCACCTGGCTGACGAAGTCCTGGAAGCAGGAAATGGGCCGCAGCAGATACTGGACGGCGGCGATACGCACCCGGCGCGGACGCGGCGTACCCCGCATCGCCTCGGCAGAGGCCTGCTCCAAGGCGGCGTGTTGCAGACTCGCCTGAAGGCTCACCGACGACGTATATTCCGGGTTCAGCCATTCCAACACCGTCGCAAATCCGCACGATTCGGTGTCGTTCATGTACCCGGGAACCACGTCCAGGACAACCAGCCCGTTTTCAAGCTGGAACGTGAGGGCAGGGTCGCGGCGCTTACCGGCCACCACCTCGGCCACGAACTCCTTTGCGGTCATCTGATGGGCAACTGCGCAGTAGCCCGCGATGCGCCCACCCGTGAGCAGCCGCTTCAGTCCCCGCTCTCGGATCAGTTCCTTGCGGGCGTCGTAGAGCATGGTGCCGATACCCTGGCGGCGGCCGTCCGGGTCCACTCCCATGTCCGCACCGTAGAGCGTTTTGCCGAGCGGGTTGTGCGTGTCGAACGATCCTTGTCCGGTAATCGACGACCAATTGGCCGATTCGGCGTAATCGTCCCAGTCGATCAGCAGCGAACTGGCCGATCCCAGGATCCGCCCGGCCTCGTCCGCAACCACAAGTTGGCCCTCTGGGAACGTGTCCAGATGATGCGACAGCTGATCGGCCCGCCAGGGAGTCTGTCCAGGAAACGTGCGGATCTGCAGCGCGATGACCCCGGGAATGTCGTCGTGGGTCATTTGTCTGACTTGGAATCGATTGATGGGGCCGTTCGGGGTGCTCATGCGGAAACGCTCCTGGATTCGTGAAAGGCAACGAATGAGCCAGCATACGGGGCGATCCAAGAATAGAACTTCACAATTGGCTTAAACTTTAGATAATTCCCGGGATTTGGCAAGGAACGTGACGCGGGTTGCTGGTTATGCTCCCCGCACCCTGCCTCTCCCGGTTGCCTTCACCAAGTACATGCGGCTGTCGGCCATGCCGATGATTGAGTGCACGGTGGCTCCGTCCCCGGGCGCGGTGGCCAGGCCCACGCTGGCGCTCACCTGCAAAGTCAGCCCGCTCTTCATCTGAAAGCGCGACTCCATCAGCTCGCGATGCATGTGCAAAACCAACGCATTCGCCGCCTCGGCGCCGGTTTCCGGCATCAGAATCACGAACTCGTCGCCGCCATAGCGGAAGCAAAGATCCTGTTTACGGCTCAATTCTCTTAGCCGCTGCCCGGTGCGGGCCAGCAATTCGCTGCCCACAAGGTGCCCGTGTGCATCGTTCACCACCTTGAAGCGGTCCAAATCCAGAAACACCAGGCTCAGAGGCAAGCCAAGCTGCCCGCAGCGCTCCAGTTCCCGGCCCAGCACGTCGTAGAGATGCCGGACATTGTAGAGCCCGGTCGCGTCGTCGGTGATGGTAAGCCGCTGGATGCAGGCCACATCTTGCGCGTTTTCAATCGCAATGGCCGCATGATCCGCCAGAATATGCAAGAAAGCGATGGTGTAATCGGTCATCTGCTCGGCGTGGGGATTGAAGATCTCGATGACGCCGTGAGTGCCCTTGCGACCCCGCAGCGGCATGGCGATCACCGAGCGGAGCTGAAACAGCTTGCCATTCTGCGCCAGCGTCAGGCGAGGATCGTTCTCATCCTCGGGGACAATCACCGTCTCGCCGTGCTTGGCTACCCAGCCGGCCACCCCTTCGCCCACCTTCACCCGCAGATCTTTGAGCGCATGGTGTTCCCCGCCGGCGGCAATCGCGTAATAGAGCTCCTGGCTGGCTTCGTCCAACATCAGCAAGGTCCACAGATCGGCCCCGATCAGCCGCTCCATGTGGTCAAGAATGGTGCGCAGAATGGTATCCAGGTCCAGGCTCGAGGTCAGCGAGCGTGCCAGTTGGTGGAAGACCAGCAGATCTTCAAGCGGTATGCGTGCTTCGGTCTCCTGCATCGTCCCTGGCTTCTGGAAGGAAACTTCGCTGAGCAAAATCCCTAGTCCCTAGTCCCTAGTCCCTAATCCCTACTCCCTACTCCCTAATCCCTACTCCCTGTATTTCTCACCCGCCGATATGCACCATCGAGCGCGAAGGCTTCAGGAATCCCGGCTCCCCGATATGATGGCGAGCTTCCTTCCCATCAATCGTACGCAAAATGTATTCGCGAAGTTCTTCCTTCCCTGCGCCGGCCCGTAAACGGCCGTAGAGATCGTGTTCCACTTGCGAAAACAGGCAGGTGCGGATCTTGCCGTCCGAGGTGAGGCGCACCCGGCTGCACGCTCCACAAAAAGCCTGGCTCACCGGTGCGATAATGCCGATCTCGCCCACGCCGTCGGCAAACGTGTAGCGGCGGGCGGTCTCGCTGGCCTCGCGGGGCGGCAATTCCACCAGCGGCATCGCTCCGCTCATTCGCGCCACAATTTCCTTCAGAGGGACCACGATTTCCGGGGTCCACAGCCGCCCTTCTTCCAGGGGCATGAACTCGATGAATCGAACCACCACGTCTTCTTCGCGAGTGAACCGGGCAAAACCCTCAATCTGGTCGTCGTTAAAGCCGCGCAGCAGCACGCAATTGATCTTCAGTGGCGTCAGCCCGGCCGCCCGCGCCGCGCGAATCCCGCCCAGCACAGTCTCAAAGCTGCCCGGAACCCTGGTAATCCGCTCAAAAGTCGCCGCATCCACAGCGTCCATGCTCACCGTGACCCGGTTCAGGCCGGCATCTTTGAGCGGCAAGGCCAGGCCGTCAAGCAAATGACCGTTGGTCGTGAGAGCAAGATCCAGTGGTTCGCCCCACAGCGTGCGCAAACCGGCCAGTTCTCGCACCAGCTCAACCAGGCCGCGGCGCAGCAGTGGCTCCCCGCCCGTCAGCCGGACCTTGGTGATTCCAAGTTGCACAAACAACTTGATGAGGCGCAGATACTCTTCAATGCTCAGCTCCGGATACTGCGCCCCGAGCTCGCCGGTACGGCAATAGACACACTTGTAGTTGCACCGGTCTGTGATGGAGACACGCAGATCGTGAATCACCCGCCCATGGCTGTCTGTCAGCCGCGGGTGGGACGTCGACAAGGACTCGGAAACAAGGGAAGTGGCTGCCATTCGCAACTCCAAGGCCATACCGCTTGGATGCCGGCCTGGGCGCTCCGACTCGACACTTGCGCCATCGCGATGGCCGGCAAACTGAGGTGCTTCTTAATCCAGCCGCGGGGTTCCCTTGCGTAGCGCCAAACCCGAAAGGCCAAAAACCACAATAATGGTCACCGCAAGAGCGAAGTAGTATGCCATGGGGTGCGCCCAGCCGGGCGAATAGGTCAGATCCTGACCCACCCACAGCAGCAGAATCGTGGCTATGACTGAAAACTGCCCGGCAATGACTAGAAAGGTGTGACCCAGCTCACGCCGCTTATCCAACGCCTCAACCTGATCGGGGGTCAGATTGCGCTCTTCGGGGGGAAGAAGAGAATTTGCCATAAATCTCCTTAAGAGCCCGCGGATGACCTCCGCGCAGACCCTCGTACATTCGATTCAATCACATACCCAAACGGTGCGCCAGTAAAGCGCAGCGAAAATCGCTTGCCCCTAGGCGCCGGCACAGGTGGATGCGTCGAATCGAAAGCCGAACCGCGGTTCGGGGCCCTATTCCGACAAGAAAGCCAACGTTTGCAGTTGCGTGATGTCAAACGGCTTGCGGCAGCGAATGTTGACGCAAGACAACTTGTCGTCGCGGCGCACCATGTACGATTGCGCCTTGGCAAAACGCGCCCGGTCGCGCTCGTCGGCGCCGCGAGGCAGTTGTTGCCGCTTCCTCCGTACCACCCACGTGACCTGGTACTCGCCCTCCTGGCCGCACTTGGGGCAAACCAGGTTGTGTTTCCGCATTTCCGTGGTCTCGTTAAAGAATTCCCGCTCTTCCATGATCTTCCGGCCCTCCGGCCTTGACCCCAGCAACCACAATTCGCCGCCCGAGTCCTCCGGGGCTCTTCCGCTCCGGCTGATTTTATTTCATACTCATCCAAGCCATGACGAAACGCAAGCTGACCCCATTTTCGGTGACCAAGGCGGTCAAAGCCAACGCGCGCGATCGCGTCGGCCAGCCCAAACCGGCCCGGGTGCTCTCCACAGAGCCTCGCACCGGCCGCGACACCAAGCACAAACCCAAACTCGAAGAGACCATTCAGAAGGAGGAATAGGCATTTGTTCGGAGCAACTCCCTGGCCTTGGCAAGCTCCGGACCCAGCTGACTCGCGAACTCGCTATTTCTGCGTAGCGGAAGCTAACTTGCTGTATTTTTAGTCATCTTCTAGGCGAACCCTGGGGCCCAGAGCGAAACCAGGGATCGATTTCCCGGCCCTCAGGTCAGATTCCGCCTCCCTGGTGGCAGGATTTGCAGAGAATTACAACCCTTTGGCGCAGAATCGTACTTGGAAGAGATATGCAGGCCGTCCTGGAAGACTCCCGTCAGGGGTGTGACCGGTCCGTACCATTCTTCGAAACCCCACCCCTCCCGCGGTTTCAGCCTATCTGGTAGAAACAAAACAGGTTACGCTGAAGACTACGTTTGGAGGCGTTGAAAACAAAGAACTTGGACCAAGCAGAGGCCTCGAGATCTGCAATGCCGCCGCCACCTAATGCTGAACGCTGTAAGGGCCTGGGAGCTGTGTCTCTGGGGCTTTTGCCGACTGCTTGTCCGCTGGTTCCGGTGGGTTGGTGACGGCGGTTCTCTTGGAGAAGATGCGGAACTGCACCACCAGGTTCAGCAGCACTGGCACGGGCTTGCCATCCTTGATGGCTGGAGAGAACTTGGCCTTGCGGATGGCTTCGACAGCGTTCTCGTCGAGGCCGAAACCGATGGGCCGGGCCACGGCGATCTCTCCCGGCCTGCCGTCGGGGCCGATCACGGTGTGATAAAGCGCCATACCGGCAACGGCATTGGCCTGTGCATATTCGTTCGATTCCGGCTCGAACGTGGTCAGCAGCCGGGCTTTCTGGTCGACGTTATTCTGCCGCATCACCGTGGGGTCGGTCGGCTGGTAGTCGGCTTTGGCTGCCACCGCCCGGTAATAGAGCTTCCAGAATTCCGGCATGGCCGCCATCATGCGATCGTCGAGCCCAACCGCGAAGACATTGTCCAAAGCTTCTTTGAGGACTCTGGCAGCATGGGCCGGCGAGATTGTAGTGGTCATGCTGGCAGGATCGGCCGGCCGCTCGGCAGCGGGCGCAGCTGCCACGGCTGCCTTTACTTCTTCGGCGCTGCTGAGCTCCTTTTCGTCGGACGAAGGTGCGGAACCGTTGGCCGGCTGCACAGCCGGCGCTTCCGGGAGTTTTGCCGGCTCGGCAGCAGAAGGCTGAACGGCGGCCGCTGTGGGACCGGGAGCTGCCGGGACGGGCTGGGCCGTCGCGTGCACGGCGCCTGGGTTCGACCTTTTTTCCTTGGCGGCTTCCTTTTCCTTCTTTTTCTTGGGCAAAACCACCAACTCGCGATCGATGGTGATCTTGACGACCTTTTTCTTGGGCGTGATCCTCACCCGGTCGAGTGCTTTGGTCGGATCCTCGGAGGGCAGCGCACCCAGGAAGTGCAATCCGTAACGTGCCCCCTCCAACTCCAGCTTGTGCTTGGTCAGGTGAACCTTCTCGATATCGATCGCGCTCAGCGTGTACGACCCCTGGGATGCATGCCCGATCAGCGCCCCGTGCTCATTGAAGCTGAGCGTGTTGTCCAGGTAGCCGGATCGCAGGTAGAGCGGCTTGCCGATTAGTATCTGCTTCAGTTCTTCTTCCGTGGTGCCGGCTTCAAGCACCGCCGCTGGGCCTTCCATCTTGGTTGTCCCAGCAGAAGCTGTCGGGATTGCGGCATCGGCCCCTGAGGTCGACACCGGGTTCTGTGGGGTTTCAGTCGTCGGGGCTGCCTGCGTGGAGGGGACAGATTGTTGGCAAAGCGCAGCAGCGCTCCACCAGAGCGCCAGAGCGGCGCAAACTGCGAGGGCATCGATTCGGACCGCGACTCTAGCCAAGATTCACTTCTCTTTAAAGGCCTTGGAGAACAGCACGGGCCCCTTCAGGCCACTTTAGCAAAACTCGCCTGCCCCGGCATACATGGATGGAATGAATCAGGTTCGAGGCCGACTCGAGTCTCGTTTTGGAACTCGTCTACTCTGACTTCCGTTGCAAGCGCCAGAGTATTCTGCGGAAGAGACCTAGAATGCGGCGGGTGTCCCGCCTGGTCGGGCGTAGACGGCGCAGCAAAAGCCGCAAATCGTGCCGGTTCGCTGCCCGCATACCGGACGGAGAGTAGTCGGCCGCCACCATGGCTTCCTCCACCACCGTAGCCAGCAGCTCCAGGTCTCCCCCAGAGGGTCCGGTGCCGCCGGCCTCGATTGCGAGCTCGGCCTGCGATTCGCTCCTGATCAGCTCATAGAGGCAGACCGCAACGGCCTGACCCAAATTCATCGAGGGCTGTCGCGCGTCAGTCGGAATCTCTATCAATAGATGGCAATACGAGAGGTCGTCCCGCGTCAGGCCGTGCTTCTCCGGCCCGAACACCAGGGCGATGCGGCCGCCCCGCGCAAGTTCCTGCCGAATCAAAGGCGCCAAATCGGGTAGAGCCACCACCGGCTGCTCCGGCTTTCGGTAGGTCAACGACCCCGTCCCGGCCACCAGCGTGCAGCGCTCAACAGCCTCGGCCAGAGTCGCGGACTCTTCGGCGCCCAGAAGCACATCCGGCGCCCCGACCGCCGACCGCACCTCGCGCCAATGATCGGCCCAGGGAGCGACTGCAGTCATTTTGGAAAAGCCGAAGTTGGCCATGGCGCGGGCCGCGGCACCCATATTGAGGGGGTTCCGTGGCGACACCAGCACCACTTCTAGCCGTTCGGATTGTTCGCGATTGAACAAGAGTCGATTGTAGAGCCGAGGGGGGTAGCGGTTCCTGCCCTTTCATCGCCCTCGGTTCGGCACTTTGCAATGGCTCTATTTGGTTGGCGGCCCCAGGGGAAATGTTCTAGCCTCTAGGGGTGATCTTCACCAATCCTGCCGAGGTGGCGTTGAATGAGCTGAGCACCGCGCCTCTGGTGCGCTTTTCGGTGCTGGCCCTCAGTTCCATCTTCTTCCTGGTCGATCCCTTCGCCGCTATCCCTTCGTTTCTGGCAATCACCGGCGACGTAACCTCGGAACGGCGCAAGCGCATGGCCCGCAAGGCCAGTTTGACCTGCTTTATCGTTCTCACCAGCTTCGCACTGGGCGGGCAGCTCCTGTTCAAGATGTTCGGCATCACCCTTCCCGCCTTTGAAGTGGCCGGGGGGTTGATCCTGTTGCTGATTGGCCTCGACATGCTGGAGGCCAAGCGTTCTCCCACCCAGGAGGCTTTGGGCGATACCGAGGAGGCCGCGGGCAAGGAAGATGCCGGCATTGTTCCCCTGGGCATCCCCATGCTGGCCGGACCGGGCGCCATCTCTTCGGTCATGGTTCTGGTGGGCCAGGTGCCGAGCCTGCTGCATTGGGAGATGGGAGCGATTCTCGGCTCGATCGCCCTCACCGCGTTGATCAGCTATTGGGTACTGTCTGCGGCCGGCCAGGTGCGCCGGGTCATGGGAGAAACCGGGATCCGCATCCTTGTACGCATTATGGGACTTCTTCTGGTGGCCCTCGCCATGCAGTTTTTCGTCAATGGACTCACGGACTTAGGGGTCATCTCGCGGCACTGACGCAGGGGTTTCCCACAGAAACGCCCGCTTTCCACAGGCGCGTCGTTTGCAATCCGATTCACACGTTGTTATTGTTGGGAAGTTGCAACGAGGTGAACACGGCTTAGCCGGGTGGCCAGGTTGCAAACAAGGAGTGGTTCTGCTACTCTTTGAAAGTTGCAAGAAGAAGGCTAACCAGAACAAAGGAAAGCACTTGCAAGCAGAGAGTAGCTGTGATACTCTTTGAAAGCGCGGTGGCAGCCAGGACAACGGAAGCCGCTTGCAAACGAAGAGTGGTTATGCTACTCTTTGAAAGTTGCGAGAAAAGCTAACCGGAAGATCGGAAAGCACTTGCAAGCAGAGAGTGGTTGTGCTACTCTTTGAAAGCGCGGTGGTGACCGGGACAACGGGAGCCGCTTGCAAACGAAGAGTGTTTGTGCTACTCTTTGAAAGTTGCGGTAAAGCAGAAGTGCAGCCTCCCGGTGGCCAAGTGGCCTGCCCGCTGAGGGAATTGGGAAGCCAAGTAATGGAACTAGTTCGTTGGATCAGGTGAGGCGGGTAGCCCCTGAGACGCTGTAGGGAATCCCACAGAGAACAAGCCATTGCACGACCCAGGAGATTATCTCCTGTGAGCCCTAGTGGCTCTGGCAGAGTTTGCCGGTCATCTTTGATATTTTGCGCTGTGCGACGCTTTTGAGTAGAGCCTCTGACTCTGCCGAGCCGATCGAAAAATTTGTAACGGGGAACGACCGCCAACAACGAGTTTGGACGGCCTCAAACGAAGAAAAAGATTGAGCTTGACAGAAACGAGAAACTCTGATAAACTTAGAGATGTCGCGCAAGAGACAGGCGGACGCAGTGAAACGCGAAAGTCGGTACGCGCAACAAGTTCGAGGGCACCCCGAGGTAACACTCTGGGCCTCGATCCAAACGGCCCCGCTTAGGTGGCAAGCCGGAAGGATCTTTGACAAATTGGTTGAACATGCCAGTCGTGAGATACAAACGAGTTTGGTTTGACTATCTCACAAGGTAAGACGCCGCATACTTTCGAGTATGCTGGCGCAAGTCGGACCCTCTGACCTCCGTCAGT
>Ga0181520_10002035_pt1 | contig 39275 bp, 35 predicted proteins | sample PEATcosm2014_Bin_29_FD_132451 | JGI IMG/M metagenome (GOLD analysis project Ga0181520, IMG submission 132451) | Peatland microbial communities from MTU Mesocosm Facility, Houghton, MI, USA - PEATcosm2014_Bin02_30_metaG | ecosystem: Environmental > Terrestrial > Soil > Wetlands > Peat | place... | reverse complement strand
GGATGCGGGCGAGACCAGGGAGGTGTAGCTGTAACGGAAGGTGTCCGCGGTGAAGACGCGGTTGACGTGCGGCGCGGCTGAATAGGTGGGCTCGGGGAAGGCGATCGGAACTGGATCGGAGAGTGCGGGGGCCGATGCGCGAACGAAGCGCAGGACTTCGAGGGTGGGCAGGCCGAGCTTGCGGCGAGTGGCGACGGCGAAGGACTGGAAGAGGTCGAAGTCTTCGAGCGGGTGGTTGGGGTCGAGCGGGAGGAGCTCGGTCCAATTGTCGCGGCCGGGAGTTGATGTGGGAGCGGTGACCACGCGGAAGTTCTTGCCGGTATCGTTGACGCGGATGTAGAAGAGGCTCCCTGTCTCTTCCGACCAGCGGTGGTTGGGGTAGTATTCCTGGTCATCGAGGCGAGGGGCGATGATGCGGAACCCGCCGGTGGGTTCGCTGGCGGCGAGGAAGCGGTACTCGTTGGTAGTGTGGCTGGCGGCTTCGATCATCAAGTACTGGCCGTCGCGGGTGCGGCCTACGCCGACGTTGAATCGCTCGTCCTCTTCCAACAGGACGATGGTGTCATCGGCGGCGGAAGCACCGAGCGTGTGGCGGAAGATGTGGTCGTGGCGCTTGGTGGTCTCATCTTCGGTGGAATAGAAGAGGGTGCGCGAGTCATTGGCCCAAGCGAGAGAGCCGACGCGTTCGGCGGTGTCGGGGAGATCCTCTCCGGTGCGCAGGTCGCGAATATGCAGCGTGTATTGGCGGAAGCCGGTGAGGTCAGTCGAGTATGCGAGCAGGTTGCCGTCGGGGCTGATTGCCAGGGAGCCGATGGCCATGAAGGGCTTGCCTTCGGCGAGGAGGTTGACGTCGAGGATGACCTGTTCCGGCTGGTTGGGGTCGAAGGGAGAGTTGAGGTCGGGACCGGAGGCGGCGCGGCGACTGTGGATGGGATACTGGAGCCCCTCGACGGTGCGGGTGGAATAGAACCAGTTGCCGAGCCGGTAGGGTACGGACTCGTCGGTCTCCTTGATGTGAGAGAGCATCTCAGAGTAGAGCTTGGCCTGAAGGTCGGCGGTAGACGCCATGAAGGCTGCGGTATAGGCGTTCTCGGCCTCGAGGTAGGCGATGACTTCTGGAGAATCCTTGTCGCGCATCCAGCGGTAGTCGTCGTGGAGGGTGACGCCGTGAAGCGTAGTGGGCGTGGGATCGCGACGGGCGACGGGCGGCTGCGTGGACGGATTCGATGGGTCGGAAGCGCTGGGGTGGGACATGCCGGGGTTGGGCTCCTGCGGGTTTATGGGTTGGAGGGGGTTCGTTCGATGGTGCGCGACCGGGGAAGAAGCGTATTGCCACTGGTGAGCCTATGAGGATAGGATAACCCTCCAAGTGGAGGGGATGCAGAGCGCGGGCTGCAAACAGGCAGCGTTCGCCGCAGTTTCGGTCATCCAGCGGATGTGCGGTACGAACAGGTTATCGGCGGCAAGCCAGGATGTTCTTGATCTGGAATAAGGGTTGAACAGACGCCAAGTCTAGGAGTTTCGCTATGAATTCAAAACGCATGTGTGTTGCGACCATCGCCGCGGGAACGTTGTTGCTGGTTCCGGTTCTCGCTGCCCAGACGGACCCGAGTGCGTCCGGAGCCGGACCATTTCCGCAGTCTCCTGCGACGTTTCCTCAGTCGCCGGGCGGTGGAAGCCAGCCGGCAAGTCCTGGAGGAGTGCCGCAGTCCAGCGGCGTGCAGGCAGGCCAGGCGACTTCCATGCGGGACACGCTGGGGGCTCCTGGACAAGCGGGCCAGCAATTACTGGACAAGCAGTTTGTGCGCGCCGCGGTCCAGGGCGGCCTGGCGGACGTGAAGCTGGGAACGCTGGCGGTAGAAAAGGGCGGCCCCGACGTGAAGGATGCAGCGCAGAAGATAGTCGACGACCATACGGCGATGAATAAAGAGATGGAGACCGTTGCCGACGCGCTGGGCGTAATGGTGCCGAAGAAGTTGAGCAAAGAGGACCAGGCGGAATACGACAAGCTGAATGGTCTCTCGGGCAAGGACTTCGATACGGAGTACCTGACCTACATCGTGAAGGCGCACTGGCAGACACTGCATAATTTCTACATGGAAGCGACGGCGGCGGCCGATCCTGACCTGCAGGCCGACGTGGTTAAGGACCTGGGGACCATGCACCAGCATCTGGGATTGATTGCGACGACCGCCAAGGCGGAGGGCATCACGCTGCCGCCGCGTCCGCCGCGCCCGGGAGCTACTACGACCGCGAACAAGTAAGATGCAGCAGGTGAGCGGGTGAGAGAAGAGGACCTTCGGGTCCTCTTTTTCGTGTGCTCGAAGTGCGCGGCGTAGAATGAGGGAAATGTTCCGGAACCTGCGCTGGTTAATGTTCGTCGTTCTGCTGGTGGCGTCTGCCCCGGCGATGCGTGGGGAGACGGTGGACTCGCTGCCGGCTCCGACCGGCTATGTCAATGATTTTGCTGGGGTGCTGACGCCAGAGACGCGACAGAGCCTGGAGTATCTGTGCACGCAGGTGGACCAGCAGGCGCACGCTCAGATTGCGGTGGTGACGGTCAAGTCGATTGATGCCGATAAGTCCGGCGCGACGCCGACGGTGGAAGAGTTTGCGACCGCGCTGGAAGACAAGTGGAAGGTGGGCGCCAAGGGCACGGACCGCGGCGTGCTGCTGATCTTTGTAATGAGCCCGCCGCCAGCCCACGGGCGCATTGAGGTCGGCTACGGGCTGGAAGGCATCCTGCCGGATGGAAAAGTGGGAGACATCGGCCGGGAGATGAAGCCGATTCTGCGCAGCGGCGACCTGAACCAGGGAATTTCGCTCGGCGCGAAGGCGGTCGCGCAGGATATTGCGGCCGATGCGGGGGTGACTCTCAGCGGTGGTACGAATGGGAATGCAGCGGCACCGCCATATACGACCGAACCGCAGCAGCCGGTGAACCCGCTTCCGTTGCTGATTTTCGGCGGGATCGTCCTGGTGGTGATTGCAATCCTGATCGCTACCGGACATATTGGGATGTTGTTCTTTATTCTGTTCAACCTGCTCGGCGGCGGGCGGGGTGGTGGCGGTGGTTTCGGCGGAGGGGGCGGCGGCGAGGGCGGTGGAGGATTCGGGGGATTTGGCGGCGGCGGTTCGGGCGGTGGCGGCGCGGACTTCTGAGAGGATAGAGTCAAGGGAACGGGAAGACCGACAACTGCGTATCTTCAACAACGGAAAGGGTTGGATTTATGAAGGCATTATGGGTTGTACTGGGCGTTCTGGGGCTGATTGTGGTGCTGGCGCTTTTTGTCGGCGGCAGCTACGTGAGCGCGAAGAACCAGATGGTGCAGAAGAGCGCGGACGTGGATGCGGCCTTCTCCAATATCGATGTTGACCTGCAACGGCGGGCGGATCTTATTCCGAACCTGGTGGCTTCCGTAAAGGGGTACGCCAATGTGGAAGAAACCGTGCTGACCAACATTGCGAATGCGCGGGCCGGGTTGATGACGGCCCAAACGCCCGACGAAAAGCTGGCGGCCAATGACCGGCTGAATGTGGCGCTGCTGCCGCTGATGCGATTGCAGGAGAACTATCCGGACCTGAAGAGCAACGACCAGTTTATGCGGCTGGAAGATGAGTTGGCGGGGACGGAGAACCGGATTGCGGTTTCGCGGCTGCGGTACAACGCGGCGATCAAGGACTACAACGTGTTCATCCAGCAGTTCCCGAACAGCATCTGGGCGGGGATTGCGGGTTTCAAGCCGAAGACGGAGTATTACACGGCGCAGCCGGGCTCGGCGGTAGCTCCGAAGGTGGATTTCTCGAAGTAGCGAAGCCGCTGACACGAATCGGCCGCCGGATGATCCGGCGGCCATTGTGTTTTGGGGAAGCTCGCCGGGCTATTTGTAAGCGCTAATCGCGGAGGCTTCGTTATCCCAGATGTCGAATACGGTATAGAGCTTGGTGATCTGCAACAGGTCATGGACCTTCTTGGTAAGGTTCAGCAGCTTCAGCTCGCCGCCTGCGTTCCGGACCGAAGTAAACCCGCTGACCAGCTCGCCGATGCCGGAGCTGTCAATGTAGCTGATCTCGTCCAGATTCAACAGGATTTTCTTGGAACCCTTAGCGAGCACGTCGTGGACGGCGTCGCGCAGCGTAACGCTGCCTTCCCCCAGGGTAATGCGTCCACTGAGATCGAGGATGGTGACTCCGTCCACCTGGCGGGTTGCGACTTTCATGCTCATGTTTTTGTCTCCTTTGGCTTTAGGCCGGCGGCTGGGCCGGTGCTCGATGTTTGATAAGAGTGAGTTCTGTGCCGGGATGTAGCTGGCGAAAGTGTACCTCATCCATAAAGGCCTTGATGAGGAATATGCCCCGGCCGGAACCACGGAGGATGTTTTCCGGGGCGAGCGGGTCGGGGACGGCGTTGGGATCGAGGCCTGAGCCCTGGTCGGTGATGCGGACGACAAGGGAGTCGGAGTTGGTCTCGAAGGACGCCGTAATTTGTTTGTTGGGGTCGTAGGTGTTGCCGTGAATGACGGCGTTGACTGCGGCCTCGCGCACGGCCATGGCGATATTGGGGATGGTGTCTTCATCGAAACCGGCGCGCTCGGCGAACTCTTGCGCAGTCTGTTCGACCGTGTCGACGCTTTCGATCGTAGACCCGAGCGTGAGCGATACGCGGCTTGTGGTGGAATCAGACAATCCGGTCCCTTAAGAGCAAAACCGGGGAAACTCCGTCCCCGCTATTCATCGGTGAAAGGTCGCCGCTTGATGGGGCAGCGTTGACCTGAGTGCGTTGGATTCGTGATCCGCATCCGGGTATTGCTCTATGCCGACATTGGCCGACTGCCGCGGTCGGGTTGCAGCGATAATCGCAGTGTGCTTGTGGCTGCAGGGAAAGTCAAGCGCTCTGGGCGATGAACGGCCAGGATGGGTGTCGAGGCAGGTGACGGGATGCTGCAAATCGGATTCCAGCCGGTTGCCGGACCGCTCGCTGGGATAGGATGCGGATGAGGGGATTTTGCCCCCAGGACCCGGGGCAGGCTGCGCCGTATGACGAAACACGCCAACCAGATGACCAGTGTCTCAGCGCTGATGGGCGCACCCGTGATGGACGCGAGCGGGCGGACGCTGGGGCACGTGCGCGAGTTTGCCGTGTCCCCGCCGGTGGATGCGAACCACGTGCATGGGCTGGTGCTGCGGCTGACGGGCGCGGGACGCAATGACCGGCCGGCGATGGCCGAGGTGGGTGACCTGGAATTGACCCCGGCCGGGCAGTTACGGATGCGGGGCCAGGCAAGACCCATTCCGATTGCGGAGGAAGATTCCTACCTGCTGCTTGAACGCGACTTGCTGGACCAGCAGATCATCGACGTGCACGGGCACAAGGTGGTGCGGGTGAACGACGTCGAACTGGTGTGGGAGGCGGTGGCGGAGACGGGCGCGGCGCCGTGCGCGGTGAAGGAATTGAGCGAGGAATGCACTCTGTCTCTGCGGATTGCCGAGGTTGAGGTGGGGACCCGCGGTGCGGTGCGACGGCTGCTGAAAGGGCTGCCTGTCACGACCGTAGAACGAGCTGCGTCGCGGTTTCGGACGAGCGTGATTCCGTGGGACTTTGTGGACCTGATCGATCGCGATCCGGCACGGAGGGTGAAGCTGAAGATCGAGCAGGACCGGCTGGCGAGGATGCATCCGTCGGACCTGGCGGACATTCTGGAGGATCTCGCACCGGCGGAGCGGCAGGCGATCTTCACCTCGCTGGATGAGGATGTGGCGGCGGAGGCACTGGAAGAAGTCGAGCCGAAGATGCAGAAGTCGCTGACCGAGTCGCTGGATTCGGAACACGTCGCAGGCATCGTGGAAGAGATGGATCCCGCGGCAGCGGCAGACTTTCTGGCGGAACTGCCGGACGAGCGGTCCGAGGCAATTCTGGAGGAGATGGATCCGGAGGAGCGGCAAGATGTCGAGGACTTGCTGGAGTTTTCTCCCGATTCGGCCGCCGGGGAGATGACCAAGGATTACATCGCCCTGGGGCAGAACGCGACGGCCGACGATGGAGTGAGCGCGCTGCGAGACTTCGAAGGCGACCTGGAGACCCTGACGCACATCTACCTGGTGGATGAGCAGGAGGTGCTGGTGGGAGTTGTGCCGCTGGTGAAGGTGCTGCTGGCGCCTCGGGAGATGGTGTTGACGGGACTGGCCGACGACCATATCGTCTCGTGCGACATCCACGCCAGCGGAAAGAAGGTGGCAGAGCTGTTCGACAAGTACAACCTGCGCGCGTTGCCGGTGGTAGACGCGGAAAAGAAGCTGGCCGGCGTGATCTATGCCGAGCAGGTGATTGCCCATTTGCGGACGATTGTTTGAGATGACCGGCGGAGACACGACCCCTTGACCATGACGGCAGAGCGGACCAACTCGAGGGCGTGCATTGGGGCACAGCCGGACCTGGCGCCGTTGAAGATTCTGTATGTTGGGGGGCTGTCGCCAAACGACTCTTCCCAGTACCGGCTGTGGGCGCTGGAGCGGCTTGGACATCGGGTGGTGCCGCTGAATGCGTTTGACTTCATTCCGGGCAATACGCTGCTGGGGAAGATTACCTTGCGGCTGCAGGCGGGACCTTCGGTCGAACGCCTGAACCGCGACCTGCTGCGTCTGGCACGGCAAGAGCAGCCCGACGTGGTGTGGACCGACAAACTGCTGGCGATGCAGCCGGCAACGCTGGACAAACTGCGCGCCCTCGGCATTGCAACGGTGAGTTACATGATCGACAACCCCTTCGGAACGCGCCAGGACCCGGGTTGGAGGCTTTACATGAAGGACATTCCGCACTATGACCTGCACGTGGTGCAACGGGATGCGAATATCGCGGACTACCAGGCGCGGGGCGCGCGCGACGTGATCAAGATTCAGACGGCGTATGAGCCGACCATTCATTTCCCGCCATCCTCGGATTGGAGCGATGCGAACCGCAACCGCGAAGTGTCGTTCATCGGCACGCCATACGATCAGCGCGGCGAGTTTCTGACCCGGCTGTGGAAGGAGTTTGGCGTGCCAGTGACGGTGTCGGGCGGGCTGGTGTGGAAGGAGCACATGTCCGCGGAGGCGGTTGCAGCGCTCTATCGTGGACACGGGGAGTTGTTCCGGGACGCGTACCGCGAGGGGATCTGGAAGTCGAAGATCAACCTCAGCTTTTTGACCCATGCGAATCGGGATGAGTTTGCGCATAAGAGCTTTGAGATCGCGGCGTGCGAGGGATTTCTACTGGCGGAGCGGTCGGAGGGACACCTGCAGCGATTCGTCGAGGATGAGGAAGCGGTGTTTTTTTCGACGATTGACGAGTGCGTGGAGAAGATTCGGCGGTATCTTCCGGATGAGGCAGCGCGGCGGCGCATTGCCGCCGCGGGGCGGGCGCGGGCGTTGCGCAGCGGATACAACAACGACATCCAGGTGGGGTTGATCGTCGCGCGCATCCGGCAGGTTCTGGAGCAGACGCAAATGCGAATGGGGGCCGGATGAAGCTCTGGTGGAGGCAGTGGAGAGTCCGGATCCTCCTGTTCCTGGCGGTGCTGGGGCCGGGAATTATCACGGCGAATGTAGACAACGATACTGGCGGAATCTTCACCTACTCGCAGGCAGGGGCGCAGTACGGATTGATGTTGCTGTGGACGATTCTTCCGGTCACGCTGGCGCTCATTGTGGTGCAGGAGATGAGCGCGCGCATGGGGGTGGTGACGGGCAAGGGACTGAGTGACCTGATCCGCGAGGAGTTCGGGCTGCGCATGACCTTCGTGATGATGATCCTGCTGGTGATTGTGAACTACGGCAACGTGGTATCGGAGTTCAGTGGCGTTGCGGCGTCTATGCAACTCTTTCACGTCAGCAAATTTCTGAGCGTGCCGATCTGCGCGGCGATTGTGTGGGTGCTGGTGGTCAAAGGCGACTACAAGAGCGTGGAAAAGGTCTTTCTGGTGGCGAGCGTCTTCTACCTTGCATATGTGGCGGCGGGCGTGGTGAGCCATCCAGACTGGCACGGGGCGCTGAAGGCGACCATCACACTGCCGCCGCGGTCGGTGTGGCAGGACAAGGGCTATCTCTATCTGACGATCGGGTTGATCGGGACTACGATTGCGCCGTGGATGCAGTTTTATCTGCAGTCGTCGGTGGTGGACAAGGGGATTACGGTGAAGCAGTACAAAGCCTCGCGGCTGGATGTGATTGTGGGTTGCATTTTCACCGATGTGGTGGCGTGGTTCATTATTGTGGCGTGCGCGGCGACGCTGTACACGCATGGGATGCGCGACATCAAAGATGCGGCGGATGCGGCGGGAGCGATGAAGCCGCTGGCCGGGGACTTTGCGTTCATCCTGTTTGCGGCGGGGCTGTTCAACGCTTCGATCTTCTCCGCGTCGATTTTGCCGTTATCGACGGCGTACACGGTCTGCGAGGGGATGGGCTTTGAAAGCGGGCTGGACAAGGGTCTGAAGGAGGCTCCGTTCTTTTACTGGTTCTACACGGCGCTGATCGTCCTGGGCGCGGGTGTGGTGCTGTGGCCGAACTTTCCGCTGGTGCGGGTGATTATTCTGTCGCAGGTGCTGAATGGCGTGCTGCTGCCCGTAATCATGATCTTCATGCTGAAGCTGATCAATAAGCACGAATTGATGGGCGAGCATACCAACTCGACCTGGTTCAACGGGGTGGCGTGGGGGACGGCGGCGATTGTGATTGGGCTGTCGCTGGTGATGCTGTGGGGCCAGGTAACGGGCGGGTAGAGTCTTTTACGGATTGCCGCCCCCCGCTGGCTACCCCGTCTTCAAAGGCCCGGCGACGTTGTAGGTACTGACGATGATGCCGGTTGGCATTGTTTGCGTGCTGACGAGCTCGAGGGAGCGGGCCGGGGTTCCCTGCGCAAAGAAGCGTTTTCCTGTGCCCACCAGGACCGGATAGACGAGCAGCATGACTTCATCCGCAAGGCCATGTTCGAGCAGCGTGGATGTGAGCGTGGAGCTGCCCCAGAGGATAAGGTCCGGGCCGTCCTGCGACTTGATGCGACGAACGCCTTTGACGAGGTCGGGCCCAAGCGCCTGGAACGGACCCCATTCAAGACTTTCCGGGCGGTGGGTGGCGACATATTTGGTTGCCGCGTTGAAGCAGTCCGCCATCGGACCGCCCGGCGCTGTTGGCCAGAAACCAGACCATATGTCGTAGGTGCGGCGGCCGAGCAGCAGGTCGGGGCTCCCGCTGTGCAAGGCCGTGATCAGCTCCCGGCCAGCGGGGGTGCGATAGGGCAGGGTCCAGTCGGCGTAGGGGAAATCGTTTTCGCCGGAGGCCTGGATCACGCCATCCAGCGAGATGTGTTCCATGATTCTGAGCTTTCTCATTGGAGTCTCCGATTTCTGGGATTGGAGCTTCGATTGGGCCCGCAGGAACGGGCAACGAGAAGCGGATTCACATTCGAGTATTAGTGGACGACTGCCGGAGATTACAGCAGCTTGCCTTCGGATAGGTCGCGGATGAGACCGAGGTCGGCGGCGAGAAAGTCGTAGGTGGGCAGAGCGCTGAGCGGGGTCCACTGGACGGCGTTGAAGATGCGGTTGTTGAGCTCGCCGGTAAAGTCGCGCACGGTGAAGAACTGCAGATCGATGGCGGCGCCATTGCGATAGCGGTGGCGGATCTGGGCGACGCGTGGACCGATGACGGCGGCGATACCGAGCTCCTCGTCGAGTTCGCGGGTGAGCGCCTGCTCGGCGGTTTCGCCCAGCTCGATTTTTCCACCGGGGAACTCCCACTTCAGGCTCATCGGCTGATCGGCACGGCGCTGGCAGACGAGCACTTCGGTACCATCGCCGCTTTCGCCGGGGACGTTGCGGAGGATGAGGGCGGCGACGACCAGCCGGAGGGGCTGGGCGTTGGCGATGCCGGGTCCGTCGAGTCTGCGAATGCGATCTTTCACGCGGGTGTCGGTTTCTCGGGAGCTCGTGCGCGCAGCGTTGCTGCAACTCTCAATCACTTCAGGTTAGACGAGCGGACCGCGGCTTTCGACGAAGAGGACGAACCTATTCGTTCCGGGCGGCGGCGGGGCGAACGCCCATGCCATTAAGCCGGGTGCGGGCCTGGGCAGCTTCGGGCGAGTTAGGGAAGCGCTGAATGAGCGCGCGGTACTCAGCGATACCGGCGTCTCGCTCTTTGATGGAGATGAGGGCCTTGGCCTTGTGCAGGTGCGAGACCGGAATCTTGGGGTTGGAGGGGTATTGGTTGAGGACGTGGTCGTAGTCCTTGATGGCGTTGGAGAATTTACCGGCGCTGTAGTCGATTTCGCCCAGGTAGTAATACGAATTGCCCGCGAGAGGGTCATTGGGGTAAGCGTGGATGACCTGGCCGAATTCGCTGATGGCGAGCGGGTACCTGGCGGCCATGTAGTCCTTGAGCGCGGCGTTGTAGAGGTCGATGACCGGTGGCGCAGCGGGCGCGGGTGGAGGGGTTGCGGCAATTGGGGCATTGGCGTACGGCCCCTGGGTTGCGGGAAAGGGAATGTCGGCCGAGGGCTTGGAGGCATCGGCGACGGGGCTGGGTTGTCCATCAGGCTGGGAAACGCCCGTGGGAGGGCCAGCCGGGGAGGTGCCCGGGGCGGCGCCGGGAGTTGAACCGGCCGGCGGCTGGAGGTTCTGCAGGGCAGCGTTGATGGACTGGAGCTGGCTCTGGACCGCCTGCAAGCCTTTCTCCAGATTATTGAGCCGGGCCTTGACCTCATCAACCGAGTCGTTCAGCGCCTGGGTTTGGTTGGAGACCTGGTCCACCTTGCCGCTTACTGCCTCCTGCTGCGCGGTCAGGCTCTTTTGCAGGGAATCGACGAGGAGCGACATTTTGTTGACGGAGTCGGCGTTCTGCTGCACCAGGTCTTTGAGGACGCCCATGCGCTCGTCGTTGGACTGCTGCAGTTTGGCGACGGCGTTCTGGAGGTCCTGCACCTGGGTCTGGAGCTGAACCATGTCCTTGTTGACAGCAAAAGCCGGGGGTGTGGCCAGGGCGAGCGCGAAGGCAGCGCAGGCGAGTCGGGTGCGGATGAGGGCGCGGCGGTCGATCATAGCGAGTACCTCAAGAGGCGAATGCTTCAGGTTGAGTTGGCCCGACGCGGATGCACCGGCAACGCCAGTGGATCCGCCCGGCGATCCGGTTAGCGGTCGAGCGAGAACTGGGCACGCCGATTCTGCTGCCAGCATTCCTCAGTGTCGTCGGTGCAGAACTGCTTCTCCTTGCCATAGCTGACCACGCGGATGCGATTGGCGGCGACTCCGGCATTGACCAACGCGGTCTTGGCGGCATTGGCGCGATTTTCACCCAAAGCCAGATTGTATTCTGCGGAGCCACGGTCGTCGCAGTATCCGCCGATGACGATCTTGATGTCGGGATGGGCGACGAGGTAGGACGCGGCCTTGGTGGCTGTTGTCTCGCCTTCGGGGCGCAGCGTGTAGCTGTCGTAGTCAAAGAAGATATCGGCAACGTTCTGGTGGAAAGCTTCCTCGGAACCCATGGCGTTTTCCCCGGCGCCTGCGGCTTCAGCGGGTGCGACGGGCGCGACCGGAACCCGCACGGTGACGCGAACGTTCGCCTCGGTAGTACCGCCATCGCCCTTGGCGACGAGATGGAAGTTGGTGGAGGTAGAGGGGGAAACGGTCTGCGTTCCGTTGACGTTGACCGGGCCAATACCGTCGATGGAAACCGATGAGGCGTCGGTGGTGCGCCAGTTCAACACCACCGACTGGCCAAGATCGATGGCGAGCGGGTCGGCGGTGAGGGTCGCAGTAGGCGCGGGAGTGGGCGCCTCCGCGGCTGGCGCTGTGCTGGCAGGATTTACCGGTGCAGAGGCCTTGTGGCAACCGCTGACGGCTGCCATCGCGAAGGCCAGCATGAGGCCCGCACGAACCGACCGGGTGCGGATATGGGGGTTGGGAAGGGATGAAAGTGTGGTCATCGGTTTCTCCTGCGGTACCAAGGCTTAAGCCATCTTTATGTTACTGAAAATCAATGTTACCGGCGGTGCGGATCCATACGGGTAACCACCAACGCAAAGGGTGCAAGCCGTTATTTCCAGCTCCAGTTGGGCATATCGGCGCCGGGGCCGGTGAGTGGACGCCGTTGGGTCCCGTCGCGGAGCATGGTCCAGATGCGGGTGTGGTCGGCGCGGCCATCGGCGGAGTTGGCGTAGGCAATGTGGCGGCTGTCGGGCGACCAGGTGGGAAAATCACAGCGGCCCCCATCGTGGGTAAGTTGCCACCAGCGCTTGGTGGCAATCTCCATCAGGTAGATGTCCTGGCCACCGGGAGCGCCCGGGCCGTACTTGCGGTCCCAGGCGAAGGCGATGAACTGGCCGTCGGGAGACCAGGAGGGTGAGGAGGCGTAGCCGCCGTCTGTCATCTGCTGGATGCTGGAACCATCGGAGTTCATGATGTAGAGCTGAGGCAGGCCGGTTCGGTCACTGATAAAGGCGATCTGTGCGCCGGTCTTGGGGTTGTAGGTGGGTGACGATGCACCTCTGCGGAAGTTGGTGATGCGGCGGCCGAGGTTGCCGTTGGAGTCCGCGATCCAGATGTCGAAGGAGCCCTCGGGCGCGGCTGCATAGGCAAGTTCGTTGCCGCTGGGCGCCCAGGCAGGAGATTCCGAACTGGTGGCGCCACTGGGAAAACTGAGATAGCGGCCGAGCAGCAGGGAGTACATCTTGAGTTGGAAGCCGTACTTGCCGAGCGAGGCGAAGGCGAGGCGCGAATTGTCGGGCGAGACGCGCGGCGAGATGGAGATGGTGCCGAGATGAGTGATGGCGTGCTGGTTGGCGCCGTCGTAGTCCATCATCCAGATCTCTTTTTGATCCTTGCCAAGGATTTTGGCGTAATAAAGTTTGGTTTCGGCGATGCCGGGCGTACCTCCTCCGAGGCGGAGGATGATCTCATCGGCGAACTGGTGCGCGACCTGACGCGCGGAGTCGTCGGTTGGGTCTTGGCTGTACTGCCGGGCAAAGACCTGCGGGTACTGGAGGTTCTTGGCGTCGAAGAGAAAGCCGTTGGTGACCAGCTTGCCCCCGGCCACGCCGATGGAACCGAAGGCAACAAAGGCTGCGCTGGCAGGCGCGTTGGCGTAGTTCTGAAGCTGCATCTCGGCGGGCACGCCGGGCGACCCGGGCGGCATCAGGCTCTTGGAGACGATGTCGAAGATGCCGGCGGTGGCGAGGTCTGCGTAGAGGGTTGCGTCGAAGGTCTGCTTGAGGGTGGCGGTCTGCGGGTCGGCGGCCAGCGGCTTGAAGTCGGCAACCGCAATGCGGATGGAGGGGTTGCCGTTGTTCGTTCCGATCAGGACGTTATCCTGGCCGCTTGCAGAAGCGATGACAGAGGTCAAACTCGCGGCCAACGCCAGAGCCAGAACGAAGAGGGTGGGGCGAGGGGAGATCACACGCGGGCGAAATTTTCGGAGCGTACGCACCATGCTCCTTATCGTAGATGCCCGGGATGAATCTTTGGTTGTCGCGGCGATCAATGACGGGGGGGAGGATCAAAGTAGTACGTGACGTTGATGTGGCTGCCGTTGTAGGCGTCGGGCAACGGGCCGAAGGTATCGATGTGGCGAACCGCGTCGAGGGCGGTCTGGTCGAGGGTGCTGTCGCCGCTGCGCTGCGCGATCTGAATGTGCGACAGGGAACCGTCGCGCTCGACCTGGAAGGTGATGTAAACGCGATGGCCGGAGGCCTGAGGGTCGAGCATGCCGGTATACCACTGCATGGCGACCTTCTGCTTGATCTGCTCGACGTAGTAAGCGAAACGGGCTCCAAAGGCGGCGTCCTGGCTGGCGACGCTGACGGTGCCGGCCTGTGTCTGGATGCTGCTCATGGGAATGCTGGCGGCTGCTTCCCCGGTGGTGGCCTTGTTGGGGTTCACCTGGACGGGTTGCGGATGGAGCGGTGGCGGGGGCACGGTCTTGTCGGCGAGTTTGGCCGGCTTGGCCGGTTTAGTGGGGATGGGAATGGCGTCGGGCTGAGGTACTGCGACCGTCTTGGGAGCGGGCGGGGCTGGCGCGACCGACGGGGTTTCCGTGGCCAGGACATTGTCCTGGACGATAGGCTGGGGCCGCAGCGGCGGCAGATCGTTGACCATGGTGGCCTGGATCGCGCCCGCGGTGTCGCTGGCATCGCCCCAGGTCTGTCCCGAGTGGACGTACCAGCCCCAGCCGACCAGAAGTGCGACTACGGCAGCGTGCAGCAGGAACGAGCCAGCCAGCCCTCCGCCGAAGGGGTCGTTCCGGATGGCGATGCCGGCGCTGCGGGTTGTCAATTCTGTTGCCATAAGAGAAGCTTCTGGCCGCTCGCTTCCAGCTCCTATCTTGCAAAAGCGCACGCGGCCTATTTTTCGGCCGTATCACCAGCGGGCGTGGATTCGAGGGGCTGGGTGACGATGCTGATGTTCGTAATGCCCGCCTGTTTGACGGCGTCCATCACCGAAGCGAACGCCTGAAAGGGTACGCGTCCGTCGGCGCGGACGTAGATGACGCGCTTGGCGGGATCGGTCCCCTCAGAGCTGCGCAGTTGTGCGGTGAGCTTAGTCAGGTTGATGGGGACGTCGGTGCCTCCATTGCGGCCGTCGTCCTGGAGGAAAACGTTCTGATCCTTGTCGATGGTGACGACGGTGCGCGACTGGGTGATCTGGTTGCCGGGGCGGGTATGCGGCACCTGAACGGCGATGCTCGATTGCAGCACCGGTGCGGTGAGCATGAAGATCAACAGCAGTACCAGCACAACGTCGACCAGCGGCGTGATGTTGATATCGGCCAACGCAGTCTGGGTGCGGGGCTGGCCGCCGATGCGGGTGGAGAAGGCCATAGACTAAAACGTCCTCCTACGGGTGACTGGAGCTTCCTCGGGCGGCGGTGCGGCAACCGGCGGCGCAAGCATGGCAGCGTTTTCGATGGCGTTCAGCAGTTCGCGTCCGAAATCGTCCATGCGCGCGGCGAATTCGCGGAGTTGCCCGGTGAGCTGGTTGTAGCCGATGAGAGCGGGGATGGCGACGGCGAGGCCGGCGGCTGTGGTGATGAGGGCCGCGGAGATGCCGGGGGCGACCGCGCGGAGGGTTGCGGTGCCGGTGGCGCCCAGGCCGTGGAAGGCGTCCATGATGCCCATGACGGTGCCGAAGAGGCCGACGAAGGTGGCGCCGTTGGCGATGGTGGCGAGCCAGGTCATGCGCGATTCCATCGAGGTGAGGGCTTCCGAGGAGGCTGTCTGAGCGGCGCGCTCCAGTGCGATGGGATTGCGCGGCATGCCGCGGCCGCCGCTCTGGCGCTGATATTCGTCGTTGATCTCGGTGAAGACCGGGACCAGCGGGCTGGGCTGGAATTTATCGGCCACGGCCGCGATCTCGGAGAGGCGTCCGGTCTTGCGGAATGCGCGGAGGAAGCGCTGACTCTCTTTGCGCGCCTGGCTGAAGCGGCGCCATTTGGCCAGCATGATGCTCCAGGAGAAGATGCTGGCAATTAGCAGGATGATAAGGACGCCCTGGGCGATGGCGCCGGAGTTGCGAACCATCTCGATGAGCGCGGTCCCGGGCGAGCCAACCAGCCCGGTAGTGACCGGCGCGGCGGTTCCGTCATCCTGAAAGAGGTAAAGAGCGAGGGCGAATGGGGAGGCCAGCGTGGGCAGCATCATTACCGATTATTGTAAGGCGTTACGCTCGAGCGAACCGAAAGGGGGAAGCAAGGTTGGTTCGGCGGAGTGAAGCGGTATCAGGTTGGCGCTCGGGTGATTCAATCGTTGAAATGGCATGGGCATAATGCCCCCGAGGGACCATCGATTTCTGCATCATTCTCCAAGCAGGCAACTTAGCGGACCGTGCATTCCTCAAGATATGGATATCACAGAAGATAGCTTGCAAGATTCTCAAAAAGAATGGGTTATTCTTCTTTAGCTTTTTGTTGAGTTTAAATTACTTGAGAGGCTCTTAGGGGGACACACATCGGCGACTGGTGGATTCTGTCTCGACCGACCTCGTGCTATGCGGGCGACTGGCAATTTCCGCGAGTCAAGGTTCGCCAGCGGGCCAATCTGTGGGACGAACTTGCAGGGGCGGCGTGGCTCGATCCGATCGTTATCACGAAAGGGCAGATGCTGTGCGTCGAAGTGACTGCACACGCGGAAGCCACTATGGCGATATCCCGACGTGGATCAGCGAGAACAAACCGGAGTTCGATCTGCAACCAGCCCATGCACAAATAGACCCGGACATGGCGAAGTTCAACCGCGAGTTTGTGAAGCTGATGAAGGCCCAGCCGAAAGGCTGGTCCTGCGACGCCACTCAGCCAGCCCGAGGAGGCCTGGAAGGCCAAGTTCGAGTGGCAGCAAGCCAGAAGCCTGCGGCCGTTCTGAAGTAAATGCACCGGAGGTCATTTCGATGGCCGCTTTCGTCGGATCGGCGAAGATCAGCGCGGAGCCGTTGTCGTAGCCGCCGCTCGCCGAACACTCCACCTGGCCGGTGTCCTTGATGCAGAACGGCGCGCCCGGAACCGGGAGATAGTCGGTCTGAATGTTGATGCCGATATGGTTTCCGGTGTACTGCGGACCTTGGTAAAAGTTGAGTTGATAGAGGTACGGGTCGAGGTTCGGTCCGCTGACCGCCAGAACAGGGCCCACACCCGCCGTGCCGCCGGTATCGCTCTCGAACTTATAGGTTGCCCCATCGCCGGTCTTTGCCACGAGGTGGAACTTGGTGACGGCCCCATAGATGTTGTATCCGAAGTTCTGCGTCGCGGTCGCGTTCAGTTGATCGAAGTCGTAAGTAAACTTCCCCGTCAGTGTGCCTGGCTGTTGACCGGGGCCGGCGGCAAAGGTGCCTGAGACGGTGTAGGTGATAACAGTATCCGCGCGCATGGTCGCGGGAAGACTGAGAGAGACGGCGAGAAGCACAGCGAGCTTGAACATAGAAGTGGCCTCGGGAGTGCAGACAGCCTTTCACACGGAGAGCGATCCGTCAAATAAAGCCCACGCGATTTTCTTTACGGAACCAGGAAGTTGTCGATCAGGCGCGTGGGTCCCACCTGAGCGGCGATAGTAATCAGTTTTCCGGGGCGGATCGTCTGAACCGGCTCCGGGGTGTCCGGGTCGATTATGAGAAAGGCAGCTTCATCAATTACTGCGAGGATGTGACCATGGACTTTCAGTTTGATGGCCATCGGTATCGCCGGTTTATCACCGTCAATGACAAGAGCAGTTGCGATGAGTAACGTGCTAGGCTTTCGGCAACGGGAGTGAGGCGAGAGCGAGCATGCTGCTGGAGTTGCGGGCGGAGAATTATGCGGTGATCGACCAGGCAGTGGCCAGTTTTGGGCCGGGGTTGAACCTGCTGACGGGCGAGACGGGAGCAGGCAAGTCGATCCTGATCGATGCGCTGGCGCTGCTTTTGGGGGGAAAGGCTTCGAGCGATGTCGTGCGGCACGGCGCAGAGAAAGCGGTGCTGGGCTGCGTGTTCGAATCCACCCCTGGGGCGGTGGCGATTCTGGATGCGAATGGAATCGATGTGGGGGCGTTCTCTGACGACATTCTGCTGCGGCGGGAGATCGCGGCGGGCGGTAAAGGGCGGGTATTTGTCAACAATCAGCCGGCCACGGTGGCGGTGCTGAAGGAACTGGCGCCGGAGCTGGGGCTGATTCACTCGCAGGGGGGGACGCTGGGGTCGGTCGACCAGGCGCAGCAGAGGACGCTGCTGGACCGGTTTGGCGGGATTTCGACCGATGATGTGGCGGCGGCGTACGCGGCCTGGCGGGAGACGACGGAGCGGCTGGAGGAGCTGCAGGCTTCGGAACAGGACCGGCTGCGGATGGCGGATCTTTGGCGCTTCCAGGCAAAGGAGATTGCCGACGCGGGCCTCACCGCGGAGGACGAAGACGCGCAGTTGGAGGCGGAGAAGCGCGTGCTGGCGAACGCGGAGAAGCTGTACTCGGCGGCGATGAGCGCGCATGAACTGCTGTATGAGCAGGAGGGTGCTGCGGAAACGACGCTGACCGCAGCGCTGAAGTGCGTTGAGGAGTTGGCGAAGTATGAGCCGAAGTTTGCCGAGGCGGCACAGCAGTTGGCCGCGGCCAAGGCTGCGGTCGAGGACGTGAGCGCGGAGGTGCGGGATTTTGCCGAGAAGACGCATGCGTCGCCGGAGCGGCTGGAGGAGATTGAAGACCGGCTGGCGGCGCTGGACCGGCTGAAACGGAAGTATGGGACCGGTGCAGGGAGTACGTTGGCCGAGGTGATTCGCTTTGGCGAAGAGGCCGCGCAAAGGCTCGCCGAGGTGGAGAATCGCGATGCGTTGCTGGCGGAGCTGCGGGTGAAGCAGGAGAGTGACGCGGCGGCCTATCGGACGGCCGCGCGCGAGCTGACGGCGAAACGGACGGCGGCGGCGGGACGGCTGGAGAAACTGGCAACGGAACAGATCAACGACCTGGCGATGCAGGTGAAGTTCCGGGTGGAGGTAGCGTACGAGGAGGAGCCGCCGGGATGGACGGCACACGGGTGGGACCGGATCGAGTACCGGATTGCTACGAATGCGGGCGAGCCGCTGAAGCCGCTGGAGGAGATTGCGTCAGGCGGAGAGATGTCCCGGGTGATGCTGGCGCTGAAGGTAACGGTGGAGGAGAGCTTTGCCGCAGGCGCGGGACACGGGAAGAAGAAGGCGCAGCTGCCGACGCCGCGGATGCTGGTGTTTGACGAGATTGATATCGGAATCGGCGGGCGGGCGGCGGAGGCGGTAGGGCGCAAGCTGAAGGCGCTTGCGAAGCGGCAGCAGGTGGTCTGCATCACGCATCTGCCGCAGATTGCGGCGTTTGCCGACCAGCATTTTCTGATTGAGAAGTCGGACAAGGATGGACGGACGCGGACCAGCATCCGGCGGATGGACGAGGGCGAGCGGGCCCGCGAGGTGGCGCGGATGCTGAGCGGCGCGAAGCTGACGGAGACCAGCCTTGAGCACGCGCGGCAGTTGCTGAAGACGAGCCGGTAGGCCTTGGCCAGCCGGCGTCTGACTGGCACGGGGCGCGGGGTACGGCGACATTCTTTTCCGGGGGAGGCATCCTTGGGGTGTTGAAGATTCCTGTGCCAGGGATTCCATGGTGCGAGTAGAATGCTGGCACTTCGGGAAGCCGAAGTTGCAACGCTTGAGGAGGTCTCATGCAGAACACTCCGACAAAATGCGCGCACATGGCGTGCACGTGTATAGCTCCCGCGGGCAAGAAATTCTGCTCGCAACACTGTGAAGACGCAAAGAGTATGACCACCCTGACCTGCCATTGCGGCCATCATGGCTGCGACGAGAAGGCCTGACGATGGCGTAAGGTGAGGGCGGCCTTTGCACCCGTCCGGGGCACTGGGGCAATCTGCCGGTTGAGGGCGTTCTCATCTTCCCGCTGCGGCGCACGGCGTGCCGATTGCAAGCCGTGCGCGGGTGGGTGTCGACCGGCACCTGAACGGTAACTCGGCGGGTGTCGTGACCCAGCCAGACAAGGTATACTGAAAGGCGTGACGACTATCACTCTGGACTCGCCGGGCACCGGTCTGAATGACACCGCCGCTCCCACCAAACGCGTTCTGCTTTTGAAGCCAAGGGGTTTCTGTGCGGGAGTGGTGCGCGCCATTGACATTGTGCAGATTGCGCTGGAAACGTTTGGCGCGCCCATCTACGTGCGCAAGGAGATTGTCCATAACAGCTATGTTGTGACGGACTTAGCGAAGAAGGGTGCAATCTTCGTGAATGAGTTGGACGAGGTGCCGGAGGGGGCACGGGTCATTTATTCGGCGCATGGAGTCTCGCCGGCGGTGCGCGAGCGGGCCAAGGAGCGGAAGCTGAAGGTGATTGACGCGACCTGTCCGCTGGTAACCAAGGTCCACCTGGAGGCGATCAAGTTCTCCAAGCAAGGGTACTCGCTGGTACTGGTCGGGCATCGTGACCATGAAGAGGTGGAGGGAACACAGGGCGAAGCGCCCAGCGTGACCCAGGTGGTCTCGACCGTGAAGGAAGTCGAAGCGCTTACGGTTCCGGACCCAAACAAGGTTGCGTACCTGACCCAGACGACGCTGTCGCTGGACGAAGCGGGCACGATGATCAATGCGCTCAAGAAGAAGTTCCCCAACATCGCGGGACCGGCGGCGCAGGACATCTGCTATGCGACCGAGAATCGGCAGGTTGCGGTAAAGAACGTGGCGCATGGCGCGGACCTGGTGCTGGTGGTCGGTTCGAAGAACAGCTCGAACTCAAACCGGCTGGTGGAAGTATCGAAGAACCTGGACACCAACTCCTATCTCATCGACTCGGCCGATGCCATCCAGCCGGAGTGGCTTGAGGGCGTGAACACGGTCGCCGTGACGGCGGGCGCGTCAGCGCCGGAGGTGCTGGTCCAGCATGTGGCTGATTATCTGCAGGACATGGGGTACGGGTCAGTCGACGAGGTCGAAGTGATGCCGGAGAATGTGCGGTTTGGGCTTCCTCCGGAGATTGTTCAGGCGATTGCGTCGGCACCGCCAGCCCAGCAATAGAACGCAACCTTACGCGAGCCGGTTTATCTAACAAGAGAGCTTGCGAGTTGCCAATCCAGATCCGCCGAGCCGGTGTTGCAGCGCAGCCTGGCGGTCGCAGAGAGTTTGAACAATCGATGAGCACATTTCCACGGAATCCGAAGACGGCGCCGGCCCAGCCTGTGCAGCCTCGCTATGGCCGCATGGATGTCGGTCTGGGCCTGGTCTCGGAGGGAATTGCGCGTGCCAAGAGTTGGCTGTTGAGTCTGCAGCACCCGGACGGATATTGGTGCGGAGAGCTGGAAGCGGACTCCATGCTGGAGTCGGACTACATCTTCATGCACACGCTGCTGGGGACGGGCGACCGTGGCAAGATGGAGCGCGCAGTGAACGAGATTTTGCGCCACCAAAACGAGGACGGAGGGTGGAGCATATACCCAGGCGGCCCGTCGAACATCTCGCTGGGGGTTAAGGCGTACCTGGCGCTGAAGCTGATGGGCTGGTCGGCGGACTCGCCGGTGCTGGTGAAGGCGCGGAATTGGATTCTGGCGAACGGTGGCGTGACCGCGTGCAACACCTTCAGCAAGATTTATCTCTGTGCGCTGGGCCAGTACGACTATGATGCCGTGCCCGCGGTTCCGCCGGAGATCATCACCTTTCCCAACTGGTTTTACTTCAACATCTACGAGATTTCCTCGTGGTCGCGCGCGATTCTAGTGCCGCTGTCGATCATTTATGCGAAGAAGCCGTTCAAGAAGATTCCGCCGGAGCAGGGAATAGACGAGTTATTTGTCGGCGGACGCGCGAATGCGGACCTGCATCTGAAGTGGGACCGCAAACACATCGTAAGCTGGCGGAACTTCTTCCTGCTGCTGGACCGCATTACCCACTGGTTCGAGCGGATACACATCCGGCCGCTGCGCAAGATGGCGTTGAAGAAGGCAGAGCAGTGGCTGCTGGAGCGGTTTGAGATGTCGGACGGGCTAGGCGCGATTTACCCGGCGATGTTGAATGCCATCGTCGCATTGGCATGCCTCGGCTACACCCAGGACGATCCGCAGTTTATCCGTGCGATGGACGAGTTTGAAAAGCTGGGAATCGACAAGCCGAACGGCGAACCGAACTACCCGACGCCGACCTTCCGTATGCAGCCGTGCATGTCGCCGGTGTGGGATACGGCGCAGGCGGTTTACGTGCTGGGTGAGGCGGGCGTACCGAAGAACGATCCCAGGCTGCTGAAGGCTGCGGACTGGCTGTTGTCGAAGGAAGTGCGCCACAAGGGCGATTGGGCTGTCAGCGTGAAGGATGTGGCCCCGGGTGGGTGGTACTTCGAGTTCAATAACGAGTTTTATCCGGATGTGGATGATTCCGCGCAGGTCCTGCTGGCGTTGAATCACGTGCGCAATCCGCGCGAACGATATCAGCACGAAGTGTCGCAGCGCGCGCTCGATTGGATATTCGCCATGCAATGCAAAAACGGCGGATGGGCCAGCTTCGACCGTGACAACACCAAGATGATCTTCCAGTACATTCCGTTTGCCGACCACAACGCGATGCTGGATCCGCCGACGGTGGACATTACCGGGCGCATTCTGGAGATGCTGGCGAATTACGGCTTTACCCGTCGCGACAAGCGCGTGGAGCGTGCGGTCCAGTTTGTGCTGCGGGAGCAGGAGCCGGACGGAAGCTGGTTCGGACGCTGGGGCGTGAATTACCTGTATGGGACGTTCCTGGTGCTACGCGGGCTGGAGGCGATGGGCGTCTGGAGCCACGAGCCAGCCGTAGTGAACGCGGCAGAATGGATTCGCATGGTGCAGAACGCCGACGGCGGATGGGGAGAGTCCTGCGGAAGCTACGACGATCCGGGGCAGCGCGGTATCGGGCCCAGCACGCCCTCACAGACGGCCTGGGCGGTGCTGGGGTTGCTGGCGGCGGGCGATACCCGGTCGGACTCGGTGGCCAAAGGCATTCGCTGGCTGGTGACGAATCAGACACCGCTGGGCACGTGGGATGAATCCGCCGAGGGCCGCAATGGCGAAGCCATCTACACTGGAACTGGATTCCCCCGGGTGTTTTACCTGGCGTACCACTTGTATCGGGACTACTTCCCGCTGCTGGCGTTGACGACCTACAAGCGTTTGATGGAACGGGAAGCAGCATAGAAGCAGTTGTTCGTTGCTGGTTGATAGTTGCTAGTGGGTGGGTTGTGGCAGCGAGAAGCAGCATGGGTCGATAAGGAGATTCTTAAATGGCAGTACCTGTCTCGCAGGCATGGACCGTCGCAAGCTACGTGCTGAAGCAGAAGCTGCGGGGGCGCAAGAAATACCCCTTGGTGCTGATGCTGGAGCCGCTGTTCCGTTGCAACCTGGCGTGTGCCGGGTGCGGCAAGATCCAGTATCCGGCGCACATTTTGAAGGCGGAGTTGACGCCGGAAGATTGTTTCAAGGCGGCGGAGGAGTGCGGCACGCCCATGGTTGCGATCCCAGGCGGCGAGCCGCTGCTGCATCCGCGCATGCCGGAGATTGTTGCCGGTTTGGTCGCGCGCAAGAAGTACGTGTACATGTGTACGAACGCGCTGCTGCTGAAGGAGAAACTGCACCTGTTTACGCCGTCGAAATACCTGTCGTTCTCGGTGCACGTGGACGGCCAGCGCGAGCATCACGATTTTTCCGTGTGCCGCGAAGGCGGATACGACATTGCGATGGAAGGCGTGCGGGCAGCGGTGGCCGCGGGTTTCCGCGTAACCACCAACACGACGCTGTTCGATGGGGCCGACCCCAACAGCGTGCGCGCGCACTTTGACGAGCTGATGGACGCGGGCGTGGAGAGCATGATGGTTTCGCCCGGCTACACCTACGACAAGGCTCCGGACCAGAAGCACTTTCTGGGACGCGCGCGGTCGAAGAAGTTGTTCCGGTCGATTCTCTCGAACCGCAAGAAGACCTGGCGCTTCAACGCTTCGCCCATGTTCATGGAATTCCTGATGGGCAAGAAGCACCTGACCTGCACGCCATGGGGTATGCCGACGTTTTCCATCTTCGGCTGGCAGAAGCCGTGCTACCTGCTGCAGGATGGCTACGCCGATAGCTTCCAGGAGTTGATGGAGACAGTAGAGTGGCAGAACTACGGGACCGAGTCGGGGAATCCGAAGTGCGCGAACTGTATGGTGCACTCGGGCTACGAGGCGAGCGGAGTGAACTACACCTTTGGCTCGATCAAGGGTTTGCTGGAGACGGCGCGGGCGATCTTCTTTGACACCTATCCGGACGACGGCGCGATGAAACTGCTGAATGAGTGGAAGCCTGCGCATGCGGCTCCGCTGGTGCAGATTGCGGCTCCCGCCACCGAGACCAGCGCGGAACTGCAACAGATCTGAGGAGATGGACGATGTCGACGCAAACGCAGGAAGCAGCGAAGCTGGATCAGCTGGCGCACGAGAATCCCGACGAGATTGAGGTTGCTGCCGGGCGCGAACGCGAGCAGCTCGAGGGCTGGGTGCCGGGGTTAGCCAGCGAGACCGAGGTGAGAGAGGCGCTCGAAAAAGCGTTCGACTATCGCGGCGACATTACGGTAACGCGCAAGGATGGCGGCAAGGTGGAGGGGTATCTTTACGACCGGCGCACGGGTACTACGCTAACGGAGTCGCTGGTCCGCATCATGCCGAGCAACGGAACGGGCCGGGTGAGTATCCCGTATTCGGAGATTGCGGCGGTTGCGTTCACCGGGCGCGACACGGCGGCGGGCAAGACGTTTGAGGCTTGGGTGAAGAAGTATTGGGAAAAGAAAGCCGCCGGCGAGAAGAATATCCAGATTGAACCTGAGAAGCTGGACTAGGTTTCCTGTTCCGCCGGACGCGGCACCAAAGTCGATTGCAGCCCAGCGGCCTTATCGCTATGCTTGCGACTTCCGGGATTTTTGCGGTTGCAAGCACCTATCATGAAAGTCTTCCTTACAGGTTCTACCGGGTTTGTCGGCAGCCATGTAGCGCGAGCGTATATCGCCGGGGGCGCGGAGCTGCGGCTGCTGACGCGCACGACCAGCAAGCTGGCGGCGATCGAAGGAATGGCAGCGGAGGTGGTGGTTGGCGACCTGCGCCAGCCAGAGGCGTTGCGGACGGCGCTGCGCGGGTGCGATGCACTGGTGCATGTTGCGGCGGACTATCGGTTGTGGGTGCGCGATCCGAAGGAGATGTATGCGGCCAACGTGGATGGCACGCGCGAGCTGCTGCGCATTGCGCGCGAAGAAAGCGTGGCCAAGGTGGTTTACACGTCGAGCGTTGCGACCATGGGGTTCAAGGCCGACGCATCGATTGTGGATGAGAGCACGCCAGTCAAACTGACGGATATGATCGGCGCGTACAAACGCTCGAAGTTTATGGCGGAGCAGGAAGCGATTGCGGCGGCGCAGGCGGGTCAGCATGTGATGATCCTGAATCCCACAACGCCCATCGGTCCTGGCGACGCGAAGCCTACGCCCACGGGGCGGATCGTGGTTGACTTCCTGAACCGCAGGTTTCCGGCGTATGTCGACACGGGCCTGAACCTGGTCGACGTTTCCGAAGTAGCGCGGATGCACCTGGTTGCGTTGGAGAAGGGAACGCCGGGCGAGCGCTATATTTTGGGCGGAGAAAATCTGACCCTGAAGCAGATTCTCGACCGGATGTCGGCGATTACCGGATTGCCTTCGCCGACCTTGAAGGTTCCGCACGCAGTGGCACTGACTTTTGCGTTCTTCGATGAGGCGATCATGGGACGGCTGCTGGGCAAGGAGCCTCGGGCGACCGTAGAGGCCGTGCGGATGGGACGGAAGTACATGTTTGCCTCGTCGGCGAAGGCGGAGCGCGAACTGGGCTTCCGCGTTCTCCCGGTTTACAACGCGATGCGTGCGGCGATTGAGTGGTTCGTCGCGCACGGCTACGCACCGCCGTTTTCGAGTGAGTTGCGATGAAGACCTGTCCGGCGGTGATTGCCGCACTGCCGCGCGAGGTGCGGGCGCTGGTGAAAGGCTGGGAGTTGCACACGCTTCCCGGACGCGTGGCCGTCTATACGAACGGAGAAGCTGTGGTCGCGTGCGCGGGCATGGGTGCGGCGCGGGCGGCCGTTGCAGTGCAGGCGGCGATGGAGCGAATGCCGGTTACCGTGCTGCTTTCCGTGGGACTGGCAGGCGCATGCGACCCTGCGCTGCGGGTAGGAGATATTGTGCGTGCCGGCGTGGTGATCGATGGGCAGACCGGCGAGCGGTTCGAGAACTCGAGGTTCGACGAGGTACTGGTGACAACCGGCACGATTGCCAGTGTGAGTGAGAAGCGCAAGCTACGCAATGCCAACCTCGCCGACGCAGTGGATATGGAAGCCTCTGCGGTGGCCCGGCTCGCCCAGGCGCTTGGTTTGGAGTTCCACGCGATCAAAGCAATCTCGGACGAGGCGGACTTCGAAATGGGTGGGCTTTCCCAATTCTGCGGCCCGGATGGGCATTTTCGCGAGGCGGCATTTGCGCTGCATGTGGCTGCGCGGCCAGCGCTGTGGAGAAAAGCGATTGCGCTTGGGCGCAACAGCGAGAGCGCGCTGCGCTCACTGACAGAAGCAATCGCCGGCGAGCTAGACTGGTACAGGAAACAGGGCTGAGAGTGGACGAGAACAATGTCGAACAAGTCTGAAATGGGGAACGCTGCATCCGGCGGAACGCGGCGAATCCAAGCTGCGCCGATCAGCACATCGCCAATTCGCACAGAGAGAATCGGCTGCGACAGCATCAGCACAGCGCGGATCAGCACGGAGGCGATCAGCGCCGGGAAGATCAGCGCGGCGAAGATTGGCGCGAAGCCGATCGTCGCGCTGCCGACGATCCCGCATACGATGCGTGCCGCTGTGTATCGAGGGATCAACGACGTGCGGGTGGAGACGGTCCCGGTGCCGCTCGACCGGGATGGATCGATTGGGCACGGCGAGGTGCTGGTGCGGATTGATACGTGCGGAATCTGCGGGACGGATTTGAAGAAGATCCACACCGGATCGCACTCCGCCCCGCGCATCTTCGGGCATGAGATGGCGGGAACCATCGCGATGGTGGGCGATGAAGTCACGGGGTTCGAAATCGGCGACCGCGTGATGGCGTACCACCATATCCCGTGCGGGGAGTGCTACTACTGCCGCAAACGTACCTTTGCGCAGTGCGAGACGTACAAAAAAGTCGGTTGCACCGCTGGGTTTGCGCCTGCGGGTGGAGGGTTTGCCGAGTTCATCCGCGTGAGCGATTGGATTGTCGGCAGCGAGGGAAAGACGGCGGGACTGATTAAGATTCCCGACGATATTCCGTTTGAGCAGGCGGCATTTATCGAGCCGGTGAATACCTGCTTCAAGGCGGTACGGCTGCTGAAACTGGAGCCGGATGAGACGGTTCTGGTGATTGGCCAGGGACCGATTGGAATTCTGCTGGCGGGGCTGGCGCGGCGAACGGGCGCGGCGGTGCTGACCAGTGATCTATACGCGGAGCGGCACGCGATAGCGGCGAAGTTCGGGCTGGTTCATCCGCTGGACGCGCGCGGTGATGTGGTGACCGCGGCGAAGGCGGCGACCGAAGGACGCGGCGCGGATGTGGCCCTGGTTGCGGTGGGCGCTGACGCGCTGATCCGGACGGCCATGGATGCGGTGCGGCCAGGTGGGCGGGTGATGCTGTTTGCGTCAACCCAGCATGGCGAGGCGCCGTTCGATCCGGCAGCGGTGTGCATGGACGAGAAGACGCTGATGGGATCGTACTCGGCCTCGGTGAATATCAACGACGAGGTGGCGCGGCTGGTTTTCGAGGGCTATCGCGACGGGAGCTTCGACCTGACACAGCTGATCTCGCACCGCTTTCCGCTGGAGCAGGCAGTGAAAGCGATCGACCTGGCGTCGCACCCGCAGGCGGATTCGATGAAAATTGTGATTAAGCCACAGGGGTGCTGAACTTGGCACCACCGTGTTGTCTTCCGGGTGGTCCGTACTATGCTAACGGCATGAGTGCGGCGAGTTTACCGGTAAGGATTGTCTATGCGGCGTTCGCTCTTCCGCTGGGTGGAGCGGCGGGGTTCTACTCCTGCATGGCCCTGCTGCCACAACTCGTCTCCAGGTACCCCAAAATCGATCCGGGCATGGATGGCCGGGGAATCTTCAATCTGGCCGTCAGTATCGGTGCGGCCCTTGCATTTACCGCGACGCTGGTCGCGCTCACTCTGCCGTGGAGCCGGCATAGGAAGCGCCGGGGCCGACCATGGCGCATTGCAGTTTCACTGGTGATTGTCCTGGTTGCGTCGGCTGTATTTGCGGACCTGGGTCACCGGCTCACCTATGACCTGGCGTTTGCCGCATGGCTCGCCTATACCATGGCGTACACCTTTGTTCGCTATGGCCTGCTCGATCAGGCGAGACATGGGTCGGATTCGAGTCGACGGCATTGATTCGGCCGGCTTTCTCCATGGAGTTTGACCTGCATTAACCCAGCCAGTACACTCGGTAGTCGGCGCAACCACCGCACTCCGTCGCGTTCAACGGGAACTCGAGCGCCGGAAATAGCCCCACGCGGGAGCGGCGTCGACGAAGAGGAGTAGGGGACCCCATGCTGCATGCAAACCGGCTTTTTCCCGCCGAGACAACCGCCCGCGCCGTAGCCGTGAAGTTGTACGAAACTGTTCGCGACCTGCCCATCATTTCGCCTCACGGCCACACCGATCCGCGCTGGTTTGCCGAGAACAAGCCGTTTCCCAACCCGGCCGCACTGTTCATTCAGCCCGACCACTACATCTTCCGCATGCTCTACTCTCAGGGCGTTTCACTGGAGTCGCTGGGCATCCCGCAGGTGGATGGGAAGGAGAGCGCCGACCCGCGCGAGGTATGGCGGATCTTTGCCAGGAATTACTACCTGTTTCGCGGAACGCCGACGCGGCTGTGGCTGGACTACGCGTTTGGCCAGCTTTTCGGTCTGACCGATCGCCTGGCCCCGGCCAACGCAGACGAGTATTACGAGATCATCGCGAAGAAGCTGCAGACGCCCGAGTTCCTTCCGCGGGCGCTGTTCGACCGCTTCAACATCGAAGTGCTCTCCACGACCGACGCTGCCGTCGACTCGCTCGAATACCACCAGGCGATACGGGCTTCGGGATGGAAGGGCAGGGTTCTGCCGACCTTCCGGCCGGATGCAGTGGTCGATGCGGAGTACACGGGCTTTCAGGAGAACCTGAAGAAGCTGGGCGAGGTTTCGGGCGAAGACGTATCTACCTGGAAGGGCTACCTGGCGGCGCTGCGTTCGCGGCGGGCCTACTTCAAACAGAATGGCGCAACCGCGACTGACCATGGGCACCTGACTGCATTGACAGCCGACCTGCCGCTGGCCGAGGCAGAGCGGCTCTATAGCCGCATCTTCAGCGGCAAGATGGAGCCGGGTGATGTGGAGCTCTTCCAGGCCCAGATGCTGACCGAGCTGGCCGGCATGAGCGTGGAGGACGGGCTGACCATGCAACTCCACCCGGGGGCGGTGCGCAATTACAACAAGGTGGTCTACGACAAGTTTGGCCGCGACAAGGGCGCCGACATTCCTGCGCCGACCGAGTACGTGCGCGCGCTGCGGCCCCTGCTCTCGAAGTACGGCAACGAGCCCAACTTCACGTTGATCCTGTTTACGCTGGACGAGACGGTATTCACGCGCGAGTTGGCCCCGCTGGCCGGCCATTTCCCGTCCGTCAAGCTTGGACCTCCGTGGTGGTTCCTCGATTCGCCGGAAGGGATGATGCGCTTCCGCGAGACCGCGACGGAGACTGCGGGCTTCTACAACACTGTCGGGTTCAACGACGATACGCGGGCGTTTTTGTCGATTCCGGCGCGGCACGATGTGGCCCGGCGCGTGGACTGCGCATTCCTGGCTCGGCTGGTCGCGGAGCATCGGCTGGATGAGGCGGAGGCGTTTGAGGTAATAAACGACCTGACGGTCAACCTGGTGCGGAAGGCTTATAGGCTCTAGCTTTTGCCGGGATGCGCGACGCTGGCGTGTAAACGCGGGCAGGGCTATAGCAAGGGAGTTGGATATCCCGAGGAAGGGAAGCACGCTCAAGGCCCGGGAGCGATGCCCTACCATGGAGGGGTGAGCCGATTTTCTTCGCGTACGTCCTGGGATATTGCCGAGAGCAGCTATGCGGCGGCAGTGCGCGAGGCGCGGGCGTCGGGCAGGCGGATCTACGACCTGACCGGGTCGAATCCGACGCGCTGCGGGTTTTCCTACGATGCGGAGGGGCTGTTGCGGCCGCTGACAAACCCGCAAGCGCTGGTCTATGACCCCGACCCGCGTGGCATGGGGAGCGCACGGGAGGCCGTCTCCGGCTACTACGCTGGCCACGGTGCAGCGGTGCCGGCCGGGGATCTGATCCTGACTACCTCCACCAGCGAAAGCTACAGTTTTCTGTTCCGTCTGTTGTGCGATCCAGGCGACGAGGTGCTGGTAGCGCAGCCCAGCTATCCGCTGTTCGATTTTCTGGCGGATCTCGACGACGTGCGCCTGCGCCCGTATCCACTGTTTTACGACCATGGCTGGTGGATCGACTTCGCCGAACTGGAGCGGGCCGTTACGCCACGGACGCGCGCTGTCCTTGTGGTGCATCCCAACAACCCGACCGGTCACTGGACCGGGACGCGCGAGCGCGAGGCGCTGGAGATGCTATGCGTGCGGCATGGGCTGGCGCTGATCGTGGATGAGGTTTTTCTGGATTATTCGCTGCGCGAGTCTGAGGGGGCACGGAGTTTTGCCTGCGGGGACCATCCCGCCCTCACCTTTGTGTTGAGCGGGCTGAGCAAGATCGCTGGATTGCCCCAGATGAAGGCAGCGTGGATCGCGACTCTGGGGCCGGAGCCGATGCGGACCGAGGCGCTGGGGCGGCTGGAGATTGTCGCCGATACGTTTCTGTCGATGAACGCGCCGGTGCAGTTGGCGTTGCCGGGTTGGCTGGCAGGCGCGGGTGGAATACAGGCACAGATTCTGAAGCGAGCGCGAGGGAACCTGGCAATCCTGCGGCGAGTTGCGGAGGATACGCCGGGGCGCCTTCAGGTTATGGAGGTCGACGCGGGCTGGAGCGCGGTGCTGGGGCTACCGGCATGCGTGGGCGAGGTGGATTGTGCCGAGAGGTTGGTGCGCGAGCGCGGAGTGGTGGTGCATCCGGGAGGGTTCTACGGAATGGCGGAGCGAAACCGGGTGGTGGCAAGTCTGATTGGCCCGCCCGAAGAGTTCGAGCAGGGCATTCGGCTTGCCACATCCGAGTTATCCACAGGTGGAAAACCTCAAGTCTCGGATGAACTCAAGTAATAAACAAAGCCACGGAAAATATCATCTATCGCATTTGTTAATTTATCTAAACAATTGTTAATTATGCACTTGATGTTGTTCATGTAAGAAACGGGTTGTCCTCGCGCTCTTCACCGATTGTGGTCCTCGGACCGTGACCAGGAATTACGACGGTGGTGTCGGGCAGCGGCAGAAGCTTCTCCCGAATGGAGTGGATCAGCATGGGCCCGTCGCCGCCGGGCAGATCGGTGCGGCCAACCGATCCCGCAAACAGGGTGTCCCCGGCCAGCAGGAGATTCTGTTCGGGCAGATGCAGGCAGACGCTGCCCTGGGTGTGGCCAGGGGTGTGCAGGATGTTACCGCGGATACCGGTAATGGCGATGAGCCGGCCATCCTCGAGGGTGTCGTCGGGCGGGTGGACCTCCGGAGTGTCCATGCCCAGCCAGCCGGCCTGCACGTCCATCATTTTGACCAGGGGCAGGTCGCGGGGGTTGTAAAGGATGGGCGCGCCGGTAAGCGCTTTCAACCGGGCCGCGCCAGCGATGTGGTCGATGTGCGCGTGGGTGATGAGGATCTGCTTGACCGTGAGGTGGTGGCGCTCGAGGATGGCAACGATGCGCGGGATGTCGGCGCCGGGATCGACCACAATGGCCTCGCCAGACACTTCATCGCCAAGGATGGAGCAGTTGCATTGCAACGCGCCAACGGGGAGAACTTCGTGGATCATTGGGGACCGGCCTTTGGATTGGATTGCGGTGCGGGGGCAGGAGCCAGTGCGGCGAGCCGATCGTATTCGGCTTGGGTAATCTGCACGAAAGAACCGTGGCGCATGCCCGCGGGGAAGTCGATCTTCGTAAGCGCGTCGGACCAGTGGACAAGGTCGGTCGAGAAGATCGCGCCGTAGTGCTGGCCCTGCGAGTAATGGTCGTAATAGGCAAGGTAGCCGGCGGGTAAGTCCGCGATTGCGGAGACGGGGATGATGGCGGCGCCTTCGCTCCACGGCTCGGAGATGGGCGCGCTGATGTTGGACCAGGGGCCTTCGGCGGTGGGGCCGGTCGCGGTCAGCAGATGTTTCTCCAGCGGCGTCTTGCGCTCGTCTTTGAAGATCAGCGTGAACGGTTTGCCGGGCGCGGTTGGAGGGAGCTCTGTCGCGTCGATAACACTGTAACCGGGATCGAACAAGACCTTGGCTGGAGCAAAGGTCTTGAAGTCGGTGGTGGTCGTCGAGTAGATGCGGTGGTTCAGTCCGTTGTCGCCCGAGTCGTCGCCGGGAAAGCGGCCGGGAATCGTGGAGGACCAGAAGATGAGCCAGCGCTGCTGCGCAGGTTCATAGTAAAGGGCGGGCGCCCAGACGTTGCGCGCTCCAGGCTGACCAGCCATCACGGCAATCTGGCGATGCGGTGCCCAGGTCAGCAAGTCCTTCGATTCGGAGTAGCCAATCATCTGCGGGTCATACCACGCCCAGGTCCAGACCATGCGGAAGCTCCCATCGGGCGCGCGCTGGATGAACGGATCACGCATCAGTTCGGCGGGGTTGGTGGGTGCGACCACCGGCTTGCCATCGTTGGCGAGCTTCCAGTGGTAGCCGTCGAGCGAGATGGCAAAATAGACACCATCTCTGCTGTCGCGCTTGAATCCGGCGAACAGCCAGGGCGAGTTGGATGGCAGGGAAGCGGATGCTTTCCGCTCCGACCGGGCGGGCTGCGGAACCTGGGATTGAGTCGTGGCGGATAGACCGAACAGGAAGATCAGCGGCAGAAGCAGGGTACGGGCGTTGCGGCGAACCAGAAGCAATTTCTGCATCTGTTGATTATCGTCCGGCGCGCGCGATGTGCAAAGGCACACTACATACTCCGAGGAGAATTCCACGGGGCAATGAAAAAAACCGCGCGAAGCTACTTCTTCGGCGTGGTCTGCTGGGTCGGAGAGCCGGAGAGGACCGAGTGCGAGGTGCCGTTGGTGCGCGTCAGTAGCACGGTCAGTGAGATGGAGATCAGCATGAAGAGCACCGCGCCCCAAGTGGTGAGTTTGGTCAGCAGGTTGGCCGCGCCGCGTGGACCGAACGCCGTCTGCGAACCCTGCCCGCCGAATGCGCCGGCCAGGTCGGCGGACTTGCCTTGCTGCAGGAGGACTACGCCGATCAGGAACAGACAGACGATGACGTGAAGGACGACGAGAAAGATGATCATCGGGATTGCTTTGCGACCTCGGAAACCTGAAATGCGGCGAAGAATCGCGCCGGGAGCCGGGGGGAGCCGGCTAAAAGTCTGGATTGGTGCGGAGGAGGGGACTTGAACCCCTATGCCTTGCGGCGCTAGCACCTCAAGCTAGTGCGTCTGCCAATTTCGCCACCTCCGCAAGGAGCCTGACACGCACACCAAGTGCGGCAGGAGCGACCTGAAATCCGATAGTCAGTATAGCATTTCCGCCTGCCTCGGACTGGGCGAATCGCGCGTTGTGCCGTGCCCTTGAAGGGACACGATGCTGCGTTGCATGGAGTGGTCCTGTACCCTACACTGGAGGCTGTCCCGGGAACAACGGGCGGTTAGCTCAGTTGGTTAGAGCGCCTGCCTTACAAGCAGGATGTCGGGGGTTCGAGTCCCTCACTGCCCACCATCACCTTGTTTTAGGACATCCAATCCCATCGGATCAATCACACGGTCGCTCTCCGCAAGAAATTGATGGACGATGGTTGAGTGCTCTGCTATACCGAGGACACCCATGCGTTACCCGGCCCGGTTGAGCTTTACTTTTGTGGCCGCGATTGCCAGTATGATCGCGTCTGTGTGTCCTGTCTGCGTGGTGGCGCAGGGGACGGCACCCAAGACTGCAGCAAGTGCGGCGGTCTCCCCTCGTGATGTTCAGGCCAGCACAAATGGGGCGCCCAATCCCAGTTATGGGGCCGAGTCGGTGGTGATAGAGCAGGTGAGCTCCGTGTACACGTACGCGGCGGACGGGACTGGCACGCAGGATCGGAGCGTGTCGGCCCGGGTCCAGTCGGATGCGGCGGTGAAGGCGCTTGGGGTGGTTGCGGTTGCGTATGCGGCGAACTCGCAAAAAGTGGAGTTTGCGTATGCGCGGGTTCGGCATCCGGATGGAACGGTGGTCGAGACGCCGGCGGCGGACGCGATCGACATGCCCGCGCCGGTGACGCGGGACGCTCCGTTCTACAGTGACCTGAAGGAGAAGCAACTGCCGATCCGCAGTCTACGGGTGGGCGACCGGCTGGAGTGGAAGGCGCGGATTACGACGATGAAGTCGGAGGCGCCGGGTGAGTTCTGGGGACAGGAAAGCTGGGTGGAAGACGCGGTGGCGCTAGAGGAGACGGTGGAGCTGCGCGTGCCTGCGGGAGTCGCGGTGACGGTGTGGTGTCCTACGGTGAAGGCCGTGGAGTCGGATACGGACGGGATGCATGAATGGCGGTGGACCTCGTCTCAACTGAAGCCAACGGCGGGAAAGGAGGCCGAGGCGGAGGCGGAAGCGAAGAAGAAGACGGTCTGGACGGCGGAGCAGGAGGCGGATGCGGAGCAGGGCAAACTGCCGGCGATTGCGTGGACGACGTTCAAGAGCTGGGAGGATGTGGGCGGGTGGTACCAAAGCCTGGAGGCAAACCGCGTGGTGCCGGGGCCGGAGGTGAAGGCGAAGGTTGCGGAGCTGACGGCGGGCAAGACAACTGACGAAGAGAAGGTGCAAGCGCTCTACGCATACGTCGCGACGCAGATCCGGTATATTGGCGTGGCGTTCGGGATTGGGCGATACCAGCCGCATTCGGCGGCGGAGATCTTGAGCAATCAATATGGCGACTGCAAGGACAAACACACGCTGCTGGCGGCAATGCTGGCGGCGGCCGGGATGAACGCGGACGCGGTGCTAATTGGGCCGGGGCTGCGGTTCAATGAGGCGGTGCCGTCGCCGGCGGCGTTCAATCATTTGATTACACACTTGACGCTGATGGGACACCCCGTGTGGCTAGATGCAACGGCGGAGGTTGCGCCGTACCGGGTACTGGTGCCGGTGATTCGGGACAAGCAGGCGCTGGTGGTACCCACGCAGGGAGCGGCGTATCTTTCGCGGACCCCGGCGGAGCTGCCGTTTGCCAGCTTCCAGACAATGGAGGCAGCGGGCGAGCTGGATGTGCAGGGCACATCGCACTCGCGGCTAACATTGACATTGCGCGGCGATTCGGAGCTTGCGCTGCGGGGGGCATTTCGGCAGGCGGCTCCGGGGCAATATGACGAGCTGGTGCAGCAGCTCGTGCACCAGCTCGGGTATGCGGGTACGTCGAGCAACGCGGACGTGACGCGGCCGGACGATATGACCGGGCCGTTCACGATGAGCTTTGACTACGTGCGGGAGAAGTCGGGCGACTGGGACAATTACAAGATTGTGCCGCAGGTGGCCCCGGTAGACCTCCCGCGGTTTGGCGATGCAGACCCGCTGGTAAGGAATCTGGACCTGGGATCGGTGCGGGTGGAGACGTCGCACGCGGCGATGAAAATTCCCGTAGGGTGGACGGCAATTCTGCCGGAAGCGGTGCATACCAAGTGCGCATATGCGACCTATGACCAGACCTATCGCTTCGAAAAAGGGACTGTGTATACGGAGCGGAAGATCGCCGTGCTGCAGCAGAAGGTGCCGAGCAGCGACTTAAAGGCGTACAAGAAATGGGCGGATGATACCGATCTGGGGAACGAACTATATATCCAGCTGGTGCGGCACGACGCGGCAACGACAGCGCCGGTAGGAGCAGGGGCCGCAGCCGGCGCGGCGGCGGAGGTGGCGGCGGGAACGAGCGTGAGCGCGGAGGCGCAGAAGCTGCTGCAGCAGGCCTACGAGGACATCCAAAAGATGGATTTGTACAACGCGAAGGACCTACTGGACCAGTCGCAGAAGTTGAGCCCGGACCATGAGTTTTACTGGAACACGATGGGCTACCTGGAGCTTCGCAACGGCCAAACGGCAAAGGCGCTGGAGGATTACAAGAAGGAGTTGGCGCTGCATCCGGCGGCGTTCCAGCGGATGTATCCGCCGATCGTGCAGATGGAGGAAGTGCTGGGGCAGCGGGACGAGGCGAAGGAAGCGCTGCGCGCGTGGTCGAAGTCCGATCCTGTGGACCCTGCTCCGGTGGCGCAACTGTTGAGCATGCTGATTGCCGACGGCGATGCGAAGAGAGCAGTGGCCGAGGGAGAAGCAGCGTTTACCCGTCTGCCAGCAGACGGGCACAACGACTATGCGCGGATTGCGCTGGGGCAGGCGTACCTGGCGGCAGGCGATAAGCAGAAGGGCGCGGCCGCTCTGGAGATGGTGTTGAAGAATACCGAGGACGCAGGCGCGATGAACGATGCGGCGTACGAGCTGGCGGACGCGTCGCTCGATCTGCCGCTGGCGGAGACGTCGACACGCACGGCACTGGACAAGCTGGCGGAGGAAAGCAATACGTGGACGCTGAATGAGAATCCGCTTACATTGGTCAATAAGACGCACTATATTGTGGCGACGTGGGACACGTTGGGGTGGATATACTTCCGCGAGGGCAAGCTGGATGAAGCGCTGACGTATATCGAAGCAGGATGGAGAGGCCAGCCGGATCTGGAGGGCGGCAAGCACGTGGGCGAAGTGCTGGCGGCGCGGGGCGATAAGCAAGGGGCGCTGAACGCGTATGAGCTCGCCATCGCGACGCAGCCGGGATACAACGCGCTGGGCGTGCATACCGAGCCGAGCGAGCAACAGAAGCAGGTGCAGGCCTTGGCGGATGCGCTGCGCGCGAGTGGAGTAAAGGCGGCGACGGGCAACGTCGGCCTGAAGCTGCAGGAGGTGCGCAAGGTGCAGTTGGGGGCGGCAAGCGGGCGCTCGGGGAACGCCGAGTATATGATTTTGCTGCGGAACGGCAAGGCAGTGAAGGCCAATCCCACGGGAACGAAGACAGTAGCCGGCGCGGAGGAGATGATCGAGAAGGCGAACTTTGCGGATTTCTTCCCGGCAGGGGTAGCGATGTCACTGGTGCGGGTGGGGTATGTGAATTGCCATCAGACGGTGTGCGAGCTGATGCTGCAGCAGTAGCTGGGCAGAACCAAAGGCTATGAACGAGGACAAGAAAGGGCGCGTTTTCAAAGGAAGCCCAAGAAGGCTAAGCAGAATGCAGGCCAAGTCCTGGCCGTTGCTGACGGAGTGCGCCGGCTAAATGTCGAACGGCCAAACTTCCTGCACCGTCTTTGAAAGAATCTGTACATGGTCTTCCGGCGGCAGGAAGCTGAGATGGTCTCGGTAGAAGGCGACGGTTTGCGCGTAGGACTGCTTGGGCAGTGAGATAGGCCAGTCGGTGCCGGCCATCAATTGTTTAGCGCCAAAGGTTTTGTAGAGGCGCTGAATCTGCGCGATAGCGTCTACGTACGGGTAGGGCTGTGCGGAGAGAGACCATGCATGTGAGATCTTGACGAAAACCTTGGGATAGCGCGCGAGGGCCAGTAAAAGATCCAACTGTTCCGGATGGTCGAGCGGCGTATCAGCCATGTGATCGATGACGACCTGGAGGTCAGGGTTGGCTTCGATGAGCGGATGCAACTGCGGCAGACGCGTGGCCGGGATCAGCAGAGTCATCGGCACCTTCAGTTGAGCGCAGCGGCGCCATAACGGCGCCATCAGGGGTCCGGTGATCCAGTCGCCCGCGGGTCCTGCGGCGGGACTGAGGCGCACGCCGCGAAAACCCTGCTCTTCGGTCAGGCGGCTGAGTTGGTCGGGAGCGGCGAGGTCTTCGGGATTTACCCGGCAAACGCCGTGGAAGGTGTGCGGATAGCGCTTGAGGACACTGGCAAGGTAGGAGTTGTCCCACTTGTAGTGGATTACCTGGATGATGACGGTGCGCGATACGTCGTTGGCGTGCATGAGGTCGAGCAGCGTCTCGACGGACGCGTCTGCCGGCGAGGGGTGAGCGCCGGCTGCGAAAGGGAAGACCGGGTCGGTCTTCCACACGTGGACGTGGGAGTCGATAAACGGGATCAGTGGATTTCGTGCCTGGGCGAACGCGCGCGATGCAAGCGCGGTGGCTGCTGAAGCTGCGAGAAATTGACGTCGGTTCCACATAGTGATCTGGGAGTGTACAGCGTTGGGCGGGCGAATTTCCCGTCCGGAATGAACCGGCCTCACGCACAGGCAATGCATGAGGCCGGTCTGCTTCAGAAGCTGCGCTCCGACGACCCCTGCATGGCGATGGCGGGATCTTCCTTGGCGACGGGTGCGGTTTCCAGCGTGAGAGTTGCCGCTGGAATTCCGTCGGCCTTGGCGGTCACCGTAACCTTGCCGGATGCGCCAGTGGCTCGCACCAGGGCCAGCGCGTTGCCAAAGTAGGTCTTGCGCTCTTTAGCCTGGAAGGGATCGTGGTCCATCATGTTGCCGTTGTCGACGGCGATCACGGATGCGGGTCCGCTGGTTGAGAAGTGAATCACGGTTGTCGAGTCGGGAATGGGGGTTCCAGCTTCATCGACCAGGGTCGCAGTCACGTAGCGGGCATCGTTCCAGTCCGGCGTTAGCGGCGTAGAGGGCTTGTCGGCGGCGAATACAAGCCGCGCCGGCTTGCCCGCGGTCTTCAACTCCTCGCTTGCAACGATCTTCCCGCCGCTGCGTGCGACCGCTTTCAGCGTGCCTGGCTCGAAGGGAACCTTGAAGACGATAGGGCTCGCATCGGCGTGGAGTTTCTCGGTGCCGATCGGTTTGCCATTCAACGAGACCTCGACCTCCTCGGCGTTGGTGTACACCTCAACGGTCTCGGTGTGAGGGCCGAGGTCTTTGGGCGTCCAGTCCGCGAGCAGAGGCTCAGAGAAGCGCACCGAGGGATCGGGCGGCGGCGTTGCAGCGCGGTTGGCCCCGGGCTGCCCAGCGACGCGCGGGGTTGCAGGCGCCGCGGACTGATCGATGCTGGTGGCATTGGCGTAGCCGGGGTCGATGGGGGTGGGGCGCCCAACGGCGACGCGACGCACCATCGCAACCATCGGGACGGTCGACCACCAGCTTTGGCGCTCAAACGCGCGCCCATGCGGAAGCGCGACACTGTTGATTAGGCCTGATCCGGAACCGAGCGTGGGCCAGGTGCGCGACTCTCCGAGATAGTCGATGCCGGACCACAGGAACTGACCGGAGTACTCAGGGTGGTCGCGGACAGCGGTCCATTGGTCGCGGTCATGGCCGTTCTCGGTGCCAATGATCTTGCGCGTAGGCTTCTGCGCGTGCGCGGCGAGGATTTCCTGCGGGCGGTAGTTCTGCCCGACCACGTCGAGCAGGTCGGCGAGTCCGTCTTCGTAGTCGTGGCTGGCGTTGGGACGGAAGAGCGCCTGGGTTACCGGCCGGGTCGGATCGTTCGCGTGGAAGGTCTTCACCAGCGCCGTCAGGATGGGGATGGCGACCTGCGGGTTGGGCGTGTCGTGGATCTCGTTGCCGGCGGACCATAGAATGATGCTGGGATGGTTGCGGTCGC
>Ga0181520_10002033_pt1 | contig 39292 bp, 36 predicted proteins | sample PEATcosm2014_Bin_29_FD_132451 | JGI IMG/M metagenome (GOLD analysis project Ga0181520, IMG submission 132451) | Peatland microbial communities from MTU Mesocosm Facility, Houghton, MI, USA - PEATcosm2014_Bin02_30_metaG | ecosystem: Environmental > Terrestrial > Soil > Wetlands > Peat | place... | reverse complement strand
CTGGGTCATTTGCTCCAATTCGGCCCGCTCGTCCCCTGTTAATGTGATCGCCTCAGCTGCGAATGGCATATCACATTAGATGCCGCCACCATGCTAATAGTTTCTCAGAGACAGGCCACTAGCCGTCAAGCGCGGTCCCGTTAAGCTGGTCGCTATGGCGGACCTGTTCCCGGAACGCCTTGCGAGCGACCTGAATACTCTACGGCAGCATTTCCCCAGTCAGGTCGACGTACCGCCGGATCGTCAGTTTCTGGGCTTCGACGCCTATAAGAAGGCGATGGATTGTTTGAAACCGGGCGATATCGCCATTTTCGCAACGCCTCCGGCGTTTCGCTGGGTGCACTTCACCTACGCGATTCAGAAGGGCCTGAATGTCTTTATGGAAAAACCGCTCGCGGCCGATGGCCCAACGAGCAAGCGCATGTTCAGGCTCGCCCAGGACGCCTCAGCCAAGAACCTCAAGGTGGGGGTAGGCCTCATGTCGCGTCACAGCCGGGCGATGCAGGAACTGGCTGACCGTGTCCATAACGGGGAGATCGGCGAGATCGTTCTGCAGCGTGGTTACCGCATGCATGGCCCCGGCGGATCTTTCCTCTCGCTGCCCAAACCGGCTGGTATTACCGACCTGCTCTACCAGGTGAAGCGCTTCCACAGCTTCATCTGGGCGAGTGGAGGCTGCTTCGACGACTTTTATATCCACCTGATCGACCAACTGGGATGGATGAAGAACGAATGGCCGGTAAAGGCGCAGGCGTTGGGCGGCCGGCATTACAAGCTCAGTCCCGATGGAGTTGCCTATGTGGATCAGAATTTCGACATCTATTCGGTGGAATACACGTATTCGGATGGCAGCAAGTTCTTCTTTGACGGGCGCTGCATGAACGGATGCGAGGAGATCTACACGAGCTGTCTGCACGGGACCAAGGGCATGGGGATCGCTTCCAAGAGCGGCGATTGCGGGCTGCCATCGAGCCTGTACAAGAGTCAGATGGCGACCCCCGCGGACCTGATTTGGGAATCCAAGGTGATCCCGGACGAGAAGGATCCTTATCAAAACGAGTGGAACGATTTAATCGACGCCATTCTAGACGACAAACCTTACAACGAGGTCAAACGAGGCGTGGAGGCGAGCCTGGTTTCGAGCATGGGCCGCATGGCCGCCAACACCGGCCGGGAAATCACGTTTGACCAGATGCTCCAATGCGAGCACGAAATGGCGCCCGGCATAGAAAAGTTCACAATGGATTCGCCTGCGCCGCTCCTTGCGGACGGCGCCGGCCGATATCCGGCGCCGCAGCCTGGCATTGTAACTACGAGGGAATACTGACAAGCCGTCCTGAAGTTACGCGCTCCGACCGTGGGCGCCCCGTTGAAGATCAGGACGTGACCGACTTCTCCCAAGCTTATCGTGCCGTGCTCGATGCTCGTCAGGCAAGGGGCTGTTGGATCATCATTCCGACGTGAATCATCTGTCGGCACCCTCCCGCCTGTTTCTGCAGTTCCCGGCGGTCACGCGCGCTCGCGCCGTTGATTTCTGGTATGCGTCGCTGGCCGCGCGTCCTCTGCGCGGACGCCAGGCACCGGCAGACTGGCGTCGCCGCCGCCTCGTCGAACCGACCTCGACCGTCCTCTCGAAGCCCCGCGGCCCGGTGATGAGCACCGGACGCCGCCACGGGACGGGTCCGCGACAAGCCACGCTGCATACGGCTGCGCGCGGTGCTGGCCGGCGGCGGCCACGGACGCCTCGGGGCGCTCCCGCCGGGTGGCGGAGATTCCCTGGCAGTCGAAGACGGTCAGGGGCATGGGGGCGGGCGGCCAGATCGCGCCAGCGGTCGATGAAACCGATTGTACCGGGCGTTCCCATGCCGCATGGCCGCCAGGGCGATGAAAGCAACTCAGCCGCGCTGCGTGTGCATGCGGTTGTGGGATGGATCAGCTTTTCCAAAATGTCGTTCGGGCAGTCCCCCGAACTCTGCTCCTAGAGGCGTCTCGGGGTCAGTCCGTACGGCGGAGCGAGGCGCTGGCCGGCGGCCTCCAACGACCGGCTCGATGCGCTTACCTTGCCGGGCGAGCCGCCGGGTCCCCCCGCTACTCCGTGGCGGGCGCCTGGCGGACTCACGGCTAGTGCCTCCGCCATGGCCGGTGCCGCGGCCCCGTCGATGCCGGCTTTCCGGCTCAGGCGTTCCCGAATCAGGCAGGACCAGCTCCGGCGGCGGTTCGGCCTGGTTTCCCGTGCCGGCAAAGGGCGCAGTCAGTTGCGGGATTAGCAAGGGCCGGATTGATCGCGACTCCGAAATTAACAGAGGGTACGACGAGCCAGGCATCCACCTCACTGGTTACATCGATACTCAAATATCACCCATGGTGTTCACGGGAACCTCGAAGGCAAAGGGGACCCGATCGTTGGCGACAAGGCGAAGGTTGTGTAGTCATACCATCCCGAGGATCGGCACGATTGCACGAGCCCTGAACGGAGCAGTTGGGGCGGTTTGTCTGGCAGCCGATTCTCCCTGGGCGAAGGCGCGCTCCAAATGAGGCGGACATCAGGCGCGGCCAAATGGTACGGGAAAGTACCCGCAGTTTGAAGTTTATCTGGTTTTAATACCGCGAAGCCTTTATTATTATTCTGCGAGGCGCCCTGCCTGTTATGGCGACCGCTCACCGGGTACCGGCATCGTGCCGACCAGCGCTGCCGGGCCCCGGCTCGCCGGGCGCACTTAGAGAGCCAGTGTGGAGGCCCCAGGGTATGGAACAGAACGAAGATCTCAGTATTGAAGCCATCCGCGGCGGTGCGCCACTATCCGAAAAGAGTTTTCTGATTCCGGCATCGGTGCTGGCCAGTTGTTTTCTTGGTGTGGCATTTTTGTTGACGCGTTTTGTCGGGGTGCTAAGGGCCGACCTGAAAGATGGCGGCATGCAGTGGCCCGGGATTGTGCTGGTTGCCGGACTGCTCTGTTCGGTGGTGATCATCATTTTGCTGGCGTGTGCCGCTCTGGGCTTCGTGGCCGGCACAATTCTGGATGCCATCGTGCGAAGCCGCAGGAAGTCGAGGAAACCCGCAGTAGCGCATTAGAGCGGGCGACGAACTGCCTCAACCATCGAAGCCGCTCCAAACATGCCCCTCCTTTGCGCAGGACGGCCAACTCGGCGTAGCAGCCGCGGCATGGCTCAAAGGAGTGTGCGTCCAGGCAGGGCAACGGCTCCCGCTCTAGGGTACGTGGAAGGACCAGTGGAGTTCCCGCGAACCTGAAGGTGTATTTCGCCGCCGCAATGATCCGCGCACGGCCCTCGCGGATCGGGCGGCGCTTCTTCCTGGCAGGCTTCGCAGGTGCCGGCGTCGCTCTACCCATCTACCGATGGTGGACATCGAATTGAAAGAGTAGACGAGCGACGGGTCCGTTCACGCTCTCGGTGAGAGCAACGGGGATATAGCGGCGATCAGATTCGCACGAGTTACTGGTTTGGCCACGTAGTCGTTCATTCCAGCCCGAACACAGTTCTCCCGATCCTCGGCGAAAGCATTAGCCGTTACGCCGATGATGGGGACTAGCGACGCGTTGCCAGGCAAGGAGCGAATTCTCCCGGTGGCCTCATAGCCATCCAGCTCAGGCATCTGACAGTCCATCAGAATCACATCGTATGGGGCCGCCTGATGACGTTCGACTGCAATGCGTCCGTTTTCGGCGACCTCGACGTTGGCTCCGGCCTGAGTCAACATCAATACCATCACCCTCTGATTTACGCGGTTGTCCTCCGCCACCAGGACACGTAATCCAGGTGGCAGCGCCGATACCGCAGGCATTTCGGCATGGGTGGAAGACACCATGATGTCGGTGGTTGGGAGAGGCAGGTCGAAGAAGAAAGTTGAACCTTCACCAAGGTCGCTCTCAACCCACAGCCGCCCTCCCATCAATTCGGCCAAGCGTTGGGAGATGGCCAGACCGAGTCCGCTGCCGCCGAATTTTCGAGTGGGTGAAGAATCGACTTGATGAAACTCCTGAAACAAGCTTTCTTGCTGTTCGGGCGAAAGACCAATGCCGGTATCGTGGACGTCGAAGCGAATCCAGCCGGGACGAGATAACTGCACCGTGAGACAAACTTCTCCCGCAGGGGTAAACTTGACCGCATTCGATAGCAGATTTGAGGCCACCTGGCGGACCCGTAGTGGATCTCCGAGAACAAGCCTAGGCAATTCCGTCGGAATCCGGAGAAGAAAGCGGAGTTGCCTGGCTTCAGCGAGCGCGGCCACAGGAGAGGCAATGTCGCGGAGCAGCGCGGAGAGATCAAAAGGCACTTGCTCCACCGATAGCTTGCCGGCTGCGACTTTGGCCATATCGAGTATATCGTTGACTATGGACAGGAGGTGCTGTCCGCTGCGGACGATATCGTCGAACACAGAGCGTTGCTCGTCGGTGAGGGCCGACTGGTTCAGACCTTCGGCGAGCCCCAGGATGCCATTCAACGGCGTCCGAATCTCGTGGCTCATATTGGCCAAGAAGCGCATCTTCGTCGAGGCGGCCTTCTCTGCGGCGTCTCGAGCCTGGCGCAGATCTTCACTTTGTGTTTCGAGGGCCAATTGAGCAAGGAATACTTGACGGATATGCGCGCCGTTCATCCGGATCGTCTGGGCGATCGCAACCACATGGACCACCATGAATGCCTCCAACAACCAGCCGAAGCGAGGGAAGGCATATATTGACCAGACATACACGGGCAACACCTGCGCACACACATTGAACCGATTCAAGCCGGGCAATGGAGCAAAGATACTAGCGCTGGTGCTTGAGAGTCCGGCAACACCGATAACCAGAAGGCACTCCGGGATTACTTGGCCGCGAACGTTCCAGATGGCAAACGCCACGAACGCCCCAAACGTAAGGCTTAGGATTGCCGCGGCCTTAATCAGGCTGCTGCCGTCATTTTGAACGTCCCGGCCGGCGATCACACGTCGCGCGAAAAGCGTCCGCATGAACCCGAAAAGGGCTAACAGCCCGGACAGGACGAATCCCATTCCCCGAATCCCCGGACGCAGATTCATGGAAAAGAGGGTTGCGAATAGAGCATACGAGAGGGCACTCCACCAGAGCCGCCGCGCGAGTTCGCCCAGCAACCGGAGCCGTAGCGCGTGGTCATTGGCCAAAATAGACACTACAAGTAGCTTCTCGGCAGATTCTGACGAACTCTTCCAAGAATTCTCGATATTAGTTGGGCCGGGAGGCGCGAACGCGACGTCCTTAACCGTCGTACTACCCGATGAACGTCGGGCTTCCGCCGCGCAATATCGCCCGTGCTTCGTGACTGCCCGCCGGATGCGCTCGGTGCCCTGGGCGGTCTTCGCGGGCAGCCGGCCTGGACTGTGGTTTTTCAACCACGAAATGTCGAACTTTTTTGTGCCCATGACCTGTTGATTCTTCGTTCGCCGACTTTTGGCAATTCCACCCTTTCGCCTGCCCGGCCGATTGCGTCTGGCAATCGGCGTTTCCAGCCTGCCCGGCACAGGGTTTTTCCGGGAGGTTTCCAGTGTTCCGCGGAAACCTCCCAAGTCTGGAGTTCGCCGTCGCTGATTCGACGCCCGCGCGGCGCTTGCGAACTGCCATTCGCAAACCGGCCGGGAGGTTATCCGGCAGGTTTCCGGCGCTGCCGAAACCTCCGAATCCTAAGGGTCTTCCGCGGAGGTTTCCAGCGCCGCGGAGACCGCCAGATCGGGAGGTTTACGGATGAGACGCGGTCTCCGGGAAAGCCCTGTTAACTTAGGTTTACCAGTACCTGGCCCTCACGCAAGATCCGCCGTAAGCGTAACGCCGCGAACCGGCGCAGCGCCTCTCCAAGCGGACGGATGGAGCCATGAACATGGTCGTCGCAGTTTCAGTCGCGATATATCTCGCACTCGGCGTCTGCTATTGGCTCCTGGTGCGCAGCGCGCGATTGGCGGCGGGTAGACTCCCGGCAACCACCGCCTGGCTCAACGAACTTTCCATTGAGCGCTATCACCCAATGCTTCGCCTCCTCGACGACGAGAATCTACGTCACCTTTGCAGACAGCCCGGCTTCACCCCGCGAATGGCCGCCGGGCTTCGCGCTCAGCGATGCCGGATCGTCAGGGGACACATCCACTCCATGCAGATCGACTTCGGCCGTATCTGCACGGCATTGAAGATCGTCATGGCGCAATCGCCACACGACCGCCAGGATCTGGCTGCCGCGCTGGTTCGGAGCCAGATCACGTTTACGTTCGGAGTGGTCGCGATCCAGTTCCGCCTCCTCCTGTACCGCTGGGGCTTGGGCCGTGTCGAGATCACGAGCTTGCTGAAGGTCTTCGACGGAATGCGCATGGAACTGCGCACGTTCCTTCCTGGGGAGGTATCGGTCGGAGCTTAAGGGAGCAACTCGTCCGCTGTAATCGTCGCCGCCGCTTCGTCGAGCGCGAACGCGACCGTGCTTCCAAGCCCCGCGGCCCCGCGATCGGCGCCGGACGCCGCCATGGAAAACCGCCACAAGGTTTGCTTCCAGGTCAAGGGAGGCATTGCTGGGATTCGGGTCGCAGACGGTCTGGTACGCTCCGGCCGTTACGGGGAATTCGCCGAGTCCGTCTCACTGGTCACGTAAGCGTTGCCACTGGAGTCCACCGCTATGGCGTAGGCTTGGTCGTGTTTATGGCCTACGCCCGCATTGTCCGATAATCGACCTAAATCGCTGGTATGACGCGCTCACAGCGCGCCCGAAACCGCCATTCATTTCGCGGCCAAGGGATCCCCGGGAGGTTTCCGCCAGTCAGCCGAACTGTTCTCGCGGACCGCGCCGCCTATTGACTGTTGGCAGTTCTACCCTCCGGGCGTTGGTTGGCCAGTCGCGTCCAAATAAAAGGTGTCCGTTCCTCCGGCTGCCACCGCGATGCGAGGCCAGCGCAGGTACGCGGTGTAATCCAGGGGTTGCTGCGCCTGCGCTGCCGACTCCGCGAATATCGTCACACTGGCGGGGTACGGGGTGGGGTTGGTGATGGCGAGCATGATGCCGGTGATGTCACGCCTGACGACTTTCGCCAAAACGTGATCGAAGACGAAAAACATCTCCGCATCGGTCTGCAAATAGATGCCGGGCAGTTCGATGGCCATCATGAACCCGTCCAGTTCGGTCCAGCTGTTTTCCGTATGGTAGAAGTTGCCGATGGCAGCTTTGCCCTCGGCGTCGGTCGGCTGGATGCGCTCCATCGAGGCGCCGTTTCCCATACCGCACGTCGGGTGGCCAGGCATATCGGTAGCTTCGACGTGCGCATGCTGGATGTCGCGGATGAGTTCGGCGTACCGGACATCGCCCGTGGCGCGATACAGTTTGAACACATAATCGCCGGAAGCGGTACAGATGCCAGGTGCGGCGTGCTTGTTTTGCGTGCTGGCGAAGACGGCGCCGGCCAGGCGCCCGCCCAGGCCCCCGATCTGGCTTTGCGGTGGAAATTGGTAGTCGTACGAGAGCGTCCACGTCGCGCACAGATTCGCCACGGTGCGAGCCTTCTCCAGCCAACCCCTGTCGCCGCCGGCCCAGTAGAGCGCCATCAGCGATTCCAGAAAACCGAAGGTGGATTCCGAACTGGGGTCTTGTGCCGTATCGCCGCAGGTGCCGCTGGTCAGGCCCAGACCAACGACATCGCGCTGGTAGTAGAACGCGGCCGATGCTTGGCCGACGCGGAGGAATTCCGGCTCCTTGAAATAGCGTGCGGCCAGCGCCAGACCGCCCGGAACGATCGCGCCACAGGTCGAGTTGTACACGGCGATTTCGCCACTGGCTGGGTCCACGTACTGGCCAAACTCGCCGTTCCTGTTCCAGGTCTTCACAAAGGCTTGCGCCAGGCTCCGGGCGGACTCTTCCCAGGCCGGCTTAATGAGATCGGCATGGCCCTGGGCTTTCAGAATCTGGAAGTACTTGAAGAACATCATCAAGGCGTCGCCGTTCTTACGGACAAGCGCCAGTATTCGGGCATCGATCTCGCGATCCGCCCGCAAATTCCCCTCGGCAGTGATACCACCGTAGAAATAGCCGCTCTTGCCCTGCAGTCTGCCGATAACAAAGTCAATTTGCTGGCAGATGTGGTCACGTTCCGTGGCGTCGTCAACCGCCAGCAAAGGTGTTTGCATGAAGCCGCTGACCCAGCCGAGTTGAAAATCGAGGTTGTTTTCACATGCGTAATAACTGCCCGCCGGCACTGTCATCCACCGTTTCTTGAAGCGAGGCGCAATGGCATCGATCAATTTGCTCATCGGCGCCAGTTGGCGCGGTTGGTTTAGCCCGCTCAGCGCCTGGCGGACGCTCATGAACTTCTCCAGCAGCGCGGGAATGCCGTCGGCGGAAAACGAGTAGGTGCGGAACCGCAACGTGACCGCGTCGCCCGGTTTCCAGTCGGCCGCCACGTCACCGCTGGCTCTGAAGCCGCCAAACTCCGCCGCCCTCTCGCGCACGCCGGGAGCGCTAACCACAAAGGTGATTTTGTCCTGATCGGCATTTTCCTCGATGAACAACCCGCTGTTGCCGAAGCGCGTCCCCTGCTCGGTTAGCAGAATGAAGCCGCGCTTCTGCGCGGGCGCAAAAAAACACATCGCCGGAGTAGCGGCATTGCCGGTCAACAGTTCGATCTTCGACGCCTCGCCCGGCTCCACCGACAACCGAGGGTTGTTGGACATCGTCAATGGCAGTTGGGGATTGAAGTACATCTCCCGCGGATAGTCCGGCCTGTAACTTCCGCCCAGCGCATGAAACCGGTTGCCGTTGTACACCACCGCTGGCACGAGCACGTAATTGCTCCGGCTCCACTCGGCGAAATCAAACGCCACTGCCATTCCCGCCGAGTTCGCCATGCCTTCGACCAAGCGGAAAGTCACCTCCAACTCCGGCGCCGTACCTCGCACCTCGCACGACCAGCGACCGGAGGCTGTCTGCAATACGCCGTTAGAGAAGGGTTGCACCACCGCCAGTTTCGAACCGTTGTACCAACACGCGAGTAACCGCATCCCGGCCATCTTCCCTGTTGGCAACCACGTCCCCGTCAGAGGAGCTGAGTCGTCGCCAACGGCTGGCAGCGCGGCGCCGCGGGGTTCCGGCTGGTCTGCTTCTCCGCTCCAGGCCGTCTCTGTCTTTGCTGACGCTAGAATGCCCAAAGTGGTGGCGGCAAGTCTTGAGAACTGGCGACGATTGAGGGCCCCTCCCGACAAATCTCCCTCAAGGCTCGCTGGCGGTCTTCCTGCGCTGCTATTGAACGGCTTCTCTTGCCTCTTCAGCACAATGGTCTCCTTGGGTAGAATGATTCAAAATTGCTTCGCGCGTAGAATTCCAAAGACCTGTGTCCGGAGCACCCTCATCCGCTCTCCATTATCCTTCCAGTGGACGACCGACTAAGGCCACCGGCTTCCCTCCTGCCACCACGAACGGATTGAACCGGTGAACGCACTCTCGGCGCCACGTGTCCCGGACGGCCATAAAGCTCAGTGGCACAGGTGCGGGGCTGACCCGGCGAGCAGTTCACGCAGCCGGACCTTCATCGCCTGCTCGCGCGGGATCTTGCCGCCAGCCTCCAACCATGTGGAGAGCTTCCTCACCGAAAGGTCGTGCGTCGTTGTCGGCGCTTCCACGTAGACCCTTAACCGCGCGACCGACCCCGGCGCCGCATCGGCAAAACCGCAATGCCGAAACTCCGCAACCGCGAGCGCGGCGGCTTCGTAGAGCGTGGAGGCCACGACTTCGACGCTGTGGCTCACTCCTTCCGCATCCGTAAATGCAACCCGACATTTGCGAAGTGGCCACCGTTTCACTATGGGCGAAGAAAAGGAGAATATCAAGCCAGGACGAGGTACCACAACCAACGGACGGAGGTTTTCCAGTAGGTTTCCGGCGCGCCGCGGAAACCTCCAAATCGCCTCCGCCAGTTGTCATTGTTCCATGATGAAATGCGCCATTGGCTTCCAGTTAAGGGAGTTTCTCGGTTTTCGTCGCGTAATGGTCAATAGTGGTTTACGTCCCTGATTCGACGTCCACGCAGAACGCGCGGACTGCCACTTGCAGAACGGCAGGAGGGGTTTCCGGGGAGGTTTCCAGCGCGGCGGAAGCCTCCAAATCCGAGGGTTTTCCGGGGAGGTTCGCAACGCCGCGGAACCCTCCAAATCCGGGGGTTTCCGCCGAGATCTCCAGCATCGCGGAAACTGGCGCGTGACACGACCAGACCGCGACGATCCGAACAACGCTTGACGAACGTTGCGCGACGTGTCGTTCTTTATCTATCACCGCGGAAATCATAGAAGACACGCATGAGGTTGCCGTCAAGATCGGCGGCCATAAACTCACGCAGCTTCCATGGTTTGTCTTCGGGCTCGGAAACGATCTTCGCTTGCGCGGCCTTCCACTCCGCGAAGAGTTCGTCCACCTCAGCCTTGCTATTGAGATTGAGCCAGAAAAGAACGGGGCTTGCGTTGCCGTAGGACTCCCGGAAAGAGCGATTGGTGATAAACAGTCTGCATTTCCCCCTTGAGATGCCGGCAATGCCACCTTGGTCGTCCCCCCACTCGAAGGTGAAACCCAGCGTGTTCACATAGTAGGCCGCGGCTTTGTCGACATTGGCCGCGGGGATTTCAGGGACAGGAGCAGGGAAAGTCATGGGATTTCTGCGGTTCATCGTAGCACGAGCGCGTCGCTTGGACGGCCCAGGAATCTGAGGAGTTAAGACTATCTGCCGGTGCGCGCCTCGGACGGACTGATCGCTCGAAGGAATACCGCCAGCAGGCCGATGGCCGGCAGGAAAGCAGAGACTCGATAGACGAAGTCTATGCTCGTATGATCGGCCAGCGTGCCTTCTGCGGCGCGACCGCCGACTTTGTGGCGGATTTCCACGCCGCCCACCGCTTCCTCTGCGCGGCAGCCATGCGCCGGCGCGCGCCGGGCGTACGATGCGCTTGGGCGCTTCGCCGCGCGCGCACGCGGCCGCCCCTACGAAGCCCTGCGGCCCCGAGATCAGAACCGGGACGCCGCCCGGAACGCAGTCCGCGGCGATCAGGGCTTCGAACGGCTGCGCGAGGCGTGGCCGGCGGCCTCAACGGTCGCCTCGATACGCTCACGGGGGGCGGAGATGCCCTGGCGGTCGAATGCGGTCAGGGGCGGGAGTGCGCCGGACAAGCCACCGCGCCCCCTATCTGTTCCGCGGCGGTGCCCGGCTCGCCTAGCCGGCATGGCTATCATGGAGTTGAGGGACTTCCGCTATGCGCACACGCGTTGAACGGCGTACCGTCAATCTGTCTGGTTATCCGGATCTGGTCGTCATCTATCTTGGGATGCGAGTGAATCGCATCGCCGGATTCAAGACGCTGCTAGGCTTTGGGCCGAAGATTTCTTCTTCTGTTACGGCACAGCCCGACGGGCTGCTTCGGCACGAAACAATCATCTACTCGTTATTTCCTATGCATGTTGGCATGCGCCAGTAATGGCGTGACTCAAACTCCCTCTTAGAGTGGACGCGTTCGGACCCCCATCGGCAGTGGTGGCAGCGCTTTTTGAAAGACTCCGGCGGAACCGCGTTCTGGCACGAAACGTATTTTCGACGCGGGGGCATCGAGGCTATCTATGACGATGTACCGGAAAACATCGGCTTTAATGGCGTTCGCACCGGCGTTGCCGGCTCGCGGGCCGATGTTTGGCGCAGCGGCGAGGGCCGAAAAGGAGTTTGGAGAGCGAGCCGTACTGTCCGAGGAAGATCTCTATGGGGAGCCTTAGCCCCGGAGCAAACTCCCCTGCGACCGATGAGGGAGCGCGTCCTATACGGTTCCTTTGTCTTCAACAATCCGGCGAAACACTCGATCCAGCGGGGGCGAAACCGTGAACACCCGCAGTTCCGACGAAAAGAGGTGTACCCGATAAATCCGCCACTGGTCCAGTTTCTCCGACGCGACTTCACATTCACTCCGGCTAAGATAAAACGGCGTCCGGGCACCCGCTCCGTGATCTCGCTGGGCCTCGTCGCGCGCGAACGCAACGGCCTCGTCGAAACCTTGCGGCCCGGTGATCAATGCGCGGACGCCCCCGGGACGGGTCCACGGATCCAGCCTTCAAAGGGCTGCGCGAGGCGCTGTCCGCTAGCCTCCACGGCCGTCCGGATGCGCTGCCGGCGGGCGGCGGAGGTTCCGTGGCAGTAGGATACGGCCAGGGAGGGTTTTCCGGAAGGTTCTCGGCGCGCCGCGGAAACCTCGAAAACCGGAGGTTTCGGTGGCTTCTTTTGCACGGACACCGAAGAGGTACCGCCCAATCCGGAGGTTGGTTTATTGTCGCGGACACCGAAAACGTCGCGACACCGGGAAGTGCACTTCCGCCGCTTTGACAATCGTCATCCCGGGCGTGCCGGCCTGGGTATCTTCCAAATGAGGATGCTGGTTGCTACGCTAAAGAGCGTCGTTCGTGAAACCAACTCGTCTTTGGAAGGTCGCGTTTGGTGTCGCGCTTGCCGTGATCTTAACCGCCGCCGCGGTGGAATGGCTGCGCTTGCGGCGTCCCTTTCCTGCCAACCGGGTATACAGAATGGGCTGGACGGTTTCTCCGCCATTCCAGATTCGTGATGACGGTGGGAAGCCGGCCGGTCTTGCTATCGACTTGGTGCGCGAGGCTGCCCGCCGTCGGGGAATCGGCCTCCAGTGGGTCTTCTGGCAGGAGAGCTCGGAGTCCGCTTTCCGAAAAAAAGCTGTCGATCTCTGGCCCCTGATCCAGATCACTCCTGAGCGCCTCACGAGTTTCCATATATCCGAGCCCTACCTAGAATTCGAGTACTGTTTCTTGGTCCGCGCCGACAGTGCATACAGAAAGGTCGAGGACTTGGCAGCCTCCACAATCGGCCTCGCCAATCCCTCCATCGACAATGTTCAACTGCATCGTGTTGCGCCGGATGCGCTGCCTCTGGCGCGTCCCTTCCTGCGCAACGTCATGGAAGACGTCTGCCAGCAGAGAGCTGATGCCGCCTTCATGGATGCCTATACAGCCATTTCGGTCTTGTTGGACCAAAGCCCGTGCGCGGGGCGCCCGCTCCGCTGGATCGCCGCTCCGGAAGCATGGTCACGCCTGGGAATCGCCTCTACGTTCGAAAGCAGCGCCGCCGCGGACGCCCTACGTGACGAGATCAATGCCATTGCCGCCGAAGGCAAACTGGCTACGATTATCGGGCGATGGGGTTACCTGCCGGGGCAGCACCTGGAGTCCATGCAAGCCGTTCTGACAGCAAGGCGGCGCGAGACCCTCCTGTTGGCGGCTGTCACGCTCTTTGCCTTGCTTTTTGTTCTGGCCTGTTGGCAGACGGTGCGTGTGACCCACGAAAGAAACCGGGCTAAGAAAGCCGAGCAATTCCTGCGGGAGGCCGAACAGAAGCTCCGCCTCATGGCGAACAACCTGAAAGAAATGGTGCTGGCTTATGATATGAACCGCCGGTTGATCTATGCCAACGCGCCGGTCGAGACGCTGACCGGTTATTCAGTGGCGGATCTCGAGAAGGCGGGCTTTATCGATTGGATTCATCCGGAGGACCGGCCCCGGATGCTTAGTCACTGGGACTCCTTATTCCAAGGAAGGTCTATCCAGGACGAAGAATACCGGCTTGTCACCAGAGATGGGCGCGTGAAATGGGTGGCTGCCACCTGGGGGCCGATTCTTAATGAAAGCGGTCGCCAGGTTGGAGTACAAGGCAGCGAGCGCGATATCACTAAAGGGAAACTGGCCGAAGAGGCGCTGCGCGAGAGCGAGGAACGCTTCAGAGCGATCTACGAGCATGGACGGAGTGGAATCGCTGTTTCGGACTTGCAGGGCCGCTTGACGTTTGTCAACCCCGCTTTCCGGAAAATGCTCGGTTACGAAGAAGGCGAATTAGTGGGTAAGGAGTTCCGCGAGATCACACTTGAGGCCGACCTGCCCGCCGAGAACGCGTACGTCCGGGAATTGCTCGACGGTGAACGTGACCATTATGATATCGAGAAACGCTACGTCCGGAAAGACGGTGAGACAATCTGGGTAGCGCTCTCCGCCGCAGTCCTTCGTAACGCGCAAGGCAAGCTCACGCTTGGACTGGCGATGGTCCAGGATATCACCGCGCGCAAAAACGCCGAGGCCCAGTTGATGCAAGCGCAGAAGATGGAGTCCATTGGCCGCCTGGCTGGAGGCGTGGCGCACGACTTCAACAACCTGCTGACGGTAATCAACGGCTACAGCAGAATGCTGCTGGACGACCTGAACCCCGAAGATCCGATGCGGGATACCCTCGAAGAGATCCGCAAAGCCGGCGAGCGGGCCGCACGACTGACTCAGCAGCTTTTGGCCTTCAGCCGCAAGCAGGTGCTGCAACAGTGCGTGCTCGACTTGAACCGCGTCGTGGGCGAGATGCGGCCAATGCTGGCGCGCCTGATGGGAGAAGACGTGGAGGTGAGCGTTGTGCTGCACGCGGAAGCCACCACCATCCGTGCGGACCCGCATCAATTGGCGCAGGTGGTGATGAATCTAGCGGTAAACTCCCACGACGCCATGCCGCGGGGCGGCAAGTTCTTAATTGAGACCGACGTGGTGGAGAGGGGCGAAAGCTTGCATCCCGGCGGTTGTGAGGGCCCCTACGCGATGTTGGCAGTGAGCGACAACGGCGTGGGTATGGACGAGGGCACGCGCCGGCACATCTTTGAACCCTTCTATACAACTAAGGCGGTCGGCGAAGGGACCGGGCTTGGTCTGTCGATGGTGCAAGGCATCGTGGAACAGAGCGGCGGCTACATCGAAGTTCAAAGTGCGCCGGCGCACGGGACCACGTTCAGGATCTACTTGCCCATGGTGAAGGACGCCTTGGCTGACACGGAGGGGGCGGAAAAGGTCCCGGCGATTGGGGGAAAAGCGACGGTGTTGGTGGTTGAGGACCAGGCGGAGGTCAGGAAATATGCGGCCGCAGCGCTTGGAGCTTACGGCTATACAGTGATCCAGGCGGAAACCGCAGCCGAGGCCCTGCTGCTCTGCGAACGGGAGCGCGAGCGCATCGACTTGGTCTTGACCGACGTGGTGATGCCCAACGTGAGCGGCGGGGAGCTGGCTGGTCGGCTGCGGATAAGATGGCCCGGTATCAAAGTGCTGTTCATGTCGGGCCACACCGGCGGCACCATTCTGGATCACGGGGTTTTGGACCAGGGTGCGGCATTCATCCAGAAGCCGTTTAGTCCCGACCAGCTGGCCATCAAAGTGCGAGAAGTGTTGGCGGGGTAGCCTTTGTGAGCCGCCAACAGCGGCAAACTCGGAAACGTGGCAAAGAGGTCGCCGCTTACAATCTGGATCGGCCCGCTCGGCCGACCATCGTTGCCGGGCGGCCTTCGCTGGCGCGGGTACCGCCGGCAGCCGCCTTTGTTTTCGGGCAGCCGCCCAGTCTTTCCTCTGCGCGGCGGCCATGCGCCGGCGCGTGCCATGGTGCGCAATGCGCTTGGGCGCTTCGTCGCGCGCGACCGCGACCGTCCTTTCGAAGTCCGGCGGCCCCGGGATGAGCGCTCGCACGCCGCCCCGGAACGGGTGCGCTGCGATCCAGGCTTCGGACGGCGGAGCGAGGCGCTGGCCGGCGGCCGTGACGGGCGCCGCGATGCGCTCCCGGCGGGCGGATATTCCCTTGCGGACTGAAGACGGTCAGGGGCATCCGATCAGCGCGTTCAACATTGGCCCGGCTCCACGCAGCAATCCACACGCGAGGTTTGCCGGCAACGAACGCGCCGGCGGCGGCGGTGTAACTAGCGTTCTCCAGGCGGCGGGGCGCTGGGGTTTCCGCGGCCGGCGGCCGGCGGCTTCCAGCCATCATTCGACGGGCCGTTCTGGAAGAACTTGGCGTCCTTGCTGAGCGGATGCCCCGTGGCATAGGTCGCGTTGGCCTGGCCGAAGATCTTCCCCGCCCTGAGCGTGTCGTCGTGAATCTTGGTGATCAACTCCTGGTACCGGGGGTCCGTCTGCGCGAACCCCGAGAACTGGCTCAGATCGTTGTTCCCGACGAGAATCACATCCACGCCGGGCACGGACGCGATGTCAAAGCAATTCGCGACTCCGGTCGGCGTCTCGATCATGATCACCACCAGCATGTTGTCGTCGATGGTTTGATGGTAGTCGATGCCGTTGATTCCCCAAATGCCGGCTGCCTGGCCTTGGCCGGTGCTGCGCCTTCCGATCGGCGGATAGCGCGCCCATTTGACCGCCTCCCGCGCCCTATCCACATCGTCGACCGTCGGGACAATGATGCCCAGCGCGCCGATGTCGGTAGCATGTTGGATATGCCATTCCTGGGCGTCAGGCAGGCGGATCATGGGAGTAGCGGGTGCCCGCGGGCACGCCGCGATCATAGCCTCGATGTCCTTGAACTCCAGCGTGCTGTGCTGCATTTCAAACCAGATGTAATCGTAGTGCTTGGCCGCCTCGCAGTAGCCGGCAATGTCGAACTTCGTCTGGGTGAAGCTGAACACTTGTTTGCCTTCCCGGATCTTCTGCTTGGCCGTGTTATAGAGCTTGGGCTTCATGGGGTCCTGTCCTTGAACCGGCTGCTGCGCCGCCAGGACGCCGAGCGGCGCAACCGCCATCAGCGAACTGACGATCCTTCTCTTCGATGACGAGCTCATGGTTGGCGTGCGCTCCTTTCGAGACGATCTCCTCGCCCATCAGTAACCGCGTTGCTTGTCCACTACGTTCACCAGCGGCAAGCCGCTCGTGTAACGCCGCACGTTTTCGGCCAGCAGTCCGATGAGACGGATCTGGCGTTGTGGCGCGTATCCGGCGCTGTGGCAAGTGATGACCAGGTTGGGGCAATCCCAGAACGGGTGAGTGGAGGGCAGCGGCTCGGTGCGCGCCGGGTCCAGCCCGGCCCCGGCGATCCATCCTTCCTTCAGCGCCCGGACCAGCGAGTTCTCCTCCACCAGCGCTCCCCGCGACAGGAGGATGAAGTAGGCCGTCTTCTTCATCGCCCGGAACACCTTTTCATTGAACATCGCTTCAGTTTCCTTGGTCGAGGGTGCGGCGCCTACTAAGATGTCAACCTGCGGGACCATCTCCATCAGCCAGTCCGGCTCGCGGAGCGTGTCTACGAAAATAGGCTTGGCCATGGGTTTCGCATCCGTGGCCAGAATCCGCATATTGAAGCCATAGTGCGCGCGCATGGCCGTAGCCTGCCCAATGCCGCCCATGCCGACAATCCCCATGGTCATGCCATCCACTTCCACCAGGTTCCGCTGGGAGTTCCATGTCCGTTTCTGAAACTGCGGATAGTAGTACCTGTTGAGGCCGCGCGTGAGGCTCAACAGCATCGCGATGGCTGTCTCCGAGATGGCCGGCGCGAATACCCGCGCCATGTTCGTGACCACTACGGGGCTCTTGGTGAGCTCGGGAAACAGCAGTTTCTCCATTCCCGCCTCCGTAGTCTGCAACCATCGCAGGCTCTTCGCCTTTGCCAGCCACTCTGCGTTGAGGGCACCGAAAACGACGTCGGCCTCGGGCAGCGCCTTGTTGAATTCGTCGGTGTTGGCCGGCAGGACGATCTGCACGTCCTTGCCTTGGGCCTGGATCTGTCTAACCTCCGCTTCGGTATACCTGGCGGGCGCGAACGCAGCTGCGGCCGTGGCCGCCACGATTCGCACCCTGGCGGGTGGCGGATCGAATATCGCAATTCTGTCGGAGGCCAGCAGGACGGGCGCCGCCGGAACCGCCGCCGCGGCTGACATGAAAAATCGACGCGATAGAGATTGATCGTTCATACTCCTCCTTCTCCGTTCCTTGGTACACGCCCTCAGTGCGTCAAGCGAACACCAGGTTCGCGCCAGGGCCTTCGCCTGGGATTCTCTTCGATGATTCTGCACTGTTTCCCGCCTCGATTCAAGGTCCATCGAGGGCTGTTTCAGCACCGCCGGCATTATGTGCTCCAGCCTGAACCGCCACTGGCGAGGCAGGGGCAGGCCCAGGAACCCGCCCAGGCCGCATTGGCCTCTTTCTCCCATTCGCCCCGGTATATAATCTTCGAGACGCGAGGGGCGTCCGGATGCCTGATTTCCAGAAGCTCATTTCGGCGCTGGCGCGCCTCCACGGCGAGCCGGCGGTTCCTCCCGCGCGCGGGCCCTTCGAGCTCGTCCTGTGGGAGAACGCCTGCTACCTGCTTCCGGACGAGCGCCGCGCGGAGGTGTTCGCGCGGCTGCGCCAGGAGATCGGGCTGAGACCGGCGGCCATCTGGCATGCCGATCCGGCTGCGCTGCTTCCGATCGCAAAGAGGGGCGGCATGCGCCCGGAGACGCGCGTGTTCCGCTGGCGCGAGATTGCTCGCATCACGCTGGAACAGTTCGGCGGCGACCTGGACGCCATACTGCAGGGGCCGTACGCGAAGGCGAAGAAGGCGCTGAAGCTGTTTCCGACCATCGGCGACCCCGGAGCGTCGAAGATCCTCTTGATGTGCGGCATGGGCGAGGAGGTTCCGCTCGACTCCAACGGCCTGCGGGTGCTGACACGCGCCGGCTTCGGCCGGGAGCAAAAGAGCTACGGGGCGACGTACCAATCGGTCCAGGACGATTTGCAGGGATTCACGCCACGCGGTGCGGCTTCGCTGGTGCGCGCGCACCTGCTGCTGCGCCAGCACGGGAAAACGATCTGTCACACCAACGGGCCGGAGTGCGGCGCCTGTCCCGCGGTGGCGCTGTGCAACTTCGCATTGAGCAGGAAGTAGTGAAGCTCAGCTTCCGCCCCCCTGGGAAGACTGGATCTGCGTGGTGCTCTCGTTTCCGCTATGAGCGACATCGTGGCCGGATGCGGCGGTTGAGTTTGAAACACGGTATCTCGAAAACCGGACCCGCCGGGCGGATACCCAACGCTTTTTCGTCGCCGCGACGACGCGCGCGCTCCTCGGGGATCAGGCGGCGCTTCCTCCCGGCGGGCTTCGCCGGCGTTACCGTCGCCGTCGCCTGCCTTGTCCTTCCGCACAGCCGCCCACCGCTTCCTGGCGGCACGGGCAAGGCCCGACTGGACACGCTGACCAAGACCAAAAGGCCGGAGTTGGTGCAACAGGAGTTCACCATCGAGCCGTCCGGCGTGGCGCAGACGCAGAAGTTGTACCCCGCCGTGCAGTTGGCGATCCGCGCCGGCCACTTTTTGCCCAGTCGGAGTTCGAATCTGTGCAGCCGGAAGTACTGCAGCTTCTGGCGACGATGCCAAGATGATTTCGGGGGGCGGGTCTCGGGATGAGGCGGCGGCCAGTTCGCTGCCACGGAACGCCAAGACCTTTGCTAGGGCGGCCGCGGTGCCAGTGCCCCAGAGCCTGCGAAGGCCGGCGAGAAGAAACGCCGCCTGATCCCCGAAGGGCGTGTGCATATCATCGCGCCCACGAAGCGGCGGTGGGAGTCGCTGAGGAAAGCTGAGGTAAGCAAGACTCTGGACTTGGAGGTTCTTACGGAGGGTGGAAACCTTTCCGGAAAACCTCCGACCTGGGGTTTCTTCCAGCCAAGGAAACCGGCCTGATCGGAGACGACCGCAACGCTGTGGCCAGACCCCGCGAAGGCCCCGCCCGTGCAAGCATCGTGCAAACACGCCAGCCGTACACGATGGCACAGGCCGTCAAACTGGCCCGATTCGACTCAATAGAAACAACCAGTTAGCACCAGTCGATCCGTGCTGGACAGCGCCAATACGGGTTCGATTCCCGTTAGCGCTACCATGTTTTCATAGAGTTACAGCCCGTGGGTGATCACGGTGACCACGCGCAAAGCTCGATTCTCCCCGCTCATGGCGGTGTTGGCTCGACACAGCCCGGGAATCGCTGACCCAGCGCCCACGAATAGAAGGATCGGGAAGCCGGGACCCGAAGGCCGGTGCTGGCCGCGCTTTTTCTTTTGCTTCACTCGGAACTTGGTAGCAGCCCTGGTAGCAACCACGTTCATCTAGCACTGTCCAGGGGCGTCTCTGTTGTCCAAGCGCGTTTCTAAGTAGTTGATAATAGACGCATGCGTTTTTCGTGGACCGAAATCCTACGAACTTCGAACCAGTAGGCCGGGGGTTCGAGTCCCTCCGGGCGCACCAGATTCTAAGGGACTTCGACCTGGAGCCACAGAATTTTGGCGTGACTTGACAGTCATTTTGACAGACACGAGATTTTTATGCCTGAGAGCGAGGACCTGAAAGAGGACACGGAGCAGCGGCGTAACCAAAGCCCTGTTGAGAATGGTCCGACAGCGCCGACGAGGGCAGACGAGCTGGCCGGTCCCGCCAGCCCGGTTGAAATCCAGATAACAGCCGAGGACGCGAGACAAACGATCAGCCCGGGCGTGGTTGATGTGGTGAAAGGCGCCATTGAGGACGCAAGGCGAAGGACCGCCTCAAGCGTGCTCGATATGGCAAGAGCCGCGGCACAGGACGCAAACCGAATGGCCGCCTCAAGCGTGGCGGAAATTCTTAGAGGATCTGAGGCCGCTGGACGGACAACACGTACGGGCATCGCCGGATTTCTCAAGGATGCCGAGACAGCACACGTCGGAGGGATCGCTAACGTCCTGAAAGGCGCTGAGTCGGCACGTGTCGGAAGCGCGGCCGACTTTTTCAAGGACGCCGAGACCGCGGGACGTGCGGGCATCGCCGGGTTTCTCAAGGACGCCGAGATAGCCGGGGGGCGTCTGAACCGAGAACTCGCCGGGCTAGACGTAAGCGACGAACTGAGGAGGTCCTTCGGGCGGACGACGGCGCTTACATCCGGACTCGGCGACGCACTATCAGCGGTACACGCCCTAAGCGCCGTGCCCGAACTTCGACCGCTGCCAAACCCCGTTTACGAAACTAACAACCAGCTCGTCGAACTATCACGCACCACACGGGATCTTGTTGACATTGCGCAACGCCAAGCTGAGCTATCTCGGTCGCTAACGGAAACGTCGGGATTATCTCTAGCGGAGACCGTCAAGTCAGGCCAACAAGCAAGAAATGCCACTCGGCTCGCTGCGGCTGGCATTCTCGTCTCCATCCTTATTGCCAGCGCCACCTTCTACTACAATTCCCACCAGAGCAGGGCCGCAGACGCCCGCACCCAGGAGGAGATCCGTGTGCTGCGCGAAATCTCGCGCGAACAGAGCCAAACAACGGACGCGCGCATTCAAGACGAGACTAGCGTCCTTCGGCAAATCCTACGCGAGTTGCAAGACTCCAAGGGCCGAACACCGCTCGTGCCTTCAATCAATTCAAAGCAGGCAGCGAAGGGCTCTCGGTGATTCCCCGCTGGTGTGCCGGAGCTTCGGCGTAGATACCGGCATCTTCTCTAACGCTAATCTGCATTTTGCGCGGTGATGCCCGGAGGTATGCCCAGTGTTTTCCGGCCGCCCCCTCCATCGCCGACGGCGCTTGGCTTTTGGCAGCACGTCCTCGACGGCCTCTGGATGCTGGGCGATTGCGGTCGGCAGCGTGCCCGCGGCGGACCGGGGGTCAGCGGACTCAGTAGCTGGGCACCTCCAGTTTCAGATCGCCGATCATCTGGAAGTGCTTGCGATTCTTGGTTGCTAGCGTGAGGCCATCTTCGAGCGCCGTGGCGGCAATCAACGAGTCGAGCGTTTGCAATCCGGCGGATTTGGCATGCGTTTTCATCAGGTAGTATGCGCGCCGGGCGATATCGGGAGTTAGCTCGACCCGCTCGAACGCCGAGATTATGATATCGAGATCTTTGACCTCGCGCTGGCGGCGAGCGCCGGCGATCAATTCAAGCGCGGTGATGGAAGAGAGCAGGCAAGCACCACCGAGGCTGTCCAGGTAGTCGGCGGCTTTGGCGTTTCCGCGCGTGAAGTCCACCATGATGTTGGTGTCAACTAGGTACGCCATCGCTCCTGCTGGTTCAGTAGCGTGGCCGGCGGATGCGGTCTTCGTACGTTACGCCATCGGGGATGTCGTCGCGGTCGGCCCACATCCCAAACGCCGCAAATTCCCGGACGGATTTGGGCTTCTTTGGCGCCTCTTCCGCGGGCACATGGACCTCGACTCTCGTGCCCTCGGTGAGTTGCACCTTCTCCAGCGGCTTGAAGACGCCGTTCTCATACGTGGCCGGAATCGTCATGGCTGCCTGTTTCTCTATCCCAATTGTAGCCGGTTTGACGCGCTCTCACGCGGGTTGTAACCTGGAACTTGGCGCGGCTCACGCTGCCGCCAGTCTGAATTCATCTCGAAGCATCATGGAGCTCTAAAAAATGGTCACCCTAAAAGGCAGTAAGACACACGAAAATCTGAAGTCCGCTTTCGCCGGCGAGTCGCAGGCCAACCGCCGGTACCTGTATTTCGCCAAGCAGGCGGATGTGGAAGGATACCCGGATGTCGCGGGGCTGTTCCGCGACACGGCGGACGGGGAAACCGGGCACGCTCACGGACACCTCGACTACCTCAAGAAAGTCGGCGACCCCGCCACGGATCTGCCGATCGGCGACACCACTGACAATCTGAAGGCCGCCATCGCCGGCGAGACCCACGAATATACCGACATGTACCCCGGCATGGCGAAGGCCGCGCGCGAGGAAGGCTTCGCCGAAATCGCCGACTGGTTTGAAACGCTGGCCAAGGCGGAGAAATCCCACGCCGGCCGGTTCGCGCAGGGGCTGAAGTCGGTCGAGTAGCCGGAACGCCCTATCGCGGCGCAAACGCGGGCCGCCGGGGCGCGTGTGTCATCCATGGATGTCATCAAAGGCGCCCCGACGGCGGGGATCGCCTACAATCCCAACGATCCCTTGTATTGGGACCGAACGGCGCTCGCCGGCGAGCTGGAGCGCGTCTTTGAGATCTGTCACGGCTGCCGGTTGTGCTTCAACCTGTGTCCTTCGTTCCCGGAGCTTTTTCAGGCGGTGGACGGCCACGACGGCGGGGTGCGCGCTTTAACGGAAGCCGAGCGGGAGCGCGTCCTCGATACCTGCTACCAATGCAAGCTGTGTTACGTGAAGTGCCCGTACACGCCCGACGACCATCACGCGTTCCAATTGGATTTTCCGCGGTTGATGGGGCGCTTCGCCGCGATCCGCCGCAAGGAAAAAGGCGCCGGTTTGCGCGAGCGCCTGCTGGCGCGCCCGGAAACCATCGGCCGCCTCGGCCAAGCCACGGCGCCGCTCGCCAACTGGGCTAACCGCCAGCCTTTGCTGCGCCGGGGCATGGAAGCGGCGATTGGCATCCACCGCGACAAGATCCTGCCCGATTTCTACTCGGAGACCTTCGAGGAGTGGTTTCGCCGCCGTCCGGCGCCGTCCGGCGATCCTTCGATAGCCGTTCTGTTCACCACCTGCTTCGTGAACCACAACAATCCGCAGGTGGCGAAGGACGCCGTCGAGGTGTTTTCGAAAAACGGAATTGCGCTCACCTGTCCGAAGCAGAATTGCTGCGGGATGCCGGCGCTCGAATCCGGCGATGTGGCGCTGGCCAAGCAACTGGCGCGATCGAATATCGAAACTCTGCTGCCCCACGTGGAAGCGGGCAGGAAGATTGTGGCGATCAATCCGACCTGCTCCTATATGCTGCGCAAGGAATACGGCGAGCTGGACGGCAGCGAGGCCGCCCGCAAGGTAGCGGCGGCGACCATGGACCTCTGCGAATTCCTGTTTCAACTCAAGCAGGAAGGCTCCTTCAACCGCGACTTCCGTTCCACGCCGGGCAAGATCGCCTACCACCTGCCCTGCCACTTGAAGGCGCAAAACATCGGCTATCGTTCGCGCGACCTGATGCGGTTGATTCCCGGCGCGTCCATACGCCTGGTGGACCAATGCTGCGGGCACGACGGCACATGGGCGATGAAGAAGGAATTCTTTCCCCTATCGATGCTGTCCGGCAAGAAAGCGTTCGACGAAATGAAGGACGCCGATGCGGAAATCATGGCTACGGATTGCCCGATGGCCGCCCTGCACTTCGACCAGGCGCTGGGCCGCAGGCCGATTCATCCCATTCAGGTTCTGGCGCGCGCGTACCGCCCGGATGGGTTCCCGCAGGCGCTGCCGCCGCCCGGCTGAGGCGAAATCCCATGCGGCCCATCGAACTTTCCGAGATCCGGAATATCGCTGAATACGAGGCGGAGCGCGAATCGCTGCGCCCCGCCATGATAGCCCTCAAGAACCGGCGGCGCATCGGCGTCGGGCCGCGCCTGACGTTTCTTTTCGAGAACCGCGAAACGGTCCGCTACCAGATCCAGGAGATGATGCGCGTCGAGCGGATGGTCAAACCGGCCGACATCGCGCACGAAGTGAAGACCTACAACGAGCTGATTCCCGCGGCGGGCGAGCTCTCCGCCTCGCTGTTCATCGAGTACGAATCGCAGCGCGAGCGCGATGTGGAACTTCGCCGGCTGCTGGACCTGGACCGTCACATCTGGCTGGAGGCTGGAGGACGGCGCGCGCCGGCCGTGTTTGACGGCAGGCAGATCGGTGGATTGCGTCTCAGCGCCGTGCAATACGTGAAATTCCGGCTGACGCCGGCGCAGATCGAAACGTGGAGCCATGGAGCGAAGATCGTAGTCGATCACCTCTACTACCAGGCCGAACGCCCGCTCACCGAGGCGGAACTGGGCGAACTGGCGGCCGATTTCGAGTAGCGTCCCGGGACCGGAGCACACGCGCCAGCGGGCTGTACAATTGGATGTCGATGAACCGCGCCGAAATGTACAACCGGCTGCAAGCGCATCGCGGCCCGTGGGACATGATCGTGGTGGGCGGAGGCGCCACCGGGGCCGGCGTGGCCATCGATGCCGCCTCCCGCGGCTACCGCGTGCTCCTGCTGGAGCAGAGCGATTTCGGCAAAGGAACCTCCAGCCGCAGCACCAAGCTGATCCACGGCGGCGTTCGTTACCTGGAGCAGGGCAACATATACCTGGTAATGGAGGCGCTCAAGGAACGCGGTCTGCTCCTCCGAAATGCCCCGCACCTGGTTCACAGTCTGGGCTTCATCGTGCCGAGCTACCGCTGGTGGGAAGGCCCTTTTTACGGCACTGGCCTGAAGCTTTATGACTTGCTGGCGGGCAGGTACCGCCTGGGGGCCGCACGGTTCCTCTCACGCGCGGAGACCCTGGAGCGTCTGCCCAACGTCAATGCGGACGGCCTGCGCGGCGGCGTTATCTATTACGACGGCCAGTTCGACGATGCACGCCTGCTGATCGGCCTTGTCGCCACGGCCGGCGAGCAGGGCGCCGTCCTTCTGAACTACGCGCAGGTCACCGGCCTCGCCAAGGACGGCCGCGGTTTCGTCAATGGCGTCAAGGTTCGCGACGTCGAAAGCGGCCAGGAGTTTGAAGCCGCGGCGAAAGTCGTCGTCAATGCCACCGGACCTTTCACCGACGCCTTGCGCAGACAGGCGGATCCTTCGGCCCAGCCGATGGTCGCTCCCAGTCAAGGCATCCACCTGGTGTTGGACGGCTCATTTCTGGCCGGCGATTGCGCCATCATGGTCCCGCACACCAGCGACGGCCGCGTGATGTTCGCGATTCCGTGGCACGGCCACACCCTGGTCGGCGCCACCGAAACGCCCGTTGAGGAACCCGCGCTCGAACCGGTGGCGCAGGAACAGGAAATCGATTTCGTCCTTCGGACCGCTTCGCTCTATCTGGCGAAGAAGCCTGGCCGCGGCGATGTGACCAGCGTCTTCGCCGGCATCCGTCCACTGGTGCGCGCCGGGAATTCCACCAACACGGCGGCGCTTTCCCGCGGCCATACCATTCGCATCGAAAGGTCCGGCATGATTACCATCTGCGGCGGCAAGTGGACCACCTATCGCCGCATGGCGGAAGACTGCGTCAACCAGGCCGCCGCAGTGGCGCGCCTGCCGGAACGCCCGCCGGTGACCGGCGGCCTCAACATCCACGGTTTCCATACCGGCGCCAGCGGCTTCGGGCGCCTTGCCGCGTATGGCTCCGATGCTCCGGCCGTGCGACGGCTGATGGAAACCGATCCTTCCCTTTCCGAACCCCTGCACGGCGCCTTGCCCTACACCGGCGCCGAAGTGGTTTGGGGCGTGCGCGAGGAGATGGCACGCACCGTGGAGGACGTGCTGGCGCGCCGTACCCGCGCCCTCTTCCTGAATGCCTGCGCCGCTATCGAGATGGCTCCGCGGGTGGCTGCGCTGATGGCGCGTGAATTGGGACGGGACTCGGCCTGGGAGGCCGCCCAGTTGCTGGCATTCCGCCAGACGGCTCGCGGTTTTCTGCCAGCAGCGAGCCAGGGAGGCGGGCCAGCGCCACGGTAGCCGCCACTTCGCCCGCTTTGACCATCTCCATCCCGCGATCGAACCCGTCCCATGCCATTTCGCGCACGTCCGGCGCAATCACCAGATCGCTGGCTGCCCGCCAGTCCTTCTCCGTGCGGCTTTGCAGAATCTGAAAGCACCGGTTCACCACCTGAAACATGTTGCGCGGGAAGACGTCCGATTCGAGCATGGGCAGGTATACGGAGATCACGTGGGTCGCCCCCAAGCGGCGCGCCAGCGCGGCCGGCACCTCCATGCCGATGGCTCCGTCCACCAGCAGGCGTCCCTCTTGCCGCACCGGCCGGAACAGTCCGGGGTAGGAGCAACTCGCGCGAATCGGCAGAAACACGTCCCCCGGTCCGCAGAAGTCCACCGGGCGGCCGCTTGCCAAGTCCGTGGCCACAACGCCCAGCGGGATGCGCATTTCCTCGAAGCGATAGACTCGCAGCAGCTTCTCAAGAAACCCCTGCATGCGTTCGCTCGCCACGAAGCCCATCCGGCCAAGGCTCCAACGCGCCACGTCCTGGAACCGCATGGAACATCCCACGCGGGCGATCTCGGAGGGCTTTACCCCGCTGGCGTAGGCCGCGGCCACAATTGCCCCCGCGCTCGTGCCGGTGACGCAATGGATGGGAATGCGGTGGCGCTCAAGAACCTCCAGCACGCCCGCGTGTGCGATCCCGCGGGCAAAGCCTCCGCCCAGCGCCACGCCGATCTTCGCCGCTGGACCTTTGCCCCGGACCAGCCTCAGAAGCGCCGCCAGTGCTTCCCTCACGCCACTAGAGATGCTCAAGTTGTTGCCTGCGTTGCTGCTATGCCGGACACTACTCACGAACCGATGGGTCATTACTTAAGCAACTGTGCGAAACGTTACGCAAGAGGAGAGACCCGCTCTCTCGGCTATTCTGTAGGTCATGATGAGCCGCGCCGGCCGCCGGGTTCTCGCAATCGGTCATCGGGGAGCGCGCGCCTTGCGCCCCGAGAACACCGTCCCGGCGTTTGAATACGCCATCACCGCCGGTGTGGATGCGTTGGAGTTCGATACGGCGGTCACGCGGGATAACGTGGTTGTCGTCTCGCACGACCCGGTTCTCCAACCCCCGGTCTGCACGGGCGGGCAACCGGGCGCCGTCATTCGCCAACTCACGCTGACGGAGGTTCTGCAGTGGGATTGCGGTGCGGTGCGGAATCCCGAATTCGCGCGCCAGGAGCCGGTTCCAGGAACGCGGATGCCGACGCTCGACGAGGTTCTCGATCTGGCGCCCCGCGGCGAATTCACCTTCAACATCGAGATCAAGAGCTTTCCCGACCGGCCCGATTTGACGCCGCCGCCCGAGGAATTCGCGAGCCTCATATCGGCAAGCGTGCGCCAGCGCAGCCTGGAACGGCGAACCGTCGTACAGTCCTTCGATTTCCGGCCCTTGCGCGCCATGCGGCAACTTGCTCCGGAAATCCGCCTCGCGGCGCTCTACTCCGGCCCGCCGCGCGATTTCGTGGCGATTGCGCGGGAAGCCGGCGCCGGTACCGTTTCCCCCGAGTGGCCGCTCGTAACCCCCGGGCAGGTGCAAGCCGCGCATCGGGCCGGATTGCAGGTGGTCCCCTGGACCGCGAACACGCCCGCCGAATGGGATCGCCTGATCGCGGCCGGCGTGGACGGGATTATCAGCGACGACCCAGCCGCGCTGCTGCAGCACCTGGTCCAACTGGGCCTGCATTGAGGCGGGATTCTAGCCTGGCAGGCTCCTGAAAAACGCTGGATTCGGATGCGATTTGGGCAAATGCCCAAATCCGAAATCGTAACGCATTGATTCTAAATGGCGGGGTCCTCGATTTTGGGCAGAATGCCCAAATCGGCCGGTTCCTGCGTTTTTTCAGCAGCCTGCCAGCCGCGCCTTCAGGAACCGGCCGGTATGCGATGCCCGGCACGCGGCCACCTGCTCCGGCGTCCCCGTCACCACAACTTCGCCGCCGGCGTGTCCGCCTTCCGGGCCGAGATCGATCACGTGGTCCGCGGTCTTGATGACGTCGAGGTGGTGTTCGATCACCAGCACGGTATGGCCGGCATCCACCAACTGCTGCAGGCAGCCCAGAAGCCGCTCGACATCGGCCAGGTGCAATCCCGTGGTCGGCTCATCGAGAATGTACAGCGTGTGCCTGGAGCGTTGCAGGGTGGATAACTCGGCGGCGATCTTGATGCGCTGCGCTTCGCCGCCGGAAAGCGTGGTGGCCGACTGGCCAAGCGTCAGGTATCCGAGCCCGAGGTCATTCAGTATCTTGATCTTCCTGCTCACCGCAGGCTCCCCGGCGAAGAACGTCACGCCCTCCTCGACGGACATATTGAGCACATCGGCGATGGTCTTCCCGCGCAACGCGACCTCCAGCGTTTCGCTGCCGAAACGCGCGCCCTTGCAAACTCCGCAGGTGACTTCCACGTCCGGCATGAAATAAAGCTGCGTGGTAATCACGCCTTCGCCCTGGCACTCTTCGCAGCGGCCGCCCTTGACGTTGAAGCTGAAGCGTCCCGATTTGTAACCCCGTTCGATGGAGAGCGGCGCGCGCGCAAAGATCTCGCGGATGGAGTCGTAGAAGCCGATGTACGTGGCAGGGTTCGAACGGCTGTTGCGGCCGATGGGCGATTGATCGATGTTGACCACCTTGTGGACGTGTTCGATGCCCTCGATGGAGTCGTGTTCGCCCGGCAAGGTCCGTGTGTCCACCAGGCGCTTCCACAGCGCTTTATACAGAATCTCATTGATGAGGCTGCTCTTCCCCGAACCGGATGCGCCCGTAACGGCAACCAGCTTGCCGAGCGGAATGGTAACGTCGACCCCCTTCAAATTGTTCTCTCTGGCGCCGCGCACTACGAGCGCATTGCCATTCCCCTTGCGGCGCTCGACGGGCGTGCGGATGCAAAGCTTGCCGGAGAAGAACTGGCCGGTGAGCGACGCCTTGCACGCCATCACGTCATCGAGCGTCCCCTGCACCACAACCTGTCCGCCGTGGACGCCGGGCCCCGGACCCATCTCGACGATGTGATCGGCGGAGCGGATGGTGTCTTCGTCATGCTCCACCACGATGACCGTATTGCCGATGTCGCGCAGGCTTTCGAGCGTGGCGATCATCTTGACGTTGTCCTTGGGGTGAAGGCCGATGCTGGGCTCGTCAAGCACGTACAGCATGCCCATCAATCCCGAGCCGATCTGCGTGGAGAGGCGGATGCGCTGCGATTCGCCGCCGGAGAGCGTTCCGGAGCGGCGGTTGAGATTCAAATAGTCGAGGCCGATTCCCAAGAGGAGCTTCAGGCGCCCGCGGATTTCGTTGAGCACCTGCCGGCCGCCGTCGCTGCCGCGGCCCGAAGGTTTGAGGGCGCCGAGAAAACCGTGCAGCTCGTCAAAGTGCAGGTTGCCGACGTCGTGGATGGTCTTGCCTGCGATGGTGAAGAGCAGCCGCGTGGCCCGCAGGCGCGCGCCGTGGCAATCGGGGCAGGTGCGCTCCACCATCACTTTGTCGAGCCACGCCTCCATTCCGGAGCTGGCCTCGCCGCGCTGGCGATAGCGCCGGTATTGCCTCTCGATCCGGCGCGCGATCCCGTGGAAGCCGACTTCCTGGCCGTGGAATTCGTCGTGCTTGACCTTGGCGTCGGGCGGCAGCAGGGTGGTGAGCTTCTTGCCGTCAAGGCCGAAGAGAATGGTGTGGCGCACGGCTTCCGGCAGGCTCTCCCACGGCGTATCGAGCGAGAATCCCAGCATCTTGGACAGGCTGTAAAAGATGCGGCCGTCCCAGGTGTCCGGGTTGTACCGGTATGCCTCCTTGACGAAACATCCGCCGCGGATGCTGCGCTTCGTGTCAGGTACCAGTAGTTCGGGATGCGTGATTTTGTGGACGCCCAACCCGCCGCAGGTCCGGCAGGCGCTCTCCGGGTTGTTGAACATGAAATACTCCGGCTCGATCCCGCCGTATACGAAGCGATGGGTGGGGCTGCACAGGCCTTTGTAGAAACGCTCCGTCTCCGCCTTGCCGGCGCCTCTGAGCACTTCGATGCGCATCAGACCGTCGCCAACCAGAAGGGTGGCGGCAATGCCTGCCTTGATGGCCTTTTCGTGCGCCGGGCCGACGATGAAGCGGTCCACCACGGCGTCCATGTCGCGCACGTCGTCTTCGTCCAGCGAAAGCTCGTCCGAAATGTCCACCCGCTTGCCGTCGATCGTCATCTGCCGGCAGCCCTTCTTGCGGACCTCGGTGAATACGAAGTCCAGCTCCTCGCCGTACACCTTGAAGACCGGCGCCCGCATCTCAATCTCCGCGCCGGCCGGCAGCGACAGGATGGCCTCCAGGATCTGACTGGCGCTTCTGCTGAGCACTGGCTCGCCGCTCCGCGGGCAATGCGGTTCGGCAATGGTCGCGAAGAGGAGGTTTAAGTAGCTGGCAATGTCGGTCATCGTGCCGATGGTGGAGCGCGGATTGCTGCCGACGGTCTTCTGCTCGATGGAGATTACGGGCGAAAGTCCGAAGACGAAATCCACGTCGGGCTTGGCCACCTGCACGATGAATCGCTTGGCGTAGCTGGAGAGCGATTCCAGATACCGCCGCTGCCCCTCGGCGTAGATGGTATCGAATGCCAGGCTCGATTTGCCCGAACCGGAGAGTCCCGTGAGCACGATGAGCCGGTCCCTGGGCAATTCGAGCGAGATGTTCTTCAGGTTGTGGACTCGCGCTCCTTGAATCGCGATGGTGGTGCGCGCGGCGGGCTTGGACTTGATGGCGGCGGCTCTACCAGGCATCCGGCGCCTTTGCGAGGTGGAAAAACGCCAGTTCCTCCACGGCCACGTTGCTCTTCTTCGTGAGCCGTACGGGCAGCGACGCCTTGCCGATGAGGCCCTGGTCAGCCAGGTACTCACAAACTCCGGTTACGCCTCCGACGCCGAAGTTGCGGTCGAAGTGGTCGTCGATTTCCGTCGCCGACCGCGCCTCGCCCACTTCCCGGAGATAGTCGATGACCGGCGCGAAGAGCCTGACCGCGCGCTCCGCCAGGTAATCGTCGATCGCGGTGAGGGCCGCCTGCACATTCTTGGTTGTCTTCTTCGTGTTCATGAGGTCGGTGTAGATCATTGAGAAGAAGGCCGGGTTCAGCTTCATCGCCTGGGGAATTACTTCGCGATCGGCCAGCAGGCGCGCGCTCAGCGCCTCAACCTTCGCCAGGGGAGTGGCGGCGTACAAAATCCAGAGCGCCGTGTATTCCAGGTCACCGCGCGTACGCAGCCATTTATGCGCCTTGTAGACCGGCGGCAGCGCGGCGGCGGCGGCGTTCAGGAGCTGGATCTGGATATCGCGCTCGCCGATTACCTGCAATTGTCCGCACAGCGAGGCGATGGTTTCGTCATGGGTGTAGAGCAGCCGCCCTTTGGCGAGGAAAGAGTGCTGAAAGCCGTTGCGGATGGAACCTTCCACTATCTTGCGGAAAGCCGCGCGGGGCATCGCCAGGGCGTGCACGTTGATCCCATCGGCGTAGAGTGAGAGACCCTCGCAGGCGGGTTTGTTGTCGTCACTGGTCACCAGGACAAGGTCGATATCGGACTTGTCCCAGACGGTGTCGTACGAAAGGCTGCCGCAAAGGATCGCGGCCAGAACGGAGCGGTCCCGTTCGATCTGGCCGATCAGCGCCTCCAGCACGGCATTGAATCTCTCATGGGTAGCGGTAGGCACCCTGGGACTGGCCCCTCCAGCTAATGGATATTCTACACAACCGCCTCGATGCCCAGAAGGCAAGATGGAAGGATGCCTGTCCGCTACTGCTTCTTGCCGGCCGCGGGACCCTGCTCGCTCGAGGGAGGCACTATGCCCTTGATCCGCATATACGTAACCAGGTTGCCGTAGTGCTCCATGGTGTGGGCGGTATTGAAATCCATGGCGCCGAGTTTGGTGATGCGCATGCCCATGAAGGGGACCATTTCGGCGGCGTTGGCGTCGGTCAACTTGTCGTAAGCGGCGTCGCAGTACGCGAAGGCTTCCTTCAGCGCGGGGACGATTTCGGCCTTGGTCTTACGGGTGTTCTCGATGTTCTTCGAAACGCTTTTTCCTTCGGTGACGAGGCCGCAGAACTCATACTGCGCATCGGCAATGTGAGCGAACAACTGCGCGACGGTGCGGACGGTCGGGACCGGCTGGAAGGACCATAATGCGTCGGGAATCTTGTCGACGGAACGCAGGACGTCGTCTTTGGCGGTCATGGCAAACACGTTCTTGGAAACGGTCACGAGCGGGTTCGCCGGCGTCTGCTGGGCGGACGCCACGGCGGCTAGCACAATCACGGCGGTCAAGAGCTTCATAGAGGTCCTTTCGAAAGAGATTTGGATTATTATTGCATGGAAGACGGCGGGCCGGGGGCCGCGGAGCGATTCGGGCGGTGACTTCGAGGCCGCCTGCGGTACTCTGAGAGAAGAGCTATGCCTGGAGTTCTGGTTGCGGCGCTATTCGCGGCCGCGTTGCCCAACGCCGTCGTGTTGCAGCCTGTTGCAAATATGTACTCGAAGCCGACGCTCGATGCGGAGGTTGTGTCGCAGGCGATCTTCGCCGCCAACGTATCGATCGTCGAACAGAAGGACGACTGGGCGCAGGTGCGCACCGCGGACGACTACACCGGGTGGATGCCGCTCGCCTCGCTGCGCCCGGGCCCGCGGTACGCGGGGAACGGGCGGGTGGCGGAGGTGCGCAGCATGTTCGCGCACATCTACCGCGACCCCAGCGCCACGGTGCACGCGCCCCTGTTGACCGTCCCGTTCGAAACGCGGCTGGAAGTTTCCGCGGAGCCGGCCGGTCCCTCTCCGTGGGCCAAGGTCAGTCTGCCGGACGGCCGGGAGGGATGGGTGCAACTGGGCGACGTAGCGTTCCACGCGCCGCCGCTGACGCTGCCGGAGATGGTGGAGTTCGCCAAGCGCTTTCTGGGACTGCCCTACACCTGGGGCGGAACTTCCACTTATGGGTACGATTGTTCCGGGTTTATGCAGATGCTGGAACGAAACCGCGGCGTGAATATGCCGCGCGACGCCCAGCCGCAAGCCGATTGGGATGGCCAGTCCGCCGTGGAGCGCAGCGACCTGCGGCCGGGCGATCTGGTCTATTTCGGCAGCTCGCCGAAACACATCACGCATACGGGCATGTATCTGGGCGGCGGCAAGTTCATCAGCGCGACCACTTACCAGACTCCCACGATCCGAATCGATAGCCTGGACGATCCGCACTTTTCGCGCATCTTGGTGGCCATGCGGAGGCCCAAGTGAACCGCCGGACTTTCTTCCAGGGTGCGGTGGCCGGAATGGCGGCGGGCGGCGCAGCGCGCGCGGCGGCAGCGCCGGGACTGGACGCGAAAATCGTCCGTCTGAACCTGCTGCACACCTGGACCACCACCATGTCAGCCAGCCAATACCGCGATACGCTCTACGTGGCCTTATCGCGCGACGGCATCACCGGCCACGGCGAGGGCGCTCCCATCGTGCGCTATAAGGAGGATGCCGAATCCGCCCGGAAAGCCGTCGAGTCGGTGCGCGAGTTGCTGCTCTCGTCGAATCCCATGCGATTCTCAAAGACGCTGGCCGAAGTCTTCGAGCGTATCCCCGGCGAGTGGGCCGGCAAGGCGTCCGTCGATATCGCGCTCATGGACTGGGTGACGCAGAAGCTTGGAATCCCGCTCTACGAGTATTTTGGACTCGACCCCGCCGACGCGCCTGTGACGACATTTTCGATTGGCATCGACACGCCCGAGATCACCAGGCAGAAGACGCTGGAAGCCGCCGACTACCCTATCCTCAAGGTGAAGGTCGGGCTTGCCACCGACGAACCGACCATCGAGGCGGTGCGCAGCGTCACTAAGAAACCCCTGCGGGTGGACGCCAATGAAGGCTGGACGGATAAAGAAGAAGCCGTCCGCAAGATCAACTGGCTGGAGACGCAGGGCGTCGAGTTCATCGAGCAGCCCATGCCCGCCGCGATGATCGAAGAGACCCGCTGGGTGCGCAGCCGCGTGCACTTGCCCATCATCGCCGACGAAGCTTGCGAGCGGCCCGCCGACATTGTCAAGGTCAAAGACGCCTACGATGGCGTCAACGTCAAGCTCGATAAGTGCGGCGGCGTGTTGCAGGCGTTCCGCATGATTCAGATGGCTAAGGCGTTGGGAATGCGCACCATGCTCGGCTGCATGGTATCGAGCTCGGTCTCGGTGACGGCCGCGGCGCACCTGTCTCCCCTGGTAGATTATGCCGACCTGGACGGAAACCTGCTGATATCGAACGACCCTTACCGCGGCGTCCGGGTCGTAAAAGGAAAGCTGACGCTCCCCGATGAGCCGGGCCTGGGGCTGACGCCCGCCGCGTGACTCGAATCGAGAATCCACTTACAGAGACTTCGTAACATCATGGCAAAAACTCCTCACACGACGCGACGCTATCGCGAAGACATGTCCGAGATGCCGGACTGGATGAAGAAGAAGAAATGCCCCAACCGGGACAAGTACATGTCCGGCAAGCGCATCCTGCCTAAGAACCTGACCGGCAAGGAGAAGGTCCCGGACGTCATCGACAACGCGTTTCTGGCGTATAACGGCGCGCGCCTTCGGGAAGGCTGCCAGCTTTTCGCCGAAAAGATGCTGGAGCCGGACGTGACGGTGGGCATGACGCTCTCCGGCGCGCTCACGCCGGCGGGATTGGGATGCTCTTCCATCGTTCCGCTCATCAAGGCCGGTTTTGTGGACTGGATCGTCGCCACCGGCGCGAACCTCTACCACGATCTGCACTTCGCGTTGAATTACCCCGTGCGTACGGGCAGCTTCAAGATGGATGACACCGAGTTGAGGGATAACGACATCGTGCGCGTCTATGACGTGCTGCTGGGCTATAGCGACTGTCTAATGGCTACCGATGAGATCCTGCGCGAGATTCTCATTCAGCCCGAGTTTCAGAAAGAGATGGGCACGGCCGAGTTACACCATCTGATCGGTAAGTACGCCGCCGAATGGGAGCGCAAGGCTAAGCTCAAGGATGTCTCGGTGCTGGCCGCCGCGTATCGCGCCGGCGTACCTTGTTACACCTCCTCGCCGGGCGATTCCACCATCGGCATGAATGTGGCCGGCGTGGAACTGCGCGGCAACAAACTGCGGCTCAACCCGTCCATTGACGTCAATGAGACCACGGCTTTCGTGCTGGCTGCCAAGCGTTCGGGCGGCAAGAGCGGGGTGGTGTTATGGGGCGGCGGGAGTCCCAAGAACTTCATGCTGCAGACCGAGCCGCAGATCCAGGAGGTGTTGCGCATCAAGGAATTTGGCCAGGACTACTTTCTCCAGGTGACCGACGCGCGGCCCGATACCGGCGGCCTGAGCGGCGCCACGCCGAGCGAGGCTGTGAGTTGGGGGAAGGTGGACCCGGACAGGCTGCCCGACGCCGTAGTTTGTTACACCGACACTACCATCGCCATGCCGCTGCTGACGCACTATGCGCTCGCCCGCCGCAAGCCCCGGAAACCGCGGCGGCTGTACGACCAGCGCGGCGCGATGATGAAAGCGCTGACTAAGGAGTACTTCGCGCATAACAAAGTCAAGATGGTGGATGGCTCCGCGCCGGCGGTCGACTGACCCATGACTAAGAGAGAATTGCTGGCCATCGCCAGGCGTCACGGGACGCCGGTGGTCGTGGTGGATCACGACGCGATCCGTAGTAACTATGCCAGTTTCCGGCGGCGCTTGCCCAAAGTGCAGGCTTACTATGCGGTGAAAGCCAATCCGGCGGCGGAAATCGTGCGGACCCTTTACAAGGCAGGGGCCAGCTTCGACGTCGCTTCGTTGCCTGAGTTCATGCAGGTGCATGAAAACATCGCGCGCCTGCCCGCTAAGGAACGCCAGGATTTCATTTGGGATAAGATCATCTACGCCAACCCGATCAAACCGAAGGAGACGCTGCGGGCGCTCGACCAGTACAAACCGCTGATCGTTTACGACAACATCGACGAACTGCGCAAGATCAGGCGTCACGCGCCTCACGCCGGGTTGGTGCTGCGTCTGCGCGTGCCTAATACGGGATCGATGGTGGAGCTTTCCTCCAAGTTTGGCTGCGATCCGGGCGAGGCCGTGGACCTGATCGACGAAGCCTTCGGGATCGGGCTGGTGGTGGAAGGCCTGAGCTTCCATGTGGGCAGCCAGTGCGCCAACTTCGATAATTTCGTGCAAGCTCTGAACATCGCCGCGGCGGTGATGGGGGAAGCCCGGTCGCGCGGCCATGAGATCAAGATTCTGGACATCGGCGGCGGCTTCCCGGTAGCTTATGACTCGCACATCAAGCCGCTGGCGGCGCTCGCCCGCAAGATCAACGCCGAAATCGGCCGTCTATTCGCGAAGGACATCGAGATCCTGGCGGAACCGGGGCGCTATCTGGTGGCGACGGCCGCAACCTCGGTGGCGCGGGTCATCGGCAAAGCGGTCCGCGACGGCAAGATGTGTTACTACATCGATGACAGCGTGTATCATACGTACTCCGGTATCGTCTTCGATCACTGTCAGTACAATGTCAAGGCCTTTAAGCGGGGAGAGACCGAGATCTGCACGGTCTTCGGACAGACTTGCGATGGCATGGACGCCATCACGCAGTCTCAGGAATTGCCCAAGCTCGAAATCGACGATCTGGTCTATTCCGAAAACATCGGCGCTTACAGCAACGCCTCGGCGACATGGTTCAACGGCTTCGCCCCGGCGCAGGTGGTACACGTGAACGAGTGATTTTCATGCCGGATTCCGCCATTCTTCTGATTCACTGCCCCGACCGCAAAGGCATTGTGGCGGGCGTCTCCGGGTTTCTGCACCGGCACGGAGCCAACATCCTGCACGCGGATCAGCACCAGGATAACGATTCGGGCCTCTTCTTCATGCGCGTCGAGTGGGACCTCAAGGAATTTGCCCTCGACGACGGGGCGTTCCGCGCGGAATTTCGCCGGTTGGCCGAGTCGTTCGATATGCAGTGGCAACTGGCCTACTCAGCGGCGCGGCCCGCCGTGGCTATCTTCGTCTCGCAGCAGCAACACTGTCTGATGGACCTGCTATTCCGGCACCGGATCGGGGAATTGCGCTGCGAGATTCCGCTGATTGTCAGCAACCACGAGGCTGCCGGCGACCTCGCCGCGTTTCATGGCATTCCGTTCCATTACACGCCCGCCGACGCGGCCAGGCGGACGGAATCCGAAAAGGTTCAACTGGAACTGCTCGAACGTCACAAGATCGACCTGGTGGTGCTGGCGCGCTACATGCAAATCCTCTCGCCGGAATTCGTGGCAAGCCATCCGGGGCGCATCATCAACGTGCATCATTCTTTTCTGCCTGCCTTCAGCGGCGCGCGCCCGTACCACGCGGCCTACCACCGGGGCGTCAAGCTGATCGGCGCCACGAGCCACTACGTCACGGCGATTCTTGACGACGGCCCGATCATCGAGCAGGGCGTGGTCCGCGTGTCGCACCGCGATCAACTGGAGGATCTGATCCAGAAAGGCCGCGACCTGGAGCGCGTGGTCCTCTCCACCGCCGTGCGCTGGCACCTGAATCACCGGATTTTGCAGTACTCCGGCAAGACCGTGGTCTTCGATTAGAACTTACTTCCCGGTGATGAGAGTAATCTCTTTGAACCAGATGGTGGGGCCGCCGCCGTGGTGCTGGATGGCGATATACCCGGCGTCGGGCCGGGGACCGCGGTCCGGTTCGTACTGGCCGTTCTTGGGCGGAACCGGCGAGACGCCGTCATAGTCGGTGACTAAGACTCCGTTCAGTTTGACAACAGTTCGCTGGCCCGTTAGTGCGATCTCCAGAGTGTTCCATTCGCCCGCCGGTTTGTAAGGCCGCGCCTTGGCTTGAGTCATGGAATAGAGTACGCCGGTGCAGTGATAGTCGTCGCCCGTGTCCTGGATCTGCACCTCGATGCCCTTATTGATCGCGTCGTCCTCGGATTTCGGCTCCACGGGTATGCGGATGAACACGCCCGAGTTTGCCGAGGGGTCGGACACCTTGTAGACCACGCGCAGCGTCGCATTGCCGATCTTCTCGCGGGTGTACCAGAGGTCGTCCTCGGGCGAAGCCGGGACTGTCACGAGCAATCCATCCTGAACGGCGAAGCCGGGTTGCCGATCTGCCGGCAGGCCTTCGTGGCGGGGCATCCGCGCCCAACCGGAAAGATCCTTGCCGCTGAAAAGCTGAATCTCAGCAGCCGGCAACGCCGAAGCTGCCAGCAACAAAACCGCGAGCGGGAATCTCATGGATAACCTTATGGTACTGGAAGAAACTCGTCGCGCGCGTGAAACTTGTCGTGCGGCTGGTATGATTGGGGGGTACATTCATCTTGCGCTTCGAGCGAATTACCGTTGACCCGGCGGCGGCCGCTTCCCATCTAAAACGACGCAGCGGTCAGCGTCCCGTCAGTCCCAGTGTAAGTCCCCGCGTCAGTCCCCGTGCGGGCCCCAATGCACAGCGGTATCATGTGGAGGGTGAAGGTCAGGGATTTGACCCACCTGCTCGAATCTGCCGGGTGGCGACTGAGGAGAACCCGAGGCAGCCACCGCCAGTTCCGGCATCCTGGAAAGGCGATGATCGTGACCGTACCCGGTCAGCTCGGCAAGGACGTGCCGGTGGGGACGCTAAGAGCCATTCTGCGTAGCGCCGGGCTGGCAGGAAAGGGGGAGGATTGATGAGGTACACGGTTATTTACGAGAAAGGGCCAACCTCTTGGGGGGCATACGTTCCCGACCTTCCTGGCGTTATCGCGGTTGGCGATTCACGAGACGAAGTGGAACGCCTTATCCAGGAGGCTATCGAGTTTCATCTTGAGGGCATGCGCGAGGAAGGCATGTCCATCCCCCCCCCATCGAGCTTCGCAGGTGAGGTCGAAATCAAGCCCGCCGCCTGAGGCACGAACATTGGGGCTGGTGGAAGACTCACGCGGTTCAGGAGCCTGTCGGAGAGAAATTGGCGCGAGATAGCCAGGTAGGCGCGCCGCAGGGAGTTTGCCTCCAGACTTTTTGAGCCCGAACCGTCTCCGGGCGATCGAATTCGGCTTTCGTCGGT
>Ga0181520_10002032_pt1 | contig 39307 bp, 44 predicted proteins | sample PEATcosm2014_Bin_29_FD_132451 | JGI IMG/M metagenome (GOLD analysis project Ga0181520, IMG submission 132451) | Peatland microbial communities from MTU Mesocosm Facility, Houghton, MI, USA - PEATcosm2014_Bin02_30_metaG | ecosystem: Environmental > Terrestrial > Soil > Wetlands > Peat | place... | reverse complement strand
GAGTGATGTTTCCAGAGTCTTGGTCCTCAAGCTTAACTCTGGCAGACAAAGAAAGCGGTGCTCGCGCACCGCTCAGGAAAATCTCGCCTTGACAACGCCTTCGTTCTTATCGATGGGGCTCCTTTCTATTGGCACTCTTACCTCTTTCGTAACTCCCGCTTTCGTCCAGTTCACCCTATAATCACGTTAAGACCCTCAACGCGAGAGTACGTGTGTATCCTGAATGGATTCTGGGAGCCGGTTTTTTCTCCTTCGGCGTGATCTTCGGTAGCTTTCTGAATGTCTGCATATACCGGCTGCCGCGTGGCCTGTCTGTTGTCTCGCCGCGCTCGGCCTGCCCGGAATGCCATGTCCCCATCGCTGGCTTCGACAACATTCCGGTCCTCAGTTGGCTGATTCTCGGCGGCCGCTGCCGCCACTGTCACACCCGCATAACTCCTCGTTACGCTGTCGTCGAGCTGACCTGCGGGCTGCTATTCCTGCTCTCATTTCTACGCACCGGTCTCTCGGTGGAGGCCGTCAAGGGCTGTGTTCTGTGTTTTCTGTTTCTGGGACTGACCTTTACGGACGCGGAGACTCACCTGTTACCCGATGCAATGACTCTGCCTGGTCTCGGAATTGCGCTCCTGTTCAGCCCGTTTTCTCTGGTACCCGGTCCGGCTTACCAGCTCTTCCCGATACACTTCCACAACGCTTCGTCAGTTCTTCAATCTTCAGTTCTTCAAGTTGATATTCAACTCGGCTTGCGCTCACTCGCAAATTCAGTCATGGGAGCCGCAATCGGCTCCGGTCTTCTCTATGCTGTCGGCTGGATTTATTTCAAACTTCGCAATGTCGAGGGGCTAGGATTCGGAGATGTGAAGCTGATGGCGATGGCTGGAGCATTCCTGGGGCCGGTGCTGACGCTTTTCGTGCTGTGTATCGCCTCTCTGCTCGGCGGCGCCTTCGGACTTTTTGTTCTCCTGACTGTCTTCTGGAAGCGCTTTGCCCGTTATCGCGTCCGTCCTGCAGCCCAGGCGGCGTCGCGCGCATGGCAGGCGGCGCAGATTGCGATGCGCGGCGTGGAAATTCCGTTCGGGGTATTCCTCAGTATCACGTCGATCGTGACTTGGTTCTACGGCCCCCAGATGATCGGCTGCTATCTTGGTCTGTTCCAGATTCGCGGCTGAAGCGATGCTGGACTTCGGTCATAGCCCCTGCTATTTGTGGGCTGTCCGAATTATCCGGCGGGGGGCTACAATACAGAGCACAATGAGGTGAGTTCCACATGAATCTTCGTTGCCTGCGCATTCCTATTTTGCTGATCCTCGCATTTTCTATTCCCTGCTATGGGCAATCGCTCGGAGATGTGGCGCGCAAAATCCGTGCCGAACGACAGGAGCAAGGTTCCCACCCCACGGTCATTACGAACGATGACCTCGAAAGCACAGAGCCTGCTCCAGCCGTATCCCCGAATGCATTCCAGAATGAAACGAAAAGCGAAAGCGAGGAGAATGCGCCAGCCGCCAACTCTGCCGAGGGTATGAGCAAGAGCGCCAAGAGTGCGAAGGATTCCGCTAAGGAGCGTGAACGCGAAATCCAGAAGCGCTCGGATGAGATCAACAAAGTATACCTGGACCGTATCGCAGCCCTACGCACGCAAATCAACACCGCGCGGACAGAGTTGGCAAAGCTCCAGCTAGACCAAATAGAGAGCACCAACGATTTCCGGCGGACGGTCGGTGCGTCGCCCAATATTGCTACCTACGAAGAGCAGCAACGCCAGTTCAACGAGCAGATTGAAGCTCAACACAATTTGATCGACAGCTTGAAGTTGCAGTTAGGAGACGCCCAGGAAGCGGCCCGCCACGCTGGAGTTCCACACGCTTACGATTGAGTTCGCTTTAGCGGACTGCCTTTTTTCCCAGCCGCTTCCGCATCTGCAGCAGATGATGGTGGCCATGCACGTAGTGGAACTTTCTCCACTGGTGTGAAGTCATCGGACCCAGCACAAAGTGCATCGCGATCGGCTCTTCGCTCCCCCAACGCTGTTCTGCCGCTGCAATGGCGACATCCATGCGCTCCAGATTACTCAACGCGCGCTTCAGCGCAAGCGCTCCGGGATCGCCCTGCGGCATCACCATGGCGGGAGATTTGGCACCGGAAGGAAATATTCCCAGGTTCACGATCAGCAGCTTCGTCAAAAACTCTGGCACTCTTGCGGCACGCACCTGTGGTGGCCCGCCCGCGCCCATGCTCAACTCCAGCATCTTTGCTGTGGTCCCGTAGGTGCGGCCCAGATGTTCCATGATCTGCGCGCTATTCCATCGCCCATTGGGTGCGAGACTCCAATCTGATTCGCGCAGCCCACTGGTCGTTTCTTCGATTTCTTTCCGCAGTCGATCTAACCAAGCATCCATTTCACGATCACCCCGCACCGATTACCCGAGGAATACAGGAAAGCCTCATCCAGCCGCGGCTCGATAATGTCACTGCCTCTTCAAGCGCGCCAAAGCCTTCTTCGCTTCGGCCGCGCTCGGCCCATCCTTGAGAATCGCCAGGTACTCCTCGTACTGGGCTCGAGCTTGCCCAAAATCTTTAGTCTTTTCCAGAGTCTGCGCCAGTTTGAAGGTAGCGACCGCGTCGTGCGGTTTAAATTGCAGCGCTTCCCGGTAGCGGCTCAGCGCTGCCTTGTAATTCTCGCGCCTGAAGTAATAGTCTCCGACCTCGACGTCCTTCATCGCACGCATTGGATTCCACTCGTGCAGTTCCATGACATCGTCAGCCACGTGACCGCCCTCCGGATGCGCCAATGAGTCGCCTTTCGGCGGCGAGAGGTCAATGCGCGTCTGATCGCTGCTGCTCTCGTCATCGCTGCGCGGAGGAACACTGTTGGCCGGAGGGGACTGGGATTTCACCTTCTTGTTCTTGTTGTATTGCGGATTTTCCGTCATCGGACCGTCGAGCTGCCCCGGAGTCCCCTGCTGTTGCGCTAACAGCACCGGCGCACACATCATTGCGCCGGCCATCGCCAACGCCAGTGTAGTTCCAAGCTTCATCATCTGATTGTACCTGCGGGAGACTTTACGTTTTTGCGGATTTTACGAGGAAGCGCCGAGCTGTTTCCCGGCCTTCCAGATGCGCTCGAACTTCCAGCTCTGCCGCGCCATGAGCTAACGTCAGGTGCATCTCGGCCACCCCGGCATCATTTGTGTGCGTGCCTTCCAGTGCTTCTGCAGAGGAATCCACCTTCCAACATGCGCTCACCCGCGCCGATGCCGCAGCGTGTCCGCCAAAGAGAACTCGAAAGCGAAGAACCACGTCTTTGCCTGAGATTCTCTGCGAGCCGAGAAACTGGACCACCAACTCCTCGGCCCCCTCCTGGATCAGCACGTCATCCACAAAGCCGTCGCGAACTGCCTCAACCACCCAACGGTGCTGCGCCCGCGCCATCTCCTGAGTCGCGTCCTCGGCGGCTTCCGCGGGCAGCGCTGAAGAGCGTACGCCGATGCAGCGACCGCTGACGAATACCTGTGACTCCAGACGCCTCTCCTGCTCGCGCACTTCGGTCTGCACATGGTAGACCGTTCCTTGCACTTTAATATCCGTGTTGAAGCCGAAGATCATGTTGGCTAGTATCTTTCTGTCGCAATTCCCCGCACATGACGAAAGAACACGTCCGGCGTCTCTACCATAGAGCATTACCCAGCTCGGATTGTCCAGTAACAAACGTCAGCCCCACCACGTTACTTTGGTTTAAGGTGCCTTTGCGGGCACCCTTCCGGTTCATGCATCACCGCTCCCGAGCACGATTACGCTGCAGCAGCTTGACACCGTGAAAATGTAAAAACTATACTTGCCGGTCCCGCTATGTGGGCGGTGAACTCCAGTTCCAAACAGACAGAATGACCGACAACTATTTTGCAAGATACCTACCGCTGCTGATCCATTTCGCACTGGCCTCGCTTTTGGCAGCGGCCATTGTGTCGGTGTCCTATTTGTTTGGCCAGCATAAGGCCAACAAGAGCAAGATGTCGCCCTACGAATGCGGCATGGAGCCGGTAGGCGATGTTCGCCAGCGATTCAGCGTAAAGTTCTACCTGGTTGCCATGCTCTTCATCCTGTTTGACGTTGAGGCGGTATTCCTCTATCCCTGGGCGATCCTATTGAAAAGGCTGAAGATGTTTGGATTTTGGGAGATGATGACCTACGTCCTGATTGTGCTTGTCGGTTTCTTCTATGTGTGGAGGAAGGGCGTTCTCGACTGGAGTAAACCATCCCACGACGAGGCGCTCTGAAGCCCATGGCCCTGCAACCCGCGATTACCAATCTTGAGCTGCTCAGGGATCGTCCTGCTGTTGCCTGCCTGCTCGCCGGACTACCCGAGGCGATTCAGGGAGCAAAGTTTGACCGCGACGAACTCACGCTCTGGATTGATCCGATTCACCTCATTGGTGCCCTGATACTTCTCAGATCTTTCGCCAGCACCCGTTTCGCGGTGCTGGCAGATCTTACCGCTCTGGACTGGTTTCCCTCCGAACCGCGATTTGAGGTGGTCTACTCCCTTCTCTCGCATGAGCGCCACGAGCGCATCCGTATCAAGGTCAAGGTCAATGGAGCCGACCCATATATCGAATCGGTCACTGGATTGTGGGCCGGAGCCTCGCCCTTTGAACGCGAGGTCTTTGACCTGTTTGGCATTCGTTTCCAGGGACATCCCGATCCGCGGCGAATTTTGATGCCGGACGACTGGGAAGGTCATCCTTTACGTAAGGACTACCCCGTCGAGGGGTATCGCTGATGCCCAACATCGATCAATTCCGCTCAGAGCCGGTCGTCGAAACCATCGGCGACGATCGCACCATGGTCCTGAACATGGGACCGCAGCACCCGTCCACTCACGGCGTACTACGCCTGTTGTTGGAAATCGACGGCGAGACCATCGTGCGTATCCGTCCCGATGTCGGCTTTCTGCACACTGGAATCGAGAAAACCTGCGAGGCCAAGTTTTATCAGCAGGTCATTCCCATGACCGACCGCATCGACTATCTCTGCCCCATGACCAACAACCTGGCCTACGTGCTGGCCGTCGAGAAGCTGCTCGGGTTGGAGATACCGCCGCGCGCCATTTGGATTCGGCTCATGCTCAATGAGCTGACTCGTATCAACTCGCACCTGGTCTGGCTTGGCACTCACGCCATGGACATTGGTGCGATGACCGTCTTCCTCTACTGCTTCCGCGAGCGGGAAGAGATCCTCAAGATGTTCGAGATGGTCGCTGGCCAGCGCATGATGACCTCCTACTTCCGGGTAGGCGGCATCTCCATGGATCTACCGCTCGGATTTCTCGATTACATCAAGAACTTTGCGGCTTATTTTCCGGACCGCATCGAACAGTATTCCGACCTGCTCACCAACAATCCGATCTGGCTTGGCCGGACCAAGGGCGTCGCCCTCATCACCAAGGCGGATGCCCTCCAACTGATGCTCAGCGGCCCCACGGCGCGCGGCAGCGGGGTGGACTGGGATCTCCGCCGCGACATGCCCTACGGAGGATATGAAAAGCTCGATTTCAAGGTTCCGCTTGAGACCGCAGGCGACGTCTATGCCCGCTACCAGGTGCGCATGGCTGAACTTCGCGAGTCCATCAGCATGGTGAAGCAGGCCATCGCGAATATTCCGGACGGCCCGATCAAAGCCGATGCGCCGAAGATTGTCCTGCCCGACCGCGAGAAGATGAAGACGCAGATGGAATCTCTCATTCATCACTTCAAGATTGTCACTGAAGGCTTTACGGTTCCCGAAGGTGAGGTCTATCAGGGCGTGGAGTCGCCGCGTGGTGAGATGGGCTACTATGTCGTCTCGGACGGCACAGCCAAGCCCTACCGTGTCCATATGCGCAGCCCTTCCTTCGCCAACTTGAACGCGATTGGAGTGATGTGCGAACACAACCTGCTGGCCGACGTGGTGGCAGCCATTGGCAGCATCGACATTGTTCTCGGCGATGTGGATCGCTAGAACGGAGACGCATTGGAATCCTGGGGAGTTCAGTTTGCAGGAGCGGTAAAGCACAGGTCCGAGGGCCAGAGCGATTACGCTCTCGACCTGATTGACCTGCTGCAACAGAAGTCAGAGGAGTTTAACAGCCAAGCTCCTAAGGACTTCAAGTTTATGTTGCAGCTTCTACCCAAGGGCGAAGACGTCGAAGTGACCAACGGATACAAGACGGCGGCGGCCATGGCTTCCTACCTGCCCGGGGCCATTTTTATTCGTGTTTGGAACAATCACACGGAGCGGGCCTTCGAGGGAACGCTGCATAACACACCCGACGGCTTTGAACCGGAGGGCCTGCCCAGCGAATGCGCCGAGCCCGCGGGCTTGGCCGAGTGGATGATCCACGAGGTCTTTGAACCTTAATCATAGGACGAAATTTCCGATCATTGACCTGGGGTGCAAGAAGCAGATGAAATTCAGCGAACAACTCGAAGCGCGATACTCCGATATGCTCACGCACTATCCGGTGAAGCGCTCGCTTCTGGTTCCCTTCCTGCTCTACATCCAGGACGAACTGGGATACGTCACCGATGACTCCATTGCGGAAGTTGCGCAGCGGTTGGAAATCACCCCGCTCGAAGTGCGCAATGTCATTAGCTACTATTCGATGCTACGCACGCGACCGGGCGGCAAGTACAACGTGCAGGTGTGCACCAACATCTGCTGCCTGCTACGCGGCGGAGAAGAGATGTTGGAGCACGTGCGCGGAAAGCTTGGCGTCGCCGTCAACAAGGGAGTCAGTCCTGACGGTGTGTTCTCGGTTGAAGAAGTCGAGTGCATCGGAGCCTGCTCCTGGGCACCGGCAATGCAGGTGAACTACGACTTCCATGAGAACCTGACACCGGACAAAATCGACCACATCCTTGACGAGTACAGGCAAAAGGCGGCCTCACAGTAGCTATGGCATACCTGGTCTCCCATCCCGATGAGGTAAAGGTCGTCAGTAAGCGCTTTGGTCAGGGGGCGGCCAACCTCGATCGCTATCTCGAACTCGATGGCTACAAGGCGTTGCAGAAGGCTCTCGAACTCGGAGCCGACGGCATCATTAATGAAATGAAAGCCAGTAATCTGCGCGGACGCGGTGGTGCAGGCTTCCCCACAGGCATGAAGTGGTCCTTCGTCCCAAAGGAAAGCGCCAAGCCCAAATACGTTCTCTGCAACGGCGATGAGAGCGAACCGGGAACATGCAAGGACCGGCTCCTGCTTGAGCATGATCCTCACTCGATCATCGAAGGTGCGATGATCGCCGCCATCGCGGTCAGATCGCATGATGCCTACATCTATGTTCGCGGCGAGTACCGCTACCTGCTTGAGATCATGCAGAAGGCGATCGCCGATGCTTATGCGCGAGGATTCTGCGGCAAGAATATCTTTGGCTCCGGATACGATTTGAATGTCTATTGGCACGGTGGTGCCGGCGCCTATGAGGTCGGCGAGGAGTCCGCGCTGATGGAGTCGCTCGAAGGCAAGCGTGGTATTCCCCGCATCCGCCCGCCTTTTCCGGCGGTGGTTGGACTGTGGGGAGGACCTACGGTCATCAACAACGCCGAGACCCTCGCCAGCGTTCCTCATATTCTTCTCATGGGTGGCAAGCAATACGCTGAGCTTGGCGTGGAGCGCAACGGTGGCACCCGACTCTTCTGCCTCAGCGGACACGTTGAGCGCCCTGGGGTTTACGAACTGCCGCTGGGCTACAGCTTGCGCAAGGCCATCTACGAAATTGGAGGTGGTATCGCCGACGGACGTAAGCTGAAAGCGGTTGTCCCTGGCGGCGCCTCTGTCCCATGCCTCAAGGCTGAGGAGATCGACGTGAATCTCGACTTCGATTCGATGATGAAGGCGGGAACGTTTCTCGGCTCGGGTGGAATCGTGGTCATCAACGACCAGACCTGTATCGTCAAGTTTGCCCTGCGCACCATTCAGTTTTACCGGCACGAAAGCTGCGGCTGGTGCATCCCTTGCCGCGAGGGTACGGATTGGCTCTCGAAAAGCCTCGACCGTTTTCATGCTGGTGCCGGAGTGGCCAAGGATATCGACAACATGCGTTATCTCGCCGAGAACATACTGGGCCGCACTTTCTGCCCGCTTGGCGATGCCGCGGCGATGCCCATCATCGGCTTCGTAGACAAATTCCGCGAAGAATTTGAAGCGCACCTGAATGGGCGTCCCTGCCCCTACGAGCAGCACGGCGCCCTAAACGCATTGCCCGTTCTGAGCCACTAGAGCTCACCAAAGAGAATTCATGGCTGACGTAACTCAAATCGTAACGCTGAAGGTAAACGGAAGCACGATTACGGCTCCCAAAGGCACCTTGCTCATTGAAGCCTGCAAGCAGAATGGCATCGAGATTCCCGCCTTCTGCTACTACCCCGGCCTCTCGCTCCAGGGCGCGTGCCGGATGTGCCTGGTCGAAATCGAAAAGATGCCCAAGATGCAGACGGCCTGTACGACGCCGGTCACGGAAGGCATGGTGGTGCAGACGGAGTCGGAGAAAGTGGTGCAGGCTCGCAAGTCCACCCTGGAACTGCTGCTTGCAAACCATCCGCTCGACTGCCCTGTTTGCGACGCTGGGGGCGAGTGCGAATTGCAGGACATGACCTTCAAGTATGGCGCGGGAGAGTCGAAGTTCATCGACATCAAAAGTCACCGCGACGAGCAGCAATGGTCACCCATCGTCTTTTACGACCGCCCGCGCTGCATCCTTTGCTACCGCTGCGTGCGGGTTTGCGGAGAAGGGATGGACGTCTGGGCGCTTGGCATTCAGAATCGCGGCCAAGGCTCGGTCATCGCACCCAACCAGGGAGACTCGCTCAACTGCGAGGAGTGCGGAATGTGCATCGATATCTGTCCGGTCGGCGCACTCACCAGCGGCTCCTACCGTTACAAGACACGTCCCTGGGAGATGACCCATGTCGGCACCGTCTGCAACCACTGCGGCGATGGATGCCTTACTACGGTGGGCGTGCGCCGCTCCGAAACCGGCTCGGAGATCGTGCGCTGCGACAATCGTGACCGCGGCGGAATCAACGACGAGTTCCTGTGCATCAAGGGACGTTACGCTTACGACTTCGCCGCCAATCCCGAGCGCGTCACCACGCCGCTCATCAAGCGCGACGGAAAATTTGAAGCCGTCACCTGGACCGAGGCGGTCGAACTGGTGGCAGCCAGATTCCAGCAGATTCTGCTTGCCAGCGGTCCCCAATCCATCGGAGTGATCGGCTCCAACCGCACCACCAACGAAGAGAATTACCTGCTGCAGAAATTTGCGCGCACCGTGCTCGGCACCAATAATATTGACCACCACCGCACCGCCGATTTTCCGTCATTCGCGCGCGCCATCGCCGCCGAACATGCAAAGACGGCCTCGATGAGCGAGGTTGCGACCGCTCCGGCCATCCTGCTGATCGGCAGCGATCCTACGGAACAACACCCTCTGCTCGCCTGGCAGATCCGCAGCGCTGTACGCCTGCGCAACTCTCGCCTGTACGTCGTCAACTCCAACGAAATCAAACTTGCGCACCAGGCCGCACAGGTTGCGAGAATCGCCGCTGGCGCCGAGGAACACTTCGTTTCCTTCCTCACCGGTAACGATGCGGCGGCGGCGAATCTAGGCATCCCGGCTGAAGCGCTCGGAAAATTGCGCGCGGTCCTCGAGGCGGAAAACAATCTCATCATTGCTTTCGGCCCTGAGTTGCGGGGCGAAGCCATTGACGCGCTGGTATCCTACGCTGCACCAAAAGGTGCAAAGTTCATCTGCCTAGCCGATTATGCGAACTCGCGGGGTGCCGCGGATATGGGATTATTCCCCGACCTGCTTCCCGGGTATCACTCCGTCGCGGGTAGCTCGCGAGCGAAAATTGCGTGGGCATCCACAGTCCCCACCGCTCCGGGCTTGGCGCTTCCACAGATGCTCGACGCCGCCGCGACCGGAGGCTTGCAGGCGCTCTGGGTGATCGGCTCAAACCCCGCAGCACGCTACCCGGATGGCGAAGCGTTCTTGCGTCCCTTCCTCGTCGTGCAGGATATGTTTCTCACCGAAACGGCGCGGCACGCCGACGTTTTTCTGCCCGTAGCTTTTGCCTATGAGAAGACGGGTACGGTTACCAATATCTGCGGCGATCTGCAGCGGCTCAAGAAAGCTTCTGACGTTCATGGCGTCAAGGCTGATTTTGAGATCATCATCCGCCTCGCGGAAAAGATGGGCGCGGACATTGAAAAGCTCGTGCCTTTCCGCGGCTACACCTTTGCCGACGCGGGGCAGAGTCGGGGCGCGCAGTCCGGAGAAGCCGATCGCAATGCGGTATTCACCGAAGCCCACGGCCTCGCATCGCGCACTTCACCGCTGGACCCCACGATTACGCTCGATGAAATTGCCGAGTTAGTTCCGGGCTATGCCATTTCCCGACTCGATCTCGCAGCCGGAGAGTTGCAGTGCACGAAACTGGTGCAGATTGAGCCCGCTACGATTCCAAGTCATCCTGAACTGATCGCCCCGGCCGGAAATTCTCTCTTCACCTCTGGTACACTTGGCCGCTACTCGGCGACGTTGAATTCGGTCGTTGAAAACCATCGCAAGGCAAGCGAGCCGATCGGGGCTGACTGAGTGTTTTTGTCCGGCTCATGGGTCCAGATTGTAAGTTTCTGCCGCCTGACGTCTCTTGCGCGGGCGGCTGGGGATTGATCCTACGATGAGCGCTTTAACTTTTTTGATCGTCGCGATAATCAAGATCGCTGTCACTCTCGGCGTTCTGCTCACCGTGGTCGCCTACACCGTGTGGCTGGAGCGCAAGGTTGTGGGTCGTATGCAGAATCGCTGGGGACCTTCGCGGGTTGGTCCATTCGGCTTGCTGCAGCCTCTGGCCGACGGCATCAAATTTCTGCTGAAAGAGGACCTAGTGCCGCCCTACGTCGAGAAGAACATCTACCTTCTCGCACCGGGCCTCGCGCTGATCATGGCTCTCACCTCGATTGCCATGGTCCCCATCGGCCCAATAGTTCATCTGTTCGGCATCAGTACCCCGATGCAGATCACAGGCGTGGTGGACGCCTCTGGACACGCCAGCGACATCAACGTCGGGATTCTGATCGTCCTCGGCATCACCTCGCTTGGTGTCTACGGCATTGCCCTGGCGGGCTGGTCATCCAACAGCAAGTACTCGTTGCTAGGATCGTTGCGCGCCTCGGCGCAGATGGTTAGCTACGAAGTTTCGCTCGGCCTTTCGCTGGTTGGCGTACTGCTCATGTCGAGCACCCTCAGCCTCACCGGGATTGTCCACGCCCAGCTCGGCACCTGGTTCGGATTCATCCCCCAGTGGTACATCTTCAAAGGCCAGATCGTCGCCTTCTTTGTGTACCTGATGGCGGCCTTTGCCGAGACCAACCGCATTCCGTTCGATATGCCGGAGGCGGAAACCGAACTCGTTGCCGGGTACCACACCGAATACAGTTCCATGAAGTTCGCGATGTTTTTCATGGCTGAATATGCCAACATGGTCACCGTTGCCTGCATCGCATCCATCATGTTCTTGGGAGGATGGAGCGGCCCGCCGATGTCCTTCCTACCCGCGGCAATTCAGGCATTCCTGCCGCTGGTCTGGTTTTCGCTGAAGATTTTCTGCTTCCTGTTCCTCTACATCTGGATTCGCGGTACGCTGCCGCGCTTCCGTTACGACCAGTTGATGGCCTTTGGCTGGAAGTTCCTTTTTCCGCTGGCGCTGGCGAATGTGATTGTCACCGCTTTCATTGTGGCAATCCGGGCATGATGGCCGGATTGGAGAACTGATGCATCTTTTTCTCTTCCTGTTTTTTGGCGCGGTCTGTGCCGGTGCGGCCGTCAATCTGCTGATTCAGCGGAAGACCATCAACAGCGCGCTCTCGCTCATCGTGGTCATGGGCTCGCTGGCTCTCCTCTACCTGCTGCTCGGCGCTGAGTTCGTCGCGGTCGTGCAGGTCATCATCTACGCCGGCGCCATCATGGTGCTGTTCATCTTCGTCATCATGCTGCTAAACGCCGGGGATGAGGAACAGTCCAAAGGCAGCAACGTAGCCAAAATCTTCGGTATTCCCAGCCTATTTGCGGGTGGCATCATTGGTATCTGGGTTTTGCTCCAGCACCGCCCGGAGGAGAAACTGCTGCCCATCGGGGCGCTGTATGGCCCGGCGGACAAGGTTGGCATGATGCTCTTCACCAAGTACCTTCTAGCTTTTGAAGCCACCAGTGTCCTGGTGCTCATCGCGATCATGGGCGCGGTCGTTCTCGCTCGGCGGAGTGATTCATGATTCCCGTCTCCTGGTATCTGCTGCTCAGTGCATTCCTGTTCGCCTGCGGCGTCACGGGGTTTCTCATAAAGCGCAACATTATCACGCTGTTCATGTCGATTGAGCTGATGCTGAATGGCGTGAACCTTTCGTTCGTCGCCTTCGCCGCGAATCTCGGGGCCTTGGACGGACAGATCTTCGTATTCTTTGTCATGGTCGTCGCCGCCGCCGAAGCTGCAGTTGGGCTGGCTATCATCATCTCTGTCTATCGCACGCGTGAGACGCTTAATGTCGACCGGGTGAACCTGTTGAAATTATGAAATTACTCTTCTGGCAACCCTGGCTGATTCCGATCCTGCCGCTGGTGGGCGGGCTGATCAATGGACTATTCGGCAAGCGCTTTACCAAGTCCGTGGTCGCCAGCATTGCGATCTTCTTCACCGGGGCATCGTTCCTGGCGGCTTGCGTCCACGCCTACACGCTTCTGCACTCGGGTGCCGATGCGCTTGAAACCTCGTACGGCACCTGGATCAGCGCGGGAAATTTCTCCGCCGATTTCGGCATTTATCTCGACCATCTCTCGCTGGTCATGATCCTGGTCGTCACCGGAGTAGGATTTCTGATCCACATCTACTCCATCGCGTACATGGAGCATGAGGGCGGATACTACCGGTTCTTCGCCTATCTCAATTTCTTCATGTTCTTCATGCTGACGCTGGTGTTGGCCAACAATTACCTGCTCATGTTCGTCGGCTGGGAAGGCGTCGGCCTCGCCTCCTACCTGCTGATTGGCTTCTTTTTTCTCAAGGACTCAGCCGCGAACGCAGGGAAGAAAGCCTTTATCACCAACCGAGTCGGTGACTTCGGATTCCTGATCGCCCTCTTCCTGCTGATCCAGCACTTCGGAACCTTACGCTACGTCGCAGTCTTTGACATCGTCTCGCACTTCCCGGCTGAAACCGCAGCCGGGTTCCTAACCGCCATCGGCCTGCTCATGCTGCTTGGAGCCTGCGGTAAAAGCGCGCAGATTCCGCTCTATGTCTGGCTGCCCGATGCCATGGAAGGTCCCACGCCGGTCTCCGCCCTCATCCACGCCGCCACCATGGTCACGGCCGGGGTGTACATGGTGTGCCGCTCCAACGCCATCTTCAGCCGCGCCCCCATGGCGCTGCTGGCGGTAGCCATCATCGGAACCCTGACCAGTTTCTTCGCCGCCACCATCGCGATCACGCAGACCGACATCAAGCGCGTCCTCGCCTACTCGACCGTATCGCAACTCGGCTATATGTTCATGGCCGCAGGTGTTGCGGCCTATTCTGCTTCGATCTTCCATCTCATGACCCACGCCTTTTTCAAGGCTTTACTCTTCCTTTGCGCCGGAGCGGTGATTCACGGGATCGGCGGCGAACAGGACATGCGCAAAATGGGCGGCCTCCGCAAGTACATGCCCTGGACCTTCTGGACTATGCTGATCGCGACCCTGGCCATCTCGGGAATTCCACCTTTCGCCGGATTCTTCTCGAAGGACGAAATTCTCTGGCAAGCCTTCAGCAGTCCCCATAGCAGTAAGATCTTCTGGGTCGTCGGTGTGATCACGGCGTTCATGACCAGCTTCTACATGTTCCGTCTCATCTTTCTTACTTTCACAGGGGAGTATCGCGGTGAGCAGCCGAAGGCTCACTCGGCCCACGACGACCATCATGGCTCGCCCCACGAGTCGCCCTGGCTCATGCTGGCTCCGCTCGTGCTGCTCGGCGTGCTCTCCGTCATTGGCGGATGGGTCGGCATTGGCAACCGCTTCGAGCATTTCCTTGCGCCCGTCATCCAGACGGTCTCCACTGAGCAGAGCGTGGCGCAGAACGGAGAAGCCACAGCCGCCCCCGTGAGCGAAGGCGAAGGCGCGGGTGAGAGCAAGGGCCTGGAAAATCTGCTGATGGCCGTCTCCGTACTCGTCGCTTTCTCAGGTCTTGGACTTGCCTGGTTCCTATACGTGAAGCATCCCGAGCTGCCAGAGAGGATTGCCACGGCATCCGGAGGTCTCTATAGGCTGGTCCTCAATAAGTACTGGATCGATGAACTCTATTCCGCCGCCATCATCGGCCCGCTCGTCGCGTTCTCACGGAGTGTGCTCTGGCAAGAGATTGACCAGCGGGTAATCGATGGCACCGTGAATGATAGCGCGGTCGCCGCGCGCGACGTTTCTCAGATTATCCGCCAACAGCAATCCGGGCTGGTCCGCAGCTATGCCGGATGGGTTGTCGCCGGTGCCGCCGCGGTAGTTGCCTACATGGTTTGGATGGGAACCCGATGAATCTATCTACTCTCAATCCTTGGATTCTCACGCTCACGACCTTTTTGCCTGCGCTGGGGGCATTGCTGATTGCCTTTTTGCCGCGCCGCGACCGCGATATCCGCTGGTTTGCATTGGCTATCTCGGTCGTCACCCTGCTGATCTCATTGCACCTGCCGGCGCATTATCGCGAAGTCGCTCCCACCAATTCCGGCAGCTTTGCGTATGAACAGAACCTGCACTGGATCACCAGCCCGAACATCCACTACCACATTGGAATTGACGGCATCTCGCTCTGGCTCGTCGTTCTGACCACGTTCCTGGTTCCATTTTGCGTACTTGCCTCCTGGCATTCGATCCATGATCGCGTGAAGGAATTTTTCATTCTCCTGCTGATTCTGGAGACGGCGATGATCGGCGTGTTCATCGCGCTGGATCTCTTTCTCTTTTACTTCTTCTGGGAAGCCACGCTGATTCCGATGGCTCTCATCATCGGCATCTTTGGACACGAGCGCCGGGTCTACGCCGCCATCAAGTTCTTCCTGTACACGATGATTGCTTCGGTCTTCATGCTGGCGGCCATCATCTGGCTCTACACTCAGTCGGGAACGTTTGACTTCACGGAGTTGCAACACCTTCTCGCAAGCGGCGCCATCGCCATGCCTGGGCACACCGCGCTCTGGCTTTTTCTCGGATTCTTCCTGGCCTTTGCAGTCAAAGTGCCACTGTTCCCGCTCCACACCTGGCTACCAGACGCGCACGTCGAAGCTCCCACCGCAGGTTCGGTGCTGCTCGCCGGAGTCCTGCTGAAGATGGGAACCTACGGCCTGTTGCGCTTCAATATCGGATTGTTTCCCGCCGAAGCCCACAGGAACGCGCCCTGGATTATCACCCTCGCGATCATCGGCATCGTCTACGGCGCATTAGTCGCACTCGTTCAGCCCAACATGAAGAAGCTGGTCGCCTATTCGTCGGTAAGCCATCTTGGATTTGTTGTGCTGGGTATCTACAGCTTCACCCGCATAGGCATGGACGGAGCCGTTTACCAGATGCTCAATCACGGCATCTCCACCGGCGCGCTCTTCCTGCTGGTCGGAATGGTCTATGATCGCCGGCATACTTTCGAGATTAAGGAATACGGCGGCCTCGCCACACCGATGCCCATCTATGCGACACTCTTTCTTCTGATCGCGCTCTCCTCCATCGGACTGCCTTTGATGAATGGCTTTGTCGGCGAGTTCCTGATTCTCAGCGGTGCTTTCCAGGACAAGGCGATCTATGGGATCGTAGCCGCCAGTGGGGTCATCTGGAGCGCCTTCTATATGCTCTGGCTTTACCAGCGAACCTTCTACGGCACCATCACCAACCCGGTTAACGCCACCCTGCCCGATGCCGATTCGCGGGAACGCAGCATGCTCTGGCCATTTGCAGTCCTGGCCCTCGTCATGGGAGTCTTCCCCACCTTCTGGATGAACTCCATTGACGCATCGGTTGCGGGAATATTGGGCGCACAGAAGACTGCGTCGGCCTCAACACTCCAAGTCAGCGTCAACACGGTGCTCAAATAGCCATGCCAACCGCCGCCGATTACATCCGCATTCTTCCTGAAATCGTCCTCTCTGTCTGGGGCACAGCCGTCATGTTCATTGAGGCCATTTTGCCGCCGGGAAGCAGCCGCAAGGGTCTGGGACTGTTTTCCGCCGTTGGAGCACTTGCCGCTATCGCGGCAACTATCTACCAGGCGCAGCCTCAGTTCGCCGGCTTCGGATTCAACCACATGCTGCGGGTCGACCACTTCAGCATCTTCTTCCACCTCATCGTCCTGCTCGTCGCCCTGGCCACCATCCTCATGTCCCTCGACTACCTTCCCTTTCAGAAGATCGATCGCGGCGAATACTATGCCCTGATCCTGCTTGGAGCGGTTGGCATGTGCTTGATGTCTTCGGCGGTCGAGTTGGTGCTCATCTTTATCGCCCTGGAGATCTCCTCCATCTCCAGCTACATCCTTGCTGGATTCCGCCGCCATTCTGCCGAGAGCGCCGAGAGTTCATTGAAGTATTTTCTCCTCGGCTCCTTCGCCACGGCATTCTTTCTCTACGGCGTCGCCCTGCTCTATGGAGCCACTGGTTCAACCAACGTCTTCGACATTGCGGCCGCTCTCAGCAACACCACGCACATCGAACCGCTGGCCTACGTTGCCGTCGCGCTCATTTTTACCGGACTCGGTTTTAAAGTGGCCTGCGCCCCTTTTCACATCTGGACACCCGATGTGTACGAAGGCGCACCGTCGCCCGTGGTCGGTTTCATGTCCACCGCCCCCAAGGCTGCGGCTTTTGCGGTTTTGATTCGCCTTGTCATCTATACGGCATCCCCGAACTGGTTCTGGATTATCTGGACGGCTGCGGTTCTTTCCATGTGCGTCGGCAATCTGGGGGCTATCCTGCAGAGCAACGTCAAGCGCATGCTGGCCTACTCCTCCATTGCCCATGCCGGATATCTGATGGTTGCCTTTGCCTCGGCAAGCAATCGCGAACTCGGTGTTTCAGCCGCAATGTTCTACTCCGCAGCCTATGCTGCAATGAATGTCGGCGCATTCGCTGTCATCACCCAGATGTCGGGCAGCGGCGAGCGTTTCTCTCAACTGGACGACTACTCGGGTCTTGGAAGACGCTCGCCTGTACTGGCCGCCGCGCTCACCTTTTTCCTCCTGTCGCTGATCGGAATTCCTATCACTGGCGGCTTCTTTGCCAAGTTCTATGTCTTCAGCGCTGCGCTGCGTACGCACCTGATCTGGCTCACCATCATTGGCGTGGCGAACAGCGGCATGGGCTCCTACTACTATCTGCGCCTGATTGTGCGCATGTACATGTTTGAGCCGCGTACGCAAACTCCCGCTCCTCCTGTACGCTTCGGTGTAGGCATGGCCATCGCCATCAGCCTGATCGCGACTCTCTGGCTCGGCGTGCTCCCCAACGCGGTCCTTCACTACACCCAAGGCGCGCCCACTGTCCTCGCCAGTCATTAGGTAGCGCCACGGAGTGCTTTCGACCGCGTTTGCAAGCCGCAATCAACGAACGATCGAACGCACAAAAGCGGTGCTCCTTACTCCGGAGCACCGCTTTTCGTGAAACGTGCACGCCCCCAAACAGGGGAGGCCTGGAAGCAGGACCTACTTGACGACCTTCACGAAGACAATCATCAGCGTAAACAAAACTAGTGACTCAACGAATGCAAGTCCCAGAATCATGGCAGTCTGAATACCAGTGCGAGCGGCAGGATTGCGGGCGATACCTTCGCAGGCAGCAGCGGCGATTAGGCCCTCACCAATTCCGGCCAGACCGGCGGCAATCGCTACGGAGAATCCGGAAGTGATGGCAACCCAGTTGGTTCCAGCAGCAGCCGCGGCAGGCTCACCCTGTGCGAAGACCGGGGTCGCCAGCATCAGGATGGTCATAAAGAAAAACATTACAGCGAGTTTCTTGTTCATTGTCATTGCTCCTTCAGATTTCGCCGTCAGTGGGTGGTTGACGTTCCGCGCAATGGGAGGCCCTCACGCTTACGGCGTACAACAAAACCTTTGTTCGGCAGCCCAGCAGAACCGGCGCCGTCTACTCTTAGTGATCGAGAGCCGTGGCTTCGCCCAAGTACACCATCGCCAACAGCACGAAGATCAACGTCTGAACCATGGCGACGAAGAAGTGGAGGCCGAGGAAGATTACCGGCACGGCGAGCGGTATCATCGAGAAGAACACCAGTATCACCATGTCGCCCACAAACATATTGGCGTATAGACGAACGGTGAGTGACATGATTCTCGCCAGATGGCTGCAAATTTCAATCAAAATCATTAGCGGCGATAGCCAGAGCACCGGGCCCATGAAATGCTTGATATATCCAGGGCCGTTGACGCGAATGCCGTGCACATGGTAGAAAACCCAGGTCACCAAGGCACACCCGAGCGGCACTACAGGTGCGCCCGTCGGTGTCTCGAAAAAAGGAATCAGCCCGATCACATTGCAGCACAGGATGAATAGCGCGAGCGTGATCAGATACGACAGGTACCGCTTGTGGTCGTGGCCGATGATGCTTTCGCTCTGCGTGTCTATCATGTCGTAGAAGATTTCCATGACGTGTTGCATTGTGTTCGGGCTTTCAACCGACAAGGTAGCCCGCACAGCCACGAAGAACAGAATCAGAATCAAGCAGACCAGAATCTGCATTGCAACGTAGTCGGGAATCGGTGCGGTGGAATGAGCGGGATGCAGGCCCAGTGCGTTCAGAAGCGCAGTCACGGGTCCGGCAAACAAATGGTTCAGGAGCGTGGTAAATGGCAATTGATGCATTTGGATGTCTTGTTTAGTCCCATTCAGGATGATCGCCGTGTGTTGGCGACGAATTCATACATGGCCTTGCACATCAGCGCAACGACGGGCATCGCAAGTCCCGCAAAAAACCCTGCCAAGCCACGCACAGAATAAGCAAAGATAACATAGGCAGACAACACTATCAAGAAGATACGGCCCACACCACGTATCACCACAGAGGTGCCGCGCTCCCGGCTCTTCGCGTTCACAATTCGCTCGCCGATCGCGTTCACCGAGGCTGCCAACCATCGGAAGTTGAGCCATCCCAGTAAGGTTCCCAATAGCACTCCTGCCGCGACCGCCCAACCCATTGGCCAAATGACTGCGGCCGCGCAGACTGCGCCCACAGCGCCGATCATCCACTCGAGTTTCCGAATCGTAGCACCGTACGCCCTGAGTTCCTGAGGCGAAATCTCAGCGCAACCCAGTTCGCTGGACTCCGGCCAATCCTCTGGACCCGGCTCTGCCTGGGACACTTCCTCAGGAGAACCCTCGGGCGTATTTTCGGGCTTTTCAGCGTCCGTCATTCGATCTGTCCCTCTCCTCTTTGTCCCCGTCTTCGTTCGCTCGCAGTGCCCGCCGAATCATCGACACAAAGCCTGCAACCGCACCCACAAAGATACCGAATATGTAGAGCCAGTGCGTATGAAGGAGGTGATCCGCTCCCAACCCCAGCAGGTAACCGACGAGCACCGCAGCCGGAACCATGAACCCGATCTCCGAGTACCGTGCCGCTATCACCAACGAACTCTCTTTTCGCTTACCTGGCTTCTCGTCTCGCATTTTCACCCTTTTCTGTGGTTTCCGGAAGCGGCTCGGCGGCTGCTCGCAACTCGTAGCTCCCCTGCTGTTATACAATTTTCCTGTGTCCCTAGAGCAAAACATTTACGACCTCCGCAAGCAGAAGCTGCAGCAGATCGAAGCCCTTGGTCAGCCTGCCTATCCTCATCACTTCAATTCCAGCCACCAGGTACCCCAGATTCTGGCCGAGTACGCCGCCAGCACGGGCGAACAACTGGAGGCCGAGCGCGTCACCGTCACCGTTGCCGGGCGGCTGGTCTTAATCCGTCCCATGGGCAAGGCCTGCTTCGCCCATCTCCAGCAGTCCGGAGAAAGGCTTCAGATCTATATTCGGAAGGATGCCGTTAGCGACCAGCTTTGGAAGCTCTACAAGCTCCTGGACCAGGGCGACCATATCGGCGTAGGCGGCTATCTCTTCCGCACCCGCACCGGAGAGCTTAGCATCCACGTCGAGGATCTGACTTTCCTCTCCAAGGATCTCCTGCCGCTGCCCGAAAAGTTCCATGGCCTTACCGATGTCGAGTTGCGCTACCGTATGCGCTATGTCGACCTGCTCGATCCCGAGGTGCGTCAGGTCTTCACCAAACGCGCCCGCATCGTGCAATCGATCCGCCGCTTCCTGGATGCCCGCAGCTTCATCGAGGTCGAAACTCCGATGATGCAACCCATCGCCGGAGGCGCGGCGGCGCGCCCGTTTGTCACCCATCACAACACCCTGGATATCGATCTTTTTCTGCGCATCGCGCCGGAACTCTACCTCAAGCGCCTGGTTGTCGGCGGCCTGGATCGGGTCTACGAGATCAACCGCAACTTTCGCAACGAGGGCATCTCTACCCGCCACAACCCAGAGTTCACCATGCTCGAGTTCTACCAGGCCTATGCCGACTACAACGACCTGATGAATCTCACCGAGGAGCTCCTAAAGCAGGTTGCGCTCGATGTGAACGGCACGCTGGTCAATCAGTTCGGCGAGCGTGAGATTGACTGGAGCAGCTTTCAACGGCTCTCCATGCGCGAGGCCATCATCAAGTACTGGCCTGAATCCGCTGGCGACGCGCCTACCATGGAAGACTTCAAGAGCGATCAGCAAATTGAGCAACTGGTGCGCCGCCTGCAAAAGGCCAAGGTCCAAATCCCCTACGACCCCAAGGAGCCCGCTGGCCGAGCCATCGCCGATATGTTTGAAGCGGTGGCCGAAGAACATCTCTGGCAGCCAACCTTCATCTACGACTTCCCGCTCGCCATCTCGCCGCTCTCCAAGAACAAGCGCGACGAACCTGATTTCGTAGAGCGCTTCGAAGTTTATGTTGCGGGCATGGAACTCGGCAACGCCTTCAGCGAACTCAATGATCCCGAAGAGCAACGCCGCCGCTTTGAGCAGCAAATCTCAGAGCGCGAGCGCGGCGACGACGAAGCGCACCAGATGGACGAGGACTACATCCGGGCGCTCTCCTACGGCATGCCTCCGGCCGGAGGCGAGGGCATCGGAATCGACCGTCTCACCATGATGCTCACCGGTTCAACCTCAATTCGCGACGTCATCCTTTTCCCTCTGCTTCGTCCCGAGAAGAAGGAGGAAGAGAAGACCGAAGCCGCCGGAAAGCCCGACACTCAGGAAGTTCGATAGCGAACTTACAGTTTAGGGGACAGTAACCTTAGAAGTGAATTTCGGGTGCTCCACCCTCCGTCTTGGTCGGGGCGGAGGGTGGGCAATGTTCGACCGTTCTAGATCTGGCACCATCATAACTCTGCCGCAACGATTCACTAGTAGGTAAACAATTCGGGAGCTGACATTACTATTTACCTAATGGTATGAAAAGGGCGGAATAATTGATTACAAAATCAATTGCCTTTACGCCAAACAGTTGGAGATCAGTAACGTCTGGCCCCGGGGCTTGAAACGAGAGCCAGGGTATCCGTCTTTGCTCTCGAACTTAGAAAGCCGCTTCTCCCCCCGCAGCATTTTTTGCACCGATTTCGTTTTCCGCATGATCTACTATTACGAAGGACCGCCACCGCTCCGTCGGGGTTGAGCCTTGCACTTACTAGGTCTCTTGTGCAGATAAAGAAGCGAGTACCCAATGGGATTTGACTTCAGCAGTGAAGAACGTCGAGAGCTCGGCTATCGCCTCATCGACCGCATCGATCAGTACTTTTCCTCTCTAAACAATCGAGCCGTGCAGCCTCCTGCCTCTCAGCGAACGGTTACCCGCGAGCCGCAGCCATTGCCGGAGCTCGGTTCCGATGCTACGCAAGTTTTAGACGACCTCTGCACGGAGATGATTGACCGGGGGTTTCATATTCCTGCCGCCAACTACTTTGGACTAATGAATCCAACCCCAACCTATATGGCCGTACTGGCGGATGCCTTGGTCTCGGCACTCAATCCGCAGCTCGCGTCGCTGGCGCGCTCGCAGTTTGCCAGCACCCTGGAGGCGGAAACCATCGGCTGGATCGCCTCGCGCTTCGGTTGGCACAAGATCACCGGCAACGCACCGGCGCCCTCAGATGTAATTCTCTGCGACGGCACCTTCACCAGTGGCGGCAATGAAGCCAACTTTACTGCCCTGGCTCTGGCGATCTCGCATCACTTCCCCAACGCCATTGAAGACGGTATCGCCACCATCGGTGCTCGGCCGGTGTTCTACGCTTCTTCCGAGTCGCACCACTCGCTGGAGAAATCGGCAGGCCTGCTCGGGCTCGGACGCAAAGCAATGCGCCGGATTCCGGTCAATGACCGGCTCCGCCTGGACACTGCGCGCCTCATCCTGCAAATTGAAGCTGACTACGCCTGCGGCTTTCTTCCCTTCTGCATTGTGGCCACGGCGGGCACCACCAGTTCGGGAGCGATCGATGACCTCAATGCTCTGGCCTCGATTGCCGAGCGTTACGGACTCTGGCTGCACGTCGATGGTGCCTACGGAGCGGCCGCCGCATTCAGTGACAAATATCGCCCATTGCTGAGCGGCATCGAGCGCGCCGACTCCATTACGGTCGACCCGCACAAGTGGCTCTCCATGCCCTTCGCCGCCGGAATCATCTTGACCCGCCACCCGGCCATGCTGGAGAGAACTTTCGCGATGGCATCGCCCTACATGCCTCACGTGGCCAGACCTAGCATGATCGACAATTTCAAGGTGAGCGCGCAATGGTCACGCCGCATGAACTCCCTTAAGCTCTGGCTCACGTTGCGCGTGCATGGACGCCAGTCGTATGAGGAGATGATCGAGCGGCAGATGCAGCTCGCCTCCGAGATGAGCGCATGGTTCGAGGACTCCGAGTACTTTGCGCTGGCCGCGCCACAGGTTCTGCCCATCCTGAACTTCCGCCTGCGCGGAGTAGACGAAGCTGATGCCGAAGCAGCCCATCAGGCCTTTATCGAAGAGTTCAATCGTGACGGAAGCTACTGGATCAGCCGTACGCACGTGCGCGGCAAAAGCGTCCTGCGCATGATGATCATCAGCTACCTGAGCACTTCCGAACACCTCGCAGGATTGCAGAAAGCACTGCAATCGGCAGCCGAGCGCGTGGTCGGCATTGGCGAGAATTCCACGGGTCCCGCCAAACTGCGCTCGCTGGTAGCGGAAGAGACATAGCCGCAGGCGATCGCAGGGTGCGTGCGCGCCCATGCACCCCGTGCGATTTCGTACCCCGCAGAAGCCGACTCTCCCGCAGTAACATATTGACGAGGTAACAGGCAGCCGTAGCCTGCGGAGGATCTATGTTGGCAAGCTTTGCTGTTGTTCCAATGGGGGTTCAGGAGGGAGTCAAGAATCTAGTGGCCGAAGCCCTAGCCATTGTGGATGCTTCGGGACTTCCCTATCAGTTAGGCGCGATGCACACGACTATCGAGGGCGACGCCGATCAGGTGATGGACGTCATCCTGCGCTGCCATCGCAGAGTTCTGGAACTCGCGCCGCGCGTCTTGACCAGCATAACCATCGACGATCGCAAGGGAGCAACCGGAAGAATCGTGGGCAAAGTCCGGGACGTGGAAGAGGTGCTGGGGAAGCGGTTGGTAAGAGAGTAGACGCGCCGAACCCCGCCAAAAAGCAAAACCGCCATTCTTCCTGAGAAGAATGGCGGGCCGACGAGACTCGAACTCGCGGCCTCCGCCGTGACAGAGTGGTAACACTAATGTACTTAACAGCTTACCAGCAGAACAACCTCGTCTTTCAGCCACAAAGAGAGCGTCTTGGCTATCTGCGCGGGCTCGACGCCGTGGGCTTCTGCGGCCTCCGCGACGGTTGCCGTACTAGTGGATTTCTCCAGAATCTCAAGGTCGGCGCATGTTCGGCCAAGAATGTGTGGGCGGATTGTAAGCTCATATCGTTGTTCTTCCTTTGCCGCTGGGCATCAGAATATCTCGTTTTGTCTCATCCCCGCCTCATCCGCTGCCAGTCAATCCGCCAACGCCTGCCTGACCACAGGTGCCAACCCGCTTCGTTAGCAGGAGCCCCCTTATGACAGCCGGGCATGCGACAATGCCGTTCATGCACGTCGAGGCGGACTGCTATTCGGGCTACAAGGCTGATGAGCGCCCAGTTCGCTTTCGGCTGGACGGGCACGAGTATCAGGTAGAGGAAACGCTAGACCAGTGGCACGGCCAGAGCGACGTGTTTTTCAAGGTACGCGCCGACGACGGCAACCTAAACGCTTCGGTTCTTCGATACTCTCCCGCCGTCTGCCATCCCGCTTTCAAACTCGCGAGGAGCCCCGAGTACCGCCGTTGTGTGCGGTCGTTGCGAACCGCAATCCCCACCGCCTTCTTCTGCCCGACGAGCATCAGCAGCTTCTTCCTCTTTCAATAAAGCCCCTTCTTCCTCAAACGAATCCTGACTTCCTCGACCGGAATCAATACCGTATTCGTAGATTTGCAGGAGTCAATCATGGATTTAAAACTCAGCGGAAAGCGTGCGCTGGTGACGGGGTCAACGGCAGGGATTGGATTTTCGATTGCCAAGCTGCTGGCCCGTGAGGGTGCTTACGTATATGTCAACGGACGCACGGAAGAGCGCGTCAAAAAGGCCGTCGCCGAGATTGGGGGCAAGGTCGATGGCGTGGCGGCAGACCTGACAACCGAGCAGGGCGCAGAGAAACTCTTCAGCCGCGTGGAGACGCTCGACATTTTGGTGAACAACTTCGGAATTTTTGAGGTGAAGCCGTTCCTCGAAATCGAGGATGCAGAATGGCGCAGGTATTTCGAAGCGAATGTACTCTCTGGCATTCGAATGACCCGCCACTACCTACCGCAGATGCTGGAGCGGAAGTGGGGGCGCATCATCTTCATTTCGAGTGAGTCAGCACTGCAGATTCCGGCGGAAATGGTTCACTACGGCATGACCAAGACGGCTCAGTTAGCGGTGGCACGAGGCATTGCTGAGTCCTTTCCCGGAAGCGGCGTCACTGTGAACTCCGTGCTCCCCGGTCCTACGGGGAGCGAGGGAGTATCCACGTTCGTGGAGGGACTCGCAAAGCAACAGGGCAAGACGAAAGAAGATGTGGAGAGAGAGTTCTTCGAACATGCCCGTCCCAGCAGCCTGATAAAGCGTTTTGCGACGACGGATGAAGTTGCCGCGATGGTGGTTTATCTGTGCAGCGAAGCAGCTTCGGCGACCACTGGGGCATCGGTTCGCGTGGATGGGGGCGTTCTTAGGTCGATTGCGTAGGTCAGGGAGACAAATGTCTGATATTGAAAGCTGCCCAGTTTCGGTTCGACAACTACAGGAAGGCGACCTCGACAGTGCAGACCGCATTTTTAGACTGGCGTTTGGAACCTTTCTCGGGCTCCCCAATCCAGAGGATTTCTCTGGTGACTCCGACTTCGTTCGCACCCGGTGGCTGGCTAATCCGGCAGCTACGTTAGGTGCGGAACTCGATGAAAGTCTCGTCGGGTCGAACTTTGTGACCCGATGGGGGAGCGTGGGCTTTTTAGGGCCTCTCACCGTGCATCCGTCTTTTTGGGAGCGCGGCATTGCGAAGAAGCTTCTTGCACCGACCGTGGATATGTTCAATGACTGGCAGGTCACCCATGCTGGCCTGTTCACTTTCGGGCATAGTCCAAAGCACGCCGCGCTCTACCAAAAGTTCGACTTCTGGCCGCGATTCCTTACCATGATAATGTCCAAACCAGTTGTGGGTAGCAGCACCGCGATGGAAATCGTCCGATTTTCTACACTTCTCGCTACTGACAAGAATTCGATGTTGAAGGAGTGCTTTGAAGTCACCGACTCGATTTATCCGGGACTGGATGTTGAACACGAAGTCCGTGCCGTGGGCGACCAACGGCTCGGGGATACAGTTCTGCTCATAGATGGTTCGCGGTTGGCGGGTTTTGCCGTCTGCCATTGTGGGGCTGGGTCAGAAGCTGGCAGCGGAGTTTGTTACGTGAAATTTGCTGTGCTTAAAGCCAGCCTCGCCGATGAACAGACTTTTGAGAAACTGCTGAAGCATTGCGAAGAATTTGCTGCAACCGCAGGAGCCACACGCTTGATAGCTGGTGTCAATACCAGTCGCACTCAAGCCTACCGCTCTATGCTGGCAGAAGGATTCCGAACAGAGTTTCAGGGCGTGGCTATGCAGCGAGGAAATGAAATCGGCTATAGCCGCGAAGGCGTGTACCTGATTGATGATTGGCGTTGACCGTCGCAGCCGCCCGGTTGTGTAGGTGATCGGTGTGACCACCATTGCCATAGCGACTCACCGCTGACTGGCTTTGCCCGTCTTTACCTCTTGATTGAATTTGGCAGACTGGCCACGAGGTACGGTCGGAGACTTCCACTGGGCGCATTGGAAATGCTTCGCCAAGAATACGATTTGGCCGCAGTGATAGGCGTAGTGAGCAATCTGGCGGTTGATGGCTTGCATCACCGAGTGCGCCTCCCCCCGGATGAAGACCGTGCGCTTCATCTCCTCCGAGGAGAGGGGCTCAAGCGCTGAGAAGACGCAGTTCCAGCCGGACTCCCACAATGCCGCCAATTCTTCGCGATTCGATGGCGGCTCCATAAATTCGCTTTCGCGGTTGCGGTCAGGCTTCTCCCCGTCGCTGGTGAGAAAGTCCGTCCAGCGAGACCGCATGTTGCCCGACATGTGCTTGACGATCAGGGCAATGGAATTCATCTCCGGGTCGAGGACGGCAAAGAGTTGCTCGTCCGTCACCTGTATCATCGCCGCCTCCGCCGACCGCTTGTAATAGCGGAAGACGGATAGAGAGTCGTCACGATAAGAGGTCGTGAATTTCAAGGCCATTCTGTCATGGAGTGAGAGAAACCCAGATTGAGTTGTACGCCAACCCAAGCCCCTGCATGCCGAACGCTTCGACATCGAGCCCGACGACGACGGCGGTTCGTCAATGGCAAGAGTTACGCAGCCTTGTCTCTGGCATTCTCGTCAGCGTCAATTTCTGTCTTGGCTACTGGAACCGGAGAGTACCGTATCTGACCACCCCAATGGCGCGGGTCGCGCTGCAACTCGCTCCAGCGGCCATCACCAATTTCTCCCCAACCGCGCCGATTGGCAGATGTCTCAGCGTACGACGCAGTACCCCAACCGCTCCGATTGGCAGAGTTGTCAGCGTACGGCGCAGCAATGAAATTCATGTCGTAATCTGCGTGCTCTCTCATAAATGGCCTCCTTACAAGGTGAGCTGAGGTTTACTGAGCTTGGTAGTCGGCTCCGGATTGCCTTGCGAGACGGGGGCTGCTGCGCAGCTCGGCACCAAGGCGTAATCTTCTCGGCCGCCCCTCTCTTCTGATGCCTGTCTGTGAACGCCCGATTCTGCTGAAACAGCATGACGCACCCCGGCAGGAGTCGAGCATTGCCGCCGCCCCGCAACCTGAAGAGTCGAGTTCCTACTTCTGCTCACTCATCTTTTGTGCGAACTCCAAATACTCTGTGGCCGCAATTGAGAATCTCATTGATGTAGGTAGCAAGTGTCGAGCGACGAACCGATGTGCTCTCCAGCGATCCAGACTCAGATTGCGGAATTTGCATTTCCGAGGAGATGTTTATGCTACGTAGACTTTTGAGCACGACGAACGATCCTGCCCTGACCGTAGTTCGCCTGATTCTGGGAGCGGTCTTTTTTGCCCATGGCGCACAAAAGATGCTCGGCTGGTTCGGCGGACACGGTTTCAACGCCACGATGACATCTTTCACCCACAATATGGGAATCCCGGCTTTGTTTGCATTCTTGGCAATCGCAGCCGAGTTTTTCGGTGGATTGGGTCTGTTGGTCGGATTGCTTGGTCGGGTTGCAGCGTTCGGAATACTCTGCAACATGGTCGTTGCAATCGTCTTGGTCTCCAGCCACGTCGGGTTCTTCATGAACTGGTTTGGAACCCAGAAGGGTGAGGGATACGAATATCACCTCCTTGCGATAGCGTTGTGCGTGGCAATTCTCGTCAAGGGCTCAGGAGCATTTTCTGTTGACCGGGCTCTAACAGGGTCGCGTCCATCGAACGTGGTAGAAATGGCCACGAGCAAGGCACCTGCCGCAAAGTCGGCTTGAGTCCGTTGTTGCCGGGCAGCAGAATGGCCGCGCACAGTCTATGGCCTAACGATGTCTGACTTCGTCTTGGAAACACCTCGCCTTCGGTTGCGGCACCTCCGTCTTGATGAAGCAGACATCGAAGCTATATCTGCCATCTTCGGCGACCCGGTCGCGATGCGATTTTTCCCTTCCACCTATAGCCGCTCCGAGGTGGAAGAATTCATTCAACGCCAACTGAATCGGTACGCAACAGACGGCTACGGTCTGTGGGCAATAACGCTGAAGACCAATGAGCAGGTTATTGGAGATTGCGGCCTCGCACGCCAACTGGTGAGTGATACCGCAGAAGTGGAAGTTGGATATCACGTCGACCGCAGCTTCCAAATGCAGGGATACGCCATCGAGTCTGCTCTCGGCTGTATGAAGTTCGCCTTCGACCAACTCGGCCTCTCGCGACTGGTATCGATGGTTCGCCCCGAAAACGTGCCGTCGCGGCGGGTACCGTCACTGGGTCTTTGTCGTTGCGAACCGCAATGCCCAGAGCCTCCTTCCGCCCCACCAGCATCAGCAGTCTTTTGTCCGGAGCGAATCTCACATAGGTTCGGAGGCACGGCGGTCGCCACCCTTGCCGACTTCGCTGCCCGTGAACTCAGTATCCCGAGAACTCTTCCGTCCTGATATCGTCCTCGTCTGCCCCCGCAGCCGTGAGTATTCGGCGCATCGCTCCGACCATTTCTGGCGGTCCAGCCAGATAATAGATAGGCCCTTGTAGTGAAGAAAGATGCCGGGCAATTGTGTCCTGATTGATGAAGTCCCTCTCCCCTCCCCACTGTCGCTGCGATTTCGGCATCTCGGTCATGGTGGGGATGAATCGGAAGTTTGGATTCTGTTTCTCCAAATCTTGAAGCGGAGCGAGAAAGGCGGCATCCTCCGGTCTTCGATTGGAGTAGAACAGGTACAGGGAGTGCGGTAGCTTCCCCTGTGCCGCGTGCTGGACAATGCTGAAGAACGGCGTTATGCCGATTCCGCCCGCAAGCAATACCGCAGGTTTCGCCGGATTCAGGTGCAGTGTAAAGGAACCAACTGGTTCCTCGATGGCGACCTCTGTCCCGATGTCCATCTTACGCAGTACCCGTTTGAAAGCTGTGTCCCGCATCCGGGTTGCGATCATCAGGTGAGCATCGAGTGGAGAGCTGGCAACCGAGAATACGCGAGTGTCGCCTTCAAAGTCGGTTTCTGGCGGGTCAATCAGCGTCAGGTCGATGGATTGTCCGGCCTTGAACTCAAAGCCCGGAGGTCGGTCAAAGTAAAAAGCCATAGTGCCTTCTGCAATCTCTTCGCGCTTCGTGAGTACGCTTTTGTGGACAGTCACGCAATTTCTCCTTACCTCATGCAGAACTGCCAAGAAGTAAATGGCACGAACCACACGTTAGACGCTGCTGATGGCGAGTCGCTTGCGACAGAGAAGAAGGTTACGGAACAGATGGCGGCTGGTCAAGGGTAGAATCCCCGGCGCTTTAATGCGAAGCACGCAGAAGCCACTTTCTTCGTTGAAGAAGGTGACCCGTTCAATCACGCCGGACAGTTGGGCGGTGGGGGCGGTACGTTCTGGGACGGAGGCGTTCATCTGGACTCGATCATTTTGACAGATGCGGTCTGCGTTGAGTTCCTGTTCGGGCTATACTGCTTTCCCATGTGTGATCGATTCCGCCTGACCAGTGCTTCTAAACTCGCTGAACGCTTCGCCATCGAGCCCGAGTATGACTGGGTTCCGCGTTACAACATGGTAGAAAGGCTGCCTGAACATCAACATTCATTCTGTATCGATGGCGAAATGCCATTACCTGACTCGTATCGCTATCGTTCTTTCGTGTAGTGCGCTGTTGGCAGCGGTGCTTGGCCATTCTCCTGTGCTGGCAACCGAGAAGGCTCCAACCGATATTTTGCATGTGCCTGAAATCGAGGCTGGCTTTCACTTGCTTTATCAATTGAAGCCAATGAAAGCGCGTGCCCAATTTGAAGCGTGGCAGAAGTCCCACCCGGAAGACCCCCTTGGGAGCGCATCGGAGGCGGCAAGCTATCTGTTTGAGGAGTGTTATCGGCAGGGTATTCTGACATCGGCGTTCTTCCTCGATAACAACCGCTTTTTGCGAAAAAACCCTTTGAAACCCGACCCGGAGCTGCGCTCAGCGTTTTTCGCTGCGGAGGAGCAGGCACAGCACTTGGCACAGCTCCGATTGAAGAAAAATCCAGATGATACGAACGCCCTGTTCGCTATGGCTTTGAGCCTAGGTAGGCAGGCCGACTATGCAAGCCTCATCGATAAGCAGCAACTCAAGAGCTTGACCTTGACCCGCGAAGCCGATAAGTACGCCAAGCGGCTCTTGGTGATCGACCCGAAAGCAGCGGACGCCTGCCTCGGTCTCGGCATGGCGAACTACATCATCGGGAGTCTGCCAAAACATCAGAGATTTTTTCTTGGCTTCGCGGGAATCCACGGAAACAAAGAGCGGGGCCTTCAGCAGCTTGAAATCGCCGCCGAGAATGGCCACTACCTTCGTCCGTTTGCGAAGATGTTGCTGGCGATGGCGGCTCTGCGCGAAAAGAAACCAGATGTCGCCCGAACGCAACTCTCCGAACTCGTCGCCGAGTTTCCCTCGAATCCACTTTTCGCGAGTGAGTTAGCCAAAGTGGGGCTTCGCACGAGCTGGCTCTTGCCTCTGCATCCGGAGGGCAGTAGAAGGTTCGCTAGTTGAAGAACGACGATGCCGCGTGCGCGGAGCCACTGGTGCGGGAAGCTGCGGCTGGCATGCAGGATTATTGAACGCCCCGGCGCTTCTTCGCGGCTGGCTTCTTATGCCTCGCCTCTCCCGGTTTCCGGCCTCTGAAGAAGTCATAAATCATTAGCGTGCATACGGCCATGTGGCACAGGATTTCCTCTCTGTTGTCCGGCGTGATGGGCACCTTGCCATGCATTTCCGGGTCAGGGTCGTGCTCATGTGCCAGCAGAGTCACCGGAGCCAAAACTTCCCAGCGTTCATCGTCATCCACCAGAATCTCCCAACTGTCACGACGCAGATGGATGCCCTCCTCAAAACCAACCGCCCATTCATTGCCCATTGCGATGCCATCCTCGCCGTCGAAGACCATCGGTATGTACACCTCTCCCCGGAGCAACGTCTCGGCGATGTGGTTCCAGTGGCGGGTGAGCAGCGTCATGATGTACTGCGCCTCTTCGATGGTTTTGAACCCACGCCCCTGAACCAGTCCTCCACCCCAAACGTGCAGGAGGTATTCGCTGGGCGGCACAACCTCCGAGCCACAGATCAAGGCGCAGAAGAAACCATCCATCTCTTCGAGCGTCATCGCTTTGCCGTAATTCAGTCCGTAAAGGAAATCATCGAGGTGCTCAATCTCGTCGTCGTTCAGTGGCAGGTTGAGAACGTTCATCTCGCAATTCTAACGTGGGACGAGTGGCATCGTCTCTGAATATCTGGAGTCTTTAACGCTCTCATTGATGCGGCGGTATGAGGTGAGCAACCGGGCAAATCTGGTGAAGTACGATGATGCAGCGTGTGCGGAGCCAGTGGTGCGGGAAGCTGCGGCTGGTACGTGAACTTCGCTGTGACCCACCTCCTGCAAAGAACACACATGTGAGCAACCTCACCCCTGTGAGTGTCTGAAATTACAGAAGCGGCGGTTGCCTTGCACTATGTTGACAGCGACTTCACAATAAAAGCAGGATGTGCCATGGTCAGCAAATGTGCCAATAGCTGGTGTCTGACTACCCGTCATCGCCACGAGGGCAAGCTTTTCCGTCTAGATATCGACCTCGGCAACATGGCTGGCAAGGATGAGCGCAAAACTGAATACATATGGCTATGCACTCCCTGTGCTCAGGTGATGCACCCTAAGGTCGATGTCATTGGGGACACCGTTACGCTCCGATTGACGAAGAACTAGGAGCGAATGGCCGATGCCAATGCCTCGTCACCGAGGGTGAACTGAAGAACATGCAGCAAGATGAATACCTTCACAGCCACTGCTACCACTCGCGATGCAGAGTGGCAGTGGAACAGTTAAAAACAATGCCAACGATTCCGAACTCGCCAGTACCCGGTTTCGCTCACAGGACTTTGTCCAACGGAATCACTGTTTCGACGTGTTCGCTTTGCATGAAGACAATCGGAAGTCCGACGCCTGCGAGTCTAAGAATGGCTGAAGAAAACCACCTTCAGCTCTGCAAGTTTCGCACTCGCAAATCGAAATAGCTCAATCACACGCAGCCGAACAAGCACCCCAGCCCACGCATCCCGCTTCCTCGCGGGTCGCGTTAACGACCTTCCGCATGGCTTCGCCCAGAGCGTCTTCACATCCCTCACGGGCGTGGAAACGACCAAAAATGAATAGTTCCATTGTCTGACTCCGCTCCTCCCTCGCAGGTGTTTCTCTCAACGGCGGGGACGTTAATATGGTTCTATAGATTCAACTAAGAGAGCGGAATGATGCGAGGTGATGCTCCAGAGATTCGGAGACTGAATGCTGCCGACGCCGAAGCCTTCTGGCGTCTGCGGCTGGAAGCACTGGAGCACGACCCCACAGCATTCGGAGATTCTGTATTCGAAGTAACCGAGTAAGTCATTTCCGGTTTTCGGCTCTTTTGAAAACAGACTGGCGGAGTGCTCCTGCCGTGATTCATAACTAATAAAGCCATGCCCCAGGGTCAAAGCCCGTGGGTATTGAATTAAGACTGGTACCTAACTAATCGATGCAGCTGAATCTGCAGTTGGTTCGATAACTACCTTTATGAACCAGCACGGGGAAACTAACTCGATTTTTATAAAATAAGTTACTAATGTCGCAGTACAAACATTGACTTTTCTCGTATAATAGGACGCAGATGCCTAGCCTACTTAGCGTCGAAGTCAGATACAAGCAGCACCCAGATCCCTCCCGCATTACCTGAGAAAACACTCCTGGAGCAGTTTCATTGTTGGGCCTTAATTGGATAGAGCGTCCGGACACCCATGTCCGGATGATGCCAACGTGACGACTGATTGATGGAGGAGGCTTTCTCATGCAGAAGTGCGCCTTGTACGCTCGCGTTTCAACCCCCGAACAGCATGTGGAAACCCAGTTCTGTGACCTGCGCAAGTTCGCGGCTCAACGCGGCTTCGAAGTCGTGGCCGAATACACCGATGTTGTCTCCGGCAAGAAAGCCCGGCGTCCGGGACTCGACGCGATGATGAAGGATGCCGGAAAACGGAAGTTCAATGTAGTTGTCGTCGCGGCGTTCGACCGTATGGCAAGGAGCACGAAGCATTTCCTCCAGGTCGTAGACGAGTTGGACGGGCTGAATATCGAGTTCGTCTCGCGGCGGGAGAATATCGACACCACGGGTGCAATGGGACGCCTGTTCCTGACGCTGATTGGCAGTATCGCCGAGTTGGAATCCGACCTCATCAAAGAACGAATAAAGGCGGGAATGCGGCGGCGCAAGCTGAAGGGACTAAAACTCGGACGGCAGCCGCTGGCCATCAACCATGCGGCTCTCGTACGTGACCGCCTGGCAGGTATGAGCTTGACCGACACTGCCCGGAAATACGGAGTGAGCAGGGCCAGCGTGGTGCGGTTCGTACGGGAATCCCAGAAGCAGTTCGCCGGAGTCTAGGTCCAGGCTGAGTCGAGCGCCGCAGCCGTCGAATTCGTCGCATAACTTTCCGCATTCCAGTCAGGAGCGTTGAAGCATGACGACGAAGGCAGACAATCCCAAGAAGTTGCAGATTAGACTCACCTCTTCGGTAGAGTTGGTCCGAGCATCGCTCGGCCCGTATATGACATGGATCGAGCAGACGATGGGCGTAGCCTTTGCCCAAACGCTTATCCTCGCAGTGGACTCGAATCCCGGCGATATCGTTGCGGGGCGGATTTTGAAAGGGCTCGCACTAACCTCCTCGCTTGCGGCAAGAAAGTGTTCATGGGACAGGTTCATTGAAGATTGGTCGCTTCCGACTGGCACAAGCCCACGAATTGCAGTGTCCCTTCAGCGGGAGCACCAGCCCAAAGCCGCCCCCTCCGCCGTTTGGGATTTGGATTGGCAGGAGTGTCCGGTCGCCCTGAAGCTCAAAGGATTGGAGCATCCTGTCATCAGTGTGAAAGTTCCGTTGGCGTTTCCACCTAGCGATGTTCCGCCCTCTGCATCTGAGCACTGGTTGATTACTAGCCGTGAAGATGCTGCCAAACTGCTTGAGGTGGTGCAACAGGTGCAACAGCATTCAGAGCGGTCCTTGGAAACCGTAGGCGGAGAGACTCGGTTCGTAGCCAGTTATGACTGGAACATGGTTGTGATGGAGCCCGCAGTTCGCAGATTAGTGAAGAGCGACTTCGAGCTTTTCTTCGAGCGTGAAGACTGGTTCCGCGCCCATAATATCCCCTATCGCAGAGGTTATCTGCTCTGGGGCGCACCCGGTAATGGCAAGACTCAGACCGTCCGGGTAATGGCTTCTCATCCCTACATTAAGCCGTTTTCCATTGACCTCTGTGACGTTGAGAATGAGAGCCGCGACCTTACCCGGCTGTTTGAGAGAGCGGCGGAGAGCACTCCTGCCCTGGTCATTTTGGAAGACCTTGACCGTTGTTTTCCGACCGAAGGAAAACAAACCCGTGAACGGGCGGGAAGTTTCCAGACTTTGCTCAACTGCCTCGACGGAGTGGCAACTCAAGATGGCGTGATTGTGGTCGCCACGGCCAACAATCCAACGAGTCTCGACTCCGCCATCTTGAAGAGACCGGGACGCTTTGACCGTGTAGTTCAGTTCCGAAATCCGGATGCCAGCCTCCGTCGCCAGTATTATCAGCGGCTCAACCCGAATCTCAGCGGAGAACAGTTCGAATCCGCCATTCAGAAGACCAGTGGATTCTCGTTTGCCCAGCTACGAGAAACCTACATTTTGGGCGCTCAGTCTGCATTTGAACTCGGACGGGAGATTTCCGCTATCGATGTCATTGAAGCCATCAACCTATTGGCGGCGGGAGCCCAGGAAGTAAAGGCATCGACCGGCAGTTCGGGGTTTGTCCACAGCCGGAGCGTTCTGACTGCGGCACGTGGCCTCCAGGAGGAACTTTGAGACTTGGTCAGATTGTGGCGACCCCCGGCGCTTTGGCGGCGCTGGAGGAATCCGGCGAACATCCCAGCGAATATTTGTCGCGGCACGCATCCGGAAACTGGGGAGACCTCTGCGAAGAAGACAGGCAAGAAAACGAATTTTCCCTGGTGCATGGTTTCCGGGTGCTGTCGGCGTACACGTTGCACAACGGCACAGTGATTTGGATTATCACGGAAGCAGATAGGTCGGCCACGACGATTCTGTTACCCAGCGAATACTGAGCGTCCGGGTAATCACCCTCAACCCGCCCAACAGGCAAAGGACGAAAAGATGCAGAGTCCACAGGAACGCGTATACGGGGTGCTGGACATCGTGACCAAGCCCATCCAGTGGTTCATCGGCGCGGTGAAAGTTTTGGGATTTCTCCTGCTCGTCGCCGTAGTTGCCATCGTCACCCCGGTCTACCACCTCGTCACGACGGGCACGGCTTCCGCGATGGAGATTGAAATTGCCCTTTTCGTTATCGGCTTGGCCATTCTCTTCCTCAGTGCTCCGTGGTTCACTGTGCTCGGCGGCATCGCTTTGTTTGCAACTGCGTTTTTCTATTCCGCATCGCAGACTGATTCCCCCGTTCCCAGTTATGAAACGGTGAGGAACGTACTCTGGGGCTTTCAACTCCTGGGTTATTTATGGGTGGGAGCCAAGCATCGTCGTCGCAAGAACAAAGTCTATGCCGACTCCGGCAGGCCGATGGAGAGCACCAACCGGAAGCGGGTTCACACCCCTCGGCCTCGGCGGCATTCTGCACCCAAGCGCGACCGCAGCCAAGCTGCCAAGCGTGAGCAGGCTCCTGATTGTTACCAGGTTCTCGGCGTACAGAAAACTGCAACCAGGAAGGAAATCAAGCAAGCGCACCGAGACCTGGTAAAAATCTGGCACCCGGATAGGTTCAGTGCGGACGATACACGGCTCCGTAGCAAGGCTGAAGACAAGCTGCGGGAAATCAATGAAGCCTTTGCGCACATCAACTCGTCTGGTGCCTCAGATTCTGCGGATTCCGTTGCTCACTTCGTGAACGTGGACGACGCCATCCGGTACGTCACCGCAGTGATGATAATTGCAAAAGGCGAAGGTGAAGACTTTGCCCGGCGTTTCAAGGCCGGGGAGTTTGCTGAGCGTGGAGATTTAGTACAAGCTGCCGAGCGCATGATTGCGAGGCTGGAGGAGGTTTCAGCGAAGTTCAATGACGTCGTGGAGCGAATCAAAAGGGACGCCCCGGACGCTGTGGACAACCCCTATTTAGTTGGGTCCCAACAGAAGATGAACCAACTGGAGGAATACATCTGCCAGGTGAAGGATATTGTGGGACGGATTTGAACCCCCAAGGAGAAAAATGAGCCACAAGCATCACTGCGATGTAGCCGGACACGATTGGCAGTGCGAAAATCCCGACTGCGAGTGTATCTGCGGCGACCGAATGGAGCAAGGCGACCATAGCGAGTGCCCAATTGAATTGCGTGCATGCCCCGAGCATCTTGATGGACTCCAGCCGGGAGAAGTCGCAGGAGGCGTTCCCATCAGTTTTCCAGAAGATACTGCTGACAAGATTAAACGTGCTGTAGAACAGGGTGATTCTTATGCGGCGGTGTGTTTTTGGTGTGGTCACGGCTACGGCAGATATACCCGTAAGATTGAAGCTGAGCACTTCGCTCAGCATTGCCCAGACGCTCCGCAGCAGTTGAAGGACAGTGCGAGGGCGAGGCTGGCGACAATTACCCCGGCGCAATCTGAGGGGGAGTCATGAAGCAACGGAGTGAGATGGAAAAGCAATCGCGAAAACGGATTCGCCGGTTGATAAGTATCCAAAGCCGCCGTGAATTGCGGCTAAACCCAGGCTTCCAGAGCCATGAAGCTCTTTGGGAAGTCGTTAAGAAGTTGCCAACAGACTTTGAGCCATACGGTGTGCGCGAACGCCTTAGCGAAGATTGCTCCTCCGGTTGCAGTTGGTTTCACCTCCTGGCTGGCAACAGGGGACAGGACTGGGGAGTGTGCGCCAATCCGAAAAGTCCGCGTGCGGGACTGCTTACATTCGAGCACCAAGGCTGTCCAGAGTTTGAGCATGACATCCGATTTACCTTCTTGGAGACCGCCGCCGGTCGGAAGATGCTGGAGCGGCATCGAAAGGCGGAGCAGGAGTTGCGGGAGTCTCGGGAGCGCACGGCCTTGAAACCAACGGCAGGTAAACGTTCTGGAGCTACAAGAAGAGAAAAGCAGTGAAAGTGAATCGGAGGTCAGTAGCGGAAGCGGAGGAGCGACATGGACGACACTTACGACTGGGACGAAATCGAACCGCACATCGTACGTCACGCAAGCGGCTGCCGGACGTGGGATGGGTCTCCAGCGGAAGGCGTATTCCGCCTGGTCTCGGAGGCGCTGGGGATTCCACTTCCCAGCCGAAATGGAAAATGCTACCGGATGCCGGATTGCACCATGGGTAAGGAATGCGTGAACCCGAACCATGTCGGCAGCCTAGAGAATTATTACCGTACGCTGGAGGGGCAGCGGCGGGATACTCCTGAGCCGTCGGAGATGTGTTCAGGAATGAAGCTCACGGCTCGTGACAAACGATTTCTGAAAAGCCTCAATATAACTTGCGAATAAACGCCATGCGAAAAGACCTGGAACAAAAGCTCGTCGAGCGTTGGCCAACGTGGTTCCGTGTGAACGGCGACATCCGCGAAACCCTGATGCCCCTTGGCTTCCAGCACCTCGATGGCTGGTTCAATATCGTTTGGCGGCTCTGTGAAGATTTGGAGCCGCTGGTCGCCGAGGTCGAGTTGAAAACCGGACAGCCGTTCGAAGTGCGTCAAGTTAAGGAAAAGTTTGGCTGCATGCGGTTCCGGACGAACTTTCACAGCGATGCTATCTCGGCGCGTATTGAAGCCGCCACGCTGGAATCGTTCCACACCTGCGAGGTCTGCGGCCAGCCGGGGTCACAGACGGAGGGGCCGTGGAGTCGAACGAGGTGCAAGGCGCATGCAGAATCTGAAAGCAGTTAACACGTATTCTTCCCGACGCACATATTGTGCAGTTACCAACTAAAACGGGAACACGGAGGGATTATGCGAGTCGCCATCTACGCCCGCGTCAGCACCTTGTATGGACAACACCCTGAGATGCAGCTCGCGGAGCTGCGGGAATACGCCGCCCGCCGTGGTTGGGAGGTAGCCTGCGAGTACGTCGATGAGGGCGTGTCCGGCTCTAAGGAATCTCGCCCGGCACTCAATCGCCTCATGACCGACGCCCATCGTCGGCAGTTTGACGCGGTGCTCGTGTGGAAGATAGACCGCTTCGGGCGTTCGCTGAAACATCTGGTGATTGCCCTCGCCGACCTCGATGCCTATGGGGTTGCGTTCATCTCGCTGCATGACAAGCTCGACCTCAGCACACCGACTGGACGGTTGATGTTTGCCGTCATCGGGGCAATGGCCGAGTTCGAATTGTCGTTAACGAAAGAGCGTGTGCGCTGTGGGCTGGTTAACGCCCGTGCACACGGTAAGCAGCTTGGTCGTCCGCGCCGGGTGGTTAGTAATGACCAGCTCCTGCGGTTGAAGGCCGAGGGCTGCAGTCTGCGGGAGATTGCCCACAAGCTCGGCATTGGGTACGGTACCGTTCGTACCCGGCTGACAAGGGCAGTGAGCTAAAAACCCCCTCCGCCCGAGCCTTCACCGGGCACGCATACAAAGAACTTACGTTAACGGTTTTGGTGAGCGGCAGACACTTGATTTTCGCTCGGCAATGATTGGGCTACTTACGACAGCGGCGCAACTGGTGAAAGATGGGTAAGAAAAATGATGGGATAAGAACGAAGGCTTCAGCGGACTCGGTATTCTTTGGTTGAGGACCAAGAAGCTGGGTCAGGAGAAGCCTTCATGATTATTGTAGGGTGTGATTTCCATCCCAG
>Ga0181520_10002031_pt1 | contig 39325 bp, 24 predicted proteins | sample PEATcosm2014_Bin_29_FD_132451 | JGI IMG/M metagenome (GOLD analysis project Ga0181520, IMG submission 132451) | Peatland microbial communities from MTU Mesocosm Facility, Houghton, MI, USA - PEATcosm2014_Bin02_30_metaG | ecosystem: Environmental > Terrestrial > Soil > Wetlands > Peat | place... | reverse complement strand
TCCGCCATGACCGCCAGATCCGCCGCCCGCGGGCGCTGCGCCTGCAGTTGTGGCGGTTTTAGGTCCAAGACCCCATGACCGGCTGATGCGCAGGTTCACCGCCACTGAGGCTGGGCCGTTGCCCATGTTGATGGGAATCGGCGTATAGCCGCCTGCAGGCGTGGTGTTGAAGCAGCCATAGCTGGTCTGCACGTATTGCGTTGGATCGGCAATGCATTCAGATTTATCCGATAAATTCGACGGATTTGCATACGATGGACGGTCGTTGAGAAAGTTATCTCCGGTCAGATCGTTGCCGGTAACGATGTTGAAGGGCTTGCCAGCTTGCGCGATCAAGAAGGGATTGTAGCTGATGCCCCATCGGCCGGTGTAAGTGCCCATGAGGAAGAGCATGTTGCGCGAGGCCCAACTGGCGCGGCCGTAGTCCTGCTTGATGTTGTACGAATTGGAGGCCGTTCCGCCGTCGGTATTGGCAGCGGTCCAGTTGTAGAATCCCATCACGCTGAAGTTGGGCGTGAAGTGGGCGTTGATGTTCACGATCAACTGGTTCTGCTTGAAGACCGCCTCGGGATAGAACTGATTGACGATGCCTGTAGCGCCATTGAGATCGGGCCGTATGCCGGTTAATGTTGTGCTGCCGAATTGGTAGGTTCCCGGTTCAAAGGCATTCGAGTCGCGGGTATCCAACTGATGTACGCCGTAAGAGTGGAGATAGGTGAGCGTGAGGGTAGAGGCCTTGGTTAATTGCCGCTCAAGGCTGGTTCCAAACTGCTCGGTGTAGGGCGAGTGATAGCTGGGCGCGATTTGATCTGTCGTGGCGTCCGTGGCGGCTGTTGCGCCGCAGTAGTTGGGATCCGCTTCGATAGCATCAACGATTGCGGTCACGCTGGTGTCGCTGAAGCAGGCGGCGTTGGTGGGGTTGGAAATGGTGTTCCGCATCTGGCTATTGGGGCCGCCGCTGAAGCGCTCGGAGGATAACTCATTACTCAATGAAAAGCGGTCATAGAAGAAGCCAAAGCCTCCGCGCAGCACTGTTTTGGCTTGCTTCTTGTCCTTATGGCCGTCGAGGGCGTAGGCGAAGGCGACGCGCGGAGCCCAGTCGTCGTGGTCCGCGATATGATTTTGCGATTCCCAGCGAAGTCCGCCCGAGAGCGTCAGAAAGGGATTGAACTTCCAGTCGTCTTGCACAAAAAGCGCGGCGTCAAAGACGTTGGCCGTAGCGCCTGGGTTATTCGGGTTCTTATTCGTCGTGTAGTCCAACTTTGTGGGCAGTGCGCTCGTGCCATTTAGTGCGCTTACCAAATCCGCCGCGGAGTTGAAGAGGTAGCTGCCATTGAATCCCGCATCTGTCCAGTTGGCGTCGCGGTTGTCGCGCAGCCTCATGCCGAATTTGATTGCGTGCGCTCCGGCCGACATGGTGGTAAGGTTCTGCAACTCCAAGTGATCGGTATGATCGTGGGTACTTTGAGACGATGGGCCGCCGCCGGTGAAGGAGCCCAGCACGGAGATTGTCGGATCGCCGCCATCGCTGCTGACTGGCGATGAGGAAGAAGTATCGCGCAGATACTGGAAGCGCGTTTCGTTGACGATGTGTTCGTTGATGATCTCCGAGTCGCTCAACTGGATGGTGTTTTCAATCGAGGTGGAGGTTGTGGACTGCGAGGGCAACGATGTGGAGCCGATATTGCCGCTCTGGCTGTTGCGGTAAAACTGGTAGCGCAAGGTAAGCGTGTTCTTCTTTCCCAGTTGCAAGTCGATGCGCGGCGAAATATTGGTGTGCGTCTGCGGATTGAAGAGCCCGCCTGAAAGAGGACCGACTTCACATGTGCCTTTTGTTGGATCGCAAGATTGGCTTGGGTCCGATGATTGTACCGCGGCTTGCGCCAAAGTGTAGACGCTGTCGTTCTGATTGTTGCGCTGCTCCACACTGATGAAGAACGAGGCCCATTTGGAGAGCGCGCCGTTCATGGTGCCGTTGAATTGATAGCTGTAATACGATGGCATGACCTTGACAAAGGGATTGCCGCTGTTGAAGGTGTCGTCGTTGCCCTGCGCAAAAAACCGCCCGTGGAGTTTGTCGGTTCCGGGCTTGGTGAAGATCTCGATGCGGCCATAGCCCAGCTTGTCGTATTCGGCGGAAAATGGATTCTGGTTGATGCGAATCTCGCGGATTGCCGATTTCGGCGGCAGTTGTCCACCAGTGAAGCCGTCGATATAAATCTGGCCGCCATTCGGTCCGGCCGAAGGTCCGGCCAGAGCGGTCAGTTCACTCGATAGCTCATCCGGGTCGTCCGACAGCGCTTCCAGATCTTTGCCCTTGATGATGATGGCGCTGGCATTGCCGCCTGCCTCGACATTGACCGTCGGCGATTCGTCGGTGACTACCACGCTTTGCTGCTCGACGGCCATGGCCATGGAGATGACAACGTGCTTAGCCTGGCCGGCGGTGAGCTGCATCGGCGGAGAAACAAAGTCGGCAAAGCCGGCAAACGAGGCTTTGACAATGTAGCTGCCGGGAGCCAGGCCATTCACTTCATAGTGGCCGGTTGCGTCGGCCTTGGCCGTGGCCACGGACTTGCCCGCCGGCGTGGCGATGGTGACGATTGCGCCGGGGATGAGAGCGCCTGTGGGGTCGGCGATATGGCCGCGCACGGTGGCGGTGGTTGGCGATGCGGCCGCGGTTACCGAGGCTGCCGGCGGCGTGGCTTGCGCCTGGGCTGAAGTCTGGTTTGTGGCCAGAGCCGCCACGCCCAAAGCCAGGACAATCCATGAAAGAGTGATGCATTTCAATCTTGAGTACACGTTTCCCTCGTTTATTTTCTGCTGATGGGGTCAATTCCTACTGGGCAACGTCGGGCGTACTTGCGCCCACACTCCAATTGGCAAGCAAATCGCGGCTGGCTGCTGGCGCTTCCAGCAGCGGCTCAACGCCGGCCAGCAGCGTGATTGCCGTAACATCGGTTGCGCCTTCGCTCGATACCAGCATCACCGCCTCGCCCTTTTGCAGGTCGGAAAATTGAATGGCGGGGGCGCGATTGAGCATTTGTTCGGGGTCGCCGCCGCCATGGCCGGCCCACTGCCCGCCGCCTTGGCCGCTGCTGCCACCCCATTGACCTCCGCCTTGGCCACCCCCGGCCCATTGGCCGCCTGATTGACCACCGGTGCTGTGCTGCGCGGCGGCTCCATTGCTGGCCGGCGACGAAGCGTTGCCGCTCCATCCGCCACTGCCTCCGCCGGTTGTGCCTTTGAGCCGCGCGGCCAGAATCTGGGCCATGCGATCCGGCAGGCGACGCATCTGCGCGTCGGGTGTGATGTGAATGGTCATCTGCCTCTTGGTGGCCAGATCCTTGACAACGAATGAAGTGGTAGCCAGATCGAGCGAGGCAATGGTTCCGGAGATGTTGCGGAAGCTGCCGGAGACAACCTCCTCTGCGGCAACTTCGGTTCCGTCCGCATTCTTTGCGCCGCGGGCGCGCAACTGGTCGCCGGCGTGGATGGCTTCGACGGGCGCTGGCACAGCCGCATCGAAGCGCACCGAGGCCGGAGCGTAGCGCTTCAGGATGGTCGCCTTGGCGATGCGCACTGTGACGGTCTTTGCCTGGGCTCCGGAGCCGCTGGTGATGACAATCGAACTCGAAGCAAGATCAACGCTCTTGACCAGCCCGCCGACGCCGCGCTGCTGCCAGTCTTCGCGCTCCTTTTGCTGCTTTTGCGCCAGATCCGACTGCGTGATTACGACGACGCGGAGGGCCTGCGCGGCAGCGCTGGTCGAAGCTGGATCGAGCTTGACCAGGACGCGGTCTCCGCTTGCCAGATCACTGAAAGAAATGGTTTCAGCGGCGCTTAAATCCTTTGCTCCCGGAGCGACGCGCAGTATCGCAGCCGTTGCGGGAACGGCAACCTGGCGAAGGTCGCCCGCATCGGTTTTGACGGAAAGCGTTGTGCCGTCAATCGCGGTGATGGCGCCTCTGAGAGGTGCCGGCGCTTGCGCACCGGCGAAAGGCGCGCTGGCCAGCAAAACCGCGCACAATGCTCCAGGCGCAATCAAAGATCGAAGATTCATCTTGCGTTTCATTCGTAAACTCTCCGGCGGCAACTCATTCTGGTCGTCGAGGTGGAATCCAGTATTTCTGTTTGGGTAGACGAGTAAGGCGGGCAAAAGGTTCATTGGTGGGATGGTCGAGCGCCGAGTCTTGCGCTGGTCCCCCTGATTTTATTGGGATTATTTGTTCTTTTATGGCTCCAGACCGGCTGTTCGCAGGAAGGAAAAGCTTCCTGAAGGCGTGGGAAGGACGTGCGCGAGGCGGCGGTTGTGAACGACGACCGTATCGCGGTACCAGAGATTGATCGCCGGCAAATCGCGCGCCAGAATCTGCTGCGCCTGGGCGTAATCGGCGCGGCGGATGGCAGCATCGGGGCTCTGGCGGGCGTCGCTCAGCAGGGCGTCGAGCTGAGGATTGGAATAGTGGCCGCGGTTGTTTCCCTGGGGAGAAAAATTCTCCGTTGCGTATACGCCGAAGATGTCAGGCTGCTCGTTGCCGCCGATCCAGCGCAGCGAATAGATCTGGAATGCGCCGCGATTCAGGTCAGAGTAAAACGTCGCGAACTCATAGCTGCGCAGATCGAGAGCAATGCCGACCTTGGCCAATTGCTGCTGCAGGACGGCGGCCAGCAGGCGGGTGTCCGCGTCGGTGGAAGTCTTCATGGTGAGGTGAAAGCGTACCCCATCGGGGCCGGGAGCGTGGCCCGCCGCAACGAGCAGGCGCGCCGCTCGCGTGGGATCGTAGTCGTAGCGCTGGCCGTCGCCGTTGTAGGCCCAGTGGCTTTGCGGCAGCAGGCTGTCAGCAAGCTGCGCGTGACCGTGCAGCAGCGTCTGGACGATCAGCTTGCGGTCGATGGCGCAGGCGATGGCTTGACGGAGAAGCGGGTCGGCGAGAAGCGGGTCGCGCAGATTGAAGCCCAGGTACTGAATCTGCGTTCCGGGCGCGTCTTCGACGACGAGATCGGGCCGCGCGGCGAGCACCGGAATGGAATCCATGGGCAAGGAATTGACCTCGACGTCGGCGGAGCCTTTTTCCAGTTCCAGAGATTCCGTGATGGCGTCGGGAACAACGCGAAAGCGCACGCGCTGGATAGTTGGCGCGCCGGACCAACTGGCTGGATTGCGCTCGATCACGACTTCTTGATCGATCTGCTGGCTCACGAAGCGAAAGGGCCCGGTGCCGACGGGATGCCGCCAAAACTCCGGCCCGCTGCCTTCAGGCACAACGCCGAAAGCGCCGGTAGAGAGATTGGTGAGCAGAAAATTGTCGGCGCGTTTGAGGTGAAAGATCGCGGTAAGCGGATCGCGGACTTCAATGGATTCGACTGAGGCGTAGGCCGCGGCTTTGGGTGAGATGATTTGGCCGGAGCGGGTGGAATTAATGGTCCAGGCTACATCGCGCGCGGTGAGCGGACGGCCATTATGGAAGAGGACGCCGGGGCGCAGATGAAAGACGAGCGTGAGCGGATCAGGCTGCTGCCAGCTTTCAGCCAGCGCGGGGGTGAAATGGAAGTTGGCGTCGCGATCGACCAGGCCGTCGAAGAGCAACTCGTCGATGTGCTCGGACTGCCCATCGGTTCCGATGCGCGGATCAAGATTCGCGGGGCTGCTCTCGATGAGAAAGACGAGTGTTCTGGGGTCGCGCGGCGTGGAGTGGCAGCCCGCCAGAAGGATCAAGAGAGTAAGCGCGAACAACCTACGCATACGTCACCTGCCCCAGAATCGCGGGGCGCGATGCGCCGGTTGCTTTGGGTAGATTGCCGGGCAGGTGATGCCAGCTCTGCCAGGCGAGCAGCGCAAAAGCCGCGGCCTCCTTGGCTTCGGCGGGCAGACCGAAGTCCTCGCTGGCGGCGAGGTCGCAGCCGAGAGGCTCAAGCCTTTGCGCCAGCATCGCCATCAGCGTGGCGTTGCGCGCGCCGCCGCCGGAGACGATATAGTCCACTCCGCGGCCTTTCATCTTGCCACGGATGTAATTTTTGTAGCTGCGCGCGATGGTTTCAGCGGTCAGTGCGGTCGCGGTAGCCAGAGCGTCTTCCGGGTGGAGGCTGTGGCGCTGGCAGTTGGCTAGAAACTTGGCCGCGTATTCGTGGCCGAATTGCTCGCGGCCAGCGGTGCGCGGAGGTTGCAGCTTGAAGTAGGGGTTGGCGAGCGCCTGGTCCAGGACCGTTTTAAGCACTGTACCGCGTGCGGCAATGGCTCCGTTGCGGTCGAATTTCTTATTGAAAAGCTGCTGGGCTAGCGAGTCGATCACCATGTTTCCCGGTCCGGTGTCGAAGGCTGTTACGGCATCGGCCGCGGCTCCGGCGGGGATGGCGGTGAGGTTGGCGATGCCGCCAATGTTTTGCAGAACGCGGCCTCGCTTGGCGTCGGCAAAGAGCACGAAATCGAGCAGCGGAACCAGCGGTGCTCCCTGGCCCCCGGCGAGCATGTCGGCGGGACGAAAATTGGAAACGACAGGAACGTGAACGGCTGCCGCAAGCACGGCCGGCTCGCCAAGCTGCCAGGTGCAGGTGAAGCGCCGGCCCGCATAGCTCTGGGCGCGCGGCTGATGATAGACGGTCTGTCCGTGGCAGCCGATCAGGTCAAGCTGGAGCTTGTGTTTTGCAAGGGTTGCCTGAACCGCTTCAGCGTAGGCGAGGCCGAGACGCCAGTTCAGCCGCGCCAGCTCAGCTGTTGAGGTTGAAGCCGCATTCATCGCGGCCAGCACGGCTCGGCGCAGCGGGGCCGGAAATGCGAAGCTTTCATGCGCGAGCAATTCTATGCGAGGCCGCAGTTTGCCGGGCGCAATGCGGACAACAGCCACGTCGATGCCGTCGGCCGAGGTGCCGCTCATGATGCCGGCGACGGTCATGGGTTTCGCGCTCATGCAGCCTTGGCCTCCGCGTTGGGTTGAGCTTCCATGATGGTTTTGTGGAAGCGCAGAATACGCTGGCGCAGCGCCTCGAATTGCTTTGCGGTGAGCGGCGCGGGAATGTCCTTTGCAAACAACTCCGCGCTGCGCCGCGCCGTGTGTGCCGCGCGTCCGATCAGCAATTGAGAGAAGGCGGGCGAGCGCTCTGCTTCTGCAACCAGCGCTTCATAAGCACGCAAAATCATCTCTGGCTTGTGACAGATTTCCAGCAGATCCATACCGGCGCGAATGGCCGCAACCGCGGCCTCTTCGATGCTCATGCACTTGAGAATTCCGCCCATCTCCATGTCGTCTGAGAAGATGATGCCGCCGTAGCCGATGCGCTTGCGCAGCACAGTGGTAATCCAGTAAGGCGATGCGCTGGCCGGGTGGTGCTTGCCGGGCGTATCGGGATAAGCCGCGTGGTTGACCATCACCATCGGCAGCTCATTGCGCAGTTCGTGATAGGGCGCCAGATGCTTGCGCCACTCGGCTTGGCCGCACAACCGGATCACTGGCGTTTCCTGATGCGAATCCAGAGAGCTGCCGCCGAGCCCGGGAAAGTGCTTGCCGCAGCCCACCACGCCGCGCCCAGACAGGCCAGCTAAAAACTGGCGCGCATAATCGACGACGTGCTCCGGCGTTGCGCCAGAAGTGCGCGTGCCCAGCACCTGCTCCGATTCGGGCAGAGCCAGATCCACCACCGGGGCCAGCGTGGTGTTGAAGCCGAAGGCCTTGATGCCCTGCGCAATCAACTCTGCATGTTCGCGAATCAGGCCGCGCTTTCCGGTGAGCCGTGCGGCATTGGCAACGGCGTGTGCGGAAGGCGTGGCGGCTAGAGCGTCGCGCAGACGGTCCACCAGTCCGCCTTCCACATCGACGCAGCGGAAGCTGTGCGGCGCGCAAAAGGAGGTGGCTTCATCGAGCAGCGCCCGCGTTTGCTGGGCGTTGACGATGTTGCGGCGAAAGAGAATGACGCCGGCCGGGCGCACGAGCTTCAGCCAGGCACGCTCCAGGCCGGTGAGTTCAGTGCCGCCCAGGCCTACGACGAGCAGGCTTCCGGCGGTGTGTCGCAGAGTCGTCTTCATCCCTTCTCCTTCAGCTCCTGCTGTAATTCTTCCAGCAGATTGAGCGCTTGCAACGGCGTGAGAGTGTTTACGTCGGTTGCCGCAATGCGGTCCACTATACGCTGCGAGAGCGGGGTAAAGATGGTCAATTGCACAGGCTCGGGAGAGGTCTCGACCTGCACGCTCTGGCGCTCCTGCTTTTCATGCTGGCGCAGAATGTGCTTGGCGCGCTCGATGACGGCCGAAGGAAGCCCGGCGAGCCGCGCCACTTCAATGCCATAACTCTTGCTTGCAGCGCCTGGTTCAATGTTATGCAGAAAGACGATTCCGCCCGCGGCTTCTTTGACGCCGACGCGAAGATTTGTGGCGCGCGGCAGCTTTTCAGCTAGCATGGTCAACTCATGGTAGTGAGTGGCAAAGAGGGTGCGCGCGCCGGTTTCGGCATGAAGATACTCGACCGTGGCCCAGGCCAGCGATAGGCCGTCGAAGGTTGCCGTGCCGCGTCCCATCTCATCCAGAAGAATCAGTGATTTATTGGTTGCGGTGTTGAGAATTGTCGCCGTCTCGGTCATTTCAACCATGAAGGTAGAGCGGCCGCGCGCGACATTATCGCTGGCTCCGATGCGCGTGTAGATGCGGTCCACCAGGCCGAAACGCAGACTCTCAGCCGGAACAAAACTGCCCATTTGAGCCAATAGAACCAGCATCGCCGCCTGACGCAAGTAGGTGCTTTTGCCGCCCATATTCGGACCTGTAATCAGCAGCAGGCTGGGCCCGTCGCCAGCGGCATTCAGAAATAGATCGTTGGCAATGAATCTTCCCTCGCGTGTATCCTCCATCCACTGTTCAATGACCGGATGGCGCGCCGCGACGGCCTCGATGACAGGTTCATCGGCGAGACGTGGGCGCACATAGCGGCGACTGGCGGCAAGATGGGCGAAATTGGCCAGCAGGTCAGTCTCGGCGACGACTGCCGAAGTGCGCTTGATTCGTCCGGAGGCTTGCAGAACCGCTTGCCGCAGTTCCGCAAAGAGACGCCTTTCAATTTCGATGGAGCGCTCATGCGCCGTGAGTATTTTTCGCTCATACTCTTTCAACTCGGGCGTGGTAAATCGCTCGGCATTGACCAGCGTTTGCTTGCGCTCATAATCGGCGGGCGCGAGAGCGATGTTAGCCTTGGTGATTTCAATGTAATAACCGAAGACCGAGTTATACCGGACTTTGAGCGAAGCAATGCCGGTTCGCGCCCGCTCCCGTTCTTCGATGGCCGCAATCTGCTGGCGTCCGGTGGTCGAGATCGTTCGCAGCTCATCCAACTCCGAATCGACACCCGAGGCAATTGCTCCGCCATCGACCAGCGTCAGCGGTGGCTCCTCGACGAGTGTGGCCGTAATCTGCGCAGTCACATCGGCCAGCGTGTCCAGACGCGCCGCAAGCTCGCGCCAACGTGGAGCTTGCATGGCGTCGAGCGCAATTTTCAAGCCCGGCAGGCGGCTCAAACTCGCTGCCAGCGCCCGCAGATCGCGCGGTCCGGCCGAATCCAGACTGAGACGTGCAAGCAGCCGCTCGAGATCCAGAAGCCCTGAAAATGCGCGGCGAATCTCCTCGCGGCGGACCAAGTCCGCATGTGCTTCGGCGACGGCCTCATAGCGAGCTTCCAGAGCCGCTGCGTCAACCAGCGGACGCAGAATCGTCGCGCGCAGCAGCCGCTTGCCCATCGGCGTCAGGCAGGAGTCGAGAGTGTAAAAAAGCGTCGCGCGGCTGTCTTGGCCGGCAAAGAGCGGCTCGACTAACTCAAGATTGCGGACTGTGACTTGATCCAGTTCCAGCGCCGTCGAGTGCTCTTCAAAGCGAAGGCTGTCAATGTGCAGCGCCTCGTTCTTCTGCGTAGTGCGGACGTAATGCAAAACCGCGCCGCCCGCAATCGCCGCAGCGGGATGGCCGGTGAGTCCGAAGCCTTCAAGTGAGCGGACATTCATCTGGCGCTCGACAAGCGGTATGGCGAAATCGCGCGTCCAGACCCAATCCTCGACGCGGGTTCGCGCGGGAATGCGCTCCAATTGCGCGGGCAGCTCGAGGCTTGCGGGCGTCAGCACCTCCGAGGAGCCGGCTTTCAGAATCTCATCCACCGCCTGCTGGCGGGCTGTGGAACCGGTAAACTCGGCGGTGCGGAATTCGCCGGTGGAAACGTCCAGCAGAGCCACTGCGCAGATCGAGGCGCTTATCGAGGTTTTGGTCCCTGAGGTGCGTTTCTTGCCTGCCTCGCTCACAGCCTCAGCCCCGCCTCCAAACTCGAAATACGCGGCCAGAAAGTTGTTCTGCTCCTGGCCCAGGCCGGCGTCAAGCGCGGTGCCGGGTGACAGCACGCGGGTCACTTCTCGCCGGACAATCTTCTTGGTGAGCTTGGGATCTTCCATCTGGTCGCAAAGGGCAATGCGGTAACCCATGCGCAGCAACCGCGTCAGGTAGCTCTCGACGGCGTGATAAGGTACGCCGCACATGGGCTGGCTGCGTTCGCGGTCGCGCGCCGTCAGCGTCAGTTGCAGCTCGCGGCTCACGGTCACCGCATCGTCGTAGAAAAGCTCGTAGAAGTCGCCCATGCGGAAGAAGAGCAGGGCGTCGGGATTCTCGCGCTTGGCCGCGGTCCACTGGCGCATGAAAGGGGTAAGTTCGGCCTCCCCCCTGTTCAAAGGGTGAGTGGGCAGAACTGCGGGTTGATTGTCGTCTTCAATCACTTAGGCTTTTAGAGTATCGCGGCGGGATGGATGTGGAGTAGGACGCGCCCTCCGGCAGCGCAAATCGGTCTTTGGTAATGATGAGTCCGCACCCGCGCTTTATGCCTTGGGGTGAGAAAGATTACACTCGATACAGGCGAATGAATTACCGGTTTTGCCGCCAAATTCTTACCGCATTGATTCTATACGAGCAGGAGCAGATGGAGCCGATTTCCCCGGACTTTCCCGAATCCCAGTCATCCGCCGCGTCTGAGGCCACCGAGGCTGGGTTGACAGCACCAAATTCAGCGCCCGCTACGCCGCCCGTGCCCCAATCCGGCGGTGTTGGACTCTGGATGCGCGATCTGCTTCTCGCTGTGACTGCCTCATTGCTTATCACCATTTTCCTCTACCAGCCGGTGCGCGTGGAAGGCCCCAGCATGTTGCCGCGTTTGGAGAATGAGGATCGGCTCTTCATCAACAAATTCGTCTATCACCTCTCGTCGATCAAGCGCGGCGACGTGGTGGTATTTCATTATCCGCGCAACCCGGCAACCAGCTACATCAAGCGCGTGATTGCGATACCCGGCGACAGGCTGTGGATCGACCACGGCGTGGTGTGGATCAACGACAAGCCGCTGCGCGAGAGCTACGTTCCGTCTGAGTACCGCGACAAAGGTTCTTATGCGGAGATGGTGGTTCCAGACGATACCTACTTCATGATGGGCGACCATCGGTCCAACTCATCTGACAGCCGGGAATTCGGGCCCGTCGAGCGCTCGCTGATCTACGGCAAAGCGGTCTTTGTTTATTGGCCTGCGCGGGATGCCGGAGTGGTAAGGTGAGGGCAGGGAATTAGAGTATCTTTTAAAGATTCTGTGCGGCTGATTTTGTGGTTTCCCTCACGTCGGACACAAAACGTGAAATGAATGGGTTTTACAGGCTGCGGAAAAACTCAATCGTGCCATGTTTTGTATCAGGGCTCGGCTTCAGTCGTGCCGATAAAACCCATAGAATCAATAGGGCTTTAGCCCCTGCGGGATGTTTGCGGAGATTCCTCTCAAATCGGGCCTTATTCCCAAGTTTGTAAAACCGTACCCTATGAAATCGTCGAGCCTACAGCGGATTCCCCAAGACGCAATCTCTTCCCCACTTTTCTTTTGCCTCCACTTGCCGTTTGTCCGCATCTCTCGATAGAGTAACTTTCACGCGGAGTCTTTGCGGGAGCCGCTTTTGGCTGCCCCGTGAGCCGAGTCAAATCCCTCTTCCCTGTTAAGGACGGTCCGAATGTCTTCCCTGCCTGTACCCGATCTTGCAATCCCCGCTTCAGAAGTTGCCGCCGTAGTTGACGCCGTAGTTGCCAATCAGGACATCGACTCTACGCTGCGTGAAGACCGTGTCTTTCCGCCACCGCCCGAGTTCAGCGCCAAGGCCGCCATCAAGAGCCTGGAGGAGTACGAAGCGCTCTACAAAAAGTCCATTGAAGACCCCGAGACCTTCTGGGCCGGCGTGGCCGGGGACTTGCATTGGTTCAAGAAATGGGACAAGGTTCTGGAGTGGAATCTACCGTTGGCTCAATGGTTTGTAGGCGGCAAGTTAAACCTCGGCTACAACTGCGTGGATCGTCATGCGCTGGGGGTGCGGCGCAATAAAACGGCGCTGATCTGGGAGGGCGAACCGGGAGAGATTCGGCGGCTGAGTTACGCGGAACTGCACGTCGAGGTGCAGAAGTTTGCCAACGCTCTCAAGACGCTCGGCATCAAAAAGGGCGACCGGGTGGCAGTCTACATGGGCATGACGCCGGAGTTGGCGATTGCTCTGCTGGCCTGCGCGCGGATCGGAGCCGTTCATTCAGTGATATTTGGCGGATTTGCGGCCAATGCCATCGCCGACCGCGTCAGCGATTCGGCCTGCGTGGCGATTCTTACCCAGGATTCCAGCTACCGCCGCGGCAATGAAATTCAGCTCAAACGCACCGTGGATGAAGCCATGAATGCCTGCCACACCGTCAAGCATGTGGTCGTCTTCCGTCGCAGCGGTTCGCCGGTAAATATGGTCACTGGCCGAGACCACTGGTGGCATGAGCTGATGGCGGAGGCCTCGCCGGAGTGCCCCGCAGAAGAGCTCGATTCCGAAGACCCGCTCTACATTCTCTACACCTCAGGGACCACGGGAAAGCCGAAGGGCCTGGTCCACACCACCGGCGGCTACTCGGTTCAGACATACCTCACCACCAAGTACATCTTCGACATTCGCGATGAAGATGTTTACTGGTGTACGGCCGACATTGGCTGGGTTACCGGGCACTCCTATGTGGTCTACGGGCCGCTGCAGAATGGCGCCACCGTCCTGATGTATGAAGGTGCGCCCAATTGGCCGGATTTCTCCAGATTTTGGAAGATCGTCGACGACCACAAGGTCAGCATCTTCTACACGGCGCCCACGGCGATCCGAGCGTTTATCAAGTGGGGCGATCAGCATGTGGAGAAGCACGATCTCAGCTCGCTTCGCCTGCTCGGCACGGTTGGCGAACCCATCAATCCCGAGGCCTGGATGTGGTACCGCGAGAAGATCGGCCACAACCGCTGTCCCATCGTCGATACGTGGTGGCAGACGGAGACGGGTGCGATTATGATTGCGCCGATTCCGGGCGCGGTGGCTGCCAAACCCGGTTCGGCCACGCGGCCATTCTTCGGCATTCAGCCGGAGGTGGTCAACAAGGAGGGTGAGCCCGTTCCGCCCGGCCATGGCGGCCTGCTGGTGATTCGCAAGCCCTGGCCGTCGATGGCCCGCACCGTCTACGGCGATCCCGAACGCTATCAGAAGACCTATTGGAGCGATGTGCCGGGCAGCTACTTTACCGGCGACGGAGCGCGCCAGGATGCCGACGGCTACTTCTGGCTGATGGGCCGCGTCGATGACGTAATCAACGTCAGCGGCCATCGGCTAGGCACGATGGAGGTCGAGTCGGCGCTGGTGGCGCATCCCAAGGTCGCCGAGGCCGCGGTGGTGGGCCGTCCCGACGAGCTGAAGGGTCAGGCGATCTCGGCCTTTGTCTCGCTAGAAAGCGGCAACCAGCCCAGCGAGGCCCTGAAGGATGAGCTGCGGAAATGGGTGTCGAAAGAGATTGGCTCGCTCGCCCGCCCCGACGATATCCGCTTCACCGAAGCCCTGCCCAAAACGCGCTCCGGCAAAATCATGCGCCGCCTGCTTCGCGAATTAGCCACCCACGGCGAGATCAAAGGCGACACCACGACCCTCGAAGATTTCACCGTAATCGCCAAGTTGCGCGAGGCGGAGGAGGGGTAAGGCAACGAGTCAGCAGGTCAGTTGGGTGGGTGGCGGGAAGGTCGATTCTGGGCTGGAAAGATAGTATTTGGCAACGAAATCAACAGTTGATGCCCAAGTAGAAGGCTCTTAATCTCAGGATATGGAAGTTCTACTCAACGTCGAGCAGGAAGCCGAACTCTCCCGCATCGCCGGTCAGACCGGCAAGAGTGCGGATGAGTTGGCGCGCGAAGCCGTGGACCGTTACTTGACGGAAGAGGGCCGATTTCTTGCTGGGGTTCAAGCCGGGCTGGACGCAGCCGCGTGTGGTGATTTCGTTCCCACATCCGAGGTCTGGGAAAGGGTAGAACGCGTGTTGCAGGCCTGAATTCTCCATATCTATCACGGTGCGCGGAACTGGCCAGTAGAGCCATAATTCCGGCCGCACCGGGCCTGACCCCGCGGAAAAGGCGGGTCATCCCGCCCTTCCAGACGAAAAAACACCCCCGAAGGATCACTTCTCTTCGGAGGCGCTTGTGTGGAGTCGCTTGTGTAACTAAGCACAAGAGAGATATATACGGGAACCAGTAGCCGGCGCTGGAGGTCGGTAGCACTCAGCTACTGGTAATCCCTGCACAAACGAAGTTAGCTGCGGCTTCCCCTTTCCACGGCTACTCCGTGTCGCCCGGCTCTAAGAGGGCATTCTTATCTCGCCCTCCGAACCATGTTGACAATTGGAGTGTCTCGCATGTGAGAGAGCCGTTCCGTGATGGCCATCACAGGGGCGTGTAACAATTTGATTCTTGACAAAGTTAGTCCAAGGAGACAACATTGCAGTCCTCTCAGGCTGTCTCATTCTGAACAGCTTGCGCCGATCCGGCCTCGCTTGATGCGCTGAGGGCTCACTTCCAGCACGCAAAATATCCCGTTTTACAAGGCCAAAAATCGAGGATTGACAAAGCCCGCCGAAGCTTTGAGAATCGGAGTTTCAGTTCCCTCCGAGGTTTGTTTCCACATGACAGCGCTTCTAAGCACGAATCTGGGCGATACGCCTTTGCTGGGCCGGGGCAAAGTGCGCGATCTTTACGCGATTGGCGATGATTTGCTGCTCGTCGCCACAGATCGAATTTCAGCCTTCGATCACGTCCTGGCCACCGGAATTCCCGGCAAGGGGAAGATCCTCACGCAGATTTCTCTCTTCTGGTTTGACCTGTTGACTGAGTTGGTTCCCAATCATCTCATCACTGCCAACGTAAGCGAGTTTCCTGCCAGCCTTCAGCCCTATGCCGATCAACTGGAAGGCCGCTCGATGCTGGTCAAGCGGGCCAAAATGTTTCCCGTCGAGTGCGTGGTGCGCGGCTACCTGACCGGCTCAGGCTGGAAGGAATACAAGGCCTGCGGTACGGTCTGCGGGCTGCCGCTGCCGGCTGGGCTGCTTGATGGTTCGCGACTGCCTGAGAGCCTGTACACACCCTCGACCAAGGGCGAAGCCGGCACCCACGACGAGAACATCAGCTATGCCGCAACCGTGGCCGCGGTTGGCGAGGCCGATGCCGCCGAACTGCGGCGGCTGACCGTGGCGCTCTACAACAAGGCCACCAGCCACGCCGAGTCGCGCGGGCTGATTCTTGCCGACACAAAATTCGAGTTTGGCAGAAGCGGCGATCGGATTCTTCTTGCCGATGAGGTTTTGACGCCGGATTCGTCGCGCTTTTGGGAGGCTGCCACGTGGAAGCCAGGCGGCGTGCAGCCCTCATTCGACAAACAGTTCGTGCGGGATTATCTTGAATCAATCCACTGGAACAAGCAAGCGCCGGCACCGGCGTTGCCCCAGGATGTGGTCGAGCGCACCCAGGCCAAGTATCTTGAGGCTTTTCGGCGCTTGACGGGGCGTGAGTTGAGTCTGTAATAGGCCGGATGAAGCAGGCACGGCGCGAACGGAGCGCGATATGGAAATCGTAGACTGGGCTATCGTGATTGTGATGGCGCTGGCTGTGCTTTGCGGCCTCTCGCAGGGCTTCTTCCGCTCTTTCTGCGCCTTGGCGGGGCTGGTGCTGGGGCTGGCCGTTGCCGACTGGAATTACAGCATGGTGGCTAAGCCGATCATCCCCCTGGTGCGCGAGGAAGCGGTGGCCAACGCCATCGCGTTTCTGCTGATTGCCTTTGTCGTAATGGGCGTCGCGGCCATCGTTGGCAAGGTGATGTCCAAGGCTGTTCACGGCGTCGGGCTGGGTTGCCTTGACAAGCTTGCCGGCGGTGTCTTCGGCCTGCTCCAGGGCGCGGTGACGGTAACGCTGGTGATTGTGGCAATCGTGGCATTTTTCCCCAGGGCGCACTGGTTGGCTGAGGCCCGGCTTCCCAAGTATTTTTTTGGCGCCTGTCATTTGAGTACGCACATCAGCCCGGAGGGCTTGGCCGAGCGCATTCAGCATGGCCTCAAGTTGCTGGAAGAAGAGTCTCCGCACTGGCTCCATCCCGGCCCCAGCGGTGCGTAATTCTGGGCCAGAGCAAAATCCCGCCGAGTATGGCAAGCTAATAGAACTGCAAGAGGTGGACGTGAAACGAGAACTGGACAGCCTGGTGACCCTTATGCATTCCAGCGGCATTCGCTATGAAGACGCCGTGCGCGAATTCAAGAAACAATATCTGCGCGAGGTGTTGATTGCGCACCGGGGCAACCAGTGCAAGGCGGCCGAGGAGATGGGAATGCACCGCAACACCCTGAGCCGCACCATGGCCGAGCTTGATCTGAGCCTCGCCGAAGTGCGCGCCACCCTCAAGCGTCCTCCCCGCAGCGAGCGCGCCGTCTTTGCCGTGCCCAACCAGATTTACCGCCAGGGCTGACCGCCCATTGGCGCGATGGATCCCGCCCGAACATTCGGACTCTCTGTACCCAATCCATTCAGCTTTTTTGCGGAATGGATGGGATACCTTGGCAGTCTGTAGTTCAAGCCAAGTTTTGCAAGGGCACGGCTTCAGTCGCGCCGTATTCGTGCGGGAAAGTTGTCCGAGCTTCGGTAATCGTCCTTTGCGGAGATTTGCATTCATCTCTCTATTCGGGAAGACGGACCTTGGGCGGTAGCAGCCAGAGTACCGCAACGATCCCAATCAGAGCCAGAGAAGCAGCAGGCCGGTAGTAGGCCACGGGAATCGCCGTGAGATACAGCAAAACAGACGCAATCTGCTTGCCCCAACTTGCGTGGGCGGGCGCGGCACTCTGCGCTCGAACTTGGGTCCACAGCGCCATATATCCGAGCCCCGGAAAAATACTTACTGCGGCGTAGAGCGCCGTGGTGAACGATGACAGTCCCTTGACGCCGATCCAGTCCGTAACAAACGGAAAGAGCGAGAGGCAAAAAAGAAACACCAGGTTGGCCCATAAAATACCGTGGCTGACTGTCTCCACCTCGTCGACGAGATAGTGATGGTTCACCCAATAAATACCGATCTGCACAAAGGTGAGAAGGTAGAGGAAAATAGTAGGCAGCACCATGAGCAAACCGGCTAAGCCATCCGGCCCAGGGACTTTCAATTCCAGCACCATAATGGTAATGATGACCGCGATGACGCCGTCGGAGAACGCCTCTAGACGTGCCGGACTAAGCCCTTTTCTTCTCATGCTGATTCCAATTTACCACGGGGCGCGGTTCTCCAAGAATCGATCTAGCTTGTTCAATTATTGATCGCTATGCCTTTGCTCTTGTCCATATTTTCCCGCATTCGCGCCTCAGCCCTCTTCGCTCCCGCCGCCCCAATCCAGCCGCCATCATAGCCGGCTTTTAACCATCGTTCCACCCAAACGGTTGCCATGCGGCGAGCGTCAATACAATAGGGAATATGCAGACCACACCACCAATTGCGGAAGCGCGCGTCCAGATCGAGCCCGGCTTTGCCTGGGATGAGCAGGATGCCTATCTCTTTGACATTGACGGCACGATCCTGCGCGACCCGGACCGCATTCATATGAACTCCTTTGCCTCCAGCATTGAGTGCGTGACGGGCTTTGCGGTGACGCTGGACGGCATTCCCGTGCATGGCAGCACGGATACGGCGATTCTGGCCGAGGCCTGCCGGCGGGCGGGGATCCCGGCCGAGGTGCTTGAGCCGCAGGTCGAGGCGATTCTGGAGGCGATGCGCCAGACCGTCAGCGCGCGGCGCGGTGAGATGAGGCTGCGGCTGATGCCAGGCGTGGAAGCGGCGCTGGGCCACTTGGCGCGCAAGGGAGCGCTGCTCGGCGTGGCCACGGGGAATCTGGAGACTATCGGCTGGATCAAGATTGAAGAGGCTGGGCTGCGCGAGTGGTTCCGCTTTGGCGGCTTCAGTGATCGCTTTCCGGTGCGCGCCGAACTGGTGGGCCATGCGGCGCTCAAGGCCAGAGAGATGGCCGGAGCCCAAGCGCGAGTCTGTGTGGTGGGCGATACGCCAAACGACATTGCGGCGGCGCACGCAAACCAGCTTCCGGTGATTGCCGTAGCCACGGGCAACTTCAGCTTCGATGCGCTTATCGAGCACAAGCCGGAGCTCTGCGCCACGTCGCTGGCCCATCTGCTGGCGTTGCAAGGGAGGCCGCAATGAGGCGGATTCAGTGGCCGTCTGCGATATTGGCGGCAATGGCGTGGAGTTTGAGCGCGGCTCATGCGCAAACGCCAGCCCCAGCCCCAACGGCGACTCAAGCCGCGAATCAAGCGGCGGCTTCCGTTGAAGCCTCGCAAGCAACGCCCATTCGCAACTCCGTCCGGCGGCGCGCGGCCAAGCTGTATCTTGCGGGCAGCAAGCTCTATGAAGCGGAGAAGTTTGAAGAGGCAATGGCCGATTACGAGAAGGCGGCCGAACTCGACCCAGACAATGCCGATTACCCGCTTGCAGTTGGCGTGGCGCGCAGCCACGCAGTGACGGCGCTGATTCAAGCCGCGGCAAAAGACCGGAATCGCGGCGATAATGTTGCGGAGAGGGCAGCGCTGGCTCATGCGCTGGAACTGGACCCCAACAACGCCGAAGTGAGCCTGCACTTGAACGGGATGGGCGACGCCGCGCTGAAGGGGCAGCGGAGGCCGGTCTACGAGCAGGGCGCCAAGACGGTGGGCGAAGACGAAGAGTTGATGCCCGTGCCGGGGATTCACAGCTTTCACCTGCGCACCGACGAGCGTCAGATCGTCAAGCTGGTCTTCCAATCCTACGGAATTGAGACCACAGTGGACGAGAGCGTTCGCACCACTCAGTCGCGCCTTGACCTGGACAACATCGGCTACGCGGACGCGATTCGGATTGTCGAGATGGTGACCGGTACCTTCCACGTGCCGCTCGACGCGCATCGCGTGCTGGTGGCGCGCGACACCAAGGAGAATCGGGCGCGCTTCGAGCGGTTGGAATTGGAGACAGTCTATCTTTCCGGATTGACGCAAACTGAGTTGAGCGATGTCGCCAACCTGGCCAAGAACGTCTTCGATATTTCGCAGGCGGCGACCAATTCAACCTCCGGGACGATTGCTCTGCGCGCCTCGGAGGAGACGCTGACTGCCTTCAACAATACGATCCGCATATTGTTGGAAGGAAAGAACCAGGTGCTGCTGGAAGTGCGCATGATTCAGCTTGGGCACACCAATGCGCGCAAAACCGGGCTCAACCCGCCGCAGAGCATGAGCGTCTTCAACGTCGCCGCAGAAGCGCAGTCTATCTTTACTCAAAATCAGGCCCTGATCCAGCAGATCATCAACTCCGGGCTGGCCGCCCCTGGCGATTTCTGGACAATTCTCGGCATTCTTGCCGCCTCCGGACAGGTTCCCAATTCTCTGTTTTCCAGTGGAATAGCCACCTTTGGCGGCACGTTGACCAACTGCGGAACCACGACCTACTCCTGCACCGGCGCGGCAACCACCTTTGCAGTGGCGCCGGGAACGTTTTCGGCCAACCTCAGTTTGAACTCCTCCGATACGCGCGAGCTGGATGACTTGCAATTGCGGCTGGGCGACGGCGAGACAGCAACCTTGAAGTCCGGCACAAAGTATCCGATTCAGACCTCGTCCTTTTCCAGCATCGGTTCCAGCAGCCTTTCAAGTCTGGCGGGACTGAGCGGCGCTGGAAATTCCAGTAGCCTGCAATCTCTGCTGGCCTCATACAGCAACAGTGTGCCCAATATTCCGCAAGTCGAGTATCAGGACCTTGGATTGACGCTGAAGGCGATGCCCAAAGTGATGCGCGGCCAGGATGTCGCGCTCACCATCGACTTGAAGATTAGCGCCCTGGCCGGCAGTTCGGTCAATGGCAATCCGATTCTCAACAATCGCTCCTGGTCCGGTGTGGTGACGGTAAAGCAGGACGAGGCGGTTGTGGTCATCAGTGAGCTGGACAAGTCGGAGAGCCGCGCCGTGAGTGGCGTGCCGGGTATCAGCGAGGTTCCCGGATTGAACGATCTGACAGGCAACGACAAAAACAAAAACTATGCCTCGCTGCTGATTGTGATTACGCCGCATGTGGTGCGGGGCACGCAGGCCGCGGGGCATTCGCCAATGATGCGCATCGAGCGCGGATCGTCGGGGCGGCAGTAGCGGGCCAGCAAGAGCTTGTAGCGCTGGCCTCCCGGCCTGCCGTAGCGTGGACCTCCCGGTCCACGCTTGCTTCTCATTGGGAACGCTGAAAACTCGCTAAGTTGTTACTGCGCCGCGACGCCATCCAGTTTGGCTTGGAACTGAATGATCTTCTTGATGGTGTCATAGGGAATGTTGGCGGGAACCAGGCGTCCGTTGACGGCCAGCGTCGGGGTTGCGTTGATCTCCAGATCGACGGCCAGCTTCTTTGAGGCCTCGATGTTGGCGACTGTCTCTGGCAGTGCGGCGCAGGCGGCGATCTTGGTTGGGTCAAGGCCGGCCTTGGTGACCGCGCTATTGAGCGTCAGAGCGGCGCCATCGGCGGTGGCCAGGCCATCCTGACCGTCAAAGACGGCTGAAACATAAGTGAAGAAGGCATCGCTGCCACCCTGCTTGGACACGCAGACGCCGTAGGCCGCTGCCTGAGCTGCCGCCGTGTGCATGGGCAGTGGCAAATTCTGAAAGACAATGCGCGCCTTGGGGAAATCGACTGCGAGCTTGTCCATGTTGGCCTGAGCTTCCTTGCAATGCGGGCACTGGAGGTCGGAAAATTCGACGATTTCAAGATCCTTCGCCGCCGAGCCGCGATAGGGCCCGTCGGCCCGCTGTTGCAACAAGGCGCGGTTCTCCGCGTAGGGATGTTCGTCGGAGCGCAGAATATCATCGCCGGAGATGATGTGCTTGCCGTCAACGGCGATCAGGAAGCTGATCGATTGCGGATCCATCTTGGCGCCTTTTTCGGCTACCAAAAGAGTGGCCTTGCTGATACCCTCGATGGCGGTCTTCTTGATGGCCTGGATCTGCCAGACGCGATTCTCATCGAAGCCCCAGTTGAGGCGAAAGAAGGTGTCGATAGCCTCTTTGGTCGGCCCGGCGGCGGTAAAGTCGGCGGGGTTAGGCTTCGGAAAGACAGGCGCTGCCACAACAGGCGCGGCAGCCATTGCGGCATCCGGCGCGGGCGCGTCTGGAACAGGCTGCTGCGCGGAGGCTGCAAGCGCGGACAGGGACAATGCGGCCAGCGCGGCGAGGCTGGCAAATCTTGCGGACAGACGAGTCAAGTTGTTTCTCCTTGAATGGCTAAATTCTGATTGGCTAAAAGCCGAATTGCTCAATGCTGAATTACCAAAAGCTGAGTTGCAATAACTGAACCGCGGGAAGGCTCCCGACTTCTAGCTTATACCTGAACCTTGACGGCAATGGGAAATCTGCGCCCGCTGCCAAACGATTTGGAGGTCACCTTCAGCACCGGCGCGGCCTGCTGGCGTTTGTATTCGGAGCGCTCCACCAGGCGCACTACCTGTTGGACGAGCTCGAGCGGGAAACCGTTTGCCTCGGCGATCTGCTCGGGCGTCTCGTAGCGCTCCACGTAGGCTTCCAGAATGGGATCGAGAACTTCATAGGGCGGCAGCGAGTCGGTGTCTTTCTGATCGGGCCGCAGCTCGGCCGAAGGCGGCTTTTCCAGAATCGCCCAGGGAATGACTTCGCGTTCACGATTGATCCAGCGGCAGATTGCGTAGACGCGAGTCTTGACTAGGTCGCCGATGACGGCCAGCGCGCCAACCATGTCGCCGTAAAGGGTGCAGTAGCCCACGGCCATCTCCGACTTGTTGCCGGTGGTAAGCACCAGCGCGGAAAACTTGTTGGAAAGAGCCATAAGCAGGTTGCCGCGAATGCGTGACTGAATGTTTTCTTCGGTAATGTCGGCTTTGGTTCCGGCAAAAAGCGGCTGCAATGTCTGCGTAAACTCCGCGAAAAGGCCGCTGATGGGGATAATCTCAAAGCGAATTTCCAGGTTTGCCGCAAGCTGCCGGCTGTCGTCGATCGAGCCTGTCGAGGAGTAAGGGCTGGGCATTCCAACGGCGATGACATTCTCTGGGCCAAGGGCCTCGGCGGCAATCGCGGCGACCAGAGCCGAGTCGATGCCGCCGCTCAAGCCCACCAGAGCCTTTTTGAATCCGCACTTGCGCAGATAGTCGCGTGTGCCAAGGACGAGGGCGCGATAAGCGGCTTCGGTGTCGTTGTCCTCCGGAATGGCGACAGGTGTTTCATTGAATGGATCGACCACGATCAGGTCTTCCTTAAAGGAGGCAGCTTGCGCGATCAGCTCGCCGCGCGCATCGATGGCCAACGAGGAGCCGTCGAAGAGGAGACTGTCATTGCCGCCAACCTGGTTTGCAAGCAAGACCGGAATCCCATCCCGCCGGGCGATGGCCGAGAGCATCTGGCGGCGAAGCGCGCGCTTGCCGTGCCAGAAGGGCGAGGAGGAAAGATTGATGTGGACGGCGGGCTGCTGGCGCATCAACTCTTCCATCGGATCGATGGAGTAGAGGCGGCGCGGCCAGAAGCCTTTGTCGTTCCAAGCGTCCTCGCAGATGGTAATGGCCAGGCGGAGGCCATCCAATTCGACCACCTGCTGGGAGCGCGCGGGGACAAAGTAGCGCTGCTCGTCGAAGATGTCATAGAAGGGCAACAGGCGCTTGTGCTGCTCAAGCAAGAGCAGACCGCCATCCAGAAGGACTGCGGCGTTCACCGCGGGCTTACCGTGTTCGACTGAGGCTGGCAGCGCCACGCCTGTCAGTACAGCGGTGGGCAGATCGCGCGTGCCTTCAGCCAACTCATCGACGGCCCGCCGGCAGCGCGCCAGAAAGCTCGGTTTTTCCAGGAAGTCGGCCGGAGGGTAACCGCACAGGGCCAGCTCGGAGAATACCGTGAGCCGCGCGCCTTTGTCAGCGGCCCGCCGGCTTGCTGCAATGATTTTTGTGAGATTTCCGCTGAAATCCCCGACCGTCGGATTGATCTGCGCCAGTGCAATCTTCACATTTTCAGTCTAAATCCCAAGGGGTGCGCGGCTGGGCTCTGAGAGAAGAGGTGAAAAGATAATGCCGGCTGGACCGTCGCTACTTCGCCTTAACCAGCGCGTCGGAGTAATAGCCGGTGCGGTGCCGGATATTGAAGGCGCTGGCCGCCGCCCTGGGAATTGTCACCTGGACGCGATGAAAGCTGACTCCTGCGGTCTGGTGATGCGGATAGTAGCCAAGAAGATATTGCGTGCGCAAGTCGTCGCTGACGCGGGCAAAGGCCTTCTCCAGTCCGCCGTCGTTGACGTAGAAGCTTTTGCCACCGGTCTCTTCTGAAAGCGAGATCAGCGTGTGCTCGCCGCCCAGGTCGCGTCCGGCGCTGGCCTCGATGGGCACGTCGATGATGCTGTAGATCATCACTTCATTGCGCAGTGCGGCTTCAATTGCCTGGGCGTAGGTGCTGCTCTTGGCGGTGTCGTCGCCGTCGGAGACAATGACCAGAACCTTGCGGCCTGTCCTCGCTCCTAGGCGCTCCGAGCCAAGGCAGATGGCGTCGTAAAGAGCCGTGGCCCAGTCACCGCGCAACTGGCTCAAGCCGTGGTCTATCTGGCTCAACTTGTTGGTGAAGGGTGTCAGTTCCCGCACCTCGGTAGCGAACTGAAGCAGGCTCATCTGATCCTGCGGGCGCAGCAGAGCGTGGGCGAAGCGGCGGGCTGCATTGGCCTCCTGATCCATGTCCTTCTGCACGCTGCCACTGGTGTCGATAGCCAAAGTAAGGTTAAGCGGCAGCTCGGATTGGCGCTCGAAGACACCGATCTGCTGCGGCCGTCCATCCTCGGCCAGCGCAAAGTCCTCCTGAGTCAAGCCGCCGACAATGGCTCCGTTCTGGTCGGTTACATTGACAAAGATCGAGACCAGCTTCACCTCCATGTGCAGTGTGCCTTGCTGCGCCGGAATCACCGGGCAAAAGAACGCCAGCAAAGCCAGGCCAATCGTCAGCCGGCACTTCTTCGATCCATCCGTGTTAAGAATGCGCAATTGCATCGCCGATGTAAGCCTGTACCCTTCGCTGTCCTCAGCAATTCGGCAGGTACAGAAAAGAATACCGCCTGCTGGTTAGACGCAGCAGGCGGTAATCAGTCGGGGGGAGAGCGCGATCAAGAGAATTTGTACATGAAACCGGTCGGCGTGCCCCACAGGTTGCGGGCGCGATCCTCGTAGAAGATGCTGAACTCGATACCCGCAATGTCGAAGTCGAAGAGAGGAACGCGGTCGAAGGTGTAGTCGTTGCGCACGGAATACTCATCACCGCCACAGTCGATCATGAGCGTGTCCTCGGTTGAAAGCCGCTCGGGATGAGTGAGCAGCATACAGACGATGGCGAAGACGCCAAGGCCGAACTCGTGGCCCTCCATGGCGACGCGGGTGCGGCGAGCCGAGCAGCCACGGTGCAACATGCCAAACTGAGCCGCGGTGACCATGAAATCGTTGCCTTGCTGCTGATCCGCCATGAGCTTTTCCGCCAGCTTGGTGCGCTCCGATTGACGCAGGAAGGTGGGTCCGACCCGGCCCAGAATGCGATTCTGAAACTTGCGCTTGGAGGCAAGAATTCCCACTGCCATCTCCACGGCTTCGTTGTACGTTGGCGCAATCGCCTGCCAGCGGGGAATGGCAAACCAGGCTTCCGCGCCGGGCAGCAGAGGCTTGCGCGCCAGCTTTTCCATGCAACTTCCTAGTCCAGGAAAGAGCTTCCGCAATTCCGTGACCTGGGCCTCAACCGGCCGCACCTTGTAGCTGGGCGGATAGACACGGTTGGAAGGCACCTGTTCCTCCTTGTATTTGTCGGTGATCGTATGGCGCTGGATAATCTCCACCACGGAATTGGCGAGCTCGGACTTCAGCCCCTTGGATAGGTCCAGCACAATCTGCGCGCTGTGCCGGTCCAGCCGCTCAATGGCGGCAAGGTAAGCTGTATGAGCAGCCGACCCAAGAAACTCCTGAAGTTGAGCATTCTGCTGATCCGTCGTGTTTCCAGACAGATGCATCGGAGTTACAAGAGTTGTTGTCGCCATGGCCCCTGCTTTTCCCGCGCTTGCGCGCTCTCAATTCTTTAAGTTTCATCGGCACATTTCGCGCTTTCAGCAGGGGATTACGCCTAAAGTTGCTCCTCTTTGGAACAGGCGAAGCTCGAACGCTATCGACTTCCGGTAGGCTTCCAAAGCAAAGACAGGACGCAAGAAAGTTGAGCCGTTACAGTCGGTGGCTGCCTGAGCCGCCGACTGTAGCCGTCCTACACAGAGACGCCAACAATTTGTCCAGCCGCTGGCCGTGTGTCCGGCCGGGCATTCAGCAACGGCAGCGCCACGGCCAGCACATCCTCAATACGGCTGGCGTAATGGATCTGGACGCCAGCGGTCAGCTCCGGAGTCAAGTCCTCTTCCACGTCCTGGCGGTTGTCGGCCGGCAGAATGATGGTCTGGATTCCAGCGCGGCGCGCGGCCAGAAACTTCTCCTTGATTCCGCCCACAGGCAGCACGTTGCCGCTCAAGGTAATCTCACCGGTCATTGCCGTCAGTGGAAGCACAGGTGTATCCGTTAGCAGCGAAGCCAGCACCGTTGCCATGGTGACTCCAGCAGAAGGGCCGTCCTTGGGAATCGCGCCGGCGGGAACGTGAATGTGCAGGTCGATCTCTTTGGTAAAGTCTTCTGCCAGCCCCAGACTCGCCGCATTCGAGCGCACCCAGGTCAGCGCGGCCTGCATCGATTCCTGCATCACTTCGCCGATCTGCCCGGTCATGGCAAAATTGCCCTTGCCCTTCATCTTGTTGGCCTCGATGAAGAGGATGTCGCCGCCGGCCGGTGTCCAGGCCAGCCCCACAGCCACGCCCGGCCGCTTCACGCGTTCCGCAACCTCGGTGTCGACGCGCACCTGGATGCCGCCCAGAAACTCCTTGAGTATTTCGCGGGTTACCACCAGCTTCTCCGCGTGGCCTTCTACCACGCGCCGCGCCTGCTTGCGGCAGACCGTCCCAATGGTCTGCTCAAGCTTGCGCACACCAGCCTCCCGCGTGTAATGGCGGACTATGTGATTCACCGCGTCTTCAGGGAACTCAATCTGCTCGGCCGTGATGCCGTTCTCCTTGATCTGGCGCGGGATCAGGTAGCGGAAGGCGATATGCTTCTTCTCGTCTTCGCTGTAACCCTGCAAGGGAATCAATTCCATCCTGTCCAGCAGTGGCGGCGGAACCGGGTCCAACTGGTTGGCGGTGCAGATGAACAGAACCTTCGACAGATCGAATGGCACATCCAAGTAATTGTCCCTGAAGGTATAGTTCTGCTCTGGGTCCAGCGTTTCCAAGAGCGCCGACGCCGGATCGCCGCGGAAGTCCCTGCCCAGTTTGTCCACCTCATCCAGCATGATCACCGGATCGTTGGTCTCGGCGCGGCGAATGCATTGAATAATCTGGCCGGGCATCGCGCCGATGTAAGTGCGGCGATGGCCGCGAATCTCCGCCTCGTCATGCATGCCGCCCAGCGAGATGCGCTGGAATTTGCGGCCCAGGGCGCGGGCGATCGACCGGCCAAGGCTGGTCTTGCCCACACCTGGAGGGCCGACAAAGCAAAGGATTGGGCCCTTCATATCGGGCTTGAGTTCCAGAACGCTGAGGTAATCCAGAATGCGGTCTTTGACCTTCTTTAACTCGTAGTGGTCTTCGTCCAGAATCTCTTTGGCCTTGCTAATGTCGATCTTGGAGCCGGTGCTCTTGGTCCATGGCAGCACCGCCAGCCACTCGATGTAGTTGCGGGTGAGCGAGTAATCGGCGGCCATCGGGGACATGCGAGATAGGCGATTCAGCTCCTTGACCGCTTCCTTCTTCACATCTTCCGGCATTCCCGCCGCATCGATCTTCTGTCGCAGTTCATCGCTCTCGCGCTGGCCCTCGTCCTGTTCGCCCAACTCCTTCTGAATGGCCTTGAGCTGCTCGCGCAAATAGTAGTCGCGCTGCGACTGCTGCACCTGATCCTGCACCTCGGTCTGAATCTTGGTGCGCAATTGCTGCACCTCGATCTCCTTGGCCAGATGCTGGTTCAGCAGTTGCAGCCGGACCACAATGCTCTCGGTCTCCAGCAACTGCTGCTTGTCGTCGGTGGTCAGAAAGGGCAGGGAAGAGGCCACAAAGTCGACCAGGCGGCTGGGTTCTTCGATGTTGGCGGCGATGGTTCGCAGCTCATCGGAGAGAGTTTGGGATTCGGCGACAATCTGCTGAAACTGCCCAATCACGTTGCGCACAAGGGCTTCGGCCCCCGGTGTCGTGACCGGCTCGGTCTCCTCCAGAGTCTCCACCTCGGCGATCATAAACGGTTCGGTCTGCGTGTAGCGGATCAGACGAACGCGCTCGACGCCTTCGGTAAAGACGAAGCGGCTCTGGTTGGGCATGCGCACAATCTTATGCACTGTGGCCAGTGTGCCAACCGTATGTAAATCAGTCGGCTGCGGCGAATCCAGCCGCGGGTCCAACTGCGCCGTTACAACAATGGCGCGCTCCTCGCCCAGCGACTCGATCAACTGAATCGAACTCTCGCGCCCAACCGTCAACGGCAGCACGGCATGAGGAAAGAGCACGGTATCGCGAACGGGCAGAACCGCGATCCTGCGTGCGGAAGGTGCGTCCTTTACAGGAAGAGTGTTTGCGAAGTGCGAAAGCTGGGGCTGGTTCGGCATTGAGTGTCCTCGTGTCAACTTTTCTTCATTAGACAGCGCAGAATCCGAAAAGTTTCAGGGAATCTTCCTTTCCCGGCAATCTTTTCCTCCTTCCCGAAGCCTTGCGCATCCAAATTACGTTCAAAAGCAGGGTGCGGTTCCCCAGCAAGGACTTGTGGAGGCAGCCATCTTTGGCGGCCATCTGGTTGTTTGGACCAAAGTCTCAGTGAGTCGCAAAGAATCGAAGCTGAGAACGGTGGACCGTCTCCCCTCCATCCATGCCCTCATTCTTGAAGCATACATGTGCTCTCGAATGCTCTATCGGCCAAAGCCTGAGGAAGGTGAGAGCGGCCGGTGGCGGAGCCGGTGTACCTCGCCAATTTTCCATCCGACCGTTTGGAGGGCATGGTTTGATCCAGAAGAGATTGCTTTGACTGGCCGGTGAGGGCAGGCCGCAAGGAGTGGGGTTCCTTTTACTTCACTTCACTTTAGTTTGGTCGGATAACCTCATTCCAATGATCGGTATTCCCGCATTTAAATGTGCCAAAAGCCGGAATTGTGTATGAAGCTCATTCTCTTGCTTTATCCTTTTCCTATGCACAATATCTACTCTGCGATCCTTGCAATTTTTTTGAGTGCTCCAGCTTTGGCATTTGCCGCTCCTACCGCACCCGTGATGGAACAAGAGCCCGACGGCATGGCCTTGCGTCTGGCCTCTGGAGAACTTCGCATCCAGGTCATCTCCGACACAGTTGTCCGGGTAGCGTTTTCGGCCTCTCAGAACTTCTTTGCACGCACTTCGATCGACAGGGTTCCACTGCCCCCAGCCAACCCGTCTTTCAGAATCATCGAATCGCCCAAAAACTACACCCTCTCCACAGCAAAGCTGAAAGTGATTGTCGATAGAGAAACTGGAGCCGTGTCATTTGCCGACGACGCAGGGCATTCTGTGCTCTCTGAAGCCCCAGGCAGCAGGGTTCTGGAACCGGCAACGGTGCAGGGCGAAGAGACCTTTCATCTTCAACAGAAGTGGAAGGCCCAGGAAGACGAATCCCTTTATGGATTGGGACAGACGCAGTTGGGGATCGTCGATATCAAGGGGTTTGACCTCGACCTGTGGCAGCACAACACCAACGTGGTGGTGCCTTTTCTAGTCTCTTCCAACGGCTACGGCATTCTTTGGGACAACACATCCTTCACGCGATTCGGTGATCTGAGACCCTTTGTGGCTATTCCGGCTGCCAACCTGCTCGACGCTGACGGCAAGCAAGACGGTCTGACTGTGCGGCCAATCGATGGATCGGAAACTCCCAGGCGAAGCGCGGAGATCTCACTTGTTCGGAGTTCTACCCCGTCCGATGATCCTAAGACCGCGACCGCTCCAGGGCGTTTAAAGCCCCTATCCTGGGCAGGTTTCGTTCTCGCCCCGGAGACGGGCGATTACCAGTTTCAGGCCTACTCGAATGGCGGCATCAAAGTTTGGTTCGATGGCAAACTCGCGATGAGCCACTGGAGGCAGAACTGGCTTTCTTCCAACGACCAGATTCGAGTCCATTTGGAAGCCGGACACAAATACCCTATTCGAATTGAAAACGATCCGGAGCAGCAAAACACCCTGACTTTTCTCTGGAAGACGCCTGCCTCCGACTCCGATACATCACTGTGGTCCCAGGTTGGCGAGGGAATCGATTATTACTTCGTTTACGGCCCATCCATGGATCAAGTTATCGCCGGGTATCGTCTGCTGACAGGCAGGGCAACCATGCTTCCGAACTGGGCCTTCGGCCTGTGGCAATCGCGGCAACGCTATGAGACCGCCGACCAGTCGCTCGATGTGATCAGACAATTCCGCGAGCGGAAGATTCCCTTCGACAATATTGTGCAGGATTGGCAGTACTGGCGGCCGGATTCCTGGGGATCGCACGAGTTCGACCCTTCGCGGTTCCCCAACCCTAAAGGCTGGATTCAGTCCATTCATGACAGGCATGCTCATTTGATGATTTCCGTATGGGGAAAATTCAACCCCAACACGGAAAACGCCAAGGAGATGAATGCCAAAGGTTATCTATATCAACCCAATCTGAAGGAGCACCTCCTGGATTGGATCGGCCAGCCCTATACCTTCTACGACGCATTCAATCCTGATGCGCGCAAGTTCTTTTGGGCGCAAGTCAACCCGCGTCTCTTTGCAAAGGGCGTCGATGCATGGTGGATGGACGCCACCGAACCCGACTTGATGCCATCGCCGCCTACGCTTGAAGGCCAGCAGACCCACATGAATCCCACTTATATGGGAACCGGTTCGCGAGTGTTGAATGGCTACGCCTTGGAGAACAGTGAGGGCGTCTACACCGGGCAACGCGAGGCCGCTCCCAACCAGCGTGTCTTCATCCTTACGCGCTCCGGTTTTGCCGGTCAACAGCGCTACTCAACCGTGACTTGGTCGGGTGACATCACATCGACCTGGACCGCGATGGCCAAACAGATTCCTGCCGGACTGGGCGCCAGCATCTCGGGCCTGCCCTACTGGACTATGGACACCGGCGGTTACACCATGCAGGACAGGTTCTCGCACGAACCGATGACCGCCGGCAACCGGGAAGAGTGGGGAGAACTGAATGCCCGCTGGTTCGAGCTTTCTACCTTTACTCCCATTCTGCGCGTGCATGGAGAGTTGCGGCCGCGCGAGATGTGGGCACTCGGTGAGCACTCCGCTGCCTACAACGCCGAACTGAAATCCGATCGCCTACGCTACGCATTGTTCCCCTATATTTATTCCATGGCAGGCTGGAGCACACAGCAGGCCTACACCATCTTCCGGCCGTTGGTGATGGATTTTCCGCATGATCGCTCAGCCCGTGAACTGACCTCCGAGTTTATGTTTGGCCCAGCCATGCTGGTCGCGCCAATCACGCAGTACAAGCAGCGCGCCCGGCCCGTCTACCTGCCTACTGCATCCGCATGGTACGACTTCTGGACCGGACTTCTGTCCGCCACCGGCAAAATCTCCGCATCCGCGCCCTTTGACCAGATTCCAGTTTTTGTGCGGGCTGGATCGATCGTTCCCTTTGGACCCCAGATACAGTACATCGCTGAGAAACCCTCCGACCCAACCACGCTCTACGTCTATGCGGGAGCCGACGGCCAATTTACGCTTTATGAGGATCAAGGCACGACCTTTGACTACGAAAAAGGTGCATTCTCGCAGATTCCATTCCATTGGGATGACAAGGCAAGCACACTCACGATCGGCGCGCGAACCGGTGCCTACAATGGTATGTTGAATCACCGAACATTCCAGGTCGTTCTGGTCTCGAAGGAGCATCCGGCTGGATTTTCTTTTACGCCCCGTCCGCTCAGGAATGTGCAGTACATCGGAGCGGAAGTGCGTATAAAGCTGCAATAAGTATCCCATGCTGAGAGTAACTGGCCATAGTCCAGGACAATGATTGCGGCCGCTAATGGGTTTTACGCAACGATACCCAACAGGGGCGCTCCGACGATGACCGCGCAATTCACGCCTATCGGCAGTTTCAACCAAGCGGTGCCGTTCTCGAGTTCATGGCTACCGGCAGGCACTACATTCGACTTCTATCCCTCGACTCTCACTCCAAAGAGCGCATTGAACTCGACAATTTTCACTGTGTCTTCCAATGCAAGCACAAGCAACCGGAAACCGCGCCGATGCTTATTCTCTGGCATCTGGTTGACGTTTGCTTGTAACTGGATCGGATTCAGAAAGCGGAGGCCGTATTTGCTCTCCTTGCTCAAACAGGCGAGTATACGGGCATCGAGATAGATTCAGAGAAAGTATCATGAGCGACGATTTCTTCAAGCTTGAGATTGGTTGATTGCCAACTTTGAATATCCCGACTCGTATCGCCCAGATTATTTCTCTTCCGAACCCGTGCTTCTGCGCGGATGGCTCCATATAACTTCGATGAGTCTGCTGGATTATTCTTGCCTTCCTCCTCTTTGCGACCAGAGCGTCCATTTTCCTGGTGATGAATCCCGAATCGGAAAAAACTGGCTTCGCCTTCAGGGTGGCAATTCCGAGTAGCGGAAAAGGCCAACGAGACGCTTCAGGTTGCCCTTCATCGGGCATAGAGTCCTCATAGGCGGCGAATGCTTTGACGATTTCAGTGGTTTGAAGAGCGGATCGGACCGGAGTTGCACCACGGTAAAAAGCCAGAAAATACACAGGAGGTAACGGTACCAGATAACGATACCATAATTGGTTTATCTGAAAAAGCTGTGTTCCGAATAGTCGCATATAAAGGTAATGGAATGAGCGCATAAGTTTGCGCCAACGGCTTCAGTGAGCGTGAAGAGCCTCGGTTTCTGTATTTGATACAAATCTGATCGAAAGAGTTACCATAGGTTACCTGTGAGCGCTATAGGGTAACTTGACTTTATAGACCCAAAAGATTGATTTTCGTTCTGCGGTCAAATGAGAGGCAATTTGGAGCGTTATTTTGCCAGGGCTGTGAGGCGGGTGTTTTGCCGGCAGGGAGTCCGGTTTGTTTATCGGCTTTTTTCTATTCATCATCGTGCAGTTGACTCACAATTGATCTCGCGCGGCCAGAGCCGAGGCGAGGGTTTTCGACAAGTTTTCATTTATACGAGCTTGCGAAGTAGAGATACATCATTTCTTTCATTTCCTACTTTTCTCTCCTGCTCTTTCGACAATTGAGACTTATTTGGGCTGCGCCCGTGGGCCTGTCGATGACAGGAAAGACTCGCGTAAAAAATCTTGATATCGGCATCATGCTGCGAAAAAGCACCTCTACATGGAGTGCTGCAATCGGTCTACGTGATGTAAAGGAGAAACCATGTTTCAGGAGTTGAACCCCACCTGTGGGCAGGCAAGTGCCCGCCGACTGACCGGGTACTTTGCGGTACTCGTGGCGCTATTTCTAACCCTTGTCGCGCCCGGATTGGTGGCGCAGACCCACGTCGCCAATCCGTACGTCGGCGCAATAGTGTACGCTAGCCCGGACTACAAAGCTGAAGTCGCCACCGCGGTCGCAACCGAAACGGCCGGCTCCGCACTCGCGAACCAGATGACGGTAGTCGGAAATACCCCGACATTCGTTTGGTTGGACCGTATCGCAGCCATTGCGGGCGGTTCCGTAAACAGTAACCGCCTCGGCCTTCAGGGACATATCAATGCCGCGGTTGCCCAAGCCAACGGCGCCGAGATCGTCGTCCAACTCGTCATTTACGATCTTCCCGATCGCGACTGCGCCGCCCTGGCCTCCAATGGCGAACTCAGCATCGCCGGCGGCGACATCCCCAAGGGGTACACCACGGCGCTGACGGGTACGGGCCTTCAGGAGTACGAGAACGATTACATTACTCCCATCTACAATATCCTGAAAGCGGCACCCTCGAATGTTCGCTTTGTTTTGGTCGTCGAGGACGACTCGCTGCCCAATATCGTTACCAACACAGGCTATAGCTATGCGCTGGCCAACTGCATCGCGGCCAACGGCGGATCTAGCTATCCGACATTCTCTACGACCGGCGTATATGTTCAGGCAATCCAATACGCGCTCAATCAATTTCACTCGCTTCCCAATGTGTATAACTATCTCGATATCGGCCACCATGGATGGCTCGGCTGGACTACAGGTGCCGGACTTGCCTTTCCCTTCTACGCTACTGTGGCAAAAGGAACGACGGCTGGCGTCGCGAGCGTTGATGGTATTATCACCAACACCGCCAACTATGGCCCGACCAAAGAGCCGTACATGACGGCGACGGAGGCGGTAGGCAGTGGTGAGGTGTACGAATCCACCTTCTACTCGTACGACCCCTCAATTGATGAGCTAGACTACGCTCAGGAATTCTATACAGGCCTGACGGGCGCCGGTTTCCCCTCCACGCTCGGGTTCCTGATTGACACCTCGCGCAATGGTTGGGGCGGACCGACGCGGCCAACCGGTGCAAGCACCAGCACCGACCTCAACACTTTTGTGAACGCGACCAAAATCGACGGACGCGACGATATGGGCCAATGGTGCAACCAGCCCAATCAGGGAATCGGCGCGCTTCCCGCTGCGAACCCTGGGGGTTTTGCCAATCTGCAGGCCTACGTCTGGGTCAAGCCTCCGGGAGAATCGGACGGCAACTATCCTGGCAGCGTATACAACGGCGTAACATCAACCGTCGGCGATCCGAACTGCGATCCAGCGCATGACAATGCTCTGGCTAACGGCTTCGCGACAAACGCAATACCAAACTCGCCATCCGCCGGCACCTTCTGGCTAACCGAGTTCCTCGAAGACGTGCAGAACGCATATCCCGCGCTTCCAACTACAACCTCTCCCGGCTTCACCGTCAACACAACCGCGACGAGTGTCATGCAGGGAACGAGCGTCGGTAGCAGCGTCACTGTTAGCGCATTCAACGGCTTCAACAGCGCAGTCACTTTGGCCGTAACCAGCACTTTGCCCGCTGGAGTAACCGCCGTCTTCAGTCCCACCTCAGTTACTGGTTCTGGGGGCAGTACGCTGACATTTACAGCTACCAACACGGCCACTGTAGGCGCGGTCACTGTTACAGTAACAGGAACCAGCGGCTCCACTGTTGAAACGGCCACCCTGACCCTCACCGTCACCGCGAGGCCGGAGTTCACCATTACGGTATCTCCCACAACGCTTTCCTTGCCGCCGAATACCAACCCCACAGTGACACTCACAGTCACTTATGTCGGTGGTCTGACGGGCAGCGTTGCCCTTAGCTCAAGCGGCCTGCCCTCGGGCGTCCAGGCCAACTTTGCTCCCTCATCGGTCAACTCTCCTGGCGGCACCATCGTTGTGAACTTCAATTCGCAAACCAGTACGCCGTCTGGAACCTACAACATCTTGCTGACCGGAACCGATGGTACGCTTGTCAATTCCGCAACCCTCACACTGACCATTCCTCCGTCGGGCTTTACGCTTGCGCCCTCGGCGACGACCGTGGCGCTGACTCAAGGTAAGACGGCAACCGATACTATCACTGTCACCGATGTTGGTAGTTTTACCGGAAATGTAACGCTAGCAGCATCTGGATTGCCGAGCGGCGTTACTGCCGCATGGGGCACGAATCCAACGACCGGAAGCAGTGTTCTGACACTGACGGCGACAAGCACGGCTACCACTGGCTCGTCCACGGTCACCGTGACAGGAACCTCTGGCAGCACGACTGCAACCACTACCTTCACGCTGAATGTCAGTTCTCCCTCCGGCTTTACGCTGGCGCCGTCTGCTAGCACGCTGTCGGTTGCACAGGGCAAGACCGCGACTGACACCATCACAGTGACGGACGTTGGTGGATTTACAGGCTCAGTCACACTGGCCGCAACTGGATTGCCGAGTGGCGTCACCGTCGCTTATGGCACCAATCCCACAACCACAACCAGCGTGCTGACCTTCACAGCCAGCGCAACGGCCGCCACTGGCACTTCAACGGTTACTATCACTGGAACATCGGGCACGACGACGGCGACCACTACGATAAGCCTCACGGTCACTGGTTCGGGCTTCACGCTGGCGCCGTCTGCTGCCACGCTGTCGGTTGCGCAGGGCAAGACTGCGACTGACACGATCACTGTCACCGACGTAGGCGGATTCACCGGCTCGGTAACTCTGGCCGCAACAGGATTGCCGACTGGCGTAACAGTTGCTTACGGCACCAATCCAACTACGGCGACCAGCGTGCTGACCTTCACAGCCACCAGCACAGCCACAGTTGGCACTACAACAGTCACCATCGCCGGAACCTCGGGCACAACGACGGCGACCACCACGATCAGCCTTACGGTCACTGGCTCAGGCTTCACGCTTGCGCCTTCAGCGGCCACACTGTCTGTAACTCAAGGCAAGACGGCGACTGACACCATCACGGTTACCGACACGGGAGGTTTTACCGGCTCCGTAACTCTTGCTGCTACGGGCTTGCCTACTGGCGTAACTGTTGCCTACGGCACCAACCCAACCACCAGCACCAGCGTGCTGACCTTCACGGCCAGCGCCACAGCAACGGCTGGAACCTCCACGGTGACGATTACTGGAACTTCCGGCACGACCACCGCAACCACCACCATCGCGCTCACCGTTGCTCCTGCCGGCGGCGCCTGCACGGTGGACTATGTGATTTCGCCGCAGAACACAAGCGCATTTGGCGCGACGATCACCATCATCAACGGCAGCACTGCGGTTACAAGCTGGACGTTGTCGTGGACATTTGCCAACGGACAGACGGTTGCATCTCTCTGGAACGGAATTGAAACACAGAGCGGCGCTGTTGTGACGGTGAAGAACGAGCCTTACAACGGCAGCATCGCTGCTGGCGGAACGCTCAGCGGCATCGGTTTCAACGGCACATGGAATGGAACCACCAATGCAGTTCCGACGGCGATTTCGCTGAATGGAACTGCCTGCACAGTGAACTAGCAAGTAAAAAGCGCTTGAATTGTGCACAGGTAAAAACGCGTGGAGCGGGGAAGTAACTCGCTTCGCGCGTTTTGCCGGATTTTAGTTTCAGTTCGTAAAGAATCGAACCAAGTTTCAATGGAGGGATCATGATGCATGCGTTCAGTATGTTAACTCCCCGGAAGCGTATAAGAGGGTGCGCAGTAACGGCGGGGTTTGTCATAGCGTTTCTATCGCTGGCTGCTGTCGCGTCTTGCGCTCGAGCGCAGGGAAGTGCGGAGCCTAATAGTCTAGACGCCCGAGATTCACAAGGGCTTACGGCGCTTATTGTGGCTGCGGCCGCAGATCAGGCGACTACGGTAAAATCGCTGCTGGCTCAGGGGGCTGGTGTGAATGCCACCTCGGCCGACGGCCGGACAGCACTGATCGCAGCGGTACAAGGAAATCATATAGATACTGTTCAGATTCTTATTGCAGCCGGAGCCAATTTGAACGCGGCTACGCGCGGTACTGGGACTGCTTTGGAGTTTGCGGAGAGAAAGGGAGAGACGCAAATTGCGGCTTTGCTGCTTGCATCCGGTGCGCGTTCATCCGGGAAATCCATCGGTGACACTGTGTGTGTTCGTCCATGGGGCGGCGATGGTTTCTGCGGTACGGTCGAGTCTTTCAGCATTCAATCGGTTCAGATACATGTGACAAAGATCGTGGGATGCGCCAACGGTTGCGTGGCCAAGGAAGAGTGTTCCGCTGCGAAGACTGTTGGCGGCGCCAATGGTCTTGAGGCGGGCAACGAAATTGCAGTTCCCAGCTGGTGCCTGACGCATACGGGGGTGAAGCCATGAAGATTAACCACGCTATTTCCAAGTGCATCTCTCGTCTCTCAATTGCTTTCGTTCTGATTGCCGGGCTTATGGCTCTAGCTAACTCCTCGAAAGCAATCGGGCAGTCGAAAAGCGGATTCACATACAACGGCATCGTATACACATCCTGGTGGTATGACGAATACGGGAACTATTACGATCCTCCTGTCGCTACTGGAGCTGCTACTACTTCAATGGACCAATTGGCGCAGACAAACGCCAATTATGCGGCGGTGCTTGTAACTCAGTATGTGGCGACTGGAACGTCAACCACAATTGCTCCCGACAGCACGAAGACGCCTTTGGACGATCAGGTGGCCTTCGCGATTCAGGGATTCCATAACCAGGGGTTGAAGGTTTTTCTCAAGCCTCATGTGGACTCGCTTGATGGAACATGGAGAGGGCAATTTGCTCCCACAAGTATTCCGGCATGGTTTGCCAGCTTCCAGACTTTCATCGTGCATTATGCGACGCTCGCACAGGCGAATAACGTGGAAGGCTTGGTGATTGGCACCGAATACAAGACGCTGAGTGTAGCTGCAAATGAGAGTTATTGGGCTACCGTCATCGCCGCAATCCGGGCGGTGTACAGCGGGCAGATTGCCTATGCCGCAAATGCCGTCAGCGCCGGCGATGAGTACAGCACAGTCTCGTTCTGGCCTCTGGTGGATCTGATCGGCATGGATGGCTATGTTGGACTTACGACGCAGAACGATCCTACGGTGGCTCAACTGGTTTCTGCCTGGTCCAACAGTCCTGAGAATGGCGGCTTTAATGCAGTAGCTGCTTATCAGAACCTTAACACTACTTACAACAAGCCGGTAATCTTTACCGAAATTGGCTATGAGAGCACTGCCGGAACCAATACAGAACCGTGGAACTCAAGCCTTTCTAACGGCTACGATCCAACCGAGCAAGCGAATTGTTATGAGGCTTTCTTTGAAGTCTTCAGCCAGCAGACCTCATGGATGAAGGGCGTCTTCTGGTGGGATTGGGAAGTTCCCGCGCCGGTAGCAAGTAATACAGGTTACAGCCCTAATGGCAAGCCTGCTGGAACGACTGAACTTCCGTTGTGGTTTGGCTCGGCGACTCCAATCTTCAGGCTTAATACTTCCGCGGCTAGTCTCTCACTGGCCCAAAACGGCAGCCTTACAGATACCATCACCGTTGTGGACGAGGGAGGATTTACCGGCTCGGTCACACTTGCCGCATCCGGGCTGCCCAGCGGAGTTACAGCGTCGTTTGCTACAAATCCCACAACCGGCAGCAGTGTGATGACCCTGACTGCAACCGGCACCGCGACTGCTGGAACATCGACGGTCACAATTACTGGAACCTCAGGAACGCTGACTGCAACGACCAAAATCTCGCTTACCGTCACAGTCTCTGCGTGCAACATTGTTTACACAATCGGAAGCCAATGGACAAGCGGATTTGGTGCGGCAATTACGATCAACAATACGGGAACGGCCGCGCTCACTAACTGGACGCTGACATGGCCCTTTGCCAATGGGCAGACAATTACTGAACTCTGGGGCGGAACAGGGACACAGAGTGGCGCAAATGTGACAGTGACTAGCGCTACCAGCATTGCGGCGGGAGGCAGTTATTCCAGCCTGGGATTCAACGGTACCTGGAATAACGTCACTAACGCTATCCCGACCTCGTTTCTATTGAACAATACTTCATGCAGCATTAATGGCTCCGCCACCACCCCCAGCTTCACGCTTGCGCCATCGGCTTCTACTCTGGCTATTACTCAGGGCAAGACGGCCACCGACACAATCTCGGTAACCGACGTGGGTGGATTCACCGGCTCGGTCACTCTGGCCGCGACTGGCTTGCCGAGCGGAGTTACTGTCGCATACGGAACTAACCCGACAACCGCGACCAGCGTACTGACCTTTACGGCCAGCGCCACGGCCACGGCAGGCACCTCCACAGTTACCATCACAGGCACCTCGGGCACAACGACGGCGAC
>Ga0181520_10002030_pt1 | contig 39350 bp, 18 predicted proteins | sample PEATcosm2014_Bin_29_FD_132451 | JGI IMG/M metagenome (GOLD analysis project Ga0181520, IMG submission 132451) | Peatland microbial communities from MTU Mesocosm Facility, Houghton, MI, USA - PEATcosm2014_Bin02_30_metaG | ecosystem: Environmental > Terrestrial > Soil > Wetlands > Peat | place... | reverse complement strand
TGTCCATCACCGGTTCCGCAAAGCCGGAACGCATCTATGGCGCTCTCACCTCGGCCAACTACTTCGAAGTCCTGGGTGTGCGGCCGCTGTTGGGAAGCACCTTGATCGCCACCCAAGCCAACGAACATGCCGGTGCTGCAGTGGCTGTGCTGGGCTACGATCTGTGGCAGCATCGCTTCGGCGGCGATCCCGCGATCGTCGGAAAAACCATCGAGATCAATCTCCATGCCTATACCATCGTCGGTGTAGCGCCGAGAGGTTTTGTCGGATGCAAGAGCGGCCTGCGCGCCGATATCTGGATCCCCCTGGCCATGGTGCAACAGGTATGGGGCTGGAATCCGATCAACGACCGCAGCATCTCCTGGCTCCAGTTTCTTGCCGTCATGCAACCGGGCGTTGATCATCGCCGCGCTGAGAATGAGCTGAACCTGCTCATGCAGCGCCTTGTCGACCACTATCCTGCCGAACACCGCGACGGCAACAAAATCTCCTCCGATCCCTTGTGGCGCTCTCCCTTCGGGGCCAATGTCTATCTCTCCGGAACCCTGCCCATCCTGTTGGCCCTGGCTGCGGTGCTGCTGATCCTGGCCTGCGCCAACGTAGCCAACCTATTGCTGGTACGCTCGGTTTCCCGCCGCCGGGAGTTTGCCATCCGTCTGTCGATGGGTGCCAGTCGCTGGCGTCTGGTCCGGCAACTCCTGATTGAAAACATGATCGTTGCGCTTGCCGGCGGCGCAGTCGCCATCCTTTGCACTCTTTGGACCGCCCAGACCCTGGCTTCCTTCCTGCCCGCGACTACGTTGCCTCTCGCCATCAACGGAAGCCTCGATCGCACTGTCTTGCTGGCAACCATTCTCCTCTCCATCCTGACCGCCGTGGTCTCCGGTGTTGTGCCGGCCATTCGCTCGTCTGCCATGGCGCCCATCACGGTCTTGAAAGACGAAGCGCTGAACACTTCCGGCGGGCTATCCAAGTCCCGGCTCACCAGCGGCCTGGTCATCGCCCAGGTTGCGCTTTCCCTGCTACTGCTCACCTGTGCGGGGTTATTTGTCCGCAGTCTGAACAACGCACAGAAGACCGACCCGGGCTTCGACCCGAATCATATGTTGGTGGCCACCTTCGACCTGGATCCCATGGGCTATACAGGCAAGACGGGACTCGAGTTCGAACGGCAATTGCTGCAGCGCGTGAAGCAGATCCCGGGAGTGCAATCGGCAACGCTGGCCGATTTCTCACCCCTCAGCTTCACAATTCATTCCGAAGGAGTCATGCCCGAAGGCTACGTCCCGAACCTGCATGAATCCGTTGAGGCGGACCGCGGTATCGTGGGCCCGGGATATCTTCAGACATTGCGAACTCCCCTCTTGTCCGGGCGCGATATCAGCTCGCAGGATGTCGCCGGCACCGAACCCGTGGCCATCGTCAACCAGGCAATGGTCGACCGTTATTGGCCAGGACAGAATGCCGTCGGCAAGCGCATCCAGGTGGGCCGTGGCCATTACACCGTGGTGGGCGTGGCGGCCAACGGAAAGTATCGCCGCCTCACCTACGACCCGGCTCCGCTGGTGCTGCTGCCCCTCATGCAGCGCTATGAGAGCGAAGTCATCCTCCATGTGCGCACCAGCGGCGATCCTTTGCTGCTGACCTCCGCGGTCCAGCAGGCGATTGCCGGCCTCAATCCCAACTTGCCGCTCTTCAACGTCTCTACGCTTCGGGAATCCATGCAGATGGGGAGCGTGTTTGAGCGCATCGCCGTGGCCTTTGCCGGTTCGTTTGGATTGCTGGCCCTGATCTTGGCCGTCGTCGGCATCTACGGCGTGGTTGCTTACACCACCCGCCAGCGCACGCATGAAATCGGCATTCGTATCGCGCTCGGCGCTACCAAGGGAAATGTCTTTAGCCAGGTGTTGGGGCAGGGTCTGCGCCTCACGCTTGCAGGATTGCTCGTCGGCGTCGCGGTTTCGCTGGTCCTCACACGCTTCCTGCACGGCTTCCTTTTCGGCGTGGCGTCCTCCGACTTGGTCACGTACGTAACGGTAGGGTCGGCGCTCTGCGTGGTTGCCCTGCTGGCTTGCCTGATTCCCGCGCGTCGTGCCGCGGCAATTGACCCCATGCAGGCCCTGCGAACCGAGTAGCAGCGCACGCCTTCCAACACTCACCAGCCTGCGCTGCTGTCGCACAAGCCGCGCAGGCCGTCGGATGCAGCTATTGAACTGCCCGGAACGAAAGGAAATGGTTCGAGATGAATCGGCTCATTCAAGACATTCGCTATGCGTTCCGCCAATTGCGCCGCGCTCCGGGCTTTGCTTTCACCGTGGTGCTGACCTTGGCCCTCAGCGTCGGCGTCGCCACTGCCGTCTTCTGCGTCGTCGATAACGTGATCCTGCGTCCGTTGCCCTATGTGCATCCAGAGAAAATCGTCTCCGTCAATACCACCAGCCGCAGCGGATACGGCCAACCAGCCTCCTGGCCTTCCTATCAAGACGAACGCGCCCAGGTGCGTGCCTTCGACGCGCTGGCCGGTTTTATCAACTACTTCAAGATCACCCTGGAGACGCCATCCAACGGCCCCGTGTCTTTGAACAGCGTTCGAGCGACCGATAATTTCTTTCAGGTATTCGGTGTCCAGCCGCTGCTGGGCCGTACCTTTCTCCCCGGTGAGCAGTTGGACGGCAAGAGCGACGTTGTCGTCCTGAGTTATGAGGTTTGGCAGAGCTCCTTCGCGGGCGATCCTGGAGTTTTGAACAAGGTGGTTAAACTCGATGGCCAAGCGCATACCGTCATCGGCGTCATGCCTGCCGGATTCCGCTTTCCATTAGGCGAGCGCAATGCCGTCTACGTCCCGCTGGTACTCGACAAGGGGTGGATGTTTGGCCGGGGCAACCATTGGTTACAGACCATGGCGCGGCTCAAAGACGGTGTCACCGTCGAACAAGGTCAGGCCGATCTTACTCACGTCCTCAACGACCTGGGCAAAGCTTATCCAACCGATGAGGGACGGACCGTTCATCTGCAACTGCTGTCGCAAAGTGTGAACAGCAAGAGCAATGGGCCGCTGTGGACATTACTTGGTGCCGTATTGGCGGTGTTGGCCATCGGCTGCGTCAATATCGCCGGCCTCCTGCTTGCCAGAGGTGTTCGTCGCGAGCGCGAGATGGCCATGCGCGTCGCCGTCGGCGCGGGACGCCGGCGCCTGCTGGCGCAGGTGCTCACCGAAGGCTTGCTGCTTGCCTTTCTCGGCGCAGCCGGCGGGGTCGTGTTATCCACGCTTCTGCTTGACCTCATGCGCGCATTTCTCATCAAAGCGCTGGCGAGGGGCGCAGACATACATATGAATTGGACAGTATTGGCCGCGGCCATTGCCTTGGCTGTGATTACTAGTTTGCTGGCTTCGCTCTTCCCGGCCATGCGTCTGTCCGGAATCGATCCCAACAGTGCCTTGAAGACCGGCGGCGGCACAGGCACCCAGCGCTCGCAGAATCGCCTGCGCTCGGGCTTTGTGGTTACCCAGGTGGCCCTCACGCTTGTCCTGCTCACCGTGGCTGGAATGCTCATCCGCATGGTCACCCGCTATCGCCACGCCGACCTCGGCTTCGATCCAACTCATATTCTCGCTGTCCAGATCGATCTCTCCCGGGACCGGTATCAGGGGCGCGATATGCTGGGCGATTTCTATCGGCCCCTGGAAGAGCGGGTTGCCCACCTTCCTGGGGTCCAGGCCGCCGGTTTCATCAGCCTTCTTCCCATTCGAGAATCTGGTAGTAACAGCGATATCCACATTGCCGGCCAGCCGCCTTATCCCGCCAATCAGGAGATGTTGGCCGAAGGCCGCTTTGTCAGCTCGGGCTACTTCGACGTCATGGGCGTTCCGCTCCATCGCGGCCGCAAGCTTGCTCCAAGCCTCGACCGCCCTGAAAACGGAGCGGCAACCGTCGTGGTCAACGATGCTTTCGTGCGCAAGTTCATCCCCACAGGCCTGGATGCCACAACGCAGCGCATCGATGACAACGACAAGCAGGAAAAGTGGACGCAGATTGTCGGCGTCACCGGAAACGTGCGCCAGGATATCTATCAGCCGCCGCTGGCCGAGCGCGATTGGCTGATGGACGAGATCGACCCCAAGATGCGTCCCGACATGCTTGCCAACATGTTTCTGCTGGTACGCACCAGCGGCGATCCCGCGCAGGTCATCCCTTCCGTACGTTTCATCGTCCATGACTTGGATCCCACCGTACCCTTCGCTGAGCCCGAAACCATGACCGATGTGGTCTCGGAGACCTTGATCTTCGAACGCATGGAGAGCTGGCTCTTCGGCATCTTCGCCGCGCTTGCGCTGACTCTGGCCCTGGTCGGACTCTATGGCCTCGTCAGCCACGAAGTCGAACTGGCCACGCGAGACATCGGCGTGCGCATGGCCCTGGGGGCAACCCGCAATCGCATCCTGGGCATGGTTCTGCGCCGCGTTGCTTGGATGCTTGCCGCAGGCACGGTCGCGGGATTGGTGCTGACCGTGATCGCGCGCAAAGTCATTGGCATGGTCATCTATTTCGACGCGCAGAAAGAGGTGGGCGGCTTCTTGATGCTCGCTCTCTTGTTGCTGGCCGCGGGCCTGGTTGCGGCGCTCATTCCGGCCGCGCGCGCAGCTTCCATTGAACCCATGCAGGCGCTTCGGTCTGAATAGCGTCGTTCCTTCAACCAACAGCCAACCGGTCGTACGAGCAACATAGCTTGACCAGAGGAAACGAGATGAATCAGTTCTTTCAGGACGTTCGCTACGCCTTGCGCCAGTTGCGCAAGGCGCCGGGATTCACCCTGACTGCGGTGATTACGCTGGCTCTCGGCATCGGCGCCAACACTGCCATCTTCACGCTCGTCCATGCCATTCTGCTCCGCTCGCTGCCGGTGACCGATCCCTCGCGCCTCTACCGCATCGGCGACAACAACGACTGCTGCGTGGAAGGCGGCTTTCCCGGAGACGCCGGCGAAAATGGCGACTTCACCATCTTCTCCTTCGACCTCTACCAATACCTCAAGTCCTCCACGCCGGAGTTCGAGCAACTGGCCGCCGTCCAAGCCGGTCAATGGCAGTGGAGCGTGCGCCACGGCAACGGCCTGCCCAAGTCGATGCGGGGCGAATTCGTGAGCGGCAACTACTTCTCCACCTTGGGGCTCGGCGCCTATGCAGGCCGCGTCCTCACCGACAGAGACGACAATGTTTCAGCCGCGCCTGCCACCGTGCTCAGTTACCAAACATGGCAAAGCGAATTCGCCTCGGATCCCAACGTCATCGGCTCCACGGTGTTTGTACAGGCTCGCCCGTTCACCGTCATCGGCATTGCACCGCCGGGCTTCTTCGGCGACCGCATCTCCGATTCGCCGCCCGACTTTTGGATGCCCATTCAGACAGAGCCTTACATTCGCGGCCAACAGAGTTCCATCCTTCATCATCAGGAGTCCCATTGGCTCTATCCGCTCGGCCGTGTGCGTCCAGGCACCAACATCGGCGCGCTGCAGACCAAGATCACCGCGTCGCTGCGCCAGTGGCTCTACTCGCGGCCATTACTCACCGCAAACGGCGGCTCGACCATCATCCCCAAGCAGCATGTAATCCTGACCCCCGGTGGCGGAGGCATTCAGAACCTGCAGCAGGAAACCGGCAAGGGCCTCAAGATGCTCATGATCCTTTCTTCGGTCGTGCTGCTCATCGCCTGCGCCAACATTGCCAATCTGCAACTGGCCCGCGCCACAATGAGACGCGCCGATATTGCCGTGCGCATGGCCATGGGCGCCGGCCGCGCGCGTGTCATTCGCCAGATCCTTACCGAGAGCGTGTTGTTGAGCTGCATCGGCGGACTGGTTGGCCTGGCCTTTGCTTATGCTGGGTCTCACACCATTCTGGCTCTCGCGTTTCCCGACGCTCACAACATGGCCATCGATGCCCGGCCTTCCCTCTATGTCTTGGGTTTCGCCTTCGCGATTTCTCTGTTGACCGGCATCCTGTTCGGGGCCGGCCCCGCATGGCTCTCGTCTCACGCCCAGCCGGCCGAGGTGCTGCGCGGCACCAGTCGCTCCACGCGCGATCGGTCGTCGCTGCCGCAGAAAGCTTTGGTCGTCTTCCAGGCTGCGTTGTCGCTGGTGCTGCTGGCCGGCGCCATCCTCATGACCGAGTCCCTGAGTCATCTTGAGAATCAGAAATTCGGCATCGCTACTTCCAACCGATACGTGCTGCATTTCGACCCGCAGGGCGCGGGTTACACCATTGACCGCGTGCCCGCACTCTATCGCCAGATTGAAGAACGCTTCTCCGCGCTGCCCGGCGTCACCAACATTGGCATGGCCCTCTATAGCCCGCTCGAAGGCGATAACTGGGGCGAGTGCGTCATTCAGCAAGGTCACCCCGCGCCGCGGCCCGGCGACCAGTGCGGCTCAACCTGGGACCGCGTCAGCACACACTTCCTCGACTCCATCGGGGTTTCCATGGTGCGTGGACGCGGCTTCACCGAACAAGATACCGCCAGCTCGCCGCAAGTCGTTATCGTCAATCAGGCCTTCGTCAAGCGCTTCTTTCCCAAACAGGATCCCATCGGCCAGCACTTCGGCATCGACCTTCCGCAATACTCCGGCAGTTGGGAAATCGTCGGTGTCTTTGCCGATTTCAAGATGAACAACCCGCGCGAACCCGTTCGCCCGGTCTATCTGCGCCCGCTTTCGCAGCCCTTTCCCGGTTACAAAGAAGACGAGATGATCTCAACCGAGACGCAGTCCATGTTCATCAACTCGATGGTGCTCGATTTCAACAAGCCGCAGCAGAATGCCGACGCGACCATTCGCCGCACCCTTGCCGCCATCGATCCCAATCTCACCGTCATGGACCTTCGCTCGCTCGATGCCCAGGTGGCCGGAAACTTCAACCAGGACCGCCTCATCGCGCGGCTCACCAGCCTCTTCGGCATCCTCGCGCTCATCCTTGCCTCGGTCGGTCTCTACGGAGTTATGTCCTATTTCGTGGCCCGCCGCACCGGCGAAATCGGCATCCGCATGGCCCTGGGTGCTACCCGCTCCAGCGTCATCTCCATGGTGTTGCGTGGCGCTCTTGGGCAGATCGTCGCCGGCCTGGTGCTGGGTATTCCCGCCGCGCTCTATGCAGAACATCTCATGCAGAGCCTTCTCTACGGCGTCGGCAGCTACGATCCGCTGGCCCTCGCCGGAGCAACCCTGGTACTGGCCCTTTGCGCCACTGTCGCTGGCTTTTTGCCCGCGCGCCGCGCCGCTTCCATTGAACCCATGCAGGCTTTGCGCACCGAATAGGCATTCCTTCAGGAGACTTCCCCCGATGATTTCGCTGCTTCAGAACGTTCGTTACGCACTCCGCCAATTGCGCAAGTCTCCGGCCTTCACGCTTACTGTGATCGTCACGTTGGCTCTCGGCATCGGCGCCAATGCGGCGGTCTTTACGCTCTTCGATCAGGTTTTGCTGCGCATGTTGCCGGTCGAACGGCCCAAGGAACTGGTGCGCTTCCAATGGACGGGCGGCTTCTCCGGTTCGGCCAGCAGCTTTGGCGGCGACACCACGAACTACTTCTCCTATCCCATGTACAAGGACCTGCGCGATCACAATCAGGTCTTTCACGGCATGTTGGCTGCCGATAAAGCGCAGGTCGGCGTCTCCTGGCACAACCAGGCTGAGAACGAAGACGCTGAAGTGGTCACTGGCAATTACTTTCAGCTGCTAGGTCTCAGTCCCACCATAGGCCGCCTGCTGACTCCGCAGGACGATACGGCCCGCAACAGCAATCCCGTCACGGTTCTCAGCTACAACTACTGGCGAACGCGTTTCGGCGCATCGCGCGATGTTGTCGGCCAGACCGTGCTGATCAATGGCCATCCGTTCACCATCCTCGGAGTGGCGCCCAAAAACTTCGATTCCGCCATTGGCGGTTACAGGCCTGGTGTCTTCATCCCCATCAGCATGGTCGACATCGCCATGCCCTGGATGGCCGCACGAGACGATTTGAACAATCATCAGTCCATTTGGCTCACGCTCGTTGCGCGTCTCAAGCCCGGCGTGCCCCTGTCGCAAGCCGAGGCCAGCCTGGGGCCGCTGTGGCATTCGCTGCGCGTCAGTGAATTCGAGCTCTACAAGCACAAGACCGAGCACTTTCGCCAGAAGTTCATCGACGAGTCTCACCTCAAAGTCCTCGACGATTCCAAGGGATACAACCCCAATCGCTTTGACTTGCAGAAGCCGCTCATCATCCTCATGAGCATGGCCGGTTTGCTGGTGGCCATGTGCGCCATCAACGTGGCCACTCTGCTCCTGCTGCGTGCCTCGGGCCGCGCACGCGAAATGTCCATGCGCTACGCCCTCGGCGCCAAGCGCAGCCGCATCGTCTCTCAATTGCTGGTGGAGGGCGGGATGCTGGGCCTGACCGGCGCTGCGGCGGGGCTGGCGCTAGCGCCGCTGGTGGCCACAACCCTGGTCCGCGTCATGACCAGTTCCGACCCTGGTGGCGAACCCTATTCCACCTCGGTCGACCTGCGCGTGCTCTTGTTTACGCTGGGTATCGCCCTGATCGTGAGCGTGCTGTTCAGCATTGCTCCCGTGCTCCATTTCCTGCGCCCCAACCTGGCTGAGACGCTGCGCCAGAATTCAGGAACCGCCTCCAAGACCTCGCAGCATTTTCGCAAAGTTGCCGTGGGCGCGCAGATTGCGCTCAGCGTACTGTTGCTTGGCGGTGCGGGCCTGTTTGTCCGCACGCTCGACAATCTTCGTCACCAATCGGTTGGCTTCGAGACCACCCATCTGGTCAACTTCTTGCTCGATCCCACCATCTCCGGTTATGGCGAAGACCGTGCTGCGCAAATCCAAACCCAGGCCTTGGATGCGCTGCGCGCCATTCCAGGTGTGGTCAGCGTCTCGGCCACTTCCGATCCCGAACTTCAGGGAGACACCAATGGATCGAGCTTCAGCGTGCAGGGATACAAGCCTGCCGAAGATGACAACATGGCCTTCGAGGCTCCCTTTGTTGCGCCCGCCTACTTTGCCACCTTGAAGCAGCCGTTGCTTGCCGGAAGGGAATTCACGGCGGCGGACGCGAAGACTGCGCCCAAGGTGGCCATCGTCAATCTGGCTATGGCCAAGCGCTTCTTTGGCTCGCCGCAAAACGCGCTGGGCCGCTCCATTGCCGAAGGCCGCGGCGACGACGTCAAATTCGACACCACCATCGTGGGCGTCGTTGGAGATATCAAGCACGCCGACCTGCGCACCGACATGCGTGAGGCGGTCTACAGGCCTTTTGCACAGCAGAACCATCCCGGCGGCGCGGTCATCTATGTGCAGACTTCGCAAGCGCCGCAAGCCATTGAAGCCGCGGTGCGACAGACCATTCATCAACTCGACTCCACGCTGGTGGTCGACGGCCTGCGCACCATGGACGAGCAGATCGATCGCATTGCTTCGGATGAACGCGCGCTTGCCTTCCTCGCCATCGGCTTCTCCGCGCTCGCCATGCTATTGGCCGCCGTTGGACTCTACGGCGTGCTGGCCTACTCCACCGAGCAGCGCACCCGCGAGATCGGCGTACGCCTGGCACTCGGATCGCAACGCTCCGGCGTGATTGTTCTTGTTGTCCGCGAGATGGCCATCATCGCCATCGTTGCCACAGCCATCGCATTGCCCTCTGTGGTCGCGCTGGCTCGCCTCTTCAGTAGCCAACTCTATGGCGTCACTACGTTCGATCCAATCACCCTGGCGGCAGCAGTGGTGTTGACCGCAATCATGGTGACCATGGCCGGTGCGTTGCCGGCACGCCGCGCCGCAACAGTTGAACCCATGCATGCCCTGAGAACCGAGTAAGAACGTACGGAGTAAGAGGAGAACGCTGATGCGATCGATGCTTCGAGATTGTCGTTACGCACCGCCGCTGGGTGCCCCAGGTCTCGCTTTTGAGACCTGGGAAAGCAATGCGATTGACAGTTGCTGGCAGACAGAAGATAGGAGATAGATCATGCGATCGATCTTGCAAGACATGCGTTACGCGCTGCGGCAGTTACGCAAATCCCCGGGGTTCACCTTCACGGCTGTCTCCGTTCTGGCCCTGGGCCTGGGCGCCAACATTGCCGTCTTCACCATCCTCAACGGCATCCTGCTGCGGCCGTTGCCCTATGCGCAGCCCGACCGCGTCGTGAAGATTGAAGGTGCCGGATCCGATCCGTATTACATGATGAGCTATGCCAACATGCTGCAACTGCGCGATGCTGTCGGCCCCCGGTTGCAGATTGGCGCGGTATTGAACCGCAACGTGGCAAGCATCGTTGCACCCGGCGGCCGCTTTCAGGCCTATCACGTTGAAGTTACTGCGGACACAACCGCAATGCTTGGCGTGCAGCCGATTCTGGGCCGTGCATTCCGCCAAGAGGAACAAGAGCCCGGTCGCAGTCGCGTGGTCCTGTTGGGCGAAGACGTGTGGCGCAAGTTCTATGCTGCTGACCCTGCAATCGTCGGCAAGACTCTGACCATCAAGAGCCAGGCCTATACCATTCTCGGCGTCATGCCCAGGGGCTTTACCTTCCCCGTTGACGAAGAGATGCAAATCTGGTCGCCGGGCGAAGTTACCGGCGCCAATCGCACAGCCATGAGCGGCGACAACGTTTTGTGGGGCGACCTCTACGCGCGCATCCCTGGCGGCATCACCTCGGCACAATTGACCGATCAACTCAGCCGGACCCAGGCTATCATTGCCAAAGTACCTACAGACGGGCCGCCGGTGGCTACGCGCATCGCGGTCACCGGATATCGGCAGTCTCTGAGCCAGGGAGCAAGCAAGCCTCTCACATTGCTCTATGCCGTGGTCTTCGGTTTGTGGATGCTGGCCTGCCTTAATGTCACCAGCCTCATGCTGGCGCGCGCTGTTTCTCGCACTCGCGAGCAGGCCGTGCGCACCGCATTGGGGGCAAGCCGCTCTCGCTTGCTGCAACAGGCAATTGTCGAAAGCCTCTTCCTCAGCGGCATCGGCGCGGCGTTCGGATTGCTGCTGGGTCAGACTGCCATCAAGCTCCTCTGGCACCAGATTCAGCGCAACCTACCCCTCACCAACGCCATTCACCTGGAGTGGCGAGTCATTGTCTGTCTCGCTTCGTTGACACTGCTCACCGCCATCGTTGTCGGTACAATTCCCGCACTGCGCGCCATGCGCCGCAACGTGCAGGGCGGCCTGCATGGAGCCACCTCCACGGCGTCGGCTGCGCAGGGTCGCACTCGCGAATTGCTGGTGGTTGCGCAACTGGCACTTACCCTTGTCTTCCTGGTCGGAGCAGGATTGTTCCTGCGCACCATCCACGCTCTGCGTCAGGTCCAACTCGGCTTTACCCAGCAGAATGTGCTTACCGGCGGCATTGTCTTGAATGAAACATCGCACCAGGCTGATGGGTCGGCCGGCACACAGATCAATATCGTGCGCACCGCGTATGTGCCGCTCCTCCAGCGGTTGCGGGCTATTCCCGGCGTGCAGGTGGCCGCCCTCAGTTCGGTCTTGCCGCTGCGTGCGGAGTTCAGCGTCAATATTGCCGGCAACCTGGATCACAAAAAGGCGCCCGGCGGACAAACCCCCACGTTCGCCGGACGTCTGGCTTCTCCTGGCCTGGTCGAGGCATTCGGAATTCCCATGGTAAACGGTCGCTTCTTCACCGACGACGACTCGCCCGCCTCGCCCCCCGTCGTGGTCGTCAATCAGGCGTTTGTCAACAAGTTCCTCCCCAACCAGGATCCGGTCGGTCACACCTTCTTCATGGGCAAGGGGCGATTTGAAAACATGCGCATCGTGGGCGTTATCGGCGACGTGAAACAGCGTACAGTGACCGACGCCACCAAGCCGGAAATGTACTTCTGCCTGGGGCAAATCGAGCCCGGAACGCCCTTATACGGCATCGCCACGGCCTTTATCCAGGTGGCCATCCGAGGCGCGGTCCCTGCCGATTCGCTCCGCGCGCAGTTCGATAGAGCTCTGCACGAAGTGGCTCCCGATGCTACCACCACAAACGTCAAGACTATTCACGAGGCAGTCGAAGATTCCTTCGGCAGTCAGACCTTCATGGCGCGTTTACTCGAAGGCTTTGCCGCTCTCGCTTTGATGATCGCGTCCGTCGGGCTCTACGGCCTGCTGTCGTTCGCCGTCGCGCAACGGACTCGCGAGATCGGCCTGCGCATCGCCTTGGGCGCGCCGCACACCAACATCCTCTCGCTCATCCTGCGCCGCGCGCTGCTTCTCGTCGCTGCCGGATTGACAGCCGGATCCGTGCTGGCCTGGTTCGCTGTCCGCTTTGCCAAAGGTTACATCTACGGCGTCCAGGCTCACGACGCCGTCACTTTCACCGCCGTTGTTCTTGTGCTGGCCGTGGCCTCTTTCTTCGCGGCCTGGCTGCCGGCGCACCGCGCCGCATCCGTCGACCCCATCCTTGCTTTGAGATCGGAGTAACGCCATGATCGAATTGAAAAACGTAGAACGCAGTTATAAGACCGGCCACACCGAAACCTGGGTGCTGCGCCGCGTCGGGCTCACCATCAACGAAGGCGAGTTTGTCACCGTCATGGGTCCATCCGGAGCAGGGAAGTCCTCGTTGCTCAACGTGCTCGCCCTGCTCGATGACGGCTGGCTCGGCGAGTACTGGTTCGGCGAAACACCGGCCCACAAGCTCAACCGCAAGCAGCGCGCAGACCTCGCCCGTCAGCGCATCGGCATGGTCTTCCAGAGCTATCACCTCCTCGACGACCTGACCGTCGCCGAGAATATCGATCTTCCGCTCTCCTACAAGAACCTGCCCGCCAAGGAGCGCCAGGGCATGGTCGCCGACATCCTCGATCGCTTCAACATCGTGGCCAAGAAAGATCTGTTCCCCTCGCAGCTCTCCGGCGGCCAACAGCAGTTAGTGGGCATCGCGCGCGCCGTGGTGCACGCGCCCTCCCTGCTGCTCGCCGACGAGCCCACCGGCAACCTGCACTCTACCCAAGCCCGCGAAATCATGGAACTGTTCTGCGAACTCAATCGCCAGGGCACGACCATCGTCCAGGTGACCCACTCTGAAGAGAATGCCCGCTATGGCAAACGCATCATCGAACTCCGCGACGGATGGCTCACTCGCGATGAACAAGTCGAACAACGTGCATCGGAGGTAGAGGCCAAGTGAACTCCCCATCGGTCATCCTTGCAAGAAAGAACCTGGCACGATCCATGCAAGCCGTCGCCGCCATCCTGCTGTTGCAGGTGAACCTCGCTTTTGCCGTGGAACCTGTGACCGCTGCACCTGCAACCCAACCAGCGCCCACGGCAGCGCAAGCCTCGGCAGCGAACTCACAGTCACAGCCGGCGCCGGAGGCCCCGGCGCCGGCGGCAACCAGCGCCGTCGCGCCCCAGCCGACCCTCGCGCAACAAATGCAACAGATGCAAAAGCAGCCGATTGCTCCGCCGAAAACGTTCCAAGTGTCGATGCCCCGCTCGCACAACCCCCTTGCGCCCTACCGGGCCAGCGACGCGCCGGCTCTGGACCTCAACAACTCTCCTCGCCTGCAGAACCTTATCCGCGATGGCAAGATCTATCTTTCACTGCGTGACGCCATCGAAGTGGCCATCGAGAACAACCTCGATCTGGCCTATTTCCGCTATAACTTTCCCATCGCTCAGACTGATATCCTGCGCACCAAAGCCGGCAGCCCCGCCAACGGCGTCAACACCGCTATCGTCCAGTCCACCCAGGGCGGTTTTGCCTCCTCAACCGGCGGTGGTGGTTCTTCCGGGGCCGGATTCTCCGCGGGAAACGGCGGCATCGTCACCTCGACCCTCGGCGCCGGTACCGCGGTTTCGTCCTTCGACCCCTACCTCACCTTCCAGGGTTACGTCGATCACACCACCACGCAGGAGGCCAACCAATTCCAGAACGGCGTCCCGGTTCTCAAGACCAACACAATCCAGGTCAATTCGTCCTACTCCCAGTCGTTCCCTATTGGCACAGGCATCCAGGTCAACTATCTCGGTGAGCGTGTCGCCAGCAATACCCCTTACAACGCCATCAATCCGGATCTCTTTTCCAGGTTCCAGGCGATCGTCTCCCAACCCGTTCTGGCCGGCTTCGGGATCGCCACCAACGAGCGCTTTATTCGCATGGCCAAACGCAATGCCCAGATCACCGACCTTGCTTTCAAAGCACAGGTTATCGCCACCGTGACGCAGGTCGAAAACATCTACTGGGACCTCGTGAATGGATTCGAGAACGAGCAGATCAGCGAACGCTCTCTCGGATTCGCCAACAAGAATCTCTCGGACGATCAGAAGGAACTCGAACTCCAGGCCATCCCCGCGATGCAAGTCATGACCGATCAGTCTGCCGTGGCTACTGCCGAAGGCAACCTTACGGTGGCGCGCGCCAGCCTTCGACTGAACGAGTTGTTGATGAAGAACGCGCTCACCAAGGTCGACGATCCCATCATCGACGAGATGCCGGTCATTCCGCTCGACCTGCAGGGAGAGCCCGACCCGAATGCCGACAAGGCCATCGGTGACCTCATCGCCGAGGCCGAGAAGAAGCGCCCCGAGGTTGCCATCTACCAGATGCAAGCCGAAGTGCAAAAACAAGCCCTCAAAGACATCAACAGCGAGCTTCTGCCAAGTCTCAACATGTATGGCCTATACGCCGGCGCAGGCACCGCCGGTCCCAAGAATCCCCTGTGCAGCCTCGGCGCGCAGGAATGCTCCACCAATTTGCCCTCAGGCTTTCCCAGCATGTTTGAGAACACCTTCAACTACTCCTCTCCGGAATACCAGGTCGGGATGACGCTGAACATCAATCTGCGCAACCGACAGGCCAAGGCCGATCAATTCCGTGCCGTGCTGCAATACCGCCAGAGCCAGATCTCCTCCGAACAACAGCAGAAGACCATTCTCTTCGACGTGCGCAACTCGAAGTTTGCCCTTGAACAGGCTCAGGCCCAAGTTCAAGCAACCCAGAAGGCGCGCGACCTTGCCCAGAAGACCTTCGATATCACAAAACAGGAACGGCTGCTGGGCGCCAAATCCAGCGCCGATACGCTGGCCGCTGAAAACGCACTTGCTCTAGCCGAGTCCACCTTTGACGCTGCACAAACAAACTACGAGAAGAAGAAGGTGGATATCGACCGCGCCACCGGCGTGACGCTCGAGCGGACCGGTGTCTCTATCGACGACGCAAAATTGGGCGTCGTGAATCAATAGCCTTAGAATCAGTGGAAGGGATCATGCTCACCGCAACTCAACCCGTTTCTCATCGCGCCGTCGTGGAGGCTGACCATTCCCGCTAAACAAGATCGAATCCGTGTCTTGGTCGCCGACGATCAACCCCACATCCTCGAGGCCGTGGAGTTGCTGCTCAGCCCGCAGGGTATCCACGTAGAATGTGTGCGCTCGCCCCAGATGCTGCTTGAGGCTCTGGGCCAAAGCGACTACGACGTGTTGCTCATCGACCTCAACTACACCCGCGACACTACCTCCGGACAGGAGGGCCTCGACTTGCTGGCGCGCATTCATGAGCACGATGCACGCCTGCCAGTCATCGTCATGACAGCTTGGGGCAACATCGACATCGCCGTCGAGTCCATCAAGCGCGGGGCGCGCGACTTCATCCAGAAGCCGTGGGAAAATGAGCGCCTGGTCTCGCTGATCCGCGTTCACGCCGAACTGCACCAGGCCCTGCGCCGCGCACGCCAGCTTGAGTTGGAAAATCGCTTGTTGCGCGCCGAAGGCATGCCGGAGTTTGTGGCCGGCGCGCCCAGCATGCAGCCCGTGCTTGAAATGATCGCGCAAGTGGGTCCGTCCGACGCCAATGTGCTCATTACCGGCGAGCACGGCACCGGCAAGGAGATCGTCGCCAAGCTGCTCCATGCTGCCTCGCCCCGCTCTCGCAGCGCGCTGGTTGCCGTCAATGCAGGTGGCCTTCCCGAGGGAACCTTCGAGAGCGAAATCTTCGGCCACGTCAAAGGTGCCTTCACCGATGCCCGCACCGACCGCATCGGCCGTTTCGAATTGGCCAACGGCGGAACACTTTTCCTCGACGAGATTGCCAACGTCCCCATGCGCCAGCAAGCCAAGCTGCTGCGTGTACTCGAGACCGGAGATCTGGAGCGCGTCGGTTCCTCGCAAACCCGCCGCGTCGATGTGCGCGTTCTTTCCGCCACCAACGCCCTGTTGCACGACGAAGCCAAGGCCGGAAACTTCCGCGAAGACCTCCTGTTCCGCATCAACACCGTCGAAATTCACCTGCCCGCGTTGCGCGACCGCCGCGAAGATATTCCGCTGCTGGCCGCTCATTTTCTCAATCGCAATCGCGCCCGCTATCGCAAGCAGGTCAGCGGATTCTCGCCCGCGGCCATGCAGCAAATGATGCACTATCCATGGCCCGGCAACGTGCGCGAACTTGAGCACACCGTGGAGCGCGCCGTGTTGCTGTGCCGCAGCGACGAAATAGAGCCCGGTAACCTCGCTATCGCTTCTTCCCGCACCTCCGCAGTGTCGTTTGAGAACATGAGTATCGACGAGGTTGAAGCTCTGCTCATCAAGAAAGTCATGCGTCGCTGCGATGGCAATATCTCTCAGGCCGCTGAGGCTCTGGGACTCAGCCGCGCCGCACTCTACCGCCGCATTGAGAAATATGGAATCTAGAAAGCTCGCCCGTCGTCGCCGTCGCTCCGCGGTACGTCGGGCGTGGCTTTACTGCCTGCTGCTCGCGCTGCCTGCATTTCTGTTTGGAGGGATTTTTGTCTACGAGAGACACATCGCTCTTTCACCCGCAATTCTGATTGCCGGATGCGTGCTGATCTACCTCGCCACAGTGTCCGCGGCGCTGATTGAAAGCCTGGTCCGCCCCCTGCAGACACTCTCTAACGTAATCTCCTCTCTGCGCGAGGGCGATTACTCTTTCCGCGCCCGCGGTGCAGGCCCGCAGGATGCTTTCAGCGAACTGGCCGGCGAGGTCAACGCCCTTGCCGACCTGTTGCAAAAGCAGCGCGTTCGCTCTCTCGAAGCCACCGCTCTGCTGGCGCGCATCCTTGAAGTCATGCATGCGCCACTGTTCGCCTTCGATCGCGAAGATGTGCTGCAACTGGTCAACAATGCCGGCGTTAAACTGCTCGGCCTGCCCCATTCCCGCTGCTTTGGACATCGCGCCGGAGAACTCGGCCTCGATACTCTGCTTGGCTCTCCCGATCAGAGTGTCCACTCATTCGGCAACAAACCAACTCGGTGGCTGCTCCGCAAAGCCGCCTTCCGCCAGGACGGCGCGCCGCACATGCTGCTGTTGCTGGCCGACGTGAGCCTGCCCCTGCAGGAAGAGGAACAGATCGCCTGGAAGCGCCTGATCCGTGTGCTGGGCCATGAGCTATCCAACTCGCTGGCGCCCATCAAATCCATCGCCGGTAGCCTGTTGGCACGCGTCGACCACATGGGGGGCGAGGACTCCACGTTGCACGACTTTCGCCGCGGGCTGGGTGTCATCGAGAGCCGCGCCGACGCCCTGCATCGCTTCGTCCAGTCCTACCGATTGCTGGCCCAGTTGCCCCCACCGCATCTGCGCCAGGTTTCACTTGCGCCCCTGTTGGAGCGGGTTGTTCTCCTGGAGCAACGCCTGCCGGTACTGTTGGAGACGGGGCCTGTCGTGCTCTTCGATGCCGATCCCGATCAGTTGGAGCAGATGTTCATCAACCTGCTTCGCAATGCAGTGGATGCTTCGTTGGCCAATGGCGCCGACCACCAGTCCGTAGAGGTTGCGGCCCGTGTCAACTGGCATCTCAACGATGCCAACCTGCTCGTCACCATCGAAGATCGCGGCCTGGGAATCGCGAACACCGACAACCTCTTTGTGCCCTTCTATACCACCAAGCCGGCCGGCAGCGGCGTAGGATTGGCGCTGGCCCAGCAGATCGCCCGCGCTCACGGCGGCGAGATCCGCCTCCTCAACCGTGAAGACGGCGCCGGAGCACGTGCAACCGTTCGCCTGCCCATTACGCCCCTCGCATAGAGCATCTCGCCTCTAAGAACGTGTAGCGCCGGCTTCCGGCCGGCTGTACCATGGACCCCCTGGTCCACGCGGCACCCTGCATCGTCGGGGGAATTGCCCTTAGGCCAACGCCAGATTCATGTTGTCGATCGCTTCGTCGATTTCCTGCGTGCTCTTGAACCCAACCGTTGCGCAATCGATCCCGGCGTTCTTGAACGCGAAGCGCATCGCGGCCTGGCGGTCCTCATGGCGCGTGAAGGCGCCATCCCCCACCAGTTTCATGCTGATCACTCCCATGCCTTCGCGTTTCACCTGCTTGACGTGCGCCACTACTTCGTCTCTGCAGTCGGGATTGCTGTTGTCCTCGCCGGTGGGGCCGTCCATCCGTGTGCCGTTGTGGTTCATCCGGATCATGGCCACTTCAAGCCAGGGATTGCCGGGCATCTGGCGCAGCGCCGGCAGACCGTGCACCGACGCACCCCGGGTATGAATGACCTTCTTGGCCTGCGCTTCCAGGATGCCGTCTTGCCAACGACGGGTTTCCGAAACCCAGTCGCCCGTGTGCTGCCAGTGCAGCAGCATGATGTCGAAGTACTCGGTCTGCGAGATACGGCGCATCTCGTCGAAACGCACATGCGGATCCACGCCCTGGTCGGTAGTCACCTTGTTCATCAATTGGTAGCTGTCCCGCGGAAAGCTCTTCAGCGCTTCGCCTAACATGCCTGGCGTTGCATAGGACTCCGCCGTCTCGAAAAAACGGATGCCGCGGTCGTACGCGTAGTGAATCAGGCGCGTGAATTCCTTCTGTCCCAGCGAGGCCTGCACATGCCCATTGGCGCTGCCGGTGCCGAAGGCCAGCCGCGTGACCTTCATGCCCGATTTGCCCAGTGTGACCACATCGGTGGCCGTGCGGGCTGTGGCCTGTAAAGGAAGTGTGCCGATAGTGCTTACTGTTCCAACAGCAAGCGATGCTTTCAAGAATTCGCGACGGGAAAATGGGCTCATTGAACCTCCAACGCTGGGCCGCGCAGCAGGCAAATAACGGCCTTTGTGCAGATGGTATCACGGGGATGGCTGTGCGCAAATGCCTGAAGCCCCGCAAAGAAGCTGCTCCGCAAGTTCCCAAAAAACTCGACCGCACAACTTGCGAAGATCCCAACAAGAGCCCTATTCGTGAGCATGACCTTGGTTCGCAAGAACTGCCGAGATCTTTTGACACATCGCCGCTGGCCCCTCGACTTTGCTGATAAACAAATCCGCATACCGCGCGTCAAGCGGAATCTCGTTCACCCCCGATATCAAAATGACCGGCAAGTCTGGCCACACGTGCTTGACGCTCTTGGCCAATTCTGTCCCCGTTCCTCCAGGCATTAAATGGTCGGTCAGAACTAGATCGACGCTGCGAGATTCGAGAATCTGCAACGCTTCCGCCGCCGACCTTGCCGAAATAACCTCGTACCCTTGCTTTTGCAGAACGAGCTTGCGCAGAGTCAGTGGAAGCTCCTCGTCGTCGACGCAAAGAATCAACGCCTTATGCGCGTCCAAGGGGGACTCTCGCTGTCTCATCGGCGCTAACATGGCTGGCGCCCGCGATGACCTTTGTACTCGGATCGGCGCCGGGAAGCGTCACACGAAACGATGTCATGTGCCCGCCTTTGAAGGGGATGCTCCGAAATCGAATCGTTCCATCGTACTTCTGAATGATGCCTTTGCTGATCCACAAGCCCAGCCCGGTTCCCTTGCTCGACTTGGTCGTAAAGAAAGGCTCGAAGAGATGCTTGGCGTGCTCCGGCCTGATGCCTGCGCCTGTGTCGCACACTGAAACGCTCAAATCGGTTCTTCCCATAGCCTCGTTCCAGCGTTCCCCCAGGCGAATGCGCAGGCGCCCACCCTCCGGCATGGCTTGGATGGCATTTCCAATAAGATTGAAGAATACCTGCCTCAACTCCACCGGAAACCCCCGGATCGTGGGGTTGCTGAGATACTTCTTGTCCAGCGAGATTTTGCTTACCAGGAGCTGACGCCCCTGTAGTTGGAGCACATCGTCCAGAAGACCGGCAATCGACACCTCGACGGGATGTTGCGATTCCCGATAAAAGCCCAACGTCTGCTTGGTTATGTGACACACCCTGGTAAGCTCTTCCTCTCCCAACTGTGCGTAGTAACGCGCCTCCTCATCCAGCGAAGGATGATTCCGCAATAGATAGAACGCATTGGTAATTGCTTCTAGCGGATTATTGATTTCATGGGCGATGATTCCCGCCACACGCCCCATCGCGGCCAGCCTCTCGGTACGCCGCAACGCCTCTTCTGCCCTCATCTCCGCAGTGATGTCGCGGTTGATTTCCAGAACCGTCCCGGCCTCTTTCTTGAACACCTGCCGGCTCGCCACAATCACTTCACGCCCATCCCGCGTCTGCTGAACAAGGTTGCCATCCCACCGCCCGCGGCTAAGCAGCGTCGCTTGAATTGATGATGCCTCCACCGGGAATTCCGTTTCCAACACCCGATCCACCGGTTTGCCGATCACCTCGCGGCGAGCCCATCCATAAAGAGCCTCTGCTCCGGCGTTCCAGTATTGCACGACGCCGGATGTGTCCCTAACCAATATTGCTTCCGATGCCAATTCCAGAAGGTCTGCCCGTTCCCTCAACAGATCCTCCATTCTCTTGCGATCGCTCACATCGAAAAAGGCGCCAACCGCGCCGCGCACCTCACCTCTTTGGTCAAACAGAGGGCTGGCGCTGCCTAAGATCGGGATCATCCTGCCGTCGGCCCGCTGCATCTCCCATTCGGTGGTGGGAACAGGTTGCCCAGTAGCAATTGCCTGCTCCATCGGCAAGTTTTCCAAAGCAAGGCGTCGGCCGTCATGAATCATCTCGTAGATCTTTGCGCCTGGACCGTCCTCACTGCTTGATAAACTCTTTCCCGCCGGTATGCCGAGCAGATCGCTCAGGGCCTGGTTGGCTGTAACGCTTCTGCATTCCGAATCGTGCGCCACTGCAACTCCAACCGGAAGCACCTGCATGATGGTTTCCAACTCGGTCACGCGAAGCTCAAGCTGTGAATTGAGTTGACGGATCTTCTCTTCGGCCGCGATCTGTCCGCTGATGTCCGTGTTCGTTCCAAACCAGCGCACCACCGTCCCGTTTGAATCTCGAATCGGTACGGCGCGCGACAAAAACCAACGATACTCTCCGTCCTTGCTAAGCAGCGGAAATGTGTCTTCCCAGGGGGCGCCCGTCTTCCAGGAATAGGCGCTGCTCGAGACTACTCTGTTCAGATGTTCTGGATGGACCATGCCGTTCCAGTTTGCGGCCTGCGCAACTTGAGGAGAAACACCGGTGTATTCATACCACCGGTCGTTACACCAGAACACTCGGCCATCGGGGTCCGCCATCCATGCTAATTGAGGAATCAGGTTAGCCAGCGTTCGAAACTGATTTTCACTTTCTTGTAATTGGCGCGTTCTTTGTTCAACCCGGTCTTCGAGTTCGCGATTGAGGTTTTCAAGATCTCTGCTCTTGCGATGCAGTTCGGCAAAAACCGAGACTTTGGCGCGAAGAACCTCAGGTACCACCGGCACTGAGATATAATCCACGGCTCCGCTCTGATAGCCCTTGATCCTGTCCAAGTCGCTCATGCGCACAGCGGAAATGAACAGGATCGCCGTCTTCTGAAACCGAGGATGTTGCCGCATCATGTCCGCCATCTCGAAACCGTTGATTTCGGGCATGCTGACATCCAGAAGAACCACCGCAACATCGTGCTTGAGAAGTAACTCCAAACCCTCTCGCCCAGACCGTGCCTTGATTAGGTTAGCGTCCAAATCAGCGAGAATTACCTCGTAACTAAGAAGCTTTGCAGGCTGATCGTCGACCATCAGAATGTTGACTTTCTGACTCTCGTTCATCCGATTCCCCCAAACTCTTTGTCCCCGGCTAGAATTCGGTCCAATGCATGACATGGATGAAGCTTCTCGCTAACGATGCAGCCACATGCGCAATGCTGACAACAATTGTTCGGTGTTCACCGGCTTGGCAAGGTACTCTGATGCGCCCGCCTCCAGACACTTCTCTCGATCCCCCTTCATGGCCTTCGCAGTCAACGCAATGATGGGCAAGCGCCGGAATCGCGGATTCTGACGAATCACCTGCATGGTCTCATAGCCGTCCATCTCCGGCATCATGATATCCATCAGCACAATTGCCAACTCCGGGGTTGCCTCAATAGTGCCGATCGCTTCCCGCCCGGTCCCCGCTGTCAGCACTGTCATCCCCCGGCGCTCCAGCACGCTGCTCAGCGCAAAGATATTGCGCACATCGTCATCTACAATCAGCACCTGCTTGCCGACAAGCGCCTCGTCGGATCTGTGCAGACGATCCAGCATGTTTTGCTTTTCGCGAGGAAGATCCGCCACAATGCGGTGTAGGAAAAGCGCAGTCTCGTCCAACAATCTCTCCGGAGATTCCACGTCCTTCACGATTACACTGCGGGCCAGCACATGAAGTCTGGCGTCTTCCTCAGGAGACAGATCCTTCCCCGTGAAGACCACAACGGGCAACTCATTGAGCGAAGGCGTATCGCGCAAACGCTCCAGCACTTCGAAGCCGCTCATATCGGGCAGGCGAAGATCCAGGACCAGGCAATCGTAAGCGTCCCGATTCACCTCCTCCAGCGCTTCTAGACCTGATGCGACAAAGGTCACATCGATGTCGTCGTAGCCGAGCAAAGCTTCGATGCTGAGCTGTTGCGCCGGTTCGTCTTCTACCACCAGCAACTTCTTGCGGCGAGGTGACGCGTATGCCTTGATTCTGGTAATGGCCGCGCTCAGACCCTCCGTTGTCGTCGGCTTCGTCACAAACGCAAATGCGCCCCGTGACAGTCCGTGGTGCCAGTCCTCGTCCAGAGTCAACATCTGGACCGGAATGTGCCGCGTGCTCGGATCCTGCTTCAAATGGTTCAATACTGTCCAACCCAGCATGTCCGGCAAGAATACGTCCAGCGAAATTGCAGTCGGTCGAAATTCGCGTGCCAGTGCAAGAGCTTCGGCGCCAGTCGCAGCATGGAGAATCTTGAAGCCCTTGTCCCTTGATAGATCGCAGATGAGTCGCGCATAATGCACGTCGTCCTCCACGATCAGCAACACTTCGTCTCCCGTCTCTAACGCGTTTCGATCGTCCTCGATCCGTTCGGGGAGATGTTCGGTCACACTCACGCTGGATGTCGGCGACAGAGATGCTGGCCGTATATGAGTCTCGCTGCGCACAAGGGACGAAGCCTGTGAAGGACCCACATAGGTCTGCGGCAGATAGAGGGTGAATGTGCTGCCTTTGCCAGGCGTGCTGTTGAGCTGTATCTCTCCTCCCAGCAAACTCGCCAGTTCGCGGCTGATTGCCAGGCCCAGCCCAGTGCCTCCGTACTTGCGGCTGGTGCCTGCGTCGGCCTGTTGAAACGCTTCGAAGATGATGCGCTGCTTGTCGTAGGGAATGCCAATGCCGGTGTCTGTAACGGCAAAGGAAACCACAGATCCGCTCCCATTGAGGATCGGATGATCCTGCGTCCACCCGCTAGTTGCCAGCGAAACCGATAGCTGCACCTTGCCCTGCTCTGTGAACTTGAACGCATTCGATAGCAGGTTCTTCAACACCTGCTGCAAGCGCTTTGAATCGGTGACCAGGCTGCGGGCCAGCCGGGAATCGGTGTTGATCTCAAACGCAAGCTTTCGATTGTCGGCCTCATGACGGAAAGGCCGCGCCACCATCTCGATCAAGCTGTTGAAGAACACCTCCTCGGCTTCCACACTCACTGTTCCGGATTCAATCTTCGATAGATCCAGAATGTCGCTGATCAAATTCAGAAGATCGGTTCCGGCGCCATGGATCGTGCGCGCGAACTCGACTTGTTTGCCGCTGAGATTGCCGTCGGGGTTCTCCGCTAATTGTTGGCCGAGAACGAGGATGCTGTTCAGCGGCGTGCGCAATTCGTGCGACATGTTGGCCAGGAACTCGGATTTGTACTTCGACGTTAGAGCGAGTTCTTTGGCCTTCTCCTCAAGCGCACCTCGCGCCTGCTCGATCTCCTGATTCTTGCGCTCCACTTCGGCGTTCTGCTCGGCAAGTTGCTGTGCCTTCTGCGCCAACTGCTCGTTGGTCTGCTGCAATTCCTTCTGCTGGGTCTGCAGTTCAGTCGCCAATTGCTGAGACTGCTTCAGCAGGCCCTCGGTCTGCATCGTCGCTTCGATGCTGTTCAAAACAATTCCAATGCTCGATGTAAGTTGTTCGAGAAATGCCAACTGAGATGCGGTGAACGTACTCAGACTGGCTAGCTCGATCACCGCCTTGACCCTGTCCTCGAACAAAACCGGCAACACAATCACATTCCGCGGTATCGCCTCGAAAAGCCCCGACCGAATCGGCGCACTGTGGCTGGGCAAGTCGGTAATCAGCATCCGTCGCTTCTCTGCGGCGCATTGTCCTATGAGTCCTTCACCTAGCTTGATTGTTTGCAGATGGCCGTCGTCCGTGCTCGCATATGCCGAAAGCAACACCATGTAATTGGACTCCTCCGACTCCATCTGATAGAGCACCCCCTGCTGCGCATTCACCAAGGGGGCTAACTCCGAAAGCAACATGCGGCCCACAGTTGTGAGTTCGCGCTGGCCTTGCAGCATCCCTGTGAATCTGGCCAGGTTTGTCTTCAGCCAGTCCTGTTCTGTGTTGCGGTCTGTGGTCAGCCTCAGGTTGTCGATCATGGTGTTGAGATTGTCTTTCAGGTCCGCAACCTCGCCGCTCGCTTCCACTTGGATCGATCGAGTCAGATCGCCTTTGGTCACGGCTGTCGCAACTTCTGCAATTGCGCGCACCTGGTTGGTGAGGTTATCCGCCAGCAGGTTCACGTTGCCAGTCAAGTCCTTCCATGTGCCGGAGGCGCCAGGCACATTGGCCTGTCCGCCAAGCCGCCCTTCCACGCCCACCTCGCGCGCAACCGTTGTAACCTGGTCTGCAAATGTTGCCAGCGTGTTCGTCATGTTGTTGATCGTCTCGGCCAGTGCGGCGACTTCGCCCTTGGCGTTTACAGTTAGCTTTTTTGTCAGCTCGCCATTAGCCACGGCCGTCACAACCTTCACGATGCCGCGCACCTGCTCCGTCAAGTTAGCCGCCATCACGTTGACGTTATCGGTAAGATCCTTCCAGGTTCCGGCGACCCCGGGAACCTGCGCTTGCCCTCCAAGCTTGCCCTCTGTACCTACCTCTCGTGCAACGCGCGTCACTTCCGCGGCGAATGCATTCAGCTGATCCACCATGGTATTGATGGTGTTCTTCAGTTCCAGAATCTCGCCCTTCACGTCGACCGTGATCTTTCTCGAGAGATCACCGCGCGCAACAGCGGTTGTCACTTCGGCAATGTTGCGCACTTGCGCGGTCAAGTTGCCGGCCATCGCGTTCACCGAGTCTGTTAGATCCTTCCATGTGCCTGCAACACCCGGCACATTGGCCTGTCCGCCCAGTCGGCCCTCGCTGCCTACCTCGCGCGCAACGCGAGTTACTTCCGCAGCAAACGATCTAAGCTGCTCCACCATCGTGTTCAATGTTTCTTTGAGCTGCAGAATCTCTCCGCGCACGTCGACCGTAATCTTTTTCGACAGATCGCCGTTGGCGATTGCCGTCGCCACCTCGGCGATGTTTCTTACCTGCCCGGTCAAGTTGCTGGCCATGAAATTTACGTTGTCTGTCAGATCCTTCCATGTTCCGGCAACACCGGGAACTTGTGCCTGGCCTCCGAGTTTTCCGTCCGTGCCCACTTCCCTCGCAACGCGAGTCACCTCGCCGGCGAAAGCATTGAGTTGGTCCACCATGGTGTTGATGGTGTTCTTCAACTCCAGAATCTCGCCCTTCACGTCCACGGTAATCTTGCGAGACAAATCGCCACGTGCCACGGCAGTCGTAACTTCCGCAATGTTTCTTACCTGCCCGGTCAAATTGCCGGCCATTGAATTCACCGAGTCCGTAAGATCCTTCCAGGTACCGGCCACACCCGGCACGTTTGCCTGTCCGCCCAAACGGCCTTCGGTTCCCACTTCCCTCGCCACGCGAGTTACTTCGCCGGCGAACGCGTTCAGCTGATCGACCGTTGTGTTGATCGTCTCCTTCAATAGAAGAATCTCTCCGCTGACATTGACCGTGATCTTCTTCGACAAATCGCCACTGGCGATCGCCGTCGAAACCTCTGCGATATTTCGCACCTGGCCTGTAAGGTTGCTTGCCATGGAGTTCACAGAATCGGTAAGGTCCTTCCATGTGCCGGCAACGCCAGGCACCTGCGCCTGGCCGCCGAGTTTACCGTCGGTCCCCACTTCGCGCGCCACGCGCGTTACCTCCGAAGCAAATGCGCGCAATTGGTCTACCATCGTATTGATGGTGTCTTTCAGTTCCAGAATCTCGCCACGAACATCGACTGTAATCTTGCGCGACAGATCGCCGCGCGCAACCGCCGTTGCAACCTCGGCAATGTTTCTCACTTGCGCTGTCAGATTGCCGGCCATGAAGTTCACTGAATCGGTAAGGTCCTTCCACGTTCCGGCCACGCCCGATACCTGAGCCTGTCCACCGAGTTTCCCTTCGGTGCCGACCTCGCGCGCCACACGGGTCACTTCACCCGCGAAGGCGTTCAGTTGGTCCACCATCGTGTTGATGGTGTTCTTCAGTTCCAGAATCTCGCCCTTCACATCCACCGTAATCTTTCGGGATAAATCTCCGCGAGCCACTGCCGTAGTCACTTCCGCGATGTTGCGGACTTGGCCGGTTAGGTTTCCCGCCATGGAATTGACCGAGTCCGTCAGGTCCTTCCAGGTCCCGGCGACTCCCGGCACATTCGCTTGTCCGCCGAGTCTCCCTTCTGTCCCGACCTCGCGTGCCACGCGCGTCACTTCGCCCGCAAACCGGTTCAGTTGGTCAACCATCGTGTTGAGCGTTTCCTTTAGCTGCAGAATCTCGCCGCGGACATCCACTGTAATCTTTCTGGATAAGTCGCCATTGGCAATGGCCGTCGCGACTTCTGCAATGTTTCTTACTTGTCCGGTGAGGTTGCTTGCCATGAAGTTGACGTTGTCGGTCAGATCTTTCCACGTTCCGCCGACACCAGGCACCTGCGCCTGGCCTCCCAGTTTACCCTCGGTGCCGACTTCGCGCGCCACGCGCGTCACTTCGCCGGCGAAGGCATTCAACTGGTCCACCATGGTATTGATGGTGTCCTTTAATTCAAGGATCTCTCCCTTTACATCGACTGTGATCTTGCGGGATAGGTCGCCTCGAGCTACTGCCGTTGTAACTTCGGCAATGTTTCGCACCTGGGCCGTAAGGTTTCCCGCCATGGCATTCACGGAGTCCGTAAGATCCTTCCAGGTTCCGGCCACACCGGGCACAACAGCCTGTCCGCCAAGCTTGCCATCCGTGCCCACCTCGCGCGCCACGCGAGTTACTTCCGATGCGAACGACCGCAACTGATCGACCATCGTGTTGATCGCTTCTTTGAGCTGCAAAATCTCGCCGCGAACATCGACAGTGATCTTGCGCGAAAGATCGCCGCTGGCCACCGCGGTTGCCACTTCCGCAATGTTGCGCACTTGGCCCGTCAAGTTACTGGCCATCGAATTCACCGAGTCGGTAAGATCTTTCCATGTCCCTGCAACGCCAGGCACTTGGGCTTGCCCTCCGAGCTTCCCGTCAGTGCCCACTTCGCGCGCCACGCGCGTTACTTCGGCGGTGAATACACCCAATTGCTGGATCATGGTATTGACAATCGTCGCGGAACGCAGAAACTCGCCTTCCAGGGGACGTCCATCTACATCGAGCCTTACGGTTTGAGTCAAGTTACCCTGAGCAACCGCCGCAATCGCGCGCGTGACTTCTGTTGTCGGCCTTAATAGGTCTTCTATAAGTGTATTGACAGAAACTTCCATCCCCCCCCATGCACCGCGGAGTTGTTGAAAGCGAATTCGCTCCCGAGTCTTTCCTTCCTTTCCAACCGCCATCCCCACGCGGTTCAATTCGCGCGCCATCTGCTCGTTCGCGGCGATGATGTCGTTGAAGGTGTCTGCGATTTTTCCTTCAAGGCCGATCCATGCAACCGGAAGGCGCACTGAGAAGTTGCCGTCGCGCATCGTTTGAAGAGCTGCAAGAATCGACCCAAGGGCGCTCGGAGCGGGTTCGTGTTGGACAGCTGTGGCCGCGAGACCAGCATGCCCATTCTCGCTCGGAGGGGACGCAAGCCCACCAGTGCCGGGGCTGGCGTGCATGGACTTTTTCATGGTTATTTCCTCGAAGGGGATATTTCTTTTGGAAAGAGTGGATTAGCCAAAGCAGAAGTCTTCTCCGACTACCAGATTGCGCGTCGCTCGGAAGTCTTTATCGATGGTGATTCCACATCTTCGTGAGAAGATCAGATGCGATTATTGCGAAAAGTGTTGCCTTGAACGGAGCTTCCAAATGGAGCGCGATCGAAATGAAGGCATCAAACCGTGCACCCATTGGGAAAGCAGAATCGCCATAACGTCAGCGGAGCGCCGGCGAATAGCGACTTCAAGGGACTTGGGTGTCGGAGCTCTTTATCGCAAGTTGAGCGTAACGAAGGTTGGTTGTTTTGCGAATAACAACGAGAGACGAGTAGTCTCAGCCGGCCAGTTTTGCCAGAGTGCGCGCGAGTACGTGAACCCCGGCGCCAATTGCTTCCGGCGAGGCATATTCATCCGGCCTATGGCTTACTCCACCGCGGCAAGGGATGAAAAGCATGGCCACGGGTGCGACGCGCGCCATGAAAAGGGAATCGTGATAAGCGCGACTGACCATTTTCTTTGCGGTCCGGCCAGCCAATGCGACGGACTCCTCCATGGCAGCTAGAATCTCGGCGTCGCATGTTGCAGGCGGATCGGCATTCACCAACTCCGTGGTAATGGTTACCCCGCGTCTGGCACTCACTGCACCACACGCCTCATGGAGCGCTCCAAGAACGCGGTCGCGCCGTGCGCCGTCGATGTCGCGAATGTCGGCCTCAAGGCGCACACGCGAAGGGATGCTGTTGACCGCGCCTGGAAACACTTCGCATACTCCCACCGTGGCAACCGTATCGATTGCGCCGCTGGATTTGGCGGCCGCTTCGAGCGCCAGAATGATTTCCGCGGCGGCTGCCAGCGCATCCTTGCGCCCCGGCATCAGCCGCGCGCCTGCGTGGCCGCCTTCGCCTTCAATCTGAATCCGCAAACTGGCCGGTGCGGCAATTGCCGTTACCAGACCAAGGTCGACGCATTCGTCTTCCAGTTGCGGTCCCTGTTCGATATGCAACTCGACGAACTGATGAAAGCGCCCCATCGGCAACGCGACCGACTCGAGCGAGCCAGTAAACCCGGCCTGCGCGCGCAATTCATCGAGCCCGCGACCTTCTTTGTCGCGCAACGTAAGTGCCTTCGATGGCGTAAGCGCCCCAGCCATCATGCGGCTGCCCAGGCAGCCGATACCAAACCGCGTTGGCTCCTCGGCGGTGAAGATCACCAATTCAATGGATCGCCGCGGCTTGAAGCCGAACTTCTGCAGCACGCGAATGGCTTCAAGGCCGCCCAGCACGCCCACGGTGCCGTCGTAAGCCCCGGCATTGGGTATGGCGTCAATATGCGAACCCGTGCCGATGGGCGCCAGTTCCAGGTCGCTGCCCTGCCAGCGGGCAAAGGTGTTGCCGACGGCATCTTCCCGCACGGAGAGTCCGGCATCGGTGCAGAGACCCTTGACGAAAGAGCGCGCGCGCCGGTCCGCTTCGCCGAACACCACGCGCGTCACCACCGGTGGGTCGGCCTCGGAGATCCGGGCCAAGGCCGCCAGTTCCGCCAGCAGGCCATCGAGATTGAGATCCGGTTTTGTCGCCATCGCTCTCACAATCCCAGTGGATGCCGGCGCCAGTCCTTGTAGATGAGGTATTTGGAGGGGTGCTTGCCCAGGGCGCCGAACCATTGCGGGCAATAGGCGCCCATCCAGATGAAGTCGCCGGCTTCAACCGGATACCAGCAATCCCCCAGCCGATAGATGCCGCCGCCCTCAAGCATCAGCAGGCCGTGTTCCATGGTGTGGATCTCAACCATGCTGAGTGCCGCACCGGGCTCGTAGGTCATGGTGTTGACGGCAAAATCGTATGCCGGACCCACCGGCATCAGCGAACGCACGCGCACGGCCTTGTCGCCCGCCAGCGGCGTAGCCTTGATCGCGGCCTCGTTGCCAACCACAATGTCAGGGGCCGGTTCGGGGCCGCCGGGCAACGGCTCAAACAGCTTCTCAATCACCACCGCGCGGGAGCGGCCTGCTGAAGTGATGGTGTGTTTCACATCCTGCGGGACGAAGGCAAAACCACCCGGGCCGAGGATGTTTTTGTGGACTCCCGTGCACAACTCCAACTCCCCCTCCAGCACGTACACAAACCGCTGTGCCGGGCCGGTCGAAAGCTTGCCGTTGGGGGCAAACTCCGCAGTCATCTGGGTAAAGCACGCGCCCAATTGCGGCCCCACGTGTACGATGAATTCCACGTTCACAGCGCCTGGCAACGGGGTGCGAACAAAGGTGTCCGGTGTGTGCAGCAAGTGGTCCGACTTCAGGCTGCTTCGCGTAGCTCCCAAATGATGCACTTGATGTCCTCGTTCGAGCATTCTATCCAATATTCCTTGCCATGCGCAGAAGAAACTCTCGGCCCACATGAAGACAGGCCTCTACGTCTTCCTGCAACACTGTCTCCCCAGGGTGGTGGCTCACGCCGCCAGGACTGCGCAGCAACAGCATTGTCGCCGGCAAACTTCCCGACATCACCATAGCATCATGACCGGCACCGCAGGGCATCGACTTTCGCTGGAATCCCGCGCCATCGATCGCATCTTCCAGAAACGCCGTAAGTCGCTCATCCATCGGGACAGCCGGTTGGTTCAACTGCTCGGTATGCTTCAGCGTAAGCCGGCGCCGAGCTGCGATTTCCGTCGCTTTGGCCAGTAACTCCTCCACGGCAGCCAGACGAGCGCCATCGTGCACGTGACGTACGTCCAGACTTGCCTGTACTGTCCCTGGAACCACATTGCCCGCATTGGGTTCAACGCTCAGCTTGCCGACGGTGGCCATCAGGCCGCCGGTGGTCTGGGCCGTCTTCTCCACCGCCCCGATCCACTCCGCGGCTGCGGCCAGGGCGTCCCGGCGCAAATGCATGGGGGTGGTTCCGGCGTGGTTGGCCTGGCCAGCAAAGGTCACGCTGAGCCGGGTCTGGCCGGCAATTGCCGTTACCGCGGCCACACGAAGATTCTCCGCCTCCAGCACCGGCCCCTGTTCGATATGGATTTCAACAAACGCAGCCGAGGACGGATCGAATTTGGCCAGGTCGATCTGGCCAGGGTCAAGGCCGAACGCGCGGATAGCTGCTTCCACAGTGACTCCGTCAGCGTCGGCCAGCGCCAGCAGGTTTGCGTCAAAGCGCCCTGCCACGGCGCGGCTGCCCAGAAACGGCACACCAAACCGCACGCCCTCTTCCTCTGAGAATGCAATCACCTCGATCGGCAAGGGCAATTGGAAGTCCTGCGCCAGTCCCACCCACTCCAAAGCCAGCGTCACCCCGAGCACGCCGTCGAAGGCTCCTCCCTGCGGCACCGTGTCCAGATGCGATCCCAGCAGAAGTCGCTTTCCGGTGGCCCCGCCAGGCTGCCAAAGCCCGCGCAGGTTGCCTGCTGCGTCCACCTGGACCGTCATGCCCAGTGCCTCCATGCGGGCGCGCAGGTGGGCGTGAACCGGATGCATCGGCGCAGTCAAAAAACGCCGCGTGATGTGTCCCGGTTCTTCCGTCATGAAGGCGATCTGCCGGCACTCGGCAATGGCTCTTTGGGCGCGTGCTCTCATGTTCGTAACAACTCTCTGCCTCTTGCCGATCCTCTGAATCCGCCCCCGACATCGGTGCTGAAGACCTGTTCTCCGCGCAGCCATGTCTGCAGTACCCGGCCGCGCAGCTTTGCTCCCAGGTAAGGGGAAAGCTTGTGGCGAAATTGCAAATGTTCGGGAGTCACCGTCCAGACGGCTTCCGGGTCGAATACAACAATATCCGCGTCGGCCCCGGCTGCCAAGGTGCCTTTTCGTCCAGCCATACCGGCCAGCTTTGCCGGTCCTGCAGCCATCCACGTCCCGATACGTTCCATCTCGATTCCGCGCCGGCTCATTGCCGTCCAAAGTACGGGCAGGGCGAGTCCCAGGCTGGCGATGCCGCCCCAGGCAAGGTCGAAGCGGCCCTCGTCGTCCCCGCTCTTGGGGCGCTTCATGGCCGGAGGGCAAGGGGAGTGGTCGGTGGTCACCATGTCAATCAAGCCGCTTTCCAAGGCTTCCCACAGCGCTTCCCGGTTGGCTTCGCCGCGAATCGGCGGAGCGCACTTGAATTCCGTTGCGCCATCCGGAACCTGCTCGGCGGCAAACCAGAGGTACTGCACGCAGGTCTCAACCGTAATCGGTACCCCGCGCTTGCGCGCCTCGGCCAGCAGCGGCAAGGCCGCTGCGCTGGCCAGGTGGACGATATGAATGGGTGTCTGGAACTCCTCGGCAAGGCGGATGAGCAGGGCAATAGCCTCAACCTCCGCGGCATCCGGGCGCGAAGCCAGGTAATTGGAATACCTGCGCCAATCGCAGTTGACCGCCTTCAACGCCTGGGTTGCGGAGTCCACAGGCCCCGACAACTCCGCGTGTGCCAGCAATGGCAATCCCGTGCCGCGCAGCTTGGCCAGCGCCAGCCGCAGTTCGGGCTCATCGACCCAGGCAAACCCATCGATCCCGGAATGGATGAGAAAGCACTTGAAGCCTGCAACCCCCGCCGCCGCCAGCGAGGGCAGGGAATCGGCATTGCCGCGCACCACTCCGCCCCAGGCGGCCCAATCTACCCAGGTTTTCTTCTCGGCCGCGGCGCGCTTGGCTTGCAGAGCCTCCACGTTCGTGGTTTCCGGGATGCAATTCAAGGGCATATCCACCAAGGTGGTCACACCGCCCGAGGCCGCCGCCCGCGTGGCCGTGGCAAAGCCCTCCCATTCCGTCCGGCCCGGCTCATTGATGTGCACATGCGAATCCACCATCCCCGGCAGCAATACCCGGTTGCCAAAGTCATGCAGTGGGATTCCTGCCGGAACATGGCTCCAACTGCGAACCTGGAAAATGCGTCCGTTCTCCACCAGCAAGGTTGCCGGTGTCAGGCCGTTGGGCGTCAGAACGCGGGTCGATCGGAAAAGCTGTGCCATACTGTGTCTACTTTCGACCTTCAAGGAGGTTACGAGCAAGTTGCCGACATCGACTGTACCCAATATAGAGTTTCTGCGCCGCGCCATTCATCTGGCCACACAAAACGTCCAGATTGGTGGCGGCGGTCCTTTTGCCGCAGTCATCGTTCGCCAGGGCCGGATTGTCGGCGAGGGTGTTAATACTGTTACCACAACCAACGACCCCACTGCACACGGCGAAGTCAATGCCATCCGCGCAGCCTGCAAGGCCCTTGCTACCTTCACCTTGGTAGGATGCGAACTTTATACAAGTTGCCAGCCATGCCCCATGTGCCTGGCAGCTTCCTATTGGGCCCGTCTGGATGCTATTTACTATGGAGCCAGCGCCGCCGACGCTGCCCGTGCCGGGTTCGACGATGCCTTTCTCTACGACGAGTTCTGCAAGCAGCAGGTTGCCCGCGCTCTCCCCGCTACGCAGCTACTTGGCGACGAAGCCTGGGCCAGTTTTGCCGCCTGGATCGAGACGGTAGACAAGACTCCATATTGACTTTTCCAAGAATGCTTTCGCCAATGGAAGCCGAGGACCTAACTGAAGAGGGCTTTGACCCGCAGCCCGTCGTAAAAGTCGAGCTTTCAACGGGCAAAACTTGAGCCGTGCCGCAAGACGCTGAAAAAACATGGCTTACAGGCTGAGGAAAATTGGTTCGGGCTTTATGTCAGGGCTTCAGCCCTGACATAAAGCCAATGAAACCAACGGGGCTTTACATGCTATAGAAAAAATCGGAAAAAGCCGGCCTTGTAACAGGGAACGGCTTTAGCCGTGCCGATAAGGCCATTAGAATGAGCGCGGCTTTAGCCGCCGAGGGATGCTCTTCGGGCTCTTTGCCCAAAAACAGGCCTTTTTCCGCAGCCTGTTTTTAACCCCTGGGCGATGTTTTCCAACAGATTTTGCCATTACAAGGCCTTTTTCTGCAGCCTGTTGAGCCCCTGGGAATGTTTTTCGGTGCCTTGGATCTTCGCCACAAGATGCTAGGAATGCGCCGAAAATTGTCTTCGTGCCAAAAACTCGAATCCTTGCCGAAAAGTCAGAATCTTCCCGAGAATCCCTCCGGTCAGATCCTCCAGTCGCTGGATCGTCGAGGCGTGAATGTCGATGAAAGGATCATTCCCGGGTTGCCGCAGATAAACCAATTATTAACCCTGCACGGCTGTCATCCTGAGCATAGCGAAGGATCTGCGGTCGTTCTTCGCTATTCCCGAGTTGCCGGTTAGCCACCAGGGAGCTAGATGCGGGGCTCGAATCGCGCAGTGTCCAAGTGGCCAATTCTGAGGCATTGAGCAAAGACACCTTTAGGAAGAGCTCAAAAAGCGTTTGTTACACATTTTGGATGAGGGGGTTCCTTTATGCCCACTTAGGAACCGCTGCTTTCGCAGTAGCTCCGAGATTTCCCAAAGCCCACGCTACCCAATAGCGTACTGAATCGTCAGGAGAATCGAGCAAAGACATTAGGTCTTTCACCAGCGTGTCTGTGACTTCATTACTACTGACTTTCTGTGTGAGGCTTGCGAGGTGCTCTGCAGCCTCCGTTCTGGCGTCCACGGTCCTACCTGATCGAACCTTCTCCACAGTGACCTTGATCTGCCCCATACGCGCGGACTCTCCGCCTCCATGAGCAATCCCAACCGCTGCGGACAACACGAGACAAAGAGCCAAAGTGCGTATTTTGCAAACGCGCAGTTTCATATCTCCCGATTCTGAGTGAACCAAAAAGCCGACCAAACAACTCGCAGCGTTCGTTTGAGCCTCGTCACGAAGGCCACTGAAAGTTTAGACACCGAAGGCGTTAATACCGGTTCCACGCGCAGCTGAGTTCTGGCTGTGTCGTCGCCCATCCGGACCCAACCCCGGTTTAAAAGCCCGCATGGCGTCCGAGGCATCTTCAGGTTTCTTTCCCAGCCGACAAAGGAATTCTCCGCTCTGCCCCGAATCCCTGTCGGAATTGCGTAGAATTAGCCCCGACTGGCGCATGATAGAGAAATGAACGGCCTTTTCGAGAACCTTTGGCGCCGAAAACGAGCCGAAAAAAACTGGAACGGCCCTGGACCATGGACCACCCCTATCCTCCCCCTCCCGGCCTTTTGACGTAGTCTATTGAAAATAAACAAGTTAGGCCTGTAAAGGCCCCACATGGCTATTGAAAATAAAGGACTTAGGCCAGGCAAACCGATTTTGTGACCCCGGATCTGGACTCGCTCGGGACGTTGGACTGTTCGGCATCCGGCTGGGAAAGCCCGAGGCTTCCCATCCTTGCGCCAAAAAGAAACCAAGGATGGGAATGGGTGAGCATTGTTCCTGAAACCGCTAGGAGAGCTGGCGGATTTCGCTTGAAGTGCCGCCGGCCGCGGGAATGTAGCACTTCTGGGTGTAGTCCATCACCATCCGGTCGGCGTTGAAGCGCCATCCCAACGTGCGAATGGTGCGTTTCATCCGCTTGATCCAGCCCTTGGGCAGTCCGTCGCGGTTGCGTTGATAGTAAAGAGGGATAAGCTCGTCGCGGAGCACTCGATAGAGGTCTTCGCCGTCGCGGCTGTCGTGCACGTCCATGTTGGAGTGCGTTCTCCCAGAACCGATGGCAAACCCGTTAAGACCGTCGTAGGCCTCGGCCCACCATCCGTCCAGAACGGAAAGATTCAAGCCGCCATTCAGCACGACTTTCTGGCCGCTTGTTCCAGAGGCTTCCAAAGGTCGCCGAGGGTTGTTGAGCCACACGTCGACCCCTTGAACCAGATACCGGCCGACGTTGATGTCGTAGTCCTCGACGAACACGATCTTGTTGGCGAACTCGGAGTCGCGCATCATCTGGGCGATCTGCTGCAGCACGCGCTTGCCGGGTTCGTCGTGGGGATGGGCCTTGCCGGCAAACAGAAACTGCACAGGCCGCTTGGGATCGTTGACCATGGAGGCCAGTCTCTGGATGTCGGCGAGCACCAGATTGGCCCGCTTGTAGGTGGCAAAGCGGCGGGCAAATCCAATGGTCAGCGCATCCGGCGACAGCACCTTGCCGAGCTTCTGCAGGGCTTCCTGAGGTTCGTTTCGACGTTCGGCCTGCTCGCGGGCGCGGCGGCGGACGAAGTCGAGCAACTGCGATTTTAGACTGAGATGAGTCTCCCAGAGCTCGCCGTCGTCGATCTTCTCAATTTCCTCCCACGTGCGGGCCGTGCCGCTCTTGTTTTGCCAGCCCACACCGAGGTGACGATCGTAGAGTCGACACATTTGCGGAGCCAGCCACGATGGGACGTGAACGCCATTGGTGATATGACCGATGGGCACGGCGTCTTCCGGCTTGCCGGGATAGAGGCACTTCCACATGGCGCGAGACACTTCGCCATGTAGGGACGAGACCGCATTGACGCGTCGGGAAAGTTTGAGTCCGAGCACCGTCATGCAGAACTGTTCGCCGTGGTCGGTCGGGTACTCGCGGCCAAAACCCATCAAGTTCTCATGCGAAATGCCAAGCTCCTCGCGCAGCGGTCCAAGGTGCTCTTCAATCAGGTCGGCGTTGAACCGGTCGTGCCCGGCCGGCACCGGCGTATGCGTAGTGAAGATCACTTCCCGGGGAATCTGGCTGGCGGCGGCGTTGAAGTCGATGCCCTCTTCCTTCATACGGTTGCGAATGGCTTCAAACACCGCGAACCCGCTGTGACCCTCGTTCAGGTGAAGGACGCTTGGGGCGATGCCCATCGCCTTGAGCGCGCGGAAGCCGCCCACGCCTAGCAACAGTTCCTGACGAATGCGTGTGCGGCCATCGCCGCCATAGAGTCGGGAAGTCAACTCGCGGTCTTCCGGGTCGTTTCCGGGAACGTTGGAGTCCAGCAGAAACAGATCGATGCGGCCCACCTTCAGGCGCCAGACCTTGGCACGGATGGAACCACCGCGGGTGTGGATTTCAATCGCAACCGGCTCGCCGTTGAGACCGATCGCCAGTTGCATGGGCAACTGATTCACATCGGTTTGCAGATATTCCTCATGCTGCCAGCCAGTCTGGTCAAGCCGCTGCAGGAAGTAGCCCTGGCCGTAAAAAAGGCCGATGCCGACAAGCGGAATATCCAGGTCGGACGCACTCTTGATGTGGTCGCCGGAGAGCACGCCAAGACCGCCGGAGTATATGGGCAGCGATTCGTGCAATCCGAACTCTGCCGAGAAGTAGGCCACGGGCCGTGGACGCAGCACGCCTGCATGGGCCGCGCCCCAGGTGCGGTCGGCATTCAGGTACTCCTGATGGCGGCGATAGACGTAGTTGATGCGGCTATGCAACACCAATTCTGTGGCGCGCCGTTCAATTTCGCCGAACGGCATTTCGCTCAACAAAGAGATGGGATTCTGGTTCAACTCGCGCCAGCGGGTCGGATTCAGGTCGCGAAACAGGCTGATGCAATCGTGGTCCCAGCTCCACCACACGTTGCGCGCCAGCGCCCACAGGCGTTCCTGTGCAGGACCGATGAAGCGGTCGAGCGTGCGGGCCTCGCTCACGACCGGCGCAACCTGGTTGGCGGCCTCCACCAACATCCGGATCTCGTCCTCGCGGAAGGCGCGCGGCTCCTTGGTCTGGACCACCAGTACGCCCTGCAGTATACCCCGATCGATCAGGGGCACACCCAAGAACGAGTGGTAGATCTCTTCGCCTGAATCCTTGAAGAGCTTGAAACGAGGATGCAACTTGACGTCTTCGACTGCCACCGGCATGACCTGTTCGGCCACCAGACCGGCCAAGCCTTCGTGAAGCGGCATGCGCAGCTTCCCGATTGAGCGGGGATGCAGGCCGAGGGTGGCGGCCAACACCAGGTTGGAGCGATCGGGTTCGAGGAGATAGGCGGAGCAGACGTCGGTGCGAAACCTTGCGGCAATCAAGGCCACAACGTTCATGAGGGTATTGGCCGGCATGCCGCCTTCTTCTGTGAGGCTGGTGATCTCCTCCAGAGTCAGGACATGGGCAATTTCAACTGCATCGTAGGACTGGGTCATCCGCTCTCACCTTTCAAATCAATCTTGAAGTTGGTGCATCGACAGATGTGCAACGCCTTGACAGAAAGTGCCAAGGTGCAACCGGCTGAAGTACCGAAAAAATGAAACATCGTAGGGCCAGCTGATCGGGTGAAGGGGCTCATCCCGTCATTTGCTTGTGCGTGATGAATCAGACAATATCATCCCAGGCAGGGCGAATCAAATTTCTGCAGGGGGAGCGTCGGCTGCCCCAACGCTTTGGAAACCAGAAAACTGAGCCTATGGATCGTTCAATTTCCCCTGCCCTTCGATAGAAAAAGGGCGAAAGGACGGGAAAAGGAGAGCCATCGCACTACCGCACGCGGAGAACGATAATGGTTTCGTCGTCGAAGCGATCGCGTTCTCCCTGGAAGCGCGTGACGTCGTTGAGGATGGAGTCGGCAATTTCCTGGGCGGGCAGACCGCGATGCGCGCAAAGCACGGCTGAGAGGCGATCTTCCCCGTACATCTCTTCCTGCATGTTCTCCGCGTCCAGAATGCCGTCGGAAACAAAGACAACGATGTCCCCGGGTTGGGTGGCGATATTCAGTTCCTCGTAACTGACGTTGGGGAAGAGTCCGAGGGGAAATCCTTCGGCCTGGATGGTCAAGTTCTGGCCCGAACGGCAGAAGACAGGCTGAACGGCGCCTGAGTTTGCCACCTGGAGGGTCTGATTCTCGTCGTTCCAGAGTGCAAAGAGCATGGTGACGTATTGGGATTCGAGCTTGCGCACCTGCAGAGCGTCGTTCAGGGTCGCCAGCATCGGTGCGGGGTCAAGGCGCTGCTGGGCCGCGGAACGCATGATGCCGCTGACCAGGGCGGCGAACAGCGCCGCCGGAGCCGCCTTGCCGCTGACGTCGCCCAAAACGATTGCGGTGCGTCCGGAGCCGTAGTCGACGAAATCATAGAGGTCTCCGCCGATGGTGCGAGCAGGAAGGAATCGAACCGCCATCTCGGCATGGGTATGCTCAGGCGCTTTGGAGGGCAACAGGCGAAGCTGCACTTCCCGGGCCATTGACAAGTCTCGCTCCA
>Ga0181520_10002029_pt1 | contig 39397 bp, 29 predicted proteins | sample PEATcosm2014_Bin_29_FD_132451 | JGI IMG/M metagenome (GOLD analysis project Ga0181520, IMG submission 132451) | Peatland microbial communities from MTU Mesocosm Facility, Houghton, MI, USA - PEATcosm2014_Bin02_30_metaG | ecosystem: Environmental > Terrestrial > Soil > Wetlands > Peat | place... | reverse complement strand
GCTCAGTTCGGAGTGATAGCAAAACGTGGGCAAATCGATGTTGGCCTTGCGCACGAGTTCGAGAAGATTGCGCTCTCCCTCGATGGCTACTGTCTTTCCATCGATCGTCATAGTTGGCTGGATGGCCTTGTTCATCTGGCTATATCCCCTCGACCGCATGAATTTTGCAGGCTGTGGCGCACGCGCCACACTTGATGCACAGTTCAGGATTGATTTGGTGCGGCTGCTTCTTCTCGCCGGTAATGGCTCCCGTCGGGCATGCCTTGATGCAAAGCCCGCAGCCCTTGCACTTGACCTGATTGATCTCCGGGCTCAGCAGCGCCTTGCAGCGGCCGGTACGGCACTTCTTCTCGAAGACGTGCTCTTCGTACTCCTCGCGGAAGTAGCGCATCGTCGATAGCACAGGATTGGGCGCCGTCTTGCCCAGTCCGCACAAAGAGCCCACCTGCACCGCGCGTCCCAGCTTGTCCAACAGATCCAGCGTGCCCGCGTCGGCGCGTCCTTCAATCACGTCGTCCAGAAGCGCCAGCAGTTGTCTTGTTCCCTCTCTGCACAGCACGCACTTGCCGCAGGATTCGCGCTGCGTGAATTCCATGAAGAACCGCGCAATGCTCACCATGCAGGTGCCCTGGTTCATGGCCACCAACCCGCCGGAGCCCACCATTGCCCCAACGGAACGCAGCGATTCGTAGGCCAGCGGCAGATCGAGATGGTCCACCGTGAGGCATCCGCCAGAAGGACCGCCGATTTGCACGGCCTTGAAGCCGTCCTTCCAAACCTTGCCGCCATCGTCGGTGATGCCGCCGCCGATGTTGTAGACGATCTCGCGCAGCGGCGTGCCGAAGGGAACCTCGACCAAACCGGTGTTGGAGACGTGACCGGTGAGCGCAAAAGTCTTGGTGCCTGGAGAGTCCGGAGTGCCGATGCTCTTGAAAACTTCGGGGCCCAGGTTGAGAATGCGGGAGACATGCGCCAGCGTCTCAACGTTGTTGATGATCGTAGGCTTGCCCCACAATCCACTCTGCGCCGGGAACGGCGGTTTGGGCCGGGGCATGCCGCGCTGTCCTTCGATGGACGCAATCATGGCCGTCTCTTCACCGCAGACAAACGCGCCCGCGCCTTCCATCACTTCGCATTTCATGGCTAGCCCGGTGCCGAAGACGTTCTTTCCCAGAATGCCTTCGCGCTCCGCGTCCGCAACAGCGCGCCGCATGCGCTCCACCGCCAGCGGATACTCAGCGCGGACGTACACCAATGCTTCGTTGGCGCCAATTGCCCGCGCGGCAATCATCAGGCCCTCAATTACGCTGTGTGGATTGCCTTCCATCACCGAACGATTCATGAACGCGCCGGGGTCGCCTTCATCGCCGTTGCAGATGACGTACTTCTTCGCGGAGTTCTGAATTCGCGCTGCTTCCCACTTGCGTCCCGTCGGAAACCCGCCGCCCCCTCTGCCCCGCAATCCGGATTCCGAGATGGTCTTGCAGATTTGTTCAGGTGACATCTCCACAAACGCCTTGCGCGCCGCCTGATAACCGCCGTGCAGCATGAATTCGTGAATGTCTTCCGGATCGAGGAAACCGCACTCGTGCAACACCAGGCGGTCCTGGCGCGCGTAGAAAGGATTGTCCTCAAGACCGCGGCAGCTCTTGCGCGTCGTGGGATCCTTGTACAGAAGCCTTTCGACAACCTGGCCGGCGCCCAACGTCTGTTGCACAATCTCGGCCACGTCTTCGCCGCGCACTTTGGTGTAGAGAATCCCATCCGGCACCACCGAGACCAGCGGACCCATCTGGCAGAAACCCTGACATCCGCTCTTGGAAAGGCGGATTTCGTCGCTCGTGGCCTCGGCGCGCAGCTCGAGAATTACCTGCATCCCCGATGCCGCTATCTCGCGCTTGAACTGCTCGTGAACCTTCATGGCTCCGTTGGCCATGCATCCGGTTCCCGCGCAGATAATCACCCGGCGCACTTGAGCATGCGTTGAGATTCCCTCTCCGTGCCCCGCAATCTGTGTGAGAGCTTCCGTGCTAGTCATTGCACTCCTCGGCTGAGAGCTGCTCAGCGGCATCCTGGGAAGCGTTCCCCGTCGACGCTTCCTGGGCCTTGATCTCATCCACCAGAGCAACCGCCCGCTCCGGAGTGATCTGGCCGTACACCTGGTCGTCGACTACGATCACCGGGGCCAATCCACAAGCGCCCAGGCAGGCAACCGTCTCGATGGTGAAGAGCATGTCGGGCGTGGTCTTGCACTTTTCACTCGTTCCCAGCTTCGCGTGCAATGCGTTCAGCACCGGAATCGACTGCTTGACGTGGCAAGCCGTTCCATCGCAAATGCGGATGACATGCTTACCCTTCGGCTCCAGTGCAAAGTGCGCGTAAAATGTCGCCACGCCAAAAACACGCGCGGGAGGAACATCCAGCGAAGTCGCCACGTAGGTGAGCACTTCTTCCGGCAGGTATTGGTATTCGTGTTGGATCGCTTGCAGGATTGGAATTAATCCCGACGGACGGCGCCCGTGATGGTTGAGAATGCTGACCACCTTCTCAAACTTCTCCGCGCGATCGACAACAATAGGCATCGACGCCATCTAAACGGCCTCCCTTTGTTGAATTGGTACCCGGAATCGCTGCGCCAGCTTCCAGGAAAGCGAGGCCAGCGTTGAATAGAGATCTTCGTTGTGTACGATGATGTGCTCGGGAACTTTGAGCTTGACGGGCGCGAAGTTCCAGATGGCCTGGATGCCCCCCTTTACCATCTGATCCGCAACCGACTGCGCCACCGCGGCAGGCGTTGTGATGATTCCCAGATGAATGCTCATGCGCGGGGCCAGATCGACGAGCTTGTCGAGCGGAAGCACCGCCTTGTCGTAAATCCATTTGCCGATCTTCGCCGGATCGGTGTCGAAAGCAGCCACAATGCTCAGACCGAACTTCGAAAACCGTTCGTGGCCCAGCAGCGCGGTGCCCAGGTTTCCCACCCCGACTAGAAAAGCCTCGTTCACGTTGTTCCAGCCAAGGAATGTCTCGATGGCCTGGATCAGTTCGGAGACCGAGTAGCCCGTCTTCGGCTTGCCTACAATACCCGTGTATTGCAGATCCTTGCGGACCTGCACGGGAACCAGGTTCAAATCCCGCCCAATCGCGCTGCAGGAAACCTGCCGAATGCCCTTGGCCTCAAGTTCCACCAGATAGTGGTGGTACTGGGGCAAGCGCCTCAAGCTTGGCTGCGGAATCGACCGCGTCTCAGGCCGGCTGATCGGTAATTCATTCGATAAATTCATATCGATAACCACATACTGAGTTTAAAGTTCGGCGATTTGCCCCACCGTGACAGCGGTCACAGAGCACAAAGAATTCCTCGTGGGGACACGCTCCCGGCCCTGATTCCCCGCCGGGAACAGACTTAGCAATATTGTTAAGTTTATGATTGTGGATTGTTTAAATTCGAAGGCGAGAGCCTGAAGCGGGGATGACCTTGGTCATGACGCCATTCTTTAGTCGCGTTGCGCGCACCCGCAGTGCAGACCGGGGCAATGCAACCCGCTCAGGCGAATTGGTATTTGGATGGTTTCCGACAATCGCGAGGCGCAGCTCGAACTCCGGGTTCTGGCCCTAGAATCCGCGGGTCTTACCGGCTCCGGAAAGACTTCTGCTGGAGCACGCCTTGCCTCTTCAATGCACCACGCCCGCATCCCGGGCCGGCCAATAAACAAAAACGGCCTTCCCGTAGATGAGGTCGCGGTCCACGGGGCCGAATTCCCGGCTGTCGGAGGAGATGGAGCGGTGATCGCCCATCATGAAGTAGCTGTCCGGGGGAACCACCATCTCCGCCATGGAGCGATTGTCCTCGAATTCCTCGGGAACGTATCTCTCAACCAGCCGGGCGCCGTTGAGCCAAACCTGCCCGCGGTCGATGCGCAGGCGGTCACCGGGCAACGCGATCACTCGCTTGATATAACTCTTCTCCGGATCGCGCGGATATCGAAAGACCACCACGTCGCCCCGTTCAATGGCAGAGATGCGGTAGACGAACTTGTTGATGAACAGGCGGTCGCGATCGACCAGCCGCGGCAGCATGCTGGTTCCTTCCACGCGAACCGGCTGGTAAAGGAAGGTGATGATCAGCACGGATGCCGCGGCGGAAATCAACAGATCGCGCACCCAGAGCCCAATGCCGTCCGTCTTGCGGACCGGAGCGGGTGGGGGATTCAATGCCGGTTGATCAGCCTGCGCACCCTGAGCGGCAGCCTGGTTTGAGGCTTGGGGAATGTCGGGGGGAAACGTATCCATCTCTCTTCTAGATTACTCGCAACCGAGCCCTCCGGGTGGGCAGAGTACTCCGGTGGGTTTCGGTTTCTCCAGTCGTCTGGGTTGATTCGGGGCGGGAACCAAGCCAGGAGCACTGCCCGGCTGGCCTACGCCGCCAAGATTCTCTTCTTCAAGGACCAGCGGCCGCTGCAAGATCATCTCCACCTGCGTTCCGCTCTCGATGTTGACATCGGCCCCGCGGGTGAACAACGAGACCAATCCCACAGTTGCAAGCCCGGCCCCAATGCCGGCAACCCCTCCGGCGATCGGATGCCCGGAACCAAGGCCGCCAATCGAGCCAATTGTCCCCCCGGTAGGGATTGCGATCTTTGCCACCTCGCCCGCATTTCGTCCTTTGCCGCCCTCCTGCTCGATAGTCCCCTCGCCATCGTCCTTCACCGACTGCTTCTTGGCGCCAGGCAAGCTGTTCACAATGCCTGGAATCTCCACCACCGTTCCATTGGGAAAGATGATCGATGTGAAGTGCATATCGAGCTGCGCTTTGCCCTTCACGCGCCCGGCACGGACAACCCGGTCCACCGTACCCTGAACGTAAACTCCAGCTGGAATCACCACCCGGTTCCCCACCACCACTGGAAACGTCGACGACAGATACACGCCATCGCCCGGCTTGGCGCTCTTGGTGTTGATGGCGCTGCGCAACTGAAGCAGCACCTTGGTCCCTGCGGGAACCGTGTAGTTCTTCCTGGCCGCGACTGCTTGTGGAACCTGCGCGCCCGGGGCTGGACACGGCATCTTTTCATCCATTGGCTCGTAATCCTGGCCAGCGGGGCGGCACGGCACCCCCAACCCTGGAGGCAAGGGCGGAACGGGACTGCCATTCGGAATGGCGCCTGTCGCGTCTTCCGCGGAGGGTGGCGCGGCCGGCGTTTGCGCGGCCGAGCTATTTATCGCGTCCGGCTTGGGGGCAGGGGCCTGAGCCGACTTGGAGCAGGACGCCGCAGAGGCAAAGACCAACACGATTGCAACCGTCATCGATCCGTGCACCAAATGCATCCAATCCTCCGCAGCAGCCGTTTCAAGATAGACTCGCAGTTCATCCCCAAGGATAGCCGCAATTTCCTGGCAGAGAACCAAAAACAGCTCTTGGCGCCTTTGCCGCCAACCTCTGGCGGTACCATGCTAGTCAGCGATGAATTCTGAAATCAACTTCGCGCCTGTTTATCGCGTATTGTCGGATGCCATCTCCGCACGCGCCTTTCCCGGTTGCGCCTTTGGAGTCCTGGCAAACCGCAAAGTCGTGCTCCAAGGCGCGTTAGGCCGCTTCACCTACGACGAAGACGCGTCGGCCGTCAGCCCGCAAACGGTCTTCGACGTTGCCAGTATTACGAAAATCATGGCCACAACGGCTGCCACGATGATCCTCCACCAGCGCGGCCTGCTTGATCTGGAAACGCCCCTTGGCGACCTGCTGCCAGGCTTTATGGTGGGCCGAACGTCCGGTGACAACGCCCGCAACGTGCGGCTTCGTCATTTGCTCGCGCACAGTTCCGGGCTGCCTGGCTACGTCGAGTTCTTTCGCACCATTGCCACCGCGCCGGCGCTCTATCGCGCATTGCTCGAACTGCCCCTCGAAGCCGCTCCGGGCGAGCGCGCCGAGTACTCCGACCCCGGTTTCATGCTCTTGGGCAAGGCCGTCGAAGTTCTCACCCGCGAAAACCTCGCCACCTGGGTCCAGCGGGAGGTCTTTGCGCCTCTGAGGATGGCCGCAACCGGCTTCTGTCCACCGCTCGCAGCAAGACCATTGATTCCCCCAACCGAAGAGGACGCATGTCTGCGCAAACGCTGCATTCAAGGTGAAGTTCAGGACGAAAACGCCTGGCTGCTCAACGGCATAGCCGGGCACGCTGGACTATTCTCGAACGTGCCTGATCTGTTGCGCTTTTCCGCCGAGATCCTCGCCACCAGCTCCGTTGCGGAACTGGCCCGGCTTTTTGACGCAGCCACCGTCGCCCATTTTGCCCAACGCCAGGGGCCGGAAGGCAGCTCGAGGGCCCTGGGCTGGGATACTCCCTCCGGGAATTCCTCATCGGGTCAACATTTTTCATCACGTTCGATTGGCCATTTGGGTTTCAGCGGTTGCTCGCTATGGATTGACCTGGAGGCCAATGTCGCCGTGGCGCTCCTCACCAATCGCACTTGGCCCGATCGCCAATGCCAACTCATCCGCCAGGTCCGGCCGGCCTTCCACGATGCCGTTCGAGAGTCCCTGTAAACGTTTTGCAGCCTATACTTTCCACGATGATTTGCCGATCAGAATTTCGCAGGGGTTGCGCAGTTTCCATATAGAATCAGAAAGTGGGGACAGATGCGATGCTAACCAGCTCGACGACGCAGGGAACGGCCAATGCCCAAAAAGAGGACTCCAAGAGAGATCAGGCCGCCTTGCTTCAAGTATTGATTACTGAGAGCCAGAACGAGGCTTCTCAAGGCTTTGACACCAAATCCGCGCTGGAGATTGCGCGCATTATCAATCACGAGGATGCGAAGGTTGCCGCTGCGGTCAAGAAGACCCTGCCGGAGATCGCCCAGGTCATCGACATGGTGGCGCGCGCCCTTCGCGATGGCGGCCGCCTGATTTACATCGGCGCCGGCTCCAGCGGGCGCATTGCGGCTCTGGATGCGTCCGAGTGCCCGCCAACCTACTCGACGGCTCCAGGACAGGTGCAGTACATCATGGCTGGCGGACCCAAGGCGCTGGCTTCGGCCGTTGAAGTCAACGAAGACTCCGAGGAGTTGGGTCAGCGCGACATCGCCCGCCGCCGTCCCACCCGCAAGGATGTGGTGGTGGGAGTTTCCGCCTCCGGCCGCACTCCCTACGTCGTGGCCGCCGTAGCTTATGCGCGCGCCCGCGGAGCGCACACCGCCGCGGTGACCTGCAATCACGACACGCCTCTGTCCGCCGCCGCCGATATCGCCATCGTGGCCGACGTGGGCCCCGAGGTCATCTCCGGTTCCACCCGCATGAAAGCCGGTTCCGCCCAGAAGATGGTCCTGAACATGATCACCACGGGCGCCATGACCCGCCTGGGCTACGTGTACGAGAACCTCATGGTCAACGTACACATGCAGAACTCCAAGCTGGTCGAACGCGGCATCCGCATTCTGGTGAGCGCCTGCAAAATCGACCGCGAGACCGCGGTCCAGACCATCAAGAGCGCCGGGCGCAGCGTGCCCGTGGCCCTGGTGATGCTCAAGGCCAAAGTCGACAAGCCCGAGGCCGTCCGCCGCCTGGCAAAGTCCGACGGCAACGTCCGCCTGGCCATCGAGGACAATGTGCTGGAGCTGTAAAGGAATTTGTCATCCTGAGCAAAGCGAAGGATCTGCGGTAGCTTTTCTTGCATTTCGCTCGGACCCATAGCTTTTTGGGAAAACGTCAGGCAGGTCCGGAAACGGCCCTGCTTGATTTGTCGTCCCTGAGCAAGAATCTGCCAAAAGCGCGGTCTTGCGAGGATTTTGAGCGCTTGATAAAGAGCTTTGCTGCCACCTCGGCCCTACCGGGAAGATTGCTAATCTGCCATCTGGCACGAAGGGCCGCTTCTGCTGTAATCCTGCCTAACCTGGAGTTATCGACGAGTGCGCGACGGACTGAATGCACTCTTAGACCGACGGCATGCATCTCCATCGACGCCTCTTGGCTGATCTTGTGATTCTATTGGGCGCCATGTACGAGTTCTGGCGGACTAGCCGCGTGGCGGGTTGAACGCTCTCCTCTTGGGACCGGGTTCGGGAGGCTACAACTGGGCGGAAGAAACCGGTGTGCACGGCGCCAGTCGCGCACACGGCAACTCGTGCGATTAGCTATTGACGAGAACGGAGACCACGAACATGAAGCCAAATGAACCCAGCCGCACAGCCCTGATGATCGCCCGGCAACGAGCTGCTCATCAGGTGCTCGACCATGGCTCGATTCTCCATGACCCATTTGCCATGGAGATTCTGCGTGAGGACGAAAAGGACGTGCTTCAATTTGCCAACGCACACCCCTTGGCCAGCATCGGACGCCTGCTCACCGCCGCGCGAAGCCGGATTGCGGAAGATGCTTTGTCAAGAGCTGTCGAAGGAGGGGTTCGGCAGATCGTCATCCTTGGCGCCGGACTCGACACTTTTGCTCTCCGGAATCCCCATCGCGCATTAGAGATCCGTATCTATGAGGTGGACCACCCCACGACCCAGGCAGGGAAACGCCAGCGCCTGGCGGAAGCTCAAATCGCACTTCCGCCATGGCTTATTCTCGTGCCAGTCGATTTCGAGCAGGACGATCTGGGAGAGAAGCTCGCCGCCGCGGGCTTTCAGCAGAACTCGCCCGCGTTTTTCACATGGCTCGGGGTTGTGCCATATCTGACACAGGACGCTATCGGCCGCACTCTGGACTACATGTCGTCAATCCAGAACTCTGAGGTTGTGTTCGACTACATGGAGCCTCCCGAGGGATTCTCAGAAGAGCTAAGGCAAATAGAAAAGCAGCGGGCCGAACAGCTCGAGAAGATTGGCGAACGTTCAGACAGCCGTTTCGAGCCGGCTGGCATCGCAGCGATTCTTCGCTCGCACGGATTCTGTGCCTTCGAGGACATCGATTTCCAGCACATCGCCTCCAGGTTCGGTCGCGCCATTCAAGGACTCGCGCCCGGACACGCTGGCATTCATGTTGTCCACGCTAAGCACTAAGGAGAGCTTGGACGGGTCGCTAAAACGCCGTCATCCGCACTCGCAGCAGAACATTTTCGTCCGACTTCAGATTCAGCCCGTAGTCGGTCTGGTCGCCGTTCCAGATGCGGGCGGTCTTCCAGTTCCCTGCGGAATCGTAGCTGCCCTCTTCAACCTTCAGCCAGAGCCGCTTCTTGCCCGGCGCGAACGTCGGCGCAAAGTCTACCCGCGCGTGATGCCCTGCGATGAGAAATTCGTCTGGAGCAAGTTGCAGCAGGACCACGCCTCCATCGGCAGGCGAATTGCCTTTGGGCTGCATACCGTTGCCGAAGGACGGCATTCCGTAGCTGATCTCGGCGCTCCAGCGGTCGAAAGCCAGCGTCTGCGTGTGGTTCTGCGGGTCTTCGCTCACACCTTGAACCCTGCCTTCCAGATTCGCCTTGGCCAGCTTGCGGGCAATGGGCGCCAGCAGCGAGTACTGCAACGCAAAGGGCTTCAAGGCGCTGGACTCCATCGCCTCCGGCCCTTCGGTCTGGTTGCTGTAGCGGCTCAGATCGAGACCGAACGGAGCAAAGCCGATTGCGCCCTGCCCAATGGCGGCGTAGGCAAAATGCGCATACTCCGCCGTGTTACCCGTCTCGGGAATCAGCAGCGGATTGTTCTTCCGCTTGTACAACTCGATGCTCTCCATGTACTTGCCGTACTCCGGCATATAGATGTCCGGCGCCACGATGCTGATGGAGGGGGCTGCAATCTTCCACAGGTCGATATTGTTGTCGGTGGGCGCGCCGGACTCGTAGCTCGGAGCCTTGCCGGGGTTGAACGGGTCGCGCAACGCGGCGTTCACATAGAGCGGTAGCGGATACTCGGCCTTGCCCGCTGCTCCCACCTGCTCGATATAGGTTGCCGTGTACCAGGCCTCGAAGGCCTCGTCGGCATCGTCGCCAAAGACCTGCTGCCAGGTTCCCGCCTTTTTGCCCAGGCCAGCAGTCAGCTTCTCCGGAACCTGCCCGGCAAATGCCTTTTCTGCCTCAGGGCTGTAGTCGCGCACCCCGCCCCACACGCCTGCCTCGTTCTCCACCTGGACCATCAGCACGGTGCGTTGCGGGTCGGTCTGCTTCAAGTGCCGCATCAAAGCGCGGAAGGCGGCTTTGTCCGCTTCCAGGCGCGGAGGACAAAACGGCGAGGGCGAATCCACCGTCTGCCCATCCCTATTGAGCAGGAACGGGTACTTTGCCTGATCCAGTTTGATCCACTCCGGTGTGTAGTGCGAGCTGCCGTTTTTCCAGGTGCCAAACCACAACAGCACCAGCCGCAGACGGTGCTCGCGCGCCTGCTTCAGGATCAGGTCCACTACGCTGAAGTCGAACTTGCCCGGCGCGGACTCTAGCTGCTCCCAATAGACAGGCAACTCGACGGTGTTGGCGTGGAGCGTCTCGGCTGCCGGCCAGACCTTATTCAGATATTCAGGCCAGGCGCTGGAGTTGTTGGCTTGCACGCCCAGCATCAGGAATGGCTCTCCGTCTGCGACGAGAGCGAAGCGGCCATCTTTCTCAACGATGGCGGGCAGCGGTTTGGATGGAGCGACGGCCGCGGGAAGCGTCTGTGCCGTTCCGAGCGGCAGCCCTGCAAAGGCTCCGACTACGCCCAACAGAAATCCCGCGCCTATCGCGAAAGCTCGCCAATACCCATGCCGTCTCATCTTTCTTCCCTTCACACTGCTGGCTTTTCACGCACCAGATCGTAGGCACAAGTATAGAACCGGGCCATCCCGGATGTGTTCGGGCGAGTGCCCCGGGTATTGGGGTGGAAAACCGTCCTGCGCTGCCGCTCGCGTTTACACTAGAAGGCTAGGAGTTGCGGGAGATTCATGGACAAGTTTGTCATTCGCGGCGGAAATCCGCTGGTGGGCACCATTCGCGCCTCGGGTGCGAAGAACTCGGCGCTGCCATGCATGGCCGCTGCCATTCTCACCGAGGACGAGGTCGTTCTCGAAAACATCCCCCAGGTCCGCGACATCGAAACCGAACGCCGTCTGCTGGCCTCAATGGGCGCAGAGATCCGCTTGGGCGAGCACTCCACCACAATCCGTTGCCAGACTCTCTCCGATCCTGAAGCAAAATACGAGATTGTGAAGACCATGCGGGCCAGTTCCCTGGTGCTCGGGCCCCTAGTTGCCCGCGTGGGAATGGCGCGGGTGGCCATGCCCGGTGGATGCGCCATCGGCGGCAGGCCCATCGATCTACATATCAGGGGACTGGAGAAGATGGGCGCTGTCATCACCCAGGCACACGGCTACCTGGAAGCACGCGTCGATCGCCTCAAGGGTGCTCACCTGGTCTTTGACAAGATCACCGTCACCGGCACAGAGGATCTTCTGATGGCCGCGGTGTTGGCCGAGGGCGAGACCCTGATGGAGAATTGCGCCCGTGAACCAGAGGTTACCGATCTGGCTGCCCTGCTCACCGCCATGGGCGCGAAGATCCAGGGCGCGGGTACCTCCACCATCCGGGTCCAAGGCGTTACCCGCCTCCATGGTGCACACTATCGCATCAATCCTGATCGCATCGAGGCCGGAACGTTCCTGGTAGCCGGAGCCATCACCGGCGGCGACTTGATTGTTGCCAATTGCAATCCGGCTCACCTCGGCGCGGTCATCGGCAAGCTGGAAGAGGCCGGCGTGAGGGTAGATATCCTCGGCCCCGACGCCGTGCGCGTGCGTTCCCATGGAAAGCTGCGCGCCGCCGACATCTCCACCGAGGAGTATCCCGGCTTCCCCACCGATATGCAGGCTCAGTACATGGCCCTGGCCACACAGGCCCAAGGAACCAGTGTGGTCATGGAGAACATCTTCGAAAACCGCTTCATGCATGTGCAGGAGCTGGTGCGCATGGGCGCCAACATCAAGGTGGAGGGCCGCACCGCCACGGTGCTGGGCCCAAGCCGGCTTTCCGCCGCGGCCGTCATGTGCTCCGACTTGCGCGCTTCCGCATCGCTGGTGCTGGCGGCGCTGGTAGCCGATGGCGAATCCATCCTGGACCGCGTCTATCACATGGACCGCGGTTATGAGCGGATCGAAGAGAAGCTGGCCGGCGTCGGCGCGCAAATCCAGCGCCTGGGAAACATCTTCGCGCCCAGATAATCCTCCTCCGAAGGCCGCGGCTTCCATCCCTCGCGGTCTGCCGAGCCCATTCGGAGGGTGCCGGCGGGTTCGCGGAGGCACGCCCTGACCTAACCCCTGAAAGCGCCAATCTGCGCCAGCGGAGCGCGAGCTTGTCTCCATGACAGTTTTGGACTGGAGGGTTTATCCTGAGCCGGGCCTGAATCCGGAGACGGGTTCAAGCTGGCGCGAGCAAAGGCCTCCAAGGAGAGGCGTCCCATGCATCGCGGCCGAAAGGGGATCATCCATCCATGCAAGAGAACGAGACCAAGTCTCTACCAGAAAATGCCTATCTGCCGCTGAAACCCGGCGAATCCTACCAGCCCATCGTACCCGCGGACGCGAAGACACCCGAATTCACGCTGCGGTCGGTCTTTTGGGGCGTTGTATTCTGCATCATCTTCTCCGTCGCATCGGCCTACTCTGGCTTGAAGGTCGGCCAGGGCATGGAAGCCGCCATCCCCATCTCCATCCTGGCCATTGGCCTGGCGCGCGTTTTCAAGCGCCGCACCAGTCTGCTTGAAAACGTCATCATCACCGGCATCGGCGCTGCGTCGGGCAGCGTGGTGGCGGGCGCCATCTTTACGCTTCCCGCACTCTACATCCTCCACCTCGATCCCCACCCGGTGCAGACCATCTTCATCTGCCTGGCGGGCGGATGCATGGGCGTTCTCTTCCTCATTCCCCTGCGCCGCTACTTTGCGCGCGAAATGCACGGACACCTGCCTTTCCCCGAGGCCACCGCCATCACCGAAGTGCTGGTGACCGGCGAAAAGGGCGGATCGCAGGCCAAGCTTCTGCTTCAGGCCACCGCCATTGCCGGCGTGTACGACTTCTTCGTCACCACCTTTCACGTGTGGAAGGAGTATCTCGACTTTCAGTTCGTTCCGGTGCTGCGCAACCTCGCCGACAAAGGGAGGATGGTGTTCAGCTTCGACGCCATCGGCTTCATCATGGGCCTGGGCTATGTGATGGGTTTGCGCAGTTCCCTGGTCTTTTGCGCCGGCAGTGTCCTTACCAGCTTCGTGCTGGTGCCGTCGATCTGGTACATCGGCAGCCACACTGACATCACGCTCTATCCCGCCGCGATTCCCATCGCCAAGATGACCGCGGTGCAAATCTATCGAAACTATGTGCGCTTCATCGGCGTGGGAGCGATTGCTGCTGCCGGCATCATCGGCATCCTCAAGTCTCTGCGGGTGGTAGCCGGCTCGTTCGGCATTGCGCTGCATGCCTTCCGCCACGGCGAAGCGCAGCATACCGAGCGCACCGACCGCGATATTCCGGTGCTCTCGCTGCTGCTGGGCGTCGTCGTCAGCTCCATCGCTGTCGCCATTTTCTTCGGCAGCCTCAAGGTCTCCTGGACGGTCTTGGCTTTGGGACTGGTTCTGACCCTGCTGTTCTCGTTCTTCTTCACTTCGGTGGCCGCCAACGCCATTGCCACCACGGCCAACAACCCAGCCTCGGGAATGACCATGCTGACCATCATCATCTCCGCCGTGGTGTTGTTGAGCTTCGGGCTCTCCGGAACCACCGGCATGTTCTTCGTGATGGCCATTGCAGGCATGGTATGCACGGCTTTGTGCGTTTCCGGCCAGTTCATTACCGATTTGAAGAGCGGCTACTGGCTCGGCTCCACGCCCGCTGCCCAGGAGAAGGTGAAGTTCATCGGCGTCATCGCCGCTGCCATCACCGCCGGGTTGACCATTATCCTGCTGGCCCAGGTCTATCAATTCGGCGAGGCCGCGCCCGGAGACGCCCGCCAGATCCTGGCCGCGCCGCAGGCTTCCATCATGAAGGCCCTGGTGGTGGGATTCATGAACAATCAGCCGGTAGCCTACATGCTCTTTGGCATCGGCGCCATGATCACCCTGGTGCTGGAGATGCTGGGCAAGTCGTCCATGGTCTTTGCCCTGGGCCTCTACCTGCCGCTGGGGCTCACCGCGCCCGTTCTGGCTGGTGGATTCATGTCGCATTTGATCAACAAGCGCTCTGAGAAAGTCGGCGGCGAAGACGGAAGCAAGATTCGCGAGCGCGGCGTGATCCTGGCTTCTGGTCTGATGGCCGGCGGCGCGCTGGGCGGTGTGCTGGGCGCATCGCTCAAGCTCTTTCACTGGTATAGCGAGGACCTGATCACCACACCGTTCTACGCCAACGATGGCGTCTCGCAATCGATCTCCGCCCTCATGTTTATCGGGCTTTGTCTCTACGTATGGTTCCGTTCCACGAAGAAGGAGAAGGTTTAAGCCATGGATCAAGCAGGAATGTATATTGCCGATGCAGTTTTGGGAATCGACACCCTTTGGGGCGGAGATGTGCTGTGCCCCTCGGGCGTGGGGCGCTTCATTGCCGACTCCTGGTTCTCCGATGAGCCGCTGCCCGCGGCCTACACCCACCCGGCCGCGGCGCACCTTCGCGAGTGTGGCGGAGTTACAGCAAAGAACCTTAACCGGGACACCCTCGAGGAGTATCTGCGCGCTGTGAATCTTCCCCAGGCCATTGCGGGGGTATGTGCGGAAGCCGCAAAGATGCCCGCACAGCGCCAGTCCTACCTGAGCGGCATGGCGATTTGCCTTGAGGCAATGTATGACCTGGCCATGGAGGTGGTCGGCAAGGGCGACCCGGTGCCGTATGCGCGCTCCGTCGATGCCTCTACCGGCAGGCAGCCTGAACCTTCGAATCCTGAGAAGAAGCGGGAACGTGTCGCCGAACTGCTGGGCCGCGCCGGGTACCTGAAGCCAGATTCAGGCGGGCTCTTGGAGGCGGTGGATGCCTGGCGTCGCGACCGCGTAAGCCCCATGGCCTCGGTCAGGGCCCTGGGCGCAGCGGTCATCGCGCACTTTGACAACCTCAGCGCCAAGAACCTGCTGCCCTATCTGCCCGCGGAACTGGCGCGTGTGCCCCGCGCCAACATCGGCTTCATGCCGATCAAGGATGCCTGGTTTTCGGGGTCGATGAACTACATTGGCCGTGCGCGCAATGCCGACGGCTCTCCCCAATACGAGGCGACCTACGAGATCAACGCCTCGCTGCAAATCTCCTATCCGGAGTTCGAGCAGCTCGTCAGCCACGAGGTTGTGCCGGGCCACGTGACCACCTTTGCCTATTTGCAGGATCTCTATGTGCGCGGCAAGGCCGGCTTCGAGGCCACCATTCTCACCATGAATACGCGTGCCGCCACACTCTTCGAGGGGGTGGCCAACAACGCAATCCTGATTGCCCATGGCGTTACCGAAGTCGAGCAGCTACCCGACGAAGACCTGCAGATCGGCGTGCTGCTTGCCCTGTTGCAGGACGATGCCAAGAACCAGTCGTCGTATCTGACCTGGGGCGAGCACAAGCCTCAAGAAGAAGTGGCGTCTACGCTGCGCCGCGACTTCCTGGTCACCGAGGAGCGCGCCGGCAAGCTCTCCGGCGCCTGGGGACGCCATCCGCTGCTGGGCCGCATGTATCTCCCCGCCTATCGTTCCGGCACAGAGCGGATCGCCGAACTGCGGCGGCATTATCCGGCAGAGAAGGTGCTTCCGGCAATCTACGGCTGCAACGGATTGGTAGACATCCAGACGGTCGAAGAGATGCTGAAGGGATAGTCCAAAGTTAGCCAGACAAATACTCTGTCATCCGGTGCAAACTGAAGCGAATCGGCGCGTTACCGCGAAGGATGAACAGGAGTTTTGCCTCCCGGAGGGAGAGCAGGAGAGTAGCCCAGGCCGTGGTCCCCGCGAACAGGTCTTCGTTCGCGGGGTGGAGGCCGGGGTCCCCGCGAACAGGTCTTCGTTCGCGGGGTGGAGGCCGGGGTCCCCGCGAACAGGTCTTCGTTCGCGGGGTGGAGGACAAGCGAAGCGGCGTCCTGGGTTACAGCCCAAGAAGAGTTTTAGCCCCGTAAGGGCGCTGCGAAAACGGTGACACACGAGCCTTGTTCATGAGGAGATCCTCCGTTATCCCATGCGAGGCCGCCATGCGTCTTACGCCGCCTATCGTGCCATATTGTGCGACAGGGTACCGTGTGAAGGTGATCCCTGTCGCTGTCCGACCGATTGCCGTGCGCTTAACATAAAGAGTTGTCCTTTGTGCGAGAGCCGACTCCATCTCAACATTGCGCCGTCTGGACGCCGGTTTTGCATGTCCAAATTATTGAACAGAGGAATCCATGAAGAACGCCATTGAAGTCCTGCAAAACCGCCGCAGCATCCGCACTTACGCCGCCCAACCAGTGGAGCGCGAAATCGTTGAGGAGATTGTCGATTGCGCCCGACTTGCGCCGACGGCCATGAACGATCAGCCCTGGGACTTCGTCGTTCTCACGGCCAAAGAGGATTTGCAGCGGATTCCCCCCATGCTGGGCCACGCGGAGTTCATCGCCAACGCGGCTTTTGCCGTGCTGGTGCTGGCGCGGGACACCAACTACGCCGTCGAGGATTGCTCGGCAGCCACAGAAAACCTGCTGCTTGCTGGCGCCGCGCATGGCCTCGGCTCCTGCTGGGTGGCGGGCACAAAGCAGGCCTACGGGCCGGTGGTCGCCAAGGCCTTCGGAGCGCCCGAAGACCGGCAACTCATCGCCATTGTTTCGTTCGGCTACCCGGCCGAGGCCCCTCAAGTAGAGAAGCGTCCGCTCACCGACGTGCTGCACTGGGACAGGTTTTAGTCTCATGACAATCGTGGTGAAAGTCTAGTGTCCTGAGTCCGAAGTGTTTAACCTATTCATTGCTGTCAGTCTGAGTGAACGGCCCCGAATGCTCTTCAGTTCGGGGGGTGAGCGAAGAATCTGCTTTTGTCCTCCCACAGTTCTGCTGCGAGCTCTATCAGGATACTAAAATGCAGTAAAACATCCCTCAGGGGCTAACGCCCCGGAATCCTCTGACCGTTTTCCGGCACGGCTGAAGCCGTGCCCTTTCAAAACAGTTGCTCCCCGTGATTCATCCTCCTCATACGATTGCCTGGGCCAGCCGGATTTGACGGTACCATCGCTGTTCCCGTAGAGATATAGATGCTTCCTGCATCGGCATTTCCGGCGGCGCTGGCCGTGGGTGGGGTATTCTTTCAGCGGGTGCTCCTTGTAACAACGGACCGCCAGGCAATCAGGCACGTCGAAGTCGGCCGTAGCCATGCCGGAGAGATCGTTCATACTAGGGAACAGCCTTTTTGTGCATTTCCCAAAGCCGTCCCCGCAGTCGTTATTGTAAGTTGTTGAATCCATTACGAGCGTCGTGATGCATCTGATCCTGTTCGTTGTATTTGCCGGATTCTGTCTGGCGGGAGCCATCAATCTCCTGCTTCAGAGCCATCCCATCAACAGCGCTCTTTCGCTGATTGTGGTGATGACCTCGCTGGCCGTCCTTTACCTGCTGCTGGGCGCGGAGTTCCTGGCCGCCGCGCAGGTGATCGTCTACGCCGGCGCCATCATGGTGCTCTTTACCTTCGTGGTCATGCTGCTCAACGCCAGCCGCGAAGAACGCACCCTGGGCAGCCGCGCGGCCCGCGCAGTAGGCTTTCCCGCCGTGGTGGCCATCCTGGCCGTGCTGGCTACGGTGATTCTCCATCTTCAGGGTGTGGGCACGGCCCGGATCGGCCAGGGCCTGACCAACGTGAAAGGCAGCACCAATATCGAAGAGCTGAGCGGCGTGCTCTTTACCAAGCTGCTGTTGCCCTTCGAGGTCACCTCGGTGCTCATCCTCATCGCCATTCTGGGCGCGGTGGCCTTGGCCCGTCACGGCCACGGAGAAACCGAAGAGACTCCGGAAAGGACTTCCGCTCAATGAACTCCCTCCCCTGGCAAGAAGTTCCGCTTACCTGGTACCTGCTGCTCAGCGCAGTCTTGTTTGCGCTGGGCGTAGTTGGCTTCCTCATCAAGCGCAACCTGATCACCGTTTTCATGTCGATTGAACTGATGCTCAACGCGGTGAATCTCTCCTTTGTGACCTTCGCCCACCAGTGGGGCGCGGTGAAGGGACAAATCTTCGTCTTCTTTGTGATGATGGTGGCCGCAGCGGAAGCTGCGGTTGGATTGGCAATCATCATCGCCATCTTCCGCGTGCGCGCAACCCTGGCCGTCGACCGCATCGACCTGATGAAACTATGAACGGACACCTTAATCTCTGGCTGATTCCCCTGCTGCCCTTCGCCGGGTTCCTGTTCAACGGAACGCTGGGCCGCAAGCTGCCCAAGTGGCTGGTGACGACGGTTGCACTTCTGGCGCCGCTGGGTGCGCTGAGCGTAGTGGGCAATGCGGCTTGGCCCCTCTCCTCGGCACGCTTGCCATTGCCCTACGTCGAGACCTGCCCCGTCCCTTGGATCGATGTCGCCGCGCTGCATGTGAACTTCAGCTTTGTGCTCGACCAGCTTTCGCTGGTCATGCTGCTGGTGGTCACCGGCGTGGGCTTCCTGATCCACATCTACTCCGTCGGATACATGGCCCACGAAGAGGGCTACGCGCGGTACTTCAGCTATCTGAACCTCTTCTTGTTCTTCATGACGGTTCTGGTGCTGGCCGGCAACGCTCTGGTGATGTTTGTGGGCTGGGAAGGAGTGGGTCTCGCGTCGTACCTGCTGATCGGCTTCTGGTTTCAGAAGAAGTCGGCGGCGGACGCGGGCAAGAAGGCATTCATCGTCAACCGCATCGGCGACTTCGGCTTCCTGATCGGCATGTTCCTGATGCTGGCCAACTTCGGCACGCTGACCTTCGCCGAGATCGGCGCCAAGCTCAACGCGCTGCCCGGCTGGCAGGGCGGCGTGCTCACCATCATCGCGCTGTGCCTGATGCTGGGCGCGGCGGGCAAGAGCGCGCAGTTGCCGCTCTACATCTGGCTGCCGGACGCGATGGAAGGCCCAACGCCGGTCTCCGCATTGATTCACGCGGCCACCATGGTCACGGCCGGCGTCTACATGGTCGCCCGGACGCACGTCTTGTTCGATCACGCGCCCTTCGCGCTGGGCGTGGTTGCCGCCGTGGGCGCGGCCACGGCGCTGTTTGCCGCGACCATCGGACTGGTGCAGAACGACATCAAGCGGGTGCTGGCCTACTCGACGATTTCGCAGTTGGGCTACATGTTCCTGGGCTGCGGCGTAGCGGCTTACTCGGCGGCCATCTTCCACCTGATGACCCACGCCTTCTTCAAGGCTCTCCTCTTCTTGGCGGCGGGATCGGTGATCCACGCCATCGGCGGCGAGCAGGACCTGCGCAAGATGGGCGGCCTGTGCAAGAAGCTGCCCGTCACCTTCGCTGTCACCACCGTGGGCGTTTTAGCCATCGCCGGGTTCTTTCCCTTCGCCGGATTCTTCTCGAAGGATGCCATCCTCTACGCTGCATTCGTACAGGGCGGCAGCGGACGGATTTTGTGGTTCGTCGGCCTGGTGACCGCGCTCTTGACCTCGTTCTACATGTTCCGGCTCTGGTACCTGGCTTTTCTCGGCAAGCCGCGCACTGAGGGCGTCCACCCACATGAAAGCCCGCTCTCCATGCTCGGTCCGCTGGTAATTCTCGCCGCTCTTTCCATCTGCGGCGGCTGGATCGGCATCGAACGCTTCGGCGCTTTCCTGGCGCCTTCAGTCGGAGCGCGCGCAGCCGAAGCAAGCAATACCCAGCTTGAATGGATGCTCAGTGGCGCAGCGGTTGGCGTGGCGTTTCTTGGCTGGCTCGCGGCCTACCTTTTCTACCGCGAGAAGTCCACGCTGCCCACGCAATTCTCCGCGGCGCTGCCCGCCGGCTACAAGCTGCTGGCCAACAAGTATTACGTTGACGAGATCTATGGCGCGACGGTGGTCAAGCCGTTGCTCGCCACCTCAAAATACGCTCTGGATCTGGTTGTCGAGGTCGGGATTCTTGGCGGGATCGCCTGGCTTCTGGGAGCCATTGCTAAAGTTGCCGGAGCGATCCTGCAACGCTGGCAATCTGGCAATATTCGTTCCTACGCCGCATGGCTGGCCGCGGGCGCGGCGGCCCTGCTGCTCTATGTTCTAGTTCCTTGGACGTTTGTTCTGGCCACATTCTCGGCATCTCACTTCAACGTGATGGGGCACTAACATGAACGAAATAAATCATTTGATCCTCACGTTGATTGTCCTTGTCCCGCTGGCCGGAGCGATTGTGGTGGCGCTGGTCCCGGACCGCGCCAAGCTGCCTAACTGGATCGCCCTCGTGACCACGCTGACCAGCTTTGGGCTGGCCATGCACTTGCCCGTACACTTCAACTCAGGACTCCCAGGCTTCCAATACGAAGTCAACATCCCCTGGATTGAGAATCCCGCCATCTTCTACCACGTGGGCGTGGATGGCCTGAGCATGTGGCTGGTGGTGCTCACCGGTCTGCTCGGTCCCATAGGCGTCATCGCCAGTTGGAACGCCATTCAGACCCGGCGCAAGGTTTTCTATTCGCTCTTTCTCGTCCAGCAGACGGCCATGGTGGGCGTCTTCGTCTCGCTTGACCTCATGCTCTATTACGGCTTCTGGGAGCTGTCGCTTGTCCCCATGGCCATCCTCATCGCGATGTACGGGCGCAAGGACGGGCCCAAGGCCGCGACCAAGTTCTTCCTCTTTACGTTCATTCCCTCCGCGCCGCTGCTGGTGGCGATTCTCTGGATCTACTCGCAAACCGGCAGCTTCGATTTCGCGACACTGCAAATCCTCATCGCCCACGGAAACTTCCCCGCCGGGCCCATGTGTTGGATCGCCTTCGCCTTTCTCTTTGCTTTCGCGGTCAAGGTGCCCGTCTTCCCACTGCATGGATGGCTGGCGGATACCTTCTGCGAAGCGCCCGTCGCTCTGGCCATGGTCGTGGCCGGCAAGCTGGGCCTCTACTCCATGCTCCGCTTCCACATCGGTCTCTTCCCCGATCAGGCCCGGGCGCTGGCTCCCTGGCTGATCGCTCTCGCCGTCGTCGGAGTCCTCTACGGCGCGTGCCTCGCGCTGGTGCAGCGCGACTTCTGGAAGCTGATGGCCTTCGCCGCGCTGAGCCACCTGAGCTTGATTACCCTGGGCATCTACGGCATGACCTTCGGCGGCTGGACCGGCGCGGTCTACCAGATTCTTTCCCACGGCGTGGTCGACGGAGCGCTCTTCCTGCTGCTGGGCGCACTCTACGACCGATACGCGACCAGCCAGATCGACAACTACGGCGGATTTGCAAGCAAGCTGCCGCGCGCGGCCACGCTCTTCGTAATCGCTTCGCTGGCCATGATCGGCCTGCCCATGCTGAGCGGGTTCGTGGGCGAGTTTCTCATCCTGTCGAACACGTTCGTAGAAGTCAACAAGGGATGGGCGATCGCCGCCACACTGGGCGTGATTCTAGGCGCGGCATACATGCTTTGGCTGGTGCAGCGGCTCTTCTACGGCCCGGAGAGCGCTCTGGCCACCTCGAAGCCGCCTGACGATCTGCACATCCGCGAGCGCGCCATTCTGTGGCCCCTGGCGGTACTCATGTTGGCCATGGGTCTTGCCCCCTCCATCTGGCTGCCCACCATCCAAACGGGCATTCATCCTCCGCAGTTGAAGGGAACGGTTGTGGTTCGATCTATGCCGCCTGTTTCATCTCAAGGGGAGGTGCAGCGGTGAATCCAGTGGTGTATCCAGTTCCCGACATCTTCCGTATCCTTCCCGAGGTCATTCTCACACTGACCGGCGTAGCTGTCATGCTCATCGACGCATCGCTTGCTCCTCGGGTCGCGCGCCGCCCGCTCGGCTGGGTGGCCGCGCTGGGAACCACGTTTGCTCTCTGGGCCAGTCTCTGGCAGCTTTCGCTGCCCGTGGGAACGGGCTTTTCTGGCACGGTCGAGACGAGCCCGTTTACCGTCTTCTTCCATGTGCTCATCTGCGGAATCGTGCTGGTGTCTCTGCTGCTCTCGCTCGACACCTTGCCCGAGGACACCCATCATCAGGGCGAGTTCTACGCGCTGGTGGTCTTCGGCGCGGTGGGCATGTGCCTGCTCACCGGCGCGGTCGAGCTGCTCCTGGTCTTCATCGCGCTGGAAATCTCTTCCATCGCCACGTATATTCTGGCCGGCTGGCGCAAGAACACCGGGCGCGGCCCCGAAGCGGCCATCAAGTACTTCCTGCTTGGCTCCTTCGCCACCGCCTTCCTGCTCTATGGCGTGGCCATGATCTTTGGCGCAACCGGCACGACGCAAATCTACGAGATCGCGCAAACGGTATCCTACGCAAAGAATCAATCCCTGGTACTGGCCGCTCTGGCCCTCATGCTGGTCGGTATCCTCTTCAAGGTTTCCGCCGCGCCCTTCCACGTGTGGACGCCCGATGTTTACGAGGGCTCGCCCTCGCCGGTAGTGGCGCTGCTCTCCGCCGCGCCCAAAGCCGCGGCCTTCGCGCTGCTGCTGCGCGTGGTCTATGAGATCTTCCCCACGCTGCGCGCCGTCTGGGCTCCCATGCTGTGGGTGGTCGCCGTGCTTTCAATGACCGTGGGCAACCTGGCAGCGCTGCGCCAGCAGAATGTGAAGCGCATGCTGGCTTACTCCTCCATTGCCCATGCCGGCTACCTTCTAGCTGCTTTCGCCGGACTTGGCTCGATCGGCATTGCCGCCGCCAGCTTCTATACCGCGGCCTATGCGGCCATGAACGTGGGCATCTTCGCGGTGATTTCCGTGGCCAGCGGCTACGACGAGAAACGGCCCCTGGTAAAGGACTTTCAAGGGCTTATCTATGGCTCTCCCCTGCTCGGCAGCCTGTTGATCTTCTTTCTGGTCTCGCTGGTGGGCATTCCATTTACCGGCGGATTCTTCGGCAAGTTCTATTCCTTCACCGCAGCGGTTGGCGGCGGCGCGGTGTGGCTGGCTATCATCGGCCTGCTGAATTCGGGTGTGGCCGCAGCTTACTATCTGCGTTTGGCCTTGTCGGCTGCGCAAAAGCCCAGCCCTCAAAGCCAAAGGGAGTTGACCCCACCGCAGGGGTCGCAGGTGGGCGTGGCCGTGGGGGCCGCTCTGCTGCTCGCTGTTGCCGCCACGCTGGTCCTGGGCATTGTGCCCGGCGAGGTTCTCCGCGCAGCCCAGGCTGGCGCGCATACGCTTCAGGCCATACCGGTACAGCCTGTTCCGGCGCGCGTCAATCTGATGCAGCTTCCAAAGCCGTAATCTCCCCGGCCTGCATCGTTTCCCTTGCGGGCCGCAAGAGGCTCTTGTAATAGGCTGTCACAAGCCCCAAAACTCGCTCGTGCGGATAGTGTTCCAGCACCCAGGCCCGTGCTGCCCTGCCCATGGCGCACCGGCGCGCGGGATCGCCCAGCAATTTCAGCACCGCTTCGCTGAGGGCGTCCGAATCTCCCGGCGGAATCAGCAAGCCGGTAACCTCCGGCACCACCGAATCGCGCGATCCGGTGGCCACCGTGGTGATGACGGGAATCCCCGTTGCCCCGGCCTCCAACACGACATTGGGAAAACCCTCGCGCCAACTGGGCAATACCATCACGTCCATCGCCCGATAGTACGGCGCGGTATCGGACACAAACCCGGTGCAGTGGATCCTTGGATGGCTTTCAATTCGCGCGCGCAGTTGGGGGCACAGCGCGTCTTCCGAAGCATCGAACCAGCCCACCAGCAGCAGCCGTGCTTCCGGCTCACCCGCGAGAATCGTATCGAAAGCATCGATCAGCTCCGGAATCCCCTTATCGCAGGTCAGCCGCCCCACGAATCCCAACACCGGGCCCGTGGGAGGGATTCCCAGTTGATCGCGAACCTGGCTTGGGCCGGGCGAGAATCTCTGCACATAGACTCCGTTGCTGCTGCCGTCTCCCAACACGCGCAGCTTGGCTGCGGGGGCTACGCCCAGCGCTTGAGCCTCGCTGCGCAGGCTGGAACTGTTGCACAGCACCACATGCGCGCAAGCCGAGGCTATTCGCTCCGCCGCCAGCAAAACACGGCGTTTCAAACCGGTGCTGGATTCCAGCTTGAGGCCGCGGAGCATGTATACCCGCACTGGCACGCCGCAGAACCTGCCCGCCAGTGTGCCAAGCAGTCCAGCCTTCGGGGTGCTGAATTCCGCCAGATCCGGCCTTAACCTGCGCAGAAGCCGGATCAACCCGACGAGAGAGACAATATCCGCCACGGGCGCAATTCCGCGACGGATGGGAAGGCTAATCGATTCGACCCCTTCGCGCGCCGCCGTGCGCTCAAGCAACTCGCCAGGGCTCGAAACCAGCGTCACGCGGAAGCCCGCCTCGCGCAACGCCCGCAGGCGTCCGGTGAGAGTGAGGCAGGTTTGACAATGGGTGATCCCCACAACAATATGCGGCGACAACCGCGCTCTGCGGTTTGACAGCCCTGTGAGGGTTTGAGGAGTCTCCAGAACCGGCATTTCCGTGCCTGCACCTCCCGGCAGTTCCTGGCATGCTTTTACGCCATGTCCCTGAATTCTGCACTCAACGCCGGGGTGAAGGCCGGTCATGGACGGAGCCATGGCCGTTAATCTCTTCCAATCGAATCGTCGGGGCTTCCGCCCCAGAGCTATCTGGTCTTTGAAAACTCTAAAGCCATCTTTGTAACATTTGGAGAATTCAAAAACACTGTACCACTTCTGAACAATCAGTGGAACAAAGAATTTAGCATTTCTAACAAAGCGACTGCCCTATACTTTCTTGACTCGCTCAAACAGCATGACGCACGCTCCAAAGCTTCTTCTAGTAATTCCCCATCTCGGCGGCGGCGGCGCGGAGATGGTGACCGCACTGCTGGCGAACGGCCTCTCACGCGAAAAGTACCAGTTACACCTGGCGCTGATTACGCAGGCAGCCCCCCCGGACGATGCTTTCGCTCCTCAGGTTGCAGTCCACGGGTTGCGCGCGTCCAGGGTGCGCGCTGCCGCAATCCCGCTGCTCCGCCTGGTTTGGCGGCTGAAGCCGAATCTGATCCTGTCCGGGATGGCGCATCTGAATTTTCTCGTTCTTCTGCTTCGGCCTTTCTTTCCCCATGGCACATCCATCCTTGTTCGACAAAACAGCACTCTCTCGGCCTCCTTGGATTCCGGAGCGCTGCCCAGTTATACCCGTATCCTTTACCGCCTGCTCTATCGCCATGCGGACAAGGTCATTTGCCAAACCCGGGCCATGGCAGAAGACCTTGCCCGCGGGCTGAACTTCCCGCAAGACCGCCTGACGGTCTTGCCCAATCCCGTGAAACTCGATGAGATTCGCTCCACTGCCAGCCTGAGCTCCAGCCGGTGGTGCGGTCCTGGGCCCCATCTGCTGGCAGTTGGCCGCCTCTCCTGGGAAAAAGGTTTCGACCTCCTGCTTGAGGCGCTGGCCCAGGTACGCACCCGAGTTCCCTCCGCCGACCTCGCAATCGTCGGCGGTGGCCCGCAAGAAAGGCTCCTGAAGGCCCTCAGCACGCGGCTTGGACTTGAGCCCGCCGTCCATTTCTTAGGCCACCTCGACTCTCCGTATCTTTACTTTCCCGGCGCAACCCTGTTTGTTCTCTCCTCGCGTCACGAAGGTCTGCCCAATGCGCTTTTGGAAGCAGCCGCCGCCGGCCTGCCTCTGGTGGCTATGCCCTGCTGTGGAGGCGTAATCGAGCTTCTGCGCGGCCAGCCCGGCGTCTGGACGGTGCCGGAAATCTCGGCAGATGCCCTCGCCGCCACTCTCCTTGAAGCCCTCGCGTCTCTGCGCCCTGAGGAACGATTTACCAACGCTTTCGTTGAGCAATTCAGTGCAGAGCGGGCAATTGCCGGCTACGAGCAGCTGATTGACGCCACCCTCGAGGCAAGACGCCCGTGAGTCACGTCGCTCTGCTCATTCCCACGCTTGACCGCATTGGCGGCGCTGAGCGGCAGGTGATGCTCCTGGCCGAGGGGTTGGTTCTCCGCGGCTGGCGCGTGAGCGTGGTTGCGCTTTCCGGCACGGGAGGCAGCGCTGCCGCCGAATTGACCGCCTCCGGGGCCGGATTCCTGAGCCTTGAGATGCGCAAAGGGCTGGCCGATCCCCGGGGATGGATTCGCTTTCATAGCTGGCTGCGCCAGGAAACGCCAGACCTGCTGCACGCCCACCTGCACCACGCTGCCTGGCTCTCCCGCTGGTCGAGGATTGGTGCGCCGGTGCGTGTGGTCGTGGATACGCTCCACAGTTCGCACACGGGCAGCCTGGGCCGCCAATTGGGCTACCGCTGGAGTTCCTGGCTCGCCGATCGAACCACCGCCGTCAGTAACGCCGTGGCGGAAGCGCATTTATCGTCTGCAATGGCCAGGGAGAACAAGCTCACCGTCCTCCCCAACGGAGTGGATGTCCAGGCCTGGCGGCCTGACCATGCCGTCCGCGCCAATTTTCGCCGGGAGCTAGGTCTTGGAGACGAATTTCTCTGGCTCGCTGCCGGGCGTCTGGAGCCAGTCAAGGACTATGCGACCCTGCTCTGGGCGATGGCGCCGATGCCCGACACGGCCCGGCTGGCAATTGCCGGAAGCGGATCGATGCTCACCGAACTCACCCAGTTGGCAACCAGGCTAGGCATGGACCGCAGAGTCTCCTTCCTCGGCTTCCAGCCGGACCTGCGCCGCTGGATGCATGCAGCCGATGGCTTTGTGCTCTCCTCGCGCTGGGAAGGCCTGCCCATGGGGTTACTGGAGGCTGCTGCCTGCGCCCTTCCCGCGGTTGCCACCGATGTCCCCGGAACGCGCGAAGTCATCGTCCATTGCCAAACCGGCTTGCTGACAACGCCAGGCAGCGCCGTGGCCCTGGAAGGCGCGATGACGCGAATGATGCAAACCTCTGCGGAAGAACGCCGAGCTATGGGTGAGCGGGCGCGCCAAAGAGTCATCGGCCGCTACAGCCTGGAGAGCGTGCTGGGTCGTTGGGAGGCGCTTTATGCGGAACTGCTCGGCAACCACCCAACACCGCTACGCCGTGGCCGAACCCGGTAAACGTGCCCACTATGCACCGATAACAAGCTGCTTGGCCTTACGTCTGCCGCGCTCGCGCACCACTGCCAGGATCTCAGTGATCCGTTGTGTCAAACCCATCCGGCCCACGGGTGACTCCGCCAGCACCCGCTCCACTGAAGTGAATTGCGCCGCGTGTCGCTGAACAAACCCTGCCAAGCACTGCACCAGATCGTCCGATGCCGTGTTGCTGTGCGTGCAGATCGTCCAGACGCCGCTGCGCTTCTCGACCGGCTCCCAAAGCTGTTGGGGAATCCAGGTAACTCCGCCGCGAACGAACGGCATGCGGGCCAATCCATCGGAAAGCAGCGCCATGCCCTCATCGCGCAGCGCTCGCAGCGTGTCTGTGTCAAAGCCGTGGCGCGGAGCAACCCAAATTCGCGGGGTAAGCCCGTGGCCACGCAGAATCTCCATTCCCGCACGAATCCACTCCCTTTGCGTCTCGTACGCTACTCCGGCAAACTCGCTTCTCTCTTGCAACGGCAGCAAACTTCGCCCCTGGCTTTCGCAAAGGTGGCGGTAGCCGTGCAATCCAATGGTGGCGCCGGCTGCCTCCATCCTGCGCATCTCGCGCCAGAACTCCGGATCGGGCTCCGCGACCTGAAGTTCGGGGTCACGATTCGCTGGGACCACCGCGAGAATCGGCCGAATCCCGAACTCCTCGATCACCCGCAAAAACCTGCGCCAGCGCGAGAAGGCCCACGTCGGACAGAGATCGTCGAAGCGGAGCACGTATTGCGCCGGAATGGGAATCATGACCTTGCCTCCGACCGGTTCATCGGCAGCAGTTTCCGTGTCCAATACCAGAGAAAGATCAGAGTGCTCACCGTCCAGAGCGAAGTGGACAGCGCGATTCCCGCCACGCCAAGCCAGCGCATCAGCAGCAAATTGAGAACAATATCCAGCCCAAGATTGAGAATGCCGCAGTAAAGGACCAAGTCGGTGCGGCGCATGGCCACCACAAAGCGATAGAAAACCCGGCTGGTGGCAAAGAAAGGAATCTGCAAGGCATACATGGCCAGCACCGGCCCGACTACGGCTGTATCTTGACGGCCAAAGGCGCCATGTTGAAAGGTAATCCGAATCAGGAAGTGCGAGCCGGCAATCAGCGTAATTGCAATGGGCGCGGAAACCAGCGCTGTCAGCTTCGTCCAGGTGCGCAGTGTCTTTCGACAGCCACCCCAATCCTTCTGCGCAATCATGCGCGAAAAGTAGGGCGTCACGGCCGCCGAGATCGCCCCGGCCAGCAGCGTCACCACCACGCTGACAAAGCGGTTGGCATAAACCAGTGCGGAGACGCTCCCAGCCGGCAGCATCGCGGCCATCGACTGATCCACCAGCAAACCGCCCGAAGCCACAACGCCGCTCAGCAGCACCGGCCCATACTGATGCGCCACTTCGCGTGTTGCCTCGGTCATTCCATTCCAGCGCAGGCGGAAGCGGTAGCCGCGCGCCTCCATCATCCACACCACCACGGCCGCGTGCAGCAGTGAGCCCGCCAGGGTTGCGTACACCATGGCCCAGATGCCCAGCCGGCCGCCCAGCAGCAGCGCGCCCAAGACGATGGACACGGGAATGACTAGCGGCGCCAGGGCGGGCAGCGCAAAGCGGTCGAATGTGTTCAAAACCGTGGTGCAGTTGGTGGCGATGCCGGTAATCAACACCACCGGCAACAGCGCGTAAAAGAGGCGGACGGAGAGGTCCAGCTTGGCAGCCGGAAAGTGCGACGCAATCAGCGGAAAAAATCCGCGAGCCGCAAGCGCCATCAGCGCCGAGACCGCAACCAGCAGCATGCACATCCACAGCATGGAACTGGACAGCAATTGCTGGGCGCGCTCCGGCCCCTCGCGCTCCCTCACGCGGATCAGTGTGGGCGCAAGCGCCTGGTTCATCGACTCGGCGATCACATTGACCATCAGCCCTGGAATCAGCGCAGCCGCCAGAAAGGCATCCATGGCGTCGGAGCGGCCGTAGACGCCGGCCACGGCAAACTCCTTGCAGGTAGCGGCGATCTTGACCACAATCCCCGCGGCGGCAACCGACGCCGCGGCGCGAAGGATTCGGCGGTTGACGCTTCGCGCCTCAAACATCCGCTCGATTTGGACAAGAGATCCCATGGCGTCTGCGATTCGTTCTGGCTGTTCAAGTCCGGCGGCGCTCTTCGAAGGGCCAGGGAGGCGGGCATCGGGGACTAGACGGGAAGCACGCCGCCAGCTCTTCCGGCTCTTCCACAGCCAGCCGGCCCGCAACGGCAATCAGTCCCAGCAGCAACCAGGTGGTTCGGCTTTCCTCCACTGAAGCCACCAGCGAGGTAACCAGCCAAACCAGAAGCCCCGTCGCCATCGCCAGTCGCAGCGCGCCCTGGGTTTGCAGGATCGACCGCACCGCAAGCGCCACAATGGCCACCGCAAGAAAGAGGGCGCAAAGTCCGCCGCCCACCACAATCGAAAGCGCTGTGTTGTGCGCTGTATCGATAGGCGCCTGGCCGGCGGCGGCAACAAACGAACCGGCTCCCCGTCCCACCAGCGGCGCTTGCACAAATGCGTGCCAGCCTGCGGACCAGATGTTCATCCTCTGATTCAAGTCCTTGCTCCGCAGCTGCTCCAAAATCGTGGCCAGCCGCCCCAGCGTCTCATGCGGAACAGAAAACCAGAGAACGGCGACAATCGCCGGAAGAGCCAGTGCGCCCGCAATAACCCGCCACGGGTGGCCTCGCGCCAGCAGAATGGCGCAGCCTGCCAGCGCCACAATCGCCGCCAGGAAGCCTCCGCGCGAAGCAGTCAGCAGCACCGCGATCAGGCCAAGTGGCAGATAGCCCGCTGCCAGCAGCCGGCCAGGCCAGCGCGATTCCCCGTCGAAAAGCAATGCCGCCATGGGAAAGCCCATGTCCAGAAAGCGCGCCACGTCGTTCGGATCCTGTCCCTCGGCTGCAAATCGAATCTGCCCGGCAGCAATGGCTTCAGGAGAAGCCAGATTGGCCACCGTCAGCGCCGCCAGCACCCATGACCCGGCAACATAGGCGCGAAGCAGTGCACGGAGGTCGCCGGGACTCTCAGCGAATTCCCATACCAGCCAGACCACCATCGTCTCCTGGACGTAGGCGCGCACCCTTCCCCAGCTTGCCATGGGGTCCATGGACCAGAAACAGGAGCAACTGAACCAGAGCACGAGAGCCAGAACCACCCATTGCATCGCCCCTGGCCGACGAAGCCGACCCGACTGCAAGACGGCGGGAACGGCCGCAAGCAGCACCAGAAAACCCGCGATGCGAGCCACGTTGCCCAGCGGAGCGCCCAAATCAAGCGAATATTCCCACGGAATCGTAAACGCGAATACCAGCAGCAGAACCCAGGCGACTCTGCGCATTGCTGGAACCTCCCCAATCCGGTGGTTGGAACATGCCTTCAGGGCAAGCTTGGACTCTTGGCGCGCGACTTCATCAAAGCCAGCGGGACTTGCAAGAGGATAAACAAAACCAGCGTAGCTGGTCCGCTAACAACGTGATACAGGTGCAGAAATATACATCCGAAGCACGTAACAAGGAAGTACGGCCACATCGTCCAGCGCGGCATTCCGGCATCCCGAAGACGGCCTTCCACGTCTTGCACCCAAAGCAGCATAGGGATGAAACGCAAAACATCCATAACATAATCCGGAGCTCTGCCTCCCAGCTCCGCTTTCAACTGAATCACACCAACATACAGAGCGGTGAGCACCAGGACCCGGCACATGAACATGAGAGGCCTTACCGGCTTAATTTGAATCTGCGCGAAAATCTTCACCATCCGAATCTCTCCCTGGCAGCCCTTCCAAATCTATCCCGGACATCAATACCTCTGCGAGTAGACCAGGGCGGAATAGATCGTCACCCCCACCGCCGATTGGATCGCCGCCTCCATCGTCCGGTTCCACAAGTTCTTGGCCGTCGAGTCTGGCACAAAGAGAATATCCCGGTCGTAGACTGGCTGGTCGGGCTCCTGACCGTGGAGCAGGCGTTTCAGGTTGAGCGTGGTGAGAGTCCGACCGCCCTTTTGTTCCCGGATGAGCAAGGCCTTGCCCGTGGCGGCGTTCTGGTTCGGTCCCCAGGCCAGGCTCAGCGCCTGCACAATCGTCAGCCCTTGCGCCGGGTCTACAGGGAATCCTCCCGGACGAATCACGTCCCCAATCACGTAAACTAGCCCTGCGCGGCTCACCTGGACGGTATCGCCCGGCGCCAGCTCGGGATTGTGGTCGACGGCAGTGTCGGTTGCGCTGGGGTCAAGCACAACCGGATGCGGCGTCTTTGGGTCGCTCCGGTGGAATATGTTCACCAGGCGTCCCGCGCTCGGCGCGAGCCCGGATGCTGCCGAAATCACGTCCAGCAACCTATGGTGAAGCGTATAGGGATAGACCCCCGGCCGGGCAACCTCGCCCAGCACGCTGACATCCTGGCCGGCATAGGCTGTCACCATCACCGAGACCTGCGGGTGCAGCAACATTCCCTGGGCAATCAGCGCGGCTTCAATGGCGCGCGCCGCGGCGCGTTCGTCCAGCCCACCGACTTGCACTTCCTCTGCCAGCGGCAGCATCACCGTTCCCGCGGGTGAGACACGCGCCACGGTGTGAAACTCCGGCGTACGATACTCGCTCACATCCAGAAAATCTCCAGGCCCGATGGGCGCGGGCAAGGGTGACTCCGCCAGCGTTCCCGCCTGCGGAGACAGGCCCGCCGGGGATGCGCCACCGGGGTTGTTCCACACTGCCGGAGCATCCTTGGGATTGGGCAGATTCCTGGTTTCAGTGCTAAGCGGGATACGCGCCACACCTGTCGGCAAACCCTGGGTATTCGGCGTTGGAGCTTGCCCCTGGGCCAATGCGCTGCTCAATAGCACGGCCAGCATCGCCAATGCGGCACGAACTGCGGTAGATCCCAGCGATTCCATCAGCAGGACTCCTCCCCCTGCCAGCCAAAGGCCGGCAAAAAGCGTGATGGCAAGGTAGAGCGGCAGATTCGGCGCTACTGGCTTTGCCGGCGGCCGCGCAGCGTCCACGACCGAGATACTCGAAACCGGAATGCCGATGGCGACATCCGATTCCTCTAACTTTGCGAGCACACGAAGATACAGCTCATGGCTGGTGCTGGCCTCCTGGCGCATGGCCGCATACTCGGCAGCGGCCTGGTTCAGTTTCGCACTGGACGCGACTCGCTCCATCAGGTTCTTGCGGACCAGTTCCTCACGATCCTGTGCAGTCTGCCAGGCTTTGCGAAACCGCTCCACGAGCTTGGCGTCCTCGACCAGGATTTGCCGGTCGAGATCCTTCAATTGGCCGCGAATCTCCACCACCCTGGGATAATTCGGGCCTCGTTCGATGCCGAGCTGCGCCTGTTCCACTTCCAACTCGCTGTGACGCGCGTGAATCTGCTGAAGCACCCCGGTCGCAAAGCTGCTGCTTTCCGACTGCAGGCGGGGGTCGGATGCAATCACCAACTCCGGATCGCCCTGCGAGGCAGCTCGATACTCGGCTTCCCGCAAGATGCGGTCCGCCGTGGCTGCCGCCTGCTGGCGGCCTAACTCGTCCACTTCAAGCAATTCCGGTGCGTGCTGAACTTCGCCGGGCATTCCATTCGCCAAAGTCTCTGGCGTGCTGAGAATCCCGTGCTCGTTCTGAAAGACCGCCAGACGCTGCCGGTCCCGGTCTCCCCGCGCCTGCAGATCCTTCAGCTGGCCCACCAGCCATTGCGAGGCCTGCGCCGTCGACGCCGCTCGCGCCTCGCTCTCCTGCTTGCTGTAAGCGTCAATCAGGGAGTTGACCACCGCCGCCGACAGCATCGCCTTCCCGCAGCGAAAGCGAATCTGAACCAGCAGTGTGCGAGGAATAGTTTGAACGTTGAGCCGCCACGCAAACCGCTTCAAGAGGTACTCCTGAGCATCGGCGGTCGGCGTCTCGGGACGAAAGTCGGGAAACTTGCGCTGGAAACGGCCCATGAAAGCCGGCTCCCGATAGAGCTTCAGATCGGAGATCACCCGCCAGGCCAACTGATCGCTGCGCAACGCATTCGCCAGCGTCTCCTGCTGCACAGGCGCATTGACAATCGAAGCCGCAGCCAACGGCTCTTCGGTCTTCAAGCTCAACGGAGAGAATAGCGTCGCGCGTAAAGCTACTTTGGCGCTCGCCTCGTATTCGTTGGGAGCTGCCAGGCAATACAAGAAACAAACAAGGAGCAAGCTGCCCAGGAAGGCTGCCACAAAGATTCGGCGGCGGCGCAGTATCTGCCATAGCTCTCGCAGGGAAACGGAAGACTTCGTGGGACTGGCAGTTGCCCGGCTTGAAGTCTCGGACTCACGTGGCGTCTCGTGCTGAGCGGAGGGAATGTCCACCAAGGTCTGGAAACCCCAGTTCTAAAGACTCTCCATCAGAGCAATCCGTGAGTTATGCGTCGAAAAAACTCCGCGGAGGAAATCCCCGACAGTGTGCTTCATCGGAAGCAATCCGTCAATAGGTTCCTCACGCAAAGAATGAAAGTTGTGGAAAACTCGGCTGGCTCAGGCCGGAAGCTAGTTTTCTCCCGCCCCACACTTGTACCACTCTACGGTGCGGCGCAATCCCTCGCGGAAATCCACCCGCGGTTCGTATCCAAGCAGTTCCGCTGCCAGCCCGATATCGGCTTGCGAGTCCCGGATATCCCCGGCGCGCGGCAGTTCATAATTCGGCTTGCCTGTGTATCCCGTCAGCTCACACAGAATTTCAAAGGTCTGGTTGAGCGTGAAACGCCTGCCTGTCGCCGCGTTCATCATTTGGCCGGAGACCTTCTCCGCGGGGGCCGCGGCCGCCAGCAGGTTGGCATGAACTGCGTTATCAATGTAGGTAAAGTCGCGGCTGTGCTCTCCATCTCCGTAGATTGTGGGCTGCTCTCCTGCCAGCATTCGATGGCAGAAGATAGCAAGTACCCCGGAATAAGGCGAATCGGGATCCTGATAAGGGCCAAAGACATTAAAGTAGCGCAGAGTGACCGTCTCCAACCCGTATACCCGCGAAAAAACGCTCATGTACTGTTCTCCGGTCAGTTTGGCCACTGCATACGGAGAAATGGGATTGGGGAGCACCTTCTCGTGAACGGGAAGAGTTGTGGTATCCCCATAGGCCGACGACGAACCCGCATAAACCACCCGGCGCACTCCGGCGGCGCGCGCAGCCACCAGCAAATTGAGCGTGGCGTCAACGCAATGCAAATTGGTCGTGACTGGATCGGCCACCGAACGCGGCACGGAAGCCAGCGCTGCTTCATGAAAGACGATCTCCACATCCGTGCATGCCCGTGCGCAAGTTGCGGGGTCGGTCAAACTGCCTTCGATGAACTCCATTCTTTCAAGGCCAATCAGATTGGAGCGCTTTCCAGTAATGAAGCTGTCAATGCCGCGAACCGTCTCTCCACGCGCCAACAGCGCGGCCGCGATCGATCGGCCAATGAATCCAGCAACTCCAGTTACAAGATATCGAGTCAAACGATTCTCTCCAGCTGAAATAGTCGGCCGGCGCCAAGGCCCCTGACCGGTATTGTAAGGATACTATGCGCAGCCTTGAAGGTCCCGGGCTTCATGGCATTTGAGTTACATCCCTCCAATCCAATACTTTTCTCGTCTGCCATAGATCCTCTTCACGCTGCACCTTTCGCGCAAGCACGGCGAGACTCCCCCTCCTCAACCCGGCCGGTAAAGCAGACAACAACGCCCGGATTACCGGTAAGAATCTCGCATCTGTCCTGATCGCGTTCCGCGCCCGCAGTTTAAGGCGCCCCCTGAATAAGTCGCCATTTTGAAACGGCACGACCGCGGTAGTCGCTGGGTCGCACACCGTAAGTGGCACAAAATGAAGGCTGCTTTAGCCCGTGAGAAAACGTGGTTTGGAAATCGGACAACTGATCAAAGGTTCGTTAACAGCCGGTGGTGAAAGTCAGGTTTTGAAAGGGCCGCCTCTAGTCGTGCCCGTAAGTGATTCAAAATAAACATGAGCCTTCGCCCCTGAAGGACGGATTCTTCGGCATTTTCGACTTTCACCACAGACTGGCAAGGCAATTCCGTACAAGTAGCCGCTCCTCCGCACGAGTGGTGGTCGCCACGAAGTTGCCGTTTGGTCGATTTTTCTGACGATGGAATTGCCCGGTGTGAATAAACCGATTCGGCGCAATATCGTGCGCTTCTCCCATCCTCAACAGGCTCCGCTCGCAAACGTTGGCCTAGCGCCAGCTTACCGCTAAGTGCCAGTGCAGTTCGTGCTCAGCCGTCTTTTGCAAGACACGTTCATACTCGCGAAGTTCGAAGAGGACCTGCTGGGTATCGGATCCAAGGGCTGCCGGGTTACCGGCCAGAAAATCGATGAGCCCGCGAACAGTCCGCAGCCCGTCTGGGGCACTAAACCATTGCGGTTCAGGAAGATGTCGAGCCCAATCGGGATTTCCGGCGCCCTGTTCCAGCAGCAGCGCCATGGAATTCTCATCGGCGGAGAAGAACTCCAGAAGCGGACTTACCTTCAATCGCTCGGCCAACTGCTCCAATGCGTCTTCATTTCGAGCCAAAGCCTGGCCATTGACAAAAATATCGTAACCAGGGTCCTCGCCTTCCACGACAATGTACAAGCTGGCGGCCATCGGTTTGAGTCTAATCGAGATCGAAGTGCAACAACGGGAAAAACAGCACGGTCATCCAATGAATTACGGGGTGGTTTTCAACAGTACATTACCGAAGTTTTGGCTTAAGCTGAGAACTGCAACGAATGGGCCATCTCCACGGGTCCTCAAATTACCGATCCTATTGGTTGGCGGCCTTTCAGCATCGAGGTGTGCGGGGTGGATTGGAGCAAACTACCGGATATTGGTGCAGTCGCCCTGCTCGCGGCTGCCTTTGCTTCGGTTGCGCGGCAACGCCAAACCTCTGCTTCCAGACTCTGGCTCACCGGCTGGATCATGATTGAGCTGCATTTTGCCGCTTCCCTTTTCGAGGCCGCTCCAGGCATCTGGGGAACCGTGGCAGATTTTTCCGCCCTTCTAACCTTGGTCTGGTCCGGTTTCCTCTTCATGTGGGCTTCGGTTCCCTTTCGCAAGGAGAAATCAAGCCCCCTGATGTTGTGCGCGTTGGTGGGAACGAATACCCTCTATCTTGTCCTTCTTGCTGCGGCGCCAGCCTGGACCCTGACTCTGGTCGCGGCGTTGATCGGCGCTCTTCCGCTTGCCATTGCATTGGCCACGGCAAGCAGATTCCACCACCGCTTGCGCTGGTCGGTGGTTCTCCTGTACAACGCCCTCTCCATCTTTCTTCTCATCATCCAGCACCGGCCCGATAATGGCGCCAATCTCGCCCTGAACGCCATCCTCTTCACCGTCTTTTTCAATTGCTGCGTCCATTTCTGGTACGCCTTCCATCGTGCCACCGCTGGCGCCCTCATCACCATAACAGGATTCCTCTTCTGGTCGTCGGTCTTCATCGTAGGACCCACAATCGGGGCTTTCTGGCCCAGCGTCCACATCGAGAGCGAGGTTTGGAACCTGCCCAAATATGTGGTGGCTGTGGGCATGATCCTGCTCCTGCTTGAGGACCAGATCGCGCACAACAAATACCTCGCGCTCCACGATGAATTGACCGGGCTGCCCAACCGGCGGCTCTTTCAGGACAGGCTGGCCAGCGCCTTGGAGCGCTCCCGCCGCACCGGGACTCAAACAGCTCTGCTCTTGATCGATCTGGACCATTTCAAGCAGGTGAACGACACACTGGGGCATCATGCCGGCGACCTGCTCCTCCAGCACGTTGCCTCGACGTTTGCCGGACGGGTACGGCGCTCCGACACCGTCGCTCGGACCGGGGGCGACGAGTTCTGCGTGATTCTCGAAGAGCCCATCACTCGCGCGGATGCAACGATTGTTGCCGATACCTTGATTCAGAAGCTCAAAGAGCCTTTGGCTCTGGGCGATCACCAAGTGAGGGTAGGGGGAAGCGTCGGCATCGCAGTCTTTCCCGACGATGCATCCGATTCGGAAACCCTGTGCATTGCAGCCGACATGAGGATGTACAACAACAAGTGGGGATCCAGGGGCTTGGAAAAGCCTGCCAGCTTCTCCTTTAGCCCACCACTCCGGCCAGAGATGCGCAGTGGCCTGCCGAGCACGCAGTAGAGTCCGCTCACACTCCCAGGATGAGCCCTTGGCTCACTGCGATTTCGCTGTTGCGGCTAGGGCTCTTTCACAATTCCTGTGGGGCCGATCCTGAAGTTTCCCACCCATTTCACGAAGGGCGTGAAATGGATGAGGCACAGAGCTTCCTAGCAGCATCAGTGAAAATGCTCTCGTGTCCCGATTCCACTGCTCGCTAAACAAATATGCTGTCATCCTGAGCGTAGAAAGCCGCGTTTTCTGCGGCTTGCAGAGTCGAAGGACCTGCGGTCGTTCTTCGATGAACTTCTGACTCACCGAATTTGCGTGGGCCACAAGAAATCGACTCTACAGAGACACGAGTGATGGTCTGAAACTGGCTGGGCCCCCCTCCCGCGATGCAACGCCCGGAAAGATCTGCCGTTCGATTGTCCAATGACGTGCCTGAAGTCGCGGGAAGAAACGGCGAGGCCCGGACGATGTGTCCGGGCCTCGCCGTTTCTTCCAATTGTCGCTTACCGATTACGCCTGGCCGCCTGGTCCGCGGCCACCACCGCCGCCACCCGGACGGCGCCGACGGCGCCGGCGATTGTTGTTGTTGGCCGGGGGACGTCCCGCGCCTGCCGGCGTTCCGGCCGGAACCGGTGCACCTTCAACGCGATTGAAGTTCGGCTCGTTCTCTTCGTCGAACTCCTCGCCCTCTTCCTCGTCAAAGTCGTCGCCGCCTTCGATGAGAATGGTGCTCTGGTTGGACTTGGGCTGGCGCTCGTCGAACTCATGGCGCGGCTTGGCCGGGGCGGCCGGCGCCTCGGAGGCCTCGATCTCGGCTTCAGCCGGCTCGGCCGCAGCAGCTGCCGGGGCCAGCTTGGCCTTCTGCTCCTTGATCAGCGCCTTGCGGCTGAGCTTGATGCGATTGCCTTCGATGGCCAGGACCTTCACCATCACCTGATCGCCCTCGCGCAACTCGTCCTTCACTTCCTTCACGCGATGCTCCGCGATCTCGGAGATGTGCAGCAAGCCGTCGGTGCCGGGGAAAAGCTCGACAAATGCGCCGAACTCCGCCAGGCGAACCACCTTGCCCAGATAAACCTTGCCCACTTCTGGCACGGCGGTGATGTTGCCGATCAGTTCCAGTGCCTTCTTCAGGCCCTCGCTGTCGCAAGAAGCGACATTGACCCGGCCGGTATCGTCCACATCGATCTTGGCGCCGGTCTGCTCAATGATGCTGCGGATGGTCGCGCCGCCCTTGCCGATCAGATCGCGAATCTTGTCGGTGGGAATCATGACCGTCTCGATGCGGGGGGCATAGGCCGAGCGCTCGGTGCGCGGTCCGTCCAGCGCGGCATCCATCTTATCCAGCAGGAAGATACGGCCCTGGCGAGCCTGCTCCATGGCTTTTTGGAGAATCTCGCGAGTCAGGCCGCCGATCTTGATATCCATCTGCAGCGCGGTAATGCCCTTGCGGGTGCCGGCCACTTTGAAGTCCATGTCGCCGTAGTGATCTTCCGCGCCGGCAATGTCGGTCAGAATGGCGTAGTCGTCGCCCTCTTTGACCAAGCCCATGGCAACGCCGGCCACGGCGCCCTTGAGTTCGATGCCAGCGTCAAAAAGCGCCAGACTGGTGCCGCAGACAGTGGCCATCGACGAAGAGCCGTTGGACTCGAGAATGTCGCTGACGATGCGGATGGTGTAAGGCGACTCCTCGGCGCTTGGGAGAACCGCGCTGATGGCGCGCTCCGCAAGTGCTCCGTGGCCGATCTCGCGCCGTCCCGTGCCGCCCATGCGGCCCGTCTCGCCCACGCAGAAAGGCGGGAAGTTGTAGTGCAGCATGAAGGGCTTCTTCTTTTCGCCCTCGTAGCTCTCCAGGCGCTGGCCTTCGTCGGCGGTGCCCAGCGTAGCTGTCACCAGCGCCTGCGTCTCGCCGCGGGTGAACAGAGCAGAGCCGTGTGTGCGCGGCAGAACGCTGGTCTCGATGGTGATCTGGCGAATCTGATCGAACTCGCGGCGATCGGGCCGAATCCGGTCCTTGGTCACTTGCTCACGGAAGATCCTCTCACGCAGCTTCTCGTAGTAGTGAGCTAGCTTCTTTTTGGCGTTCGGATCGTCGGCGGGAAGGCCCGCGACCAGCTCGTCCTTGATCTGCTTGACCAGAACCTGGCTCTCCAGCTTGTCGTGGGTCTTGGTGTCCAGAGCGTCCTTGAGCTTGTCCTCGGCCTTGGCCTTCAACTCGGCAAAGTAGGCTTCGTCGAACTCCGTCGCGGTGAATGCCCGCTTG
>Ga0181520_10002028_pt1 | contig 39398 bp, 32 predicted proteins | sample PEATcosm2014_Bin_29_FD_132451 | JGI IMG/M metagenome (GOLD analysis project Ga0181520, IMG submission 132451) | Peatland microbial communities from MTU Mesocosm Facility, Houghton, MI, USA - PEATcosm2014_Bin02_30_metaG | ecosystem: Environmental > Terrestrial > Soil > Wetlands > Peat | place... | reverse complement strand
TCGCTCGGCGCGAGAGAGGGAACGAGCAATGCGGCGGAGAGGAATTCGAGGCGGAGATCTTCGGGGTTGGGCCGGCTCTCAGGGAACTCGATGCGCAGGGTCGCGCCCTCGAATGTCTTTTTGTCGACCGTATGGAGGAGCTTGATGGCGACTGTGATTTTGTCGCCGGGTTTGGCGTCATCGAAGAGAACGACGGGCTCGAGATCGTCGCCCAGCGCCACGCGCCGGCCGTTGAAGTAGAGAATCTCGGGCATGGGCCCGTTGGCAGTGGCGTGGAACTGGAACCAGATGCGCGCGCCGGTGAGATCGTAGCCGCTGAGGGTGACGGGCACGGTGTAGGCCTGGCGGAACCAGAGGGCATCATTGGGCGCTTCGCTGTGCGGGGCGATGGTTTTCCAGGAGCTTTCGTCAAGCTTGAGGGCTTCGCCGTGGGGGAGGTCGCCCGAGTGCATCTTCCACGTGCCTTCGGGCAGATTGCGTAGCAGGGTGAGCCTCTCGAGAACGGCGCGCGAGTCGGCCGGCAATGCGCCGGCGGTCTTTGCGACCTCGGCCGCGACACGGGCAGCCTCAACGGAGGTTTGGGCCTGCGCGCCGTGGGAAAGAAGCAAGGCTCCGGAAACGCTTACAAAAATGGCAATGAGTGTTGCAAGAGTGGACTGGCGATGGCTTGATTTCAAGGCAGGAATCATGGCGAATTGCTCCCCGAAGCATCTTAAGGCATCGAGGCGGTGCGGGCTGTGACTCTGTCGCAATGCCAGCTCTGGCTGCCATAGGTCTTCGTCGTTGGGGTGATTTACACCCATCCGCCATCGATGACGTAGCTCTGGTTGGTGATGGCGCTGGAGTCGTCGGAGGCGAGAAAGAGCACGAGGCGGGCGACGTCTTCGGGGAGGATGTCGCGTTTGAGTGCCTGGCTGGCCATGATTTTGGCTTTGTACTCAGGCGTGTAAACCAGCAGCTTCTGTTTCTCGGTGACGATGGCGCCGGGAAGGACGGCGTTCACGCGGATGTTGTCCGGTCCCAGTTCGTGGGCGAGGGTTCGTGTGAGGCCGACGATGGCCGCCTTGGCGGCGATGTAGAGGGGGACGCCGGTGGACGGAATCATCCACGAGATGGAACTCATATTAATGATGGAACCGCGCTGGGCGGCGCGCATGGCGGGCAGGACGGATTGGATGGTGAAAAACTGCGGGCGCAAATTGACGGCGATCGATTTATCCCAAAACTCGGGCGTGACTTCTTCGATGGAGTGACGCTGGTCGTTGGCGGCGTTGTTGACCAGGATGTCGACGGTACCAAGGGATGAAAGCGCTTGTTCGATGGCGGTCTGAAGGGCGGGAATGTTGGTAAGGTCGCAGGGAATGTAGAGCGGAGTTGGGCATCCGTCGGCGATGAGGGCGTTTACGAGCTGTTGCGCGGGGGCGTCCTGGAAGTCGAGGAAGGCGACGCGGGAGCCCTGATGGGCGAAATGGCGGACGAGGGATTCGCCAATGCCGGTAGCTCCGCCGGTGATAAGGACGGCACGGTCGCGCAGGGTCGGGTAAACGGCAAACTGAGGATCGGGCAGTTGCTGCTGCTTGTTGGCTGGGTCGGTCGACATGCGTATCCAGGAATCGGACCAAGTATAGTGCTTTGTGTATGGGGCGTGGGAGGGGGACCCAGCTCGGAAAGCCCTGAAACTGGTAGACTTCGCTGACCAGGCGGATGCATAATCATAATGCGGTACTTCGTCTCCCTTTGGCTGGCGAAAAGCGCATACTGTAGAAGGCCAAAAACGCCGGGGTTCTTCCCTGTTGTCCCACCCGGCGATTAGACTTGCAAGGGCGATTTGATTGTTGAATTTGCTGGAATCGAGCCAGCAAATCGATTGAACTGCGCACAAGAGCCGGAGACGGCTCAGTCAGGTAGTCAATAAGCTTTGGGCCGGCGCGAGGACGCGCTGGCATACTGCCGGCGCTCGAAGCACGCCTTCGTTGCTCGATGTGTGCAGAGGCGAAAAGAATAATTCGAAGCCGGTTTCGGCTTCCTGAGTAAGTCGAAGAATACAAATAGGAAAGTCACAGGGGGAACTATGGCGGAAACAGCTCGTTATCCCGGAATCCGGGTCACTGCGAACGGCAATCAACTCGTCAGCTACCACACCGAGACGCGCATTGCCGACGCCGGTGTCTTTTATCCCATCACGCCTTCGACCGAGGGTGGCGAGCTCTTCCAGCAGGCCTATGCCGAGGGCCACCTGAATGTGTTCGGCGGCAACACGATTGCCATCGAGACTGAAGGCGAGCATGCGGCGCAGGGCGGCGCGATTGCGCACTCGGTGTGCGGCAAGCGCGTAGTGAATTTCACTTCGGGGCAGGGTGTGGTCTATGGCGTGGAGCAGTACTATCACGCGCCGGGCAAGGGCTCGACGATGGTGCTCGAAGTCGGCGCCCGCGCGCTGACCAAGCATGCGCTGAATGTGCATTGCGGACATGACGATATTTATGGTGCTCTCGACACGGGCTGGATCATGCTGTTTGGCAAGGACGCGCAGCAGGCCGCCGACCAGGCGCTGATTTTGCGTCGTGTCACCGAGCAGAGCCTGACGCCGGGCATGAACATCATGGATGGCTTTTTGACAAGCCACCTGGAGCGTACGTTTTACAAGCATGAGTCGGAGCTGATTCGGGAGTATCTTGGCGCGCCTGATGACATCATCGATTGCCCGACCGAGGCGCAGCGCGTTTTGTTTGGACCGACGCGCAGACGTGTGCCGAAGATGATGGACCTGACGAATCCGATCCTGCTGGGGCCGGTGCAGAACCAGGAACACTACATGAACGGCATCGTGGCGCGAAGAAATAACTTCGCCGAGCCGATTCTGCAGTTCCTTGAAGAAGCGTACGAGAAGTTTGCCGAGCTGACCGGACGGCGCTATGGACTTATCAGCAAATACAAGACCGACGATACGGACACTGTGTTTGTTTCGCTGGGATCGGCGGCGGAGAACATCGAAGCGGCTGTCGATTATCTGCGTGCGACGCGCGGCGTGACGGTAGGTTCGATTCACGTGAATGTGATTCGGCCGTTCCCCGAGGCTGCGCTCGTGGCCGCGCTGAAGGGGAAGAAGAACGTCATCATTCTCGAACGCACCGATGAAGCGCTGGCTGGCGACAATCCGCTGGGCCGCGATATTCGCACGGCGCTGTCGAAGGCAATTCAATATGAGGGGCATCCAGCGGCTGAAGGCTTGCCGGCGCTGGCAATGGACGAAGTGCCGCACATCTACTCGGGCACCTACGGCCTGGGTTCGCGCGACTTCCGTCCAGAGCACGTGATTGGCGCTTACGAATTCGCCACCGCTGGCCGAGCGCGCAAGGATGGCAAGACCGCTGCGGATGGTGTGAGTTTCATTGTGCTCGGCATCGATCATCCTTACTCGGTCGTCGGAGACGAGACGCCTTCGCTGCTGCCCGAGGGCGCCGTCGCGGTGCGCTTCCACTCGATTGGCGGATGGGGCGCGATCACCACGGGCAAAAATCTGGGCGCGATTTTGGGCGATTTGAACGATCTGCTTTACGAGCGCGATGGGCTGGTCGATGACAAGGGCAATCCGAAGGAAGTGATTCACGTCTCGGCGAATCCGAAGTACGGCTCGGAGAAAAAAGGTGCGCCGACTAGCTACTTCATGGTCGCGGCGAAAGACCGCATTCGCGTGAACTGCGATCTGCGCCACGTGACGGTTGTGTTGTGTTGCGATCCGAAGGCGTTTACGCACACCAACCCTCTGGACGGAATGCAGGAGGGCGGAAGCCTAGTGTGGGAGTCGGACGCCGCGGGCGAGCGCGCCTGGGAAAATCTGCCGACGTGGGCGCGCAAGCAGATTATCGACAAGAAAATTCGCGTGTTCACGCTGCCGGGATTTGAGATTGCCCGTAAGGCGACAGACCGCGGCGATCTCCAACTGCGCATGCAGGGCAATGCGTTTCTCGGCGCGTTCTTCGCCGTGAGCCCCATGCTGCAGGAGTTCGGCATTACGCAGGAGCAGTTCCGCGAGGTGGTGCACAAGCAGTATGTGAAGAAGTTCGGCAAGCTGGGCGATGCGGTTGTGCAGTCGAACATGGAAGTGATGATCCAGGGCTTTGAACGCGTGCAGGAGATCAAGATCGGCGAGTTGAATGCGGCCGATCGTTCGACACTGCGCGGCGTTGCGCTGCTGCCGATTCTGGAGACAGTCGGTGCTGGTGCATTCACTGAAGCGACCTCATGCACGGTGAGCGGATGCCGGTCGACGCCGGTTCCCGAAGGGCAGGGACCGCGTACCCCGATCAGCTCGATCAACGCATTTGACGCGGAGTTCCGGTCGCACTTTGGATACGATCAGCCGGCCACGCCGCTCTCGGCCATGGGTGTGATTGCCGCGGCAACGGGCGACACGGCGTCGAAGTACGTGGCGCGGCGCGAGACCCCGCTCTACATTGCGGAGAACTGCACGCAGTGCATGGAGTGCATCTCGGTTTGCCCGGATACGGCGCTGCCCAACACCTCTCAAGACCTGAGCACTGTGCTGACCATGGCGGTCTCTCGCTATGTGGGCGACCAGGGTGAGCGCGCAAAGATGCTGGCGAAGCTGCCGGAGATTGAGAAGCAGACGCGAGCGCGCATGGTGGCGGAGATGAAGAATGGAACGCCGCTGCCGAAGATCATTCGCGAAGTAACCGAATCGGTAGATGGCTTCTCGACCGAAGCGAAGGCCGAGTTCTACAACATCATCGATCAGGTGCCGATGGCGTATCAGAAGGTGAATGCCATCTTCTCGTCGCCGGAGCGCAAGGCGCCGGGCACGGGCGGCATCTTCTCGATTTTTGTAAGCGATTTGTGCAAGGGCTGTGCGGCTTGCGTGACGGCGTGCGGCGATCACAACGCGCTGAAGATGGTGCAGGAGACCACGGAAGTGAATGCCGAGCACGAGACCGGCACGGCCTTCCTGAACCTGCTGCCGGATACATCGCAGAAGTATCTCGGTCTGTTCAACGCGGCAAATCCGGCCGACTCGAAGACGGCAACGCTGCGTAACATGTTGATGGTTCGCACCAACTACGACGCGCTTGTCGCGGGCGATGGCGCCTGCGCGGGCTGCGGCGAAAAGAGCGTGCTGCGTTCGATTGCCGCGGTGACCGAAGCCTACATGCGGCCTGTGTACCACGCGAAGAGCGATCGGTTTGTAGCGAAGGCGGGCCAACTCGAAAAGACAGGCGTAGCGCGGCTGGCGGCTCTGAAGGAGAGCAATGCGGCGGAGTACAAGCTGCTGCGGCAAGCAATTGCGCACATGATTCTTGGGCTGGGTGGCGAGGACGACGCGGACACGCTGGCTCGCATCAGCGCGCATGAAGCTGAGCACGGTGAGATTACTGACGCGCAGCTTGTGGAAGCGATCGCCGCGGTGCTGCTGACCGAGGCATTCAATCACAAGAGCCTGCAGCCGGTGGATGGGCGCCTGGCGAACGGCATGAGCGTAATGGCAATGGCCGCACACACGGGTTGCAACACGGTGTATGGCTCGACCGCGCCAAACAATCCGCATCCCTATCCGTGGATGAACTCGCTGTTCCAGGACGGCATCACGATTGGGTGGCTGATGGGCGAGAGCTTCATCGTGGATCACGCGCGCCGGTCGGTATTGCCGGAGCGGCTGGCGGACATTCTGCTGACCCGCGATAGGAATGTGATCAGCGATCGCGAGTACTACGAGTTCACGCACTTCACCGATGCGCTGATGACCGACCAGGAGATCGTCGAGTTGCCCAAGGTTTGGGTGGTCGGCGGCGATGGCGGTATGGGCGACATCGGCTACCAGAACATGTCGAAGGTGATTCTGCAGAACCGGCCGAACGTGAAGGCTCTGATGCTCGACACGCAGGTCTACTCCAACACCGGCGGACAGAACTCCGATTCGACACCGATGCTGGGCGGCAACGATATGAACGTCTTCGGCACCGCGACCCAGGGCAAGAACACGGAGAAGAAGACGGTGGCCGAGACGTTCCTCGCGGGACACGGTTCGCCGTTTGTCGCGCAGGTCTCGATGGCCAATGCGCCGAAGCTGTATCGTGCGATTCTCGATGGTCTCGAATATCGCGGCACGATGTTCCTGCAATGCTTCACCACCTGCCAGCCGGAACACGGCGTGCCGGACGATATGGCTCTGCACCAGGCTCAGCGCGTGCGCGATTCCCGCGGGGCACCGGAGTTCGTGTTCGATCTGCGCAAGGGCGAGACGTACCAGGAGGCTCTGGACATCAAGGGCAATCCGTCGATCGATCTCGACTGGTACGAGACGAAGCTGAAGTCGACTGGCGAGACGATGAAGTACACGGTGGCGCACTGGTGCACGACCGAAGCGCGCTTCCGCAACCACTTAAAGAAGATCAAACCGGAAGCGGCGGAGAAGCTGATACACCTCGAAAACATGCTGGTGCGCATCACGCAGCAGGATGTTGTGTACCGGCGCTATCTGAATCCCTCGCATCGCGCGTTCATTCCGGACTTCGGCGTGTACATCAAGTACGAAGAGAACGGGAAGGTGGAGTATCGTGCGCTGTCGCGGCAACTGGTGATGTTCTGCGTGGAACGGCGCAAGGCGTGGCGGATGCTGCAGTCGAAGGCCGGCGTTGTGAACAAGGAGTATGCGGCGCAGAAGGCGATTCTTGCCGATGTGGAAGCGGGCAAGCTGGCGCTGGATGAGTTGTTCGCGCGCGGGCATGAGCTGGTGCGGGAGAAGCTGAATCCGGTGACCGTCGCAGCTGCAAAGCCCGTGCCGGTCGGAGCGAACGCGTAAGGCAAGTAGGCTTGCTGGAAAGCAAAGGCGGACCTTTGGGTCCGCCGTTACTTATTTCACGACCAACTCACAGCAGCGCTTGGCTAGGTCGGAGGCCAGGTTCCCAACTGATGGCGAGATAATTCATCCGCTAGGCCTCGCAGATCCGGATAGATCGTCGTATCGGAGATTCCGGCCGTGATCAGGTCGGCGCGCATCCTAGCAATTGCCGACTTAGCGATATGAATCTTGGCGAGGTGAGCCCCGGGTGCCTGACCCAAACGGGTTAAGCCATTTCGATCGGAGCCGAAGAGTGTGAAATGGCTTCTTTGGACAGCCACTCTTCGAGCGATGAACGGAGGATCTATAGCTGCCGGATCGGTAGGTAGGTTGTTGGTTCTCTTGTAAGGCTTTGCCAGGTAATCGGCAGCCATGGGAAAGTCCGGCAAAAGGATAGGCTGATCGTTAAAGACGGTACGGTTGAGCCACCATGGATCGAGCATCCAAACTACAGCATCTTCGCTATCGACGGGGAATTTTGAATCGGAGTTTAGTGCAAAGAATAGGGCTACAAGCGCCGAATCTGTCCAATCGAGGAGCCGAGTTGGCGATCCATAGTGCTGCATCAAGAAATACCAGCCCCAAAAGTCTGCAGGCACCAACTCGGTCATATATTGTGGAGCTCTCCGCTGAAACTCTGCACGCATCTCATCTTCTTCTTCGAGTAGATCTAGACGAAAAATATTCGGCTCGAGTACCCAGCTCGCTTTTCTCTGTCCACGAAACCATGGGTCGAAGTAGGCGGCTCCTTCGATCCACTCGTCCCTAACCTCGCAGACTGTTTGAACGAACTTGCTGACAGAATTAACTCGGATTGGAGGGTTTTGAGTAGGGCTGATTTCGATTTGGTCCATACAGGCCCCCTATGTCGAAGCCTTGGCGGTAAATATCGGATCGAGACCCTGTCCTTAGCTGGCTTGGCTCTACGGGATGCTCACCGACCCAACGTAACATAATTTCGCCCTTCGTAGAGCCGGAAACCACCGGAAGGGTCGGGCGGGATCTGGAGAGGCATGCTTCTGTAAACAGGAAATCGCTTAGGGCTCTGATTTGGTAAGCATTTTCTCGCGGAGAATCTCGTTGGCGCGGGTCTGGTAGCCGGGGCCTGCCTGCTTGAGCCAAGCGACGACATCGGCATCGAGGCGCATGGAGACAGCCTGTTTGACCGGCTTGTAGAGTTTATTGCCCCGGACTATTTTTAGCCACGCGTCTACGCCGCGAATCGCATTTTTCCACTGAGCGGCAGGCAATTCCGGCGCGTCGGACGTATCGATATTTTCGTACCCTGCCTTGGCAAGCGCGGCCAGCTCGCGGTCAACCCGCTTCCTGATGACGGGGTTCTTCTGGAGCTCGTCTCCATCAACGACCCGAATAAAATTGTGCGTGGTACTCTTTGGCTTCGCGGCTCGTTGCCTTGCGGGCCGAGATGATGCGGATTCTCTCTTCATTGCCGTCTTCTTCATAGACATGTGCCACAAGCAGAACAGCCTCGTTTGCCTTCCCGAGCAACTGCCAGCGGATTTCTCCGTCGACTTCGCGATCTTGCAGGACGAGCGCAAATCGATCGTCAAAAACCCGGATTGCCGCATCGAAGCGGATTCCGTGCTTGCGAACGTTTGCGCGATTTTTCCGTTCGTCCCAACTGAACCGCACGATAATTCCTCGTACATACGGTTCTGTATATACAGTACAGTTTTCCCCGCCGGAATGCAACTTCCGGCAGGGCGCTCATATCTTTCGCTGCTTCCGGCCTATCGGCTGAAGGTGACGTACTTGCGTCCTTCGTAGAGACGGAAACCACCGGCTGGGTCGGTTGCGACCTGCAGCGGTACGGGGCGCTTGATGTCCTGATCGCTAGAGGAGCTGACCGTGAGCACGTCGTGCGCGCCCACGTCGGTGACTACGAACTTGTCGCCAGGAATGAACCCAACCCCGTAGACGCCGGCGGGTAAGCTTTGGCCGCCGATCTTGATCGGCACTTCGGCGATGAAATAAGCCTGATATTTCGAAGCCACGTCGCTCGAGTAGCCGCTGGTGTCGACCAGGGTGGCGAGCACATAGTAGCCATCGGCGAACTTGACGCCGCCGGAGTTGCGCAGCTGCGTGGGAGCCGATTGGGCTTTGTAATAGACGGCCGCCGGCAGGAGCTTTTGTGCGTCGGCTGGCCTGAGAACTGTATCGCCACCCTGCGCCACGATGCGAAGAGGGGCCGCGAAAACTGCGACCGCCAGCGCCGCAACGGCGCCGAGCTTGCTGATTCCTTGCACATTCATCGAAAAATCTCCGTTCAATTCCTAACCGGGTCCGAGTATATCGCATCTCTGATTAGCGTGAGATGGAGCACTCGCTGGGTTTGGAACGACTTCCGACAGGAGACAGGCGTTGGGGAAGCAATTGCAAGGACGGAAAGAGCGGGCAGAGGCTTTGGACAACTTGGACTCTGGTTTCGCTATAATCGGGCCCATGGCGACGTTTGCGCAATCCAGCACAGCAGGACTTGAGCCCGCGGGGCTTGAACTGGCGGAGTCGAAGCTGCACTCGCTCGAAGATCGGCTGCGTGCGCTGGGTAGTGTGATGGTGGCGTATTCGGGAGGCGTGGATTCGGCGTTTCTGGCGGCCACGGCGCATCGTGTGCTGGGCGACAGGATGCTGGCGGTGCTGGCCGATTCGCCGAGCTTAGCGCGGCGCGACATGGAGCAGGCGTGCGCGTTTGCAGGAGCGCAAGGGATGCCCCTACGCGTGATTGAGACCAGTGAGCTGGACAAGCCCGAATATCAACGCAACGATGCGAACCGCTGCTTTCATTGCAAGACGGAGCTTTTTGAAGGCATGAAGGCGCTCGGCGGAAAGCTGGGATTTAGGAATATTGCCTACGGCATGAATTCCGACGACACGCGCGACTTTCGACCTGGCCAGCGCGCTGCGCAGGAGAATGATGTGCTGGCGCCGCTGGCGGATGTCGGCCTGACGAAGCTGGAGATTCGCACACTAGCGAAGGCGGCCGGCTACACGCTGTGGGATCGCCCGGCAGCGCCGTGTCTGAGTTCTCGTGTGGAGTATGGGCGCACCGTGACGCGCGAGGTGTTGGAGCAGGTGGAGCGCGGCGAAGAGAGTCTGCGGCAGCTGGGCTTTCGCGAGTTTCGTGTGCGGCATCATGGGGAGCTGGCGCGGGTGGAGATTTCAAGGTCCGAGTTGCAGCGTGCGCTGACAATGGAGATGCTTGATGCGATCACAGCAGCTCTGCGCAAGCTCGGCTTCCAGTACGTCACGCTCGATACGACGGGCTTCCGGTCGGGATCAATGAACGCCATTCTTCCCGCGGAGATCCTCTCGCGGCGCGGTGCCTAACCAATCATTTAGAATTCGAGACCGATGCGCATTGGATACCTGGAGTGCTTTTCCGGCATCAGCGGCGACATGCTGCTGGGCGCCCTTGTGGATGCCGGCGTCCCTTTCAGCCTGCTTGAGGAGACGACTGCCGCGCTGAATGTCGGTGCGCGCCTCGAGATGCGCAAGGTGAGCCGTGGCGGAATCGCCGCAACCAAAGTGGATGTACTGACGCTGGATGAAGGCGCGGCGGGCCACGCGCATACGCATGGGGCCGACCCGGCGCACGAGCACGAACATCCCTCACACTCGCATGGGACGGAGAACGCGCCTGCGCATAGCCACATGCATACGCATACCCACGCACACACGCATGAGGGCGACCATGGGCATGAGCACTCGCATGAGGTGGTTGGCGAACATTCCCACGAGCACACGCATGAGCATAGCCACACGCACGAACACCATCGTTCGTTGTCGAAGATACTCGAGATCATTCGCTCGGCGCCATTGGCCGATGGCGTGAAGGAACGCGCCTCTCGGGCATTTCAATTGCTGGGCGAGGCCGAGGCGGCGATTCATTCGATCCCCGTTGAGACGGTGCATTTTCATGAAGTGGGCGCGGTGGACACGATCGTGGACATTGTGTGCGCTGCGGCAGGATGCGCGGCGCTTGGCGTGGATCGATGGATGGCGTCGCCATTGAATGTAGGTAGCGGCACGGTGGAGTGTGCGCACGGCATTTTGCCTGTGCCTGCGCCGGCGACCCTGGCCCTTCTGGGCGATGCGCCGGTCTACTCGGCCGGTCCGCCGATGGAGCGCGTGACGCCGACAGGTGCGGCAATTTTGCGAATGCTCGATGTGCGGTATGCCACGTTGCCGTCGATGAGGGTTACTGACTCGGGCTACGGCGCAGGCGGACGCGACACGCCGGGCCAACCGAACCTGGTGCGCCTGCTCGTCGGCGAAGAGGCGACTGCGCAGGATATGCCAACGGAGCCAATCGCGATCATCGAGACGGTGATCGACGATTCGAGTCCCCAGCTGCTTGCTTACGTGAGTGAGCTGCTGCTCGAGGCTGGCGCGTGGGATGTGTACCGCGTGGGCGTGCAGATGAAGAAGGGGCGCGCGGGCGTTCAGCTTACTGTGCTGTGCCGGTCGGACCTGGTGCCGGCGATGCGTGAACTGATTCTGCGCGAGACCACGACGATCGGCCTGCATTGGAGGCTGGAGCAGAAGTTTTCGCTGGCGCGCGAATTTGTAGAGGCGCAGACCCCCTGGGGTCCGGTGCAGATCAAAATCGCCCGTTGGCCGTCGGGCGAAGTCGCCAATGCGGCGGCGGAGTATGAGGATTGCCGGGCGCTGGCGCGCAAGCACTCGATCCCGCTGAAGCAGGTGATGCAGGCGGCAATGCGGGCCTACAGCGCGGGGCATGCAAAGAAGGACACGCGCGCATGAATCGCATCCAGATTGAGACTCTTCTGAAGGATGTGAGCGAGGGGCGCACCGCCGTTGGTGACGCGCTGGAGCGGCTGAAGGATTTGCCGTTCGAGGATCTGGGGTTCGCCAAGCTCGATCATCACCGCGCGCTGCGCACTGGTATGCCCGAGGTGATTTTTGCAGCTGGAAAGACGACCGCACAAGTGGCGACGATCTTTGCGCGGATGGCGAAGGCCGGCGGCAACGTGTTGGCGACGCGGGCTTCGCGAGAGGCGTTCGAAGCCGTGGCAGCGGTCGAGCCCGCAGCAATCTACCACGAAATGGCGCGCGCGATTACGCTGACACAGGCCCCGACCGCACCGGGCACCGGGACGGTGGCTGTGGTGTGCGCGGGCACCAGCGATTTGCCGGTTGCCGAAGAGGCCGCTGCGACCGCGCGACTGATGGGCAATACGGTCGAGGTGATCGCCGATGTGGGAGTGGCGGGCATTCATCGGCTGCTGGCGCAGAAAGCTTCGTTGCAGACGGCGCGCGTGTTGATTGTGTGTGCGGGCATGGAGGGCGCATTGCCGACGGTAGTAGCGGGGCTTGTGAATGCGCCGGTGATTGCTGTGCCGACAAGCGTCGGCTATGGCGCGTCGTTTGGCGGGGTGGCAGCACTGCTGGGCATGCTGAACACATGCGCGCCGAATGTGTCAGTCGTGAATATCGATAATGGATTCGGCGCCGCTTGCATTGCTTCGTTGATCAACCACATGTAGTAGCGATTTCCGATCCATGCGGGAGACTGCAATGGCCCAATCACGCAGGACGTTTTTGAAAACCGGAGCGGCGCTGGGCGCTGCTGCGCTTGTTCGGCCCTACGATGCATTTGCCGCGAGTGAGAATGCTTCGGCAATTGCTCCACCGCTGAGCCAGTTTGGGTATGGTGATGTCGAATTGCTTGAAGGACCGATGAGTGAGCAGTTCGATCGGAATCACGCGTTCTATCAAACACTGGATGAAGACTCGCTGCTCAAGCCCTTTCGCCAGCGTGCCGGGCTGGCTGCGCCGGGCGAGGAGATGGGCGGGTGGTATAGTTGGGCTCCTCTGAGCGATATTGATGCGCGGCCGAACAATGGCTTCGCTCCGGGGCACAGCTTTGGGCAGTATTTGTCCGGGCTTTCGCGATATTATGCGGCCACTGGCGACAGGGCGACGCAGGAAAAGGTGCATCGGCTGGTGCGCGGATTTGCTCCAGCGATCACGCCGCACTTCTGGGATGACAATCGGTTTCCTGCGTACACCTACGACAAGATTTCAGTCGGTATGATCGATGCGCATGAGCTGGCTGGGGACACGCAGGCATTCAAAGCTTTGGACGCGGCACTTGACTCGGTGATGCCGCATCTGCCGCCGCGCGCGCTGTCGCGGGCCGAACAGTATGCGAGGCCGCATCGGGATGAGTCATTCTGCTGGGACGAGCCTTACACGCTGCCTGAGAATTTCTTTCTGGCATGGCAGCGCGGGGCGGGCAGCCGTTATCGCGATCTTGCGATCCGGTATCTTGCCGACGATTGGTACTGGGATCCGCTGGCCTCGGGACAGAATGTGCTACCGGGAAAACATGCCTACAGCCATGTGAACGCCATGAGCAGTGCGATGCAGGCGTATTTCGTACTGGGGAGCGAGAAGCATTTGCGGGCGGCGCGCAATGGGTTCGACTTTGTGCGGGCGCAGAGTTTTGCGACGGGCGGTTGGGGTCCGAACGAAGAATTTCGTCAGCCGGGCAGCGGGGAGATCGGTGAGAGCCTGACGAAGACCCATTCGAGCTTTGAAACGCCGTGCGGCTCGTATGCGCATTTCAAGATCACACGCTACTTACTGAGGGCGACCAAGGACAGCCGCTATGGCGACAGCATGGAGCGGGTTCTGTATAACTGTGTCCTTGGTGCGAAGCCGATCGAAAAAGACGGGCACGGCTTTTATTACTCGGACTATAACAACGATGGATCGAAGGTGTATCACCCGTATAAGTGGCAATGTTGCACGGGAACTTTCTCGCAGGTGACGGCAGACTATGGGATTAGTTCGTATTTCAGCGATGGTCAAGGAATCTATGTCAACTTATTTGTGCCTTCGAAGGTGAAATGGATTAGGAGCGGGGAGCGGATTGCGCTTGCGCAGTTGACGAACTATCCGCACGATCCCGCAACGCAGATTAAAATTGCCCTCGTCTCCCCGACCGCGTTTCCGGTGTATCTGCGCATTCCCGCGTGGGCCGGGCCGAAGACGACGATTGCGGTGAATGGCAAGCGTGTGATGGCGGGGACGGTGCCGGGTAAATTCGCGAAAGTAGAACGCACGTGGATGAACGGCGATCGGATTGAGGTTGAGTTCGACATTCCCACGGTTCTCGAATCCGTCGATCCCCAGCATCCCAACCTCATGGCGGCGGTGCATGGGCCGCTGGCTCTGTTCGCGGTTGGCGAGATTCCAGCGAGTGTTTCAAGGTCCGAATTGCTCGCGGTGAAGCAGGTTGCGAGCGAATCGACTGACTGGCAGGCGAAGACTTCGACAGGAAAATTGACAATGCGGCCCTTTACGGCGATCAAGGATGAGCATTATCGGTTGTATCTGAACGTGGAGGGTTGAGCTTTCCCATCTTAGTGCGGATTGGTGCGCCGTGAAAGATTTTCTCGGAGTAAGGATAAAGGCCAAAGCGCGCGCTCCAGCCTTCATCTCTAAACTCAACGCGCGCAAGCACAGTCAGCCCCACCGCAGGTGGCTACGGTCTGTCGTAGAAGCGGAAGAAGAGTGACGGCTTGGCGCAGGGCTCGGCGCGGGCGACCAGCTCTGTTTGCTGTGTGTCGTTCAGCGGCGTGAACTCGCGTGCTAGTTGGACGTTCTCTTCGAGCTGGGCGATGGTGTCGCAGCCGATGATGACTGTGCTGACAGGGCGCGAAAGCGTGTAGTACATCGCTTCGCGCATCTTCAGCGTGCCGGGCGACGATGTCTGGAAGGTCATGCCTTCCCAGCTATGTTTCTGCTGTTCAATGGGAGGTGGGGTCCATGTGGAAAGGATGCGGCCGCGGCCAGGAATCTTCATGCCGATGATGCCCATCTGCTTCTCGACGGCTAACGGCAACAGCGCCTCATTAAAGCTGTAGTGATGCGGATCGGCGGCATTCATGGCCATCAGGATCGTATCGAAATCGTGGCGGTGGATGGCCTCAATCAACGCGTCGGGACGATAGTGCCCGGTGACTCCAAGATTACGGACGACCTTCTGCTCTTTCATTTCGAGCAAGGCTTCCATCGCTCCGCCCTTGGCAAAGATCTGATTCACATCGGTCATGGTGCCGATGTCGTGCAGCTGCCAGAGGTCGACGTGATCGGTTTGCAGAAGCTCCAGCGATTTCTCGATCATGCGCAGGGAGCCTTCGCGCGTGCGCTCCTTCGTCTTGGTGGCGAGGAACGCCTCGTTGCGGCGGCTGGCCATCACTTTGCCGACGTACTGCTCGCTCCAGCGGTCGGGACCGCCGTAGATGGAAGACGTGTCGATGTAGTTCACGCCAAGGTCAAGCGCGCGCTCGATGATGGGCACGGCGACATCGAAGTTGTTCGGATGTTCCAGTGCGGCCTGGCCGCCGAGAGAAAAGATGCCAACCTTATAGCCGGTTTTGCCCAGGTTGCGCGTGGGCATCGCGGCAGGCGTGCGGGGATTCGAGGGCAAGCCTGGCAGTTCCTTATTGGGCGTGCCGGCTAGTGCGGCCGAGGGCGCAAGCAGCGCGGCTGTGACGGCGCCGCCGGCTTTAAGAAATTCGCGGCGGCCTTGCTTGCGGGCCGAAAGCGGGTTCATTTCGCTCATGGGAGTCGCTCCTGATTGGCCAGGGAATGGCGCGACTCAATCATAAACCCGAATGCGGGTGTGTGGGATTTTTGCGGATGAACCGGCCAGTTCCTGCGGCAGAGTTGAACGAGACCAAGTCGGTGTGGCCTCGGGAAAGCAACTCTCGGAAAATTTGGCGAGAATCGGAGCCGCTGTTGAAACGATCAGCCTGTGTTGTTCGTCTCGGGGAGGGCGGCTCCCAGGGGGTCTCGGTCCGGGAGACCAGCAGTGCGGAAGGCAACATTGCCGATGGCAACTGAATCGAAACACAAGAGGAGTGTGTATGAAACTAATCAGCAAAGCTCTAGCTCTCTCGGCCCTCGCTGCGACCCTGAGCGGCAGCGTCGTTTTTGCCGACGATCACCATGACAACCACCAGTATGTGAAGCACGAAGAATGGAAGAAGGGCGCCTCGATGAAGCACGAGGACTGGGATCGCGGCGAAAAGGTTGACTACCACCAATACCACCTGCGCCGGCCGCCAAGCGGCTACGAATGGCGCCTCGTGGATGGGAACTATGTTCTGGCCGCGGTTGCGACGGGCGTGATTGCCTCCATTGTCGTCGCATCTTCAATTCACTAAGCAAATCCGGTAGGCGAGAAGGCGCGGCTCCGGCCGCGCTTTTTTGCGTTTCGTGAATGGCTGGCTAAAGAATGAGCAACTTCGTTGGGCGCGAGAAATCTTCGACGTGCCGTGCGATGGCAGTTCAGGGACATGGGACTGCACAAGGAACGAGGGAACGCCCGGGAATCCATCGATACACGCCGGAAGCCAGACGCCGATGTGCGTTTGTGAATCTTACCTTGTAGACGACTATGAGGTGATCAGCCCGCGAGTGAAATTCCTACGGCCGTTCCTTCTCTTTATTTTTCACCTCGGATACTTCGGGCCGCTCCTCATGGGAGTGCTCGATTCTTCGTTTCTGATCCTCCCCTTTGGCAACGATCTTGTTGTGCTTGGCCTCGTGGCGCAGCATCCCCATCAAGCAGGCTGGTACGTTCTGACGGCCGCTTGCGGGTCGACGATTGGGGCGCTTTTGCTGGCGCTTGTTGCGCGCAAACTTGGCGAGCAGGGCTTTGCGAAGTTTGCGGGCAAGAAGTATTACGACCGGCTGAAGAAGCATGCCGGCAATCATGCGGGGGTTGCGGTTGCCGTGGGCGGATTGGCGCCGCCGCCGTTTCCCTTCACCACGGTGATTGCCGGGACGGCAGCTCTCGGCTATCCGATTTGGCGGATTCTACTGATCAACTTTTTCGCGCGTCTTGTTCGCTTCATACTGCTGGCGCTTCTCGCGATCAAGTATGGACGCGCGGTGACTCGCGTAGCGCAATCGGCACCGTTTGAGTGGACGATGGCGGTGTTCATCACGGTATGCGTGGTGGCCAGCGGATTCTCGATTGCGCATTGGGTCCGGAAGCCGCGCTAAACGCGAGGACTGGCCGTCCAGGCCATTCGCGGCTTGACAGCCGCAGGACAAAGCTCGGTGTCAGCTTGCTTCGAATATGCGCGGATTGCAGAAAGAATCTGCAATCGAGGGCAAGGCCGCCGTCGGGTCTCCGGCAATTCGGTTCGGGCCTTGGCAAGTAAGCTGTATTTATGTGTGGCTCGCTGAGTGGCCGTTGCGGCTGATGGAATCACGGATTTCGCATCGCGGCGCGATCGGGCTGGCCCTGGCTGGGTTCACGTTCTGGGTTCTGACGGACACGAGCATGAAGCTGGCCGGCAACTCGCGGCTGCCGGGTTATGAGATTGTTGCGTGTCTGGGTTTGGCGCTGGCCGTTGCGCTGGTGATTCGCGGTTTTTCGCAGGGTAATCCGCGCGGACTTCTGCCGAAGAGTCCGTCGCGGCAGCTGGTGCGGTCGGGATTGGATCTCGGGAACAACTTGTGTGTCGTGGTGGCACTGCGCCATCTTCCGCTGACTCTTTTTTACATTTTGGTTTTTCTGGCGCCGATGGTGACGGCGCTGCTTTCGGCGGTCTTTCTGCGCGAGCATCTGGGCTGGCGCAAGGTGCTGGCCGTGGTCAGCGGTTTTGCGGGCGTGGTGATTGCAGTCAATCCTTTCAGTTCAACGCGGCAGGGAGACTGGATTGGTTACGCCGCGTGCATGGTGTGCGTATTGTGTTTCTCTGTGAACATGGTTTGGTCGCGGGTGTTGATGCGGACCGAGACGCCCGAGAGCCTAACGCTGTTTGCCGGTGTGGTGCAGGTGGCGGTGGGCGCTGCGCTGATGATGGCCTGGCACGCGGAACCGGTGACGCCGAGGCTGGCGGCGACACTCACGGCGATGGGCCTGTTCTGCGCGTGTGGGAGCATGTGCTTTTTTGTGGCGCTCAAGAACACTTCGGCAGTGCATGTGTCGCAGTGCCATTACACGCAACTCATCACCGGGGCGCTGCTCACGTGGCTGATCTGGCGCGAGACGCCGACGGTGTGGATGATGGCCGGCAGCGTGTTGATTGTGGCTGCGGGGTGGTTGATGGCTGTGGCGATGTCCCGGGAGGACGCGGAGGTGAGTCCGGAGGTGTTTGCGGGGCCGGGATGAGAGCAGGGAGCAGGGACTTCGTGCCCCGCGGCAGGATGTGGCGGCATTCGACATACGTGGTGTTCTTCTCCTGACCCCCTCCCCGGACTCTGGGAGGAAGCTCCTTGTTTTCATCAGGCTGGCGACAGCGAGTCGCGCCGAAGTCCTCTCAGAAAGGGAGTTCGGCGCAGAGTCGTCTGCCGGTTGGAGTTAGGGCCGGTTTCACCGGCCTTGACTCCGAGACTCAGTTTTCGGGGATAGGTTCAGGGTAGCGGAATGTGGGAATTAATGCGCAACGAGGGCATTGGGCAATGCAGCGCGCATTTCCTGCTGCTGGTGAGGCGGTCGCGTTGATTCTCGTCGAGCGCGGGCGCACGATCTAGAAAGGAGAGTCCGCGTAATGCATGCCAAAGCTTCTTCGAGCCGCGCCACGGTCAAAGGCACGGACAAATCTGTACGCGCCGCCGAGACCAAGGCGGGAGCAAAGACGGTGCGTCTGTCCAACCTGGAACGGACGAGGCTGGAGAGTTTCAGGGCGTTGATGAAAAAGTACGGTGGGAAGTGCTCATTTGCTAACTACGTTGACTGAGCGCGTTGCCTCAGTCGTTAAGTCGACTCGGGCATCTTCTCAAATTTCTTTTCGAGCCGGTCGAAGACCGCCGGGATCGAGGCCTTCGGAGTTGTCAGCGACGGCTTCGTGCCCCGCTTTGTTTTTATAGTGCAGATCGGAATCTCCGCCCAGCCGAGACCTGCATCTCGGCTCTCCCATAGGGAGAGCATGAAAATAGCCCAGGGTGAAACCCTGGGAACCTGCCAGTCCACCAGCCCGCCGCCCCGTCGGGGAGGCATGAAACAACGTCATAGGGACCGATTCGGTTTGAAGTTGTGTGACGCGCGGATGAGACGGGAAGAGGATTTCGCGGTAGGGCGTATGGCGCATACCTATTGCTCCGCATTGTTTCATTGCGTGTTTTCGACGAAGGAGCGGCGGAAGACGATTGCGCCGGAAATTGAAGAGCGGTTGTGGGCGTATCTCGGTGGGATTGCGCGGGAGAACGGGATGACGGCGCTCGCCGTTGGCGGAATGGAGGATCATGTTCATCTATTGATCGCGTTGCCGTCGTCGATGGCGATTGCGACTGCTATGCGAGAGATCGAGAGAGGGTCGTCGCTGTGGATGCATGAGGCGTGCGGGATGCCGGAGTTTCAATGGCAGCAGGGGTATGGGGCATTTTCCGTTGGGCAGAATCAGGTGGAGGCGACCGTCGCGTACATCGCGCGGCAGAAAGAGCATCATCGGAGGCGGGATTTTCAGGCGGAGTTTGTGGCGTTTTTGAAGAAGCATCGGGTGGAGTATGATCCGCGGTTTGTTTGGGGATGAGTGAGGCGGATTGGGGGTGGGTGTGGGATGCGCCCCGTCGGGGCGCGATGATTCGGGTGTGAGGTCGATCAATCCGGGCCGAGTTGAGGTGATGGGAGTTGGGTCGCCCCGTGGAGGCGATGTGAATCGGCGTGCATGAGATTTGTTCAATGAAGAGAGCATATCCCGGGCGGCGGATGGCGCTGTTTCATGCCGCCCCTACGGGGCGGCGGTTTCGTGGGCGGGCGTTTTCCCAGGGTTTCACCCTGGGCTGTTTTCATGCTCTCCCTCCGGGAGAGCGGCGGCGCGGGTCCGTGCTTTCGCAGGTCTCAAACGCGAGACCTGGGGCACCCTTCAAAGTAAAATCCGAGGGAGCTGTATCTTGGCCTTGAAGACAATGTTAGAGGGGGAATCTATGCCGACTAAGAAGAATTCGAGCCCGTCCTCAGGCAATCGCAAAGCGAAAATCAAAAGCGTGAAGCTGAGAGGAGATAGAAGGAAGGCACTTGCGCTACTGATTCGATGGTCAGAAGAGGCGAGGGCTGTTCTGCTAGAGCAGGGTGGCATAGGCTGTCTCGGGAGAATCGCGAGGTTCCCAAACGATACTCAAAATCTAGGCTATTTTATGTCCAAAACATCATTTGGCGTGCATGCCGAGATAATCTTGGTTAGCTGCGAAAAGGTCGCCGTTGGTGGTCTCTCGGGTAGGACGCCTCATATTACGTTGAGTAATCCGCGATCGGGTGAGCCACAAAAAATACTGTCAATTGTCGAGGGAGCCCGTCCAGATCCTGCGGATATTCAGCGTGTGTTAGATCAATTCAGAGCATGGATCAAGATGCAATCAGCTCTGCAGGTTGCTGTCGGTGATTCCATGAGAATGACGTTCAACAAATGCTCAATCGCAGAGCTAGCGGGTGATTTTGTGGTCTTTGTCGATGAAGCTGCGGCTATAGCTCATATCATCTCCGTGAAAGACAGCTCTTCCGTGGAAATGAGCAGGGAGGATGATGAGACATCCGTAATTTTGACAAATCGAGATGCGAACTCGTTCGTCACGATCCGAGATGGAGTTGAGAACCCAGAGGCTGTCTTTGCTCGCTTCAGTGCATTTACTCGAACCGTTCACTGAACTGATGTCTCAAGCAGGCCGACGCATTTTTGCCTTAGCTGAGGAAGCGAGTGTCCTACCCTTCGCCAAGGATGCGAAGAATGCGGCACACGATTGCTTGGCTTCCACAACAAAGGCCGTTCCCGATGGGAACGGCCTTTGCTGTCTTGAGAACCAAGGTTGATGCGGTTCGTGCGTTGAGGAGCTTAGGCGCCGAAGGCGCGGCTGCTGCATGCAATGCCTCAGTCCCCGGCGACGAGGTCCGTTTCCTTCTGCTGTTGCCGGTTGATCGGCGAGGCTGCGTTATTCGACGCGGGCTTGATGGAGCTGAGGCTTACGAGCCCCTCGACCGGCTTTTCACCGAGGACGTGCTCGCGATAGAGCTTGGCCATCGCCGCGTTCTCCGCATCGGTCTTGATCTTGGTGTCGCGGGCGCGGATCTTTTCTTCGCGCGCGTTCTTGGCGATGCCCAGGTTATCGAGCGTGTGGTTGGCTTCGGAGTTGACGTGCTCCATGTTGAGCTTGAGCTCGTGGCCTACGAAGCCCATGCCGACCTTTTTGCCGCCGGCGAAGATTTCGTGGCGGCCGTGCTCCTCGTACCACTTCGTCAAGGTAGCGGTCATGTGCATCTTCTCGATGATGTTGCGCCAGCCCACGCCAGTGTTGTAGGCGCAGAAGCTGATTTCGCCTTCCTGGGTGGCGTAGGGGATGATGCACTGCTCGGTGCGGCGGAAGTCGTAGTTGAACAAATCCTGGAACCACATGCCGGCGATGAAGAGGAAGTTCCAGCGGTCCTGGCGGCGCTTCTGGATGTCTTCGATGGTGCGGTCGCCTTTGACGCTGCCGTAATTCTTTCCTGTCGCGTTGAAGGTCTTATCCATCTTCTTGAGCATGTCGGTGATCTTGAAGTGGGTGGGCGCCTGGAAGGGATCGTAGTTGCGCATGAGCGCGAGGCCGAAGCCGATAACCGACATCCACTTGCCACGGGCGGCGTCGTTGACCTTGGCGAGGTCCTTGGCCACCTTGTCCATGTTGAGGAAGGCGGTGACGGGTGCGGCTTCCTTGGTTTCCTTGTCGATCATCAACGCCATGCCGATGCCGCAGTTGGGGTGGCATCCACAGCTAAGCTGGCCCCACTCGGCCGAGGGCCCGTGCACGAGGTCGGCCCAGTCGGAGAAGGTGCTCATGAAGGAGATGGGGAACCAATCGCGCGCCGGGACGCCGATGCCGACTTGATTTTTGACGTCGTGGGCCATGTGCGAGAGGGTGTAGCGCTGGGCGATGCGGCGGTCGTCGGTGATGTCCTCGTCGCGGCCCGTGAAGCTGACGGGCTGGAAGGAGAGGAAGCTGATCTTCTTGGGATTGTCGAGGGCGAACTCGATGATGCGGCCGACCTGCTCGTTGTTAATGCCGTTGATGATGGTGGTGACGGGGACGATTTCGACGCCGGCTTCGTGCAGATTGTTGATCGCCTGGAGTTTTACGTCGAAGAGATTTCCAACCTTGCGGTGCGAGTTAGCAGCGTTGCCGATGCCATCGAATTGAAGGTAGACGTAGCGGAGACCGGCTTCGGCGGCGGCACGGCATAGCTCTTTGGACTTGGCGAACTCAATTCCATTCGACGCGGCCTGGACCGAGTTGTAGCCGACCTTGCGCGAGTAAGCGACAGCGTCAAGGAAGTAGGGCGACAGGGTGGGCTCACCGCCGGAGAACTGAACGCTCATCTGCCGTTTCGGTTTCACGGTGATGGCGTTGTCGAGCATGGTCTTGATTTCTTCCCACGTGAGCTCGTGGACGAAGCCGACCTGGTTGGCGTCCATGAAGCAGGGGTCGCACATCATGTTGCAGCGGTTGGTGAGGTCGATGGTGAGCACCGAGCCGCGGCCGTGGGTGACGGTGGACGTGCCGTGGTGGTGCAGATTCTTGTCGCCATCGCCGTGGGCGCGGATGTCGCGACCGGGGAAGCTCTCTTCAAGATGCTTGAAGAAGGCGGGATCGATGGACATGACGTCTTCGAAGTGGCCATGCTTGGGGCAGTCCTTGACCATGAGGATTTTGCCGTCGCGCTCAATGATCTGGGCTTTGATTTCGCCGACCTTCTCGTTCAGCAGGACTTCATGGGGCAGCTTGCCGTCGAGAATCTGCTGGCGGATTTCGGGGACGCACTTGGGACAGAGGGAGTCGGTGGTGCGGGGCCAGCCGAGGGGCGGCTTCTCTTTCTGATAGGACTTCAACAGAGGTTTGTCGGACCACTTGGGCGTGAAGGAGGGGTTGGGGCTGATGCGGTTGAGGCGCTCATAAACAACCCACGCGCCTTGGGCGGCGTAGACGGCGACCTTCTCTGCGTACTTGACGGCTTTCGACATGTGTGGCGTCTCCTCTGGAAAGTGGGTCGCTTGGGCTGCAACCGCTTGGAGTTAACCCTTTGGACTTGAGGGCCGTACGAGATGCTAAAAACTCAGTTTTGAGAGTAACGCTTGGGGCTTGTCAATCCAACGGGGGTGCAGCGAATGGGGATATTGGGGGGTGAATGGGGAATGCCGGAGGGGGAATGGGTGGGGCCTGAGGTGGCTTTGCCTGAAAACACCGGCTTTTTGCGCGAACTGCAGAGTTTTTGGTCAATGTCCGGACTTTTCGGGCAAGCTGCAGAGTTTCTGGGGAGGCGCCCGACACTTCGGCAAGAAAGTCCAGACAGGCTGAACCCTCAGCTCGGCGGTCTGTACCTTGAGGTCATTGAAGTCCTCTTTGGTGGCCGGATTAGATGCGACACGCAGGGCCACACGCGCGCTCGTAGTTCGACGCTCTTTTCCCTTTTCGCCGCAGAATCGTTCGTAAAGATACTTGACTCTCCTTAGGGCAAACTTGCCGGGATGGGATCCGTTGCTCCCGGAGTATAAAGTTCCGTCACGTCTGGATTGAATGCAGTGCCCCCTGCCACGAGGACTTTGCCATTCGGCAAGAGGGTCATGGTATGCATTGAACGCGGCTTATTGAGCGAGGGGCCACCAAAAAACAGGTTCGTTCCCGGATCGAAGAACTGGGTGTGCGCCATGACGAATCCAAACCCCGTGCAATTCAGCGGAGCGCCGCCGGAAAAGAACCCTAGGCCGTTGGGTAGAGATATAGCGGCCAGCCCGAGTGCTTCATCGTAAGCCGGCAGTGAAAGCTGGCTGAAAAGCCCTGTGGATGGATCATAGAGGTCAGATGGCTGCTCGCATGAGCTCACATATTGGCCCATAAGAAGAACCTTTCCGGATGGGAGGAGGATCGCATGCTGGCCTGCTATTGGTACGGTCGCGTCTCCAGTCGGCGCAAACGTATCGGTTGCAGGATCGAACAGTTCGGCCGATGCTGTGTAGCCAGGAGCCGCCGCCGTTCGTTCCCCGCCTGCCAGGAGGACCTTTCCGTTGTTCAGCAGGGTTGCCGTTTGCCCGTTGCGAGCCACCGTCATGTTACCAACGGATGTGAATTGGTTCGCGACTGGATCGTAGAGTTCTGCGTCGGCCATGGGTAGTTGGGTTGTAGTGTTATAGCCTCCAGCAATCAGGACCTTCCCGTTTTGGAGGGCGGTTGCCGTGCATGAGTCGCGTCCCGGTGTAATCATGGCGCTCGCGGAGCTGAAGGTTCCCGAGGCGGGATCGTAAAGATCGGCGCCAGGGCTTGCGGTAAAGGGGTACTGGCTGCCATATTCACCGCACACGAGCAAAACCTTTCCGTTCGATAAAAGAACGGCCTGGTGGAAATATCGAGGAACAACCATGTTCCCCGTAGGAGCAAACGAGTTCGTTCCTGGATCGTAGATCTCCGCTGCGACTCCGGTTGAGTCCCCTCCTGCAAGCAGCACCTTTCCAGAATTCAAGAGAGTTGCCGTGTGGCCACCCCGTTCTACAGTGAGTGCAGGCCCGAGGATCACGGACCCGGCATCCGGATGGATAACCACGGTTGCCGTCGCGGATTGATTCGGATCTGCGACCGACGTCGCGCTGACGTGGTATATCCCCGGCGTCGACGGAGCCGTGTAATTGCCCGATGTGTCGATGGTGCCCCCGGCAGCGCCCTCCTGAACGTTCCAGGTCACGGCTGTGTTCGAGGTGCCGGTGATCGTTGCCGTAAACGAATTGGTCGATCCCGGCGCCCACAGAGCGTGCGCAGGATCGATCGAGATTCCTACGTGCACCTGTACGGTGACCGTATTCGAGACTCCCCCGCCAGGGCCTGGGTTGTTGATCGAGACGGTATATGAGCCTACAGTCCCTGGATAAAACCAGACCTGATTCGGCATCGTTGGATCCGCGTAAGACGGAACTGCGATCCCGCTCACCAGAATTTCAGAAGGTGGGACAATTCCGGTTCCAGTCAGTACGGCCGCCGAACCTGCAGCGACGCTGATCGGAGAAACGCTGCTGATGGCCGGGACAGGATTGTTCACTGTAAAGATCGCATTCGCAATTCCCGTTTGCGATGAAGGCGGCGGGATGATTTCTGCGGTGTAAAGCTGGCCAATGGTGGTGTTGTACCCTCCGGACACAAAGATGCTTCCATCCTGCAGTTGGGAAGCGGGAAAAGCATCGCGAGCCGTCGTCATGGACCAGGAGATCTGGAACGCAGACGTCTTCGGGTCATAGACTTCCGTGCTTGAAAGAATGCTCGATCCGTCGATGCCACCGATCACCAGAACCGTTCCATCCGACTGGAGAGCTGAGCTATGGAGCGCTCGAGGAGTACTCATGGCGCCAGTTGTGCTGAACTGTCCGGTCGAAGGATGATATAGCTCACATTCTTGAAGCACTCCGTTGGGATTCTGATAGCCGCCCTCTATGAGAACGGTTCCATCCGACAGCAGGTTTGCTGTGGGGCTTTCACGGGGCGTGATTAGGTTTCCTGTGGCCACAAATTGCCCGAGCGAAGGATCATAAATTTCGGCCGTACTCGTGTCTTGAACGGGATTGGTGCTCGACTGGCCAGCCAGTATGAGGACTTTACTACTCGCCAGAAGGACGGCTGCATGCAAGCCGCGCGGCGTCGCCATGGAGCCCACAGCAGAAAATGTGCCAGCGGTCGGGTCATAGATTTCGGCGCTGCCTAAGTAGGCCCCAGTTGTATCGAGTCCTCCTGCGATGAGTACGGTGCCATCCAGAAGCAATGTCGCGGTGTGAAACACACGCGATGTCGTCATACTGCCTGTGGGCGCAAACGTTCCAGTGGATGGATCGTAGAGTTCTGCGCTCGCCAAGCCGCCGGCGGCTGTCGATCCATTTGGCGCGCTTCCACTTCCGCCCGCTACCAGGACTTTGCCATTCTTGAGGATGGTGACGGCCGGATAAATGCGGCCCGTCGACATGGATCCGGTTTTCGTGAAAGTACGGGTGGCGGGGTTATAGAGTTCTGCGCTGGGATCAGAGTAAGCGATAAGCCCGGAGACGGAACCGCCACCAATGAGGAGGACCATCCCGTTCTGTAAGACAACTTGGGCATGGTAGGAACGTCGCGCTGTCATACCGGCCTGAATTTGCTGCCACGGCCCGGAAGTGGGCGAAGTTGTGCCATCCGAGTTCGTAATTGAAATCAGATGCAACTGACCAACGGCGAGCGGCGTCGCGGGCAGGGTAGCTTGGACGCTTGTGGAAGAGCTGTTTGCCGACGCGAGGGTCGTGCCGTCCAGCGCAACGGTCGGAGATCGAAAGCTGGTTCCGTTCACTGTAACGGGCGTATCTCCAGCGCCGGCCAGGACCGAAGAAGGGCTAAGCCCCGAAATGGATGGTGCTGCCACAACCTGAATGGGGCTGGATCCAGAGATCGCTGGGTTCTGCACGCTGGTCGCGGTGATCGTTATGGAGCCCACGCTGGAGGGCGTGAAGACGCCGACGGATGAAATCGTTCCTGAAGACGCTGACCATCTCACGCTGGAGTTGAAGCCGCCGGTCCCACCGACGAAGGCGTTGCAGCTACTTGTTTGGGTAAGCGAGATTGTCGCGGGCGCACACGCGACCCCTACAGAAGTTACAGTCGGTCCGGGGCTGGTCACGATCACCGTGGCGGACCCGGTTTTGCTCGTATCCTGTGTGGACGTCGCAAGGATTACGCTGTTTCCAGTGGTCGAGGGTGTGAATAGGCCGCCTGCCGTGATCGTTCCGCCAGTGGCCGACCATGTTACAGATGTGCTGAAGCTCCCGGTGCCAGTTACTGTGGCCGCACACGCACTGGTTTGAATGGTTGTAATCGACTGAGGGCTGCAGGTCACGCTCAACCCTGTAATTGTCGAACTCGAACCGCCGCTGCCAGAGCCACCGCCGCTTCCTCCCGAACTCGCGCCACCCGATCCAGAACCGCCGCCACCGCAACCTGTCACAAGAAGAAGAAGACAACCAAAGAGAATCAGTCTTGCGCGCATTCGCACCTCGCAGAAGTTCCCCCGAAGATCGATCAGTTGATTACAGCGTGCAATCATAGCATCTGCGTTCGATCTATTTAGGAATCAGTAGTAATCGAAGATCAGTGCCTTGAGTGGGAGATAGCCCAGGCGGTCTCAGGCAGAAATGGAGCTCGATGCGTTGAAGTCAGCGCTGCCGAATCTTTGCCTTCTGCGCTTCGCCTCAGCGATCTGCTCGGCCGGGTGCCCCATCCTTTCGCTTCTTTCTTCTTTCTGGCGCAAGGGTGGGACACCACGAGCCTTTATTCGTCCATCCCATCGCTTCGTCTTTGCACAAACTCATGTGCGCGTGAGCGCGGATTGGCCGCACCGCAGGTGCTTTGCATCCAATTTCCCCATCCCGGCGCATGATGGAGTAGGAGAGAGTTCAGCCCATGTTTGTCGAACGCCGCGTTCCTTCGAACCTGTCAGGAGTCTGACCGGTTTATACCCCAGAAGGGCTACCCCTCCCCCCTCCTAAATTTTCATTTCCCACAGAAGATTTGCAGAATTCCCGATCATCCACGCAACGCGACCGCACCCCCGCGGCCCACAAGTGTCCCACATCTCCGCGTAATTCTTCGCAAATCCCACCAGACACCTGTGTCAGTCTTCACAATTGTTCCACGTGGAACAATTGTGATGGCCAATACACTCCGCGCGGAGCATTCCCGCACCTCCGCGCGAATGAACCTACGATCCGCCGCCGCCGTTGGATTTGGCTACCTGGTCGATGATGCGCTGCACGATGACGGCGTGGACGTGGATGCGGCTGGCGATGTCGGGGACGAATTCGGTGATGAAGTTGTCGGTGGGTGTGAGGGCGAGGTTGATTCCGTAGCGCGATGCGCTGGCGTGGAGGTTGGTGGAGCGGCCGGGGACGTAGAGATTGGCGACCTCGTCGTCGATGGCGTCGCCGACCAGGTTGTCATAGTTGATCATGCCTTTGCCGTTGTCGCCCTGCGTCCAGACCACCTGCAGGATGGCGTGGCCGATGCGGTGCTTGATGGATTCGGTGGGCTCGCGGTGGTAGTGAGGGTCCTGGTGGGCAATGGATGCGATGAGGAAGGTGCCAAAGAATTCGCCGGTGATGTCTTGCGTGTAGGCGACGCCGACGCTGCGCCCGAAGCCGGGGAAGCCTGGGCCGTAGGGAGAGTCGGGGTCGGCGGCGACGCTGATGGCGGAGGTGCCGAGGATGGTGATGGCGTTGAACGGGTCAGTGACGTTGCGGACGGCGAGCCAGGCTTTTTCTTTCGGGGTAAGCGGCTTGACTTTGGGGCCGTCGGTGAAGCGGGCGTACCAGTTGACGAAGGGCAGGTAGGCGGGGCACGGAACCGACATCCGGAAGGGCTGGTTTGTGAGGTGAGCGTCCACGTCGCCAAAGCCGGCGTGGTAGAGCGCTTCGGCTGAGCCGATCGATGTAACGTTTCCACCGGCGTTTCTGACCTGGCAGGGGCCGGCTGGAGGTGTCGGCGGAGCGTGTCTGAATGGTTTGGGCGCGTCGGGGAGCGAGGATTGGGAGGCTGGCGCAATGGCCTGAGCGAAGGATGGGCGCGGCGGAGCGAACAGGGCCAGAGGCAACAGCAAAGCAGGCGCAAGGCTGCGGGCAGTGCGGGGATTCCCGGTGCATCGGCAGCTCCTGTGTGTGCCTTTCGCTTTGTTTGCCAAATGCCGGGATCCTCAGTCGAAGAGATTTGGTTGCATTGTGCCGTGCGCGGCGTCAGGAGCGAACTTGAGACGGACACGGACGTCTGACTCGGTTCACAGTGGTTCCAGAGTACAAAGTCTCCCGAATTCTATGTGAGGGGAAATCATACTGCCCATTCCTTTCGACGGGATTCTTTTGCCTAAGGTCACATGAGGCTGGACGGAACCGGGGATGAGATTTGCACGTACCTCGCGTCTAATCTCTGTTGTTGATCGCGGAACGTCGGCGCCGATTTGGTGCTCCTGGGGAATTGACGCGCCGGGCCGCGGTGCAGAGACTTGATAACGGGGACTTGAAAGCGAGGGACTCTTATGGGCTCTTATCCTCCTCCTCCGCCACCGCCTCCTGGCTCTCCATTTGGAGCGGGTGGCGTGGGCCATCGTCTTGAAGAAGCCATCGAACTGATCGAGATGGAACTGCGCCATGCCGTGGCTTACGTGAACGACGCGGTGATTCCGCAGGTGCGGAGCGAATCGATCAGCGCAATGCGCAAGGTCTCCGATACGCTGCGGAACCTCGCGGATCGCATGGAACAACAACCGCGAGGGCCGCGAACCGGATGATGGAGACTGCAACTGGCGCGCGCGTCCGAAGGTCCGGTTGGATCGGGCTGACCGTCGCCGTGTTGCTGATGGCGGGATGCGCGCATAAAGAGAAGACGGCGAAAGCTCCGGCGACGGCGCCCGCTGTGACCGAGCCGGCGAATCCAGAACAGGCGAGCGCTTCGTCGGGGACCTCTGCCGCGCGCATCCCGGTGACCGAGGTGCCGGAAGGCGGCGTGAGCGAAGAGGACAAGGAATTTGTCCAGGCGCATCGGCCGATTTTCAGTGAACAGGGCGAGGCGACTTGGTATACGGCTCCCTACAAGGGGCGCAAGGCTGCTAATGGACAGGTATTTCGCGATGACGCGTTGACGGCTGCACATCGCACGCTGCCGATGGGGTCGTTGATTGTGGTGACGAACCTGACGACGCGGCAGGCCTCGGCGATGCGGATCAGCGACCGCGGGCCGTTTGTTCCCGACAAGACAATTGATCTGACGATTGCGTCGGCCAAGGCGATTGGGGTGTATCGCGTGGGCACGGCACGCGTGCGGATCGATGTGTATGAGACGCCGAAGCCGATGGATGTGGGCGGGCGGTGGTGCGTGCAGATTGGGGCGTTCAAGAGCGAGGGCAAGGCGGAGCGGATGAAGGCGGCGTTGCTGCGCGCGTATCCCGATGCGAACGTGATCGAATTTTCGGGCGAGAACAGCTTTTGGGTGCGCATCCGGCCGCATGGGGACGATCGTGAAGTTGCCGAGAAGATCATGCATCGTGTGCGGCCGTCAGAGGGCGACGCGTATCTGACGCGGTTGGACTAACAACCCCAGCGACGAAGACCTGTGGCTGGGGACCCCGAACTAAGGGCGGAAGAGCCAGCGCGCGATGGTGCCGATGACAATCAGGAGAATTCCGAAGCCAATAAAGAGATAGGCCAGCCGGTGCGGATCGAGCGGAACACCCGGTGTTGCGGAGGGTCCAAAGACCGACAGCAATAGGCCGATGAAGGCAGCGAGGGCGCCGCCGATCTGCGCTCGTCTGCCTAAATTGTTTGAGCCAGATCCGATGCTGTCTGAGTCGTCATCTTTCATGAGGCGTTTGCGTGAGTGCTAGCGAGTATGGCACGGCGAACCTTTTTTTGGGGATTGCCTGCGCGATTTTTCGGTCGATTCATCTTGCGTGGAGAGAAAGAATCGGCATAATGGGACTCGAAACGATTCAACGGAGGGCGGCGCAATGGCGAGCGGAGTCCTTGCAGTAAAGACGCAAAGGGTGCGGCAGAATTACCTCGCGATTCTTGTGGCGGCGATCGCCTGCTTCCTGCTGGAGGCGGGCTGGTACACGCTTTTCATGCAAACGTGGCTCAACGGCATTGGGCGCACGATGCAGTGGCTGGAGAGCGCGGCTGGGTACAATCCGCCGCTGCAGTATGGGACGGCGCTTGTTTCGGCGGCGCTGATGGCGACGGCGATTTCGTGCGTGACACAGCTAACGGGAGCGCAGACGGCGTTTCGCGGGATCAAGGTTGGCGCGCTGTTGTGGCTGGGATTTGTGCTGACCACCTGTTCGACCGAGTACGTGTTTGAGGAGCGGCCCTATAGCCTGCTGGCGGTGAATGCGGGGTATTGGCTGCTTGGCATGATGCTGATGGGTGCGATTGTGGGTGGGTGGAAGAAGAAGGCGTGAAGCGTGTCGCCGGTTAGGTCTGTGCTTTCCCAGGTCTGAAAATCCGGTAATGACATACCTAACTCAGCGGAGCGAGACGGAAATAAGGTTCCTTGCTGGGTTGCAGGCGAATAAAGAGAGACTAAGGGCGGAACTTGATCCTGTCAGTTGGGGTCTTGTCGGTCTAATCCTAGCCGTTGAATCAATTCTACAAACGCCTGATTCTCAATGTCTTCATGAAATGGCGGAATCAATTCGTCAAGCCCATGAAGATAGGCTTCGCACTTCGCCCGATTAGCACGAGACTGACGAGCATCTTCCAGTATTGTGTCCACGTCCTGATAGCCAAGTTCTCTTAGCCTCTCCGCAAATGCCCGATACAAAAGGTTCTCTGGATAAAGTTCCTTCACCTGCCTCACAAGGAAATGAAGGAAACGTTTCTGTTGATTCTCGTCCATGAAGGGAATTTTACCAATGCAAGTCGAATTAAAGACGCTACAGGACGCGATGGAGCATTTCTTAGAACCTAAGAATGCTATCGCTTACATGGTCCGTCTGCGCTGGCCTGACGGCGTGATTAAATGCCCCTCGTGCGGATCGTCGGAAGTTACGTGGATGCCGACACGGAATCTCTTCCAGTGCCGTAACCGGCACTCGAAAAGGCAATTCAGTGTTAAGGTTGGAACGATTTTCGAGGATTCTCCTATCGCGTTAGGGAAATGGCTGCTCGTTGGATAGATGCTGGCTAATTGCAGGAATGGGATTTCCTCGCACGAAGTTGGGAGAACGATAGGAATTACGCAGAAGTCAGCATGGTTCATGCTCCATCGGCTGAGAGCTGCGGCGCACGATGAAGATCATAGAGAGCCATTATTCGATGAAGTCGAATGCGACGAAACTTACGTTGGCGGAAAAACAAAATTCAAACACGGCAGGAAAATCGCACAATTAACGAGAAAGCCTAGCATCCACGATAAAACGCCAGTCATGGGAATTCTGCAACGCGGCGGGACTGTTAGAGCGATGGTGGTAAAAAATCACAAGAGAGTCCATCTCCACGCAGAGATTCATAAGCATGTCGCACCTGGGTCCACAATCTACACAGACGATCTACACTCCTATCGCGGTCTGTTGGGATACGATCATCATTACGTTGACCATCTGACGAAATATGTAAGCGGGCGAATTCACACGAATGGTTTAGAGAATTTTTGGTCGCTGTTAAAGCGTTGCATTAAAGGAACATACGTGCAAGTTACGCCAGAGCATTTGAATGCTTACGTTGCGGAGCAGGTATTTCGCTACAACTCCCGTAAAAAGCTAGGCGTATCCGAGGAAAAGAGATTTTCTCGCCTGTTGGAAGGGACGACGGGGAAGAGATTGACCTATGCGGATTTGATTTCGCGGCAATAGATCGAGGGGTAAACTAGAAGCAAATATAGAAAAGGCCGCTCCGCCGAGCGACCCTTTCCGATGGTTGAGAACTGCCTTCTGCAACTCTCTACGCGCATAGTAGCGCAAAGGAGAATTGCGTGCAATGGCCGCTGAATGGATAAACAGACGTAAGGCAGAATCAGAGCAAAAGAAACAAGATGACAACCTAAAATCCGCGCGAGATCGACTCGCTACACAGACTGTAAGAGTCGATGGACCCGTGTTTTGGGATTCACTTTTGCCGGAATTGAATGAGCAATGCGCCGATATGGAAGGCATCGGCTATCAGGCAAAAGCCTATTTTCTCGATAACCCATTCTTAGTAGAAGAGAAAACCTACCGGATCGACGTACAGACTAAGGGGAATTGGCCGCTCGACGCACATGCGTCCCTGATTCACTTCGCGGGATCGTCCGTAATCAAAGTGAGCAGCAATATACCGAAGCTCACGGAGATTTCTTTCTGTGCCACAGATCGCGGCCTGAGAGCAGTCTCCGACAGGGATATGCTACAGATGGACGTAAAGGCGTTGGCCGCGTATCTCTTGGAAGGGCTAGTAAACGCAATCGAGAAACAGAAAAGAGCACTATATGAGTGAAGAGCAAAAGAAATTCGACGATCTAATGAAGCGGGTCATTAAGGTTTCGCCGGAAGAATTGACGCGCAGGCTAGAGGCGAAAAAGACGGCGAAGAAAACCCCTCCCAAACCCGCCGCTAAACAAAAGGCGTAATCGAAAAGCGCCAGCGTTGCCTGTCGAACTTCAATGTCAATTGCTGGCTGCGCGTCTCAGTTCCGTCCAAGAAATGAACCGAAAGACGATAATCCAATTGCACTAGTTCTGCTGGGCTGTCATCAAGGAACATGCCGAGCAGTTGCTTTTGATGCGGCCTTGTTTCTTCCCAGTCCGAGGCGCTCAGTTGCGGCGCTCCAACTTCTAATACCTCAAACCCTATTGGGGTACGCTGAGGTGAATGCTCCACATGCGGCAATGCATCAAAGTGCAACGAGAATTTTCCCTGCTGCGATGGAATCGGATCAAAGTGAATGGAAGTCGGCAATCTCCCGCTTAGATGCTGGATCGTAAAAATGACCGGAACGGGGCTATTTGCCCAAGTCTTCCGTCCCTCAGCCCCCTCCGTGTTTATGCCGAGTACCGGCCTTTCGTCGTTCAGCCTTTTTTCGGCCTTTTTCTTGCCTTGATACTCATCAAACCAAAGAAGAAACATAGCCAGCATGAATGCTGCCAGTAGAGACGCTATGAAGAGCGGCTTGTCAGGGTATTTTGCGGGATCGATAATCTGTAAGACTTCCCGTACTAATGAGAAAGGGCCACTCATTAGGGCAATAACCATGAGCGAAACCCGATAACCAAAACGGAAACTAGGCATAAATCGGCAGAATGCTCCCCTCTGCCTCTATCATCGTAGAGGCAACCAGCATACAGCCAGCGAAGATTAAGAAATTCCTTTCCCCCTCCCGCTGAGTCTAGTATGTCGTTGCCGAAAATCCAGACCCGGGGCACCCATTTTCGTGCGGATTGAAGCTTCGTAGGTAGCAGAGTACACCGCTATTCGGGTGGCGGGTAGAAGGGGAGTTTGTCGTTTTTCTCGTTGGCGCGGCGGATGGTGACATCGTCCAGCAGGAGCGCGGGCGCGAGGACGGTCTCCGGGACTTCGCCTGCGTAGTTGGCTACCCAGAGGTCCTTGCCCGCGGCTTCGATGGTGGATCGAAGCGCGCGCTCGTCGAGGTCGGAAAGACGGGCTCCACGGACGAGTTCGCGCTTGCCGTCGGGGGAGACGCGATAGAGGAGGCGGGGACTGAGCGCTCCACCGAGGGTGTCGACGTAGTAGACGCTCTTCAGCTCGCGGTCTCTGGCCATCTCGAGCAGCTTCTTGTTCAGGTCGTCGTCGCTGAGGCCTTTCTTGGCTGTGATTTTGAGAACGCCGATGGCGGGGCGGGCGGGGCCGGAGACGGCGGCTCGGGCGTGGCCGTTGGACTGCGGGAAATCGCGGACGGGCTGGCGGCCGATGAGGTAATTCTCAAGCTTGCCTTCGGTGATGAGTTGGACGGACTGCGCGGGGACGCCTTCGTCATCGATGTCATAAGCGCCGAGGAGATTCCTCCCATTGAATTTTTTCAGGCTGGGATCGTCGGCGGCGTCCATGAAATTGGGGAGCACACGGGCGTGAAAGCTGGAGGCGAATGGACCATTGGTGCGGGCTTCTGTGCCGAGGCGTGGGCGGGTGGCGGTGATTCCGGAGCCGAGTAAGCGGCGCAGGGTGTCGGCGCTAGCGTCGGAACTGAGCAGCACGGGGCCGTGGTACTCCTCTTCGACGAGCGGGGCCTGGCGGAGATCGGCGAGCGAGGCGATGAGCTTGACTGCGTGCAGTGTGAAGACTTCGGGCGAGTCGAGGTCGGCGAGGGTAACGCCTGTCGTGCCATAGGAGCGATCGAGCCTCATGCCGTCGGCGGCCTGCGTGCCTACGCTGACGCCTTCCTGAAAGCTCGAGGACGATTTCCGCACGATGGCGCCTTCGCTGTTGACGAGGCGCGTGGTGATGACGCGCCCGTGGAAGCTTGCGGAGGAATACTGCACGTTTTGTTGGAGCGATTTGACTGACGCGTTGGTGCGGAAGAGGCCGCTGTCGCGGGCAACACGATTCTGCCAGGCGGATTCGTCGAGCTTGAGGGCCCCGGAGGCGGTGGGGGGGACGGAGAGCGAGACGAGTGGCTTTTCGTGGCTGAAGTCGTCGGCCTGTGGAGGCGTCTCGACCTGCTTGAGCTCGGCCTGCTTCTGCGCGTAGGCGGCGAGGGCTGATTTATAGGCTTGGTCGGTGGCAGTCCAGAGAGCGGAGCGGAGCGCGATGGGGTCGTCGTCAAGTGCGGCCATCTCCACGGCGCCATCGCCGCGCTGGCCGGAGCTGTCGGTTTTGTAATCGCCAACGAGGACGGTGACGCGAGCGATGCGGGCGTGGTTGCGATTGGAGCCTTCGGTGGCGCCAAAGGCTGCCTTGGTTTCGAAGTCATCGACATCGACGATGCGGTATTGGATGAAGAAGGGCTTTTGGAAGCCGGGAAGCTGGAGCTGGCTCACGCTGCGGTCGAGTTCGGTGAGCATGGCGGCCAGGATTGGGTCTTTTTCGGCTTCGGCGCGAGTGGTTTGCGCGGAGAGCGATGTGTAGAGAAAGAACGCGAGGATCGTGCTTATCCAGGCAGAGCGGAGATTGTGCGGGAAGACATCGCGAAAAGCAGATCCTTCGCTCCGCTTACCCCAATCGCACTCCCGTGCGATCGGGGCCCCAGGCGTGCTCCGCTCAGGATGACACGGGCTGGGATGAGGGAGTGCTCTCCCACCCAAGCAGAGCTTGGATGGGGCACCCGTCATTCGAACGAGGAGGCGCAGCGGGTTCATTGGGCCTCTCTGGCTGCGGGCGCGCTAGGGATGGGCAAAATGGGCGGGCGCTCGATGCCTTGCGGCTGGCGCTGGGTTTCGATTTCGCTTACGAGCATGGCGGGGGCGACGGCGCTTACGGGGACTGTGCCCGATTCTGCGCCGCACTCGCCGTTGAAGACTTCAGGCTTGTTGCCGGTGGCGAGGATGCGCTTCATCGCTGCGAGCGGCGTGCCGACGATGGAGACGCCGCGGACCAGCTCGTCCGGACGGCCATCGACGTAGACGCGATAGACGACGAGCGGGATTACTTGAAATGCCTGCGGCGAGCTGCGCGTGGTGACGGCGAAGCCCGACGAGATGTCTTCGAAGTAGAGGCCGTAGGGCTTGTCCTGTTTCTTCGCTTCGTCAATCAACTGCTTCCGCAGTTCTGCTTCTGGGATGGTTTTGGTTGAGCTGACAATGAGGTTGCCCTGTCGTCCGGTGGGCATGCGGCCTGTTTGCGCGCGGCCGTGACCGTTGGATTCGCTGAAGCTGGCGATGGGCAGGCGAGACATGAGGAAGGTTTTCAGCACGCCGTCCTGGATAAGCTCGACGCGTTGGGCTTTCTGGCCTTCGTCGTCGTAGGTATAGCTGCCGCTGAGCCACGTTTTGTCGAACGTGGTGCGGGTGGGGTCGTCAGCCACGGAGAGAAAGCTGGGTAGGATATCTTTGCCGATTTCCTTGGTGAAGGTCTGGCCTTCTTCGTCGCCGCGCTGGCGCTGGCCTTCGAGGCGATGACCGAGGACTTCATGAAAGAAGACTGCGGAGGCGCGGCCGGAGAGGATCGCGGGTCCGTTGTAAGGTTCGGTCATGGGAGCCTCACGTAGTGCTTCGAGGCTCGTGCCAAGGGCGCGCACGGCGGATTCGAGCTCGGGCTGTGCGGGGAGTCCGTCGATGGTTTCGGCTTCGAAGGTCTGATCGCGGAAGAGATCCATGCCGTCGTCGGCGCGGGTGACAGCGAGGACGACGAGGCGCGCCTGCAGATGGGGCGTGACCACGCGGGAGCCTTCGGACGAGGCGAAGTAGTCGGTCTCGTTTTGCACGCTGAGCAAGACGAGGTTTTGATAGACGTCGGGATATTCGCGGAAGATGCGCGAGAGGGCGCGCACGCGCTGCTCCCATGCGGCGCGATCGATGACGACGGGCGGCGCGGGCTTGGCGATGGCGACCTGGGGTGGTTCGCTGCTGAAGTCGGGGGACGAGTCTTCTTCTTTGGCGCGGACCTGGGCTTCGGTTTTGACGCGGAGGTAGTTGTCGACGGCGTTGCCGTAGCCGGTGTTAGTTGCCATCCATAGAGAGCGGGCGAGAGCTTCGCGGTCGTCGACGAGAGGCAGCTCGAGGCTGTTGACTGCGGAGCCGCGATGGTCGCCGTGGGTGTTGTCGAGCTTGGGATCGCCGAGGCGGACCTGCACATCGGCGACGCGGACGTGATTGGACGAGCTGCCGATGATGGCGCCGTATTGGGCGCGAATCGTGACGGCGCTGGCATCGCTGACCGAGTAGCTGAGGAAGTAGGGCGGGAGCTGTTTGTCGGCGGCGGTGCCGGCGGATTTGCCGAGCGATGTGAAGGCGCGCTGGAGCTCGGTGGTCATGGCGTCTAAAAGGACCGGAGTGGGTTGTTGCGCAGTAGCAGCGAGTGGCATGAGGAACGCGAAAACTGCGAGGGAAGTAAATCTCAGGATCGAGATGCCGTAGTTGTCTGGAGAATTTTGTGGCATAGATCGGAATCAGTCTGGTAAAAGCGGGCTCAGTCTTGATTGTCTCAGACTGGATGGTTGTGAGGAGATTGCCGATGCGGATCGTCTCGATGGGCATGCTGGTGTTTTGTGTTTTTCTCGTTGGTTCTGTTCCGGCTCTTTGTCTACAGGCCGCTCCGGCGCAGGCGTCTGCGGGCACCCAGAGCACTTCCCCGCAATCTGCTTACCATCTGCCACCGGAGAAACTTGCCAAGGCCATCGCCTTGAGTCGCATTCGCGATATCGAACACTTTGTGGATGCATTTTGGGGGTTCGCGGTGTTGTGGTTTCTGTTGGCGACGCGCATGGCGGCGGGCCTGGAAGCATGGGCGGCGAGTGTCTTGAAGAAGAGATGGCTGCAGGGGTTGCTGTTTTTTGCCGCGCTGATTGTGGTGCTGACGGTGACGGAGTTGCCGCTCGACATGTATATGCACCACGTGAGCCGGCAGTATGACATCAGTGTGCAGGGGTGGGGGAGCTGGTTTGGCGATCAGGCGAAAGCGCTGGGACTGGCGGTGGTGTTCGGTTCGCTGGTGATGCTGCTGTTCCAGTGGATTGTGCGCAAATGGCCGCGCCGTTATTGGTTTGGCATCTGGGTAGCGACGCTGCCGTTGATGGTGCTGGCGGTGTTTGTTTCTCCGCTGATTGAGCCAATCTTCAACCAATATGAACCGCTGAACAAGAACTATCCAGGACTGGTGGCTAAGTTGGAGCAGGTGGCGCAGCGGACCGGAACCGATATTCCGCCCGATCGCATGTTCCTGATGAAGGCAAGTGAGAAGACGAATGGGCTGAATGCGTATGTGAGCGGACTGGGCGCGACCAAGCGCATTGTGGTGTGGGACACAACGGCGGGCCGGGTGCCGGATGATGTGGTGATGTTCGTCTTTGGGCACGAGTCGGGGCACTACGTTTTGAAACATATTCCGAAGATGTTGACGGGTTTTGCGGTTGCGCTGTTCTTTGTGTATTGGGGATGTGCGGCTTGTGCCGACTGGTTGGCGCGGCGGTTTGGTGCGGGCTGGGGATTGGATACAGCCGCGCCGCTTGCCTGCCGTGCGGGATTCGTGGTGCTGCTGTTCACGATCACGGTGGCGAGTTTTGTGCTGGAGCCGGTGTCGAACGCGTTCAGCCGGCATTTTGAGCATCAGGCCGATGTCTACGGGCAGGAGGCGATTCACGGGCTGGTGGCCGATCCCCAGAAGACGGCGGTAGTGGGATTCAATGCGCTGGGGGAGGCGTGGCTCGAGGATCCGAATCCGAGCGCGTTTATTGAATTCTGGGAGTATAGCCATCCGTCGGTGAAGACGCGGGCGAATTTCGCGGCGGCGTATGATCCGTGGGCGAACGGGGGGCATGGGGAGTTTTTTAAGCAGTGAACAGTGATCTGGGACAAGTTCGTGCTTTCCCACCCAAGCAGAGCTTTGATGGGGCACCCGCCGTTCACGCGAATTGAAGGGTTCGCACACCGTAGTTCCCTTGCTCGACGAAGCATGGTCGGAACTCAACAATCGCCGGGCGTCACAAGAAAGCGGGGAATTCAATAGAATAGGAGCATGGTGGCGCTTCCCCCCATCCCTTCGATTCTTGTGTCTCTTGCCGGCCTGGTGGCTGTGACGATGTGGCGGTTGCGCGAGGCGCGGACTGCTGTATCGCTCAAAAAGATTGTGATTCCTCCGCTGGGGATGGCGACGGGGTTCTCGATGTTTCTGGTGCCGGCGTTTCGAATTCCGTGGGCGTGGGCGGGGCTTGCGTTTGCGATTGGGGCGGTGGCGCTGGCTTGGCCGCTGCTGCTGACGACGCGGCTGGAGCGGCAGGGCGAATCGATCATGATGAAGCGGTCGAGCGCGTTTTTGGCCGTGATTCTGGTGCTGGCGGTGATTCGGTTTGCAGCGCGGGGGTATTTTGACACGATTCTCACAACTCAGCAGACGGGCGGTGTCTTCTTCATTCTTGCGTTTGGCATGATTGTGATTTGGCGG